>Ga0070741_10015773_pt1 | contig 12731 bp, 14 predicted proteins | sample Coa_R1_4_FD_66440 | JGI IMG/M metagenome (GOLD analysis project Ga0070741, IMG submission 66440) | Surface soil microbial communities from Centralia Pennsylvania, which are recovering from an underground coalmine fire - Coalmine... | ecosystem: Environmental > Terrestrial > Soil > Unclassified ...
AACTATCTCTTCACCACCGAGGCGCTGGTCCGGGAGATCGTCCGCGACGCGGGCAAGGACAGCGCGCACGATTTCGGCAAGTCGATCATCAGCGAGATGCACACCCGCAGCAAGGTGGCGGTCTACGACTTCGCCACCAACAAGGTCCCGGGACAGGGGCCGGCGGAAGTCGGCTACTGGCGCGACGTCGGAGACCTCGACACGTACTACGAGTGCAACATGGACCTGGTCGCCGTCGACCCCAAGCTCTCGCTCTACAACCAGCGCTGGCCCATCTACACCGCGCCGGCGCACACCGCCGCGCCCGCCAAGTTCGTCTTCGCCAACGAGGAGGAGGGCCGGGTGGGCCGCGCCACCGACTCGCTGGTCTCCGAAGGCTGCATCATCTCCGGCGGACGCGCCGATCGCTCGGTCCTCTCGCCGAACGTGCGCATCAACTCCTACGCCGACGTGCAGGAGAGCATCCTCTTCGAAGGCGTGCGGGTGGGCCGCCACGCGCGCATCCGGCGGACGATCATCGACAAGAACGTCGACATCCCGGCCGGCCTGCAGATCGGCTATGACCCCGAGGAGGATCGCAAGCGGTTCTTCGTCAGCCCCAAGGGGATCGTCATCGTGCCCAAGGGCATGCGTCTCGCCGGTTAGGAGCGTCCTTGGCGCGCGCCGTCTTCCTCTGGCACATGCACCAGCCCGAGTACCGCGACCCGGTCTCGGGCCAGCCGGTCCTCCCCTGGGTCCGCCTGCACGCGACGCGGTCGTACAACGACATGGCGCTGGCGCTCGAGTCGCACGAGAAGGCGCGGGTGGTGGTGAACTGGGCGCCCTCCCTGCTCCTGCAGCTCGAGGCGTACGCGGCGGGGGCCGCGGTCGACCGCGACGAGGAGCTTGCGCGCAAGCCTGCCGAGACGCTCACGCCGCCGGAGCGCGCGCAGGTGCTCAAGCAGAGCTTCTCCGTCGACTGGGAAGTGTGGGTGAAGCCCGTCGAGCGCTACGCCGAGCTCCTGGCGAAGCGCGGCGCCGATCTGCGCGGGGCCGACCTGTTGCGCATCCAGGAGCGGTTTTCCCCCCGCGACCTGCTCGACCTGCAGGTCCACTTCATCCTCGCCTGGATGGGCTTTGCGGCCCGCCGCGAGCACCCCCAGGTGGCCGCGCTGGTGGCGAAGGAGCGCGGGTTCAGCGAAGGGGAGAAGGCCGAGCTGCTGCGGATCTCCCGGCAGATCGCGGCGGGCATCGTTCCGCGCTGGCGGGCGCTGGCGGAGCGCGGCATCGCCGAGCTCACCTGCTCGCCGATGTTCCATCCCATCCTGCCGCTCCTGGTCGACAGCGACTCCGCCCGGAGGGCGATGCCCGACGCGGCCCTGCCGCCGCGCTTCCTCTTTCCCCAGGACGCGCGCGAACAGGTGCGCCGGGGCCTCGCGCGCGCGCAGCGCGATTTCGGGTCGCGGCCGCTGGGGATGTGGCCGAGCGAGGGCTCCGTCTCGCCGGAGGTGCTGGAGATCCTGGCGGGTGAAGAGGTGCGCTGGTGCGCAACCGACCAGGGCATCCTCGAGCGCAGCGATCTCGACGCGCCGGCGGAGGCCCCGCTGCACCACGCGCCCTGGGCTTGCGGCCCCGTCGCGGTGTTCTTCCGCGACCGCGACCTGAGCGATCGCGTCGGGTTCCGCTACGCGAAGAGCGATCCCGCGGAGGCCGCGAAGGACCTGCTCGAGCGGATCGCGGCGGCGGGGAAGGGCGCGACGGTGACGATCGCGCTGGATGGCGAGAACCCGTGGGAGCACTACCCGAATTCCGGCGAGCAGTTCCTCGAGGCGCTCTACGCCGGGTTGGGCTCGGAGGTGACGCCGGTGCTTCCCCGCGAGGAGATCGCGGCCCGGCCGCCGCGCAAGCGGATCGCGAGGATCCATTCCGGGAGCTGGATCGAGTCGAGCTTCCGGATCTGGATCGGGCACCCCGAGGACAACCGGGCCTGGACGCTTCTCGGGCAGGCCCGCACGGCGCTGGAGCGGGCGCGCGCGGAGATCGCGCCCGAGCGTTTCGAGAAGGCGTACGAGGCGGTGCTCGCCGCCGAGGGCAGCGACTGGTTCTGGTGGTACGGCGACGACTTCACCACCGACAGCGCGCCCGAGTTCGACGCGCTCTTCCGGCACCACGTGGAGCAGGTGTTCCGGCACATCGGGGTCGCCCCTCCCGAAGGCCTGGCGCGCCCGATCATCGCGCCGCACAAGGACAGGTCGCAGGCCGCGGCGATCTCCGTGCCGCCGCGCCGGCTGATCCGGCCGCTGATCGACGGGTACTCGCGCAGCTACTTCGAGTGGAACGGGGCCGGATACCACCGCCCCGGCGGCGCCGGCGGGAGCTCGATGTACCAGGGCGGCGGCGCGTTCTCGCAGCTCTGGTACGGCTTCTCCCCCACCGACCTGTACGTTCGCCTCGACCCGTCGCAGGGTGCGGACACCTCGGGCGAGCTGCGCATCCTGCTCACCCGCGAGAACCACGAGCGCACGCTGCGCATGCAGGTGCGGCACGGGGGCGAAGAGTGCCCCGTGCTCGACGAGCAGGGCGAGAAGTGCGGTTCCGGGCGATCCGGCGCGATCGTGGAGCTGCAGGTCCGGGTGAGCGCGCTGGGGCTGTCGCCTTCGGACCGCGCCGGCCTGCTCCTGCGGCTCCTGCGCAACGGGATCGAGGTCGATCGCCTGCCCCGCTATGGCGAGCTGGAGCTGACCGTCCCCGACCAGCGTTTCGAGCCCACCCACTGGCACGTCTGAGCCCGGGTTGGTGCGCCCGTAAACCGGCGCATCCGACGGTGTTTTGCTAGATTGGGCGCGCGTGCCCGAGCTTCGCAGGGATCCGATCGTGGGGAGATGGGTCGTCATCGCGCCGGAACGGGCCGACCGCCCGAGCGCCTTCTTGCGCCCGGTCCCCGAACAGGACGGAGGCGTGTGCCCGTTCTGCCCCGGAAACGAGAGCATGACTCCGCCGGAGCTGCTGGCGAGGCGCGAGAACGGCGCCTGGTCGCTGCGCGTGGTCCCGAATCGCTATCCCGCGCTGCGGACCGAGATCCAGATGTCCCGCAACGGACTGGGGATGTTCGACAGCATGGCGGGCGTGGGGGCGCACGAGGTGGTGATCGAGACCGCCGACCATCGCACGACGCTCGCCGAGATGCCGCTGCCGCAGATCGAGGCGGTGCTGCGTGCGTGGCAGGATCGGATGCTCGACCTCTCCCGCGACATGCGCCTCAAGTCGCTGATCGCGTTCAAGAACCATGGCGTCCCCGCCGGCGCCACCCTGTTCCACGCGCACTCGCAGCTGATCGCGCTCCCCTTCGTTCCCGACGCGCTCGAAGCGGAGCTGAGCGCGGGCCGCCGGCATTTCGCCGGGAAAGAGCGCTGCGTCTGGTGCGACATCGTCGCCCAGGAGACGCGCGAGAAGGAGCGCGTGGTGCTCGAGTCCGAGCGCGCGATCGCCATCTCGCCCTGGGCGGCGCGCAGCCCCTTCGAGCTGTGGATCCTTCCCCGCGAGCACCGCTCGTCGTTCGAGACCGCTTCCGCCGACGAGCTGCGCGCCGTCGCCGAGGCGCTCCGCACGCTCCTGCGCAAGATCGACGTCGCGCTCGAGAAGCCCGCCTTCCATCTCTTCCTGCACACCATGCCCTTGCGCGAGCCGCTGAGCGACTCCTACCACTGGCATCTGGAGCTGAAGCCGGTGCTGACGCAGCAGGCCGGCTTCGAGTGGGCGAGCGGGTGCTACATCAACCCCACGCCACCGGAGGAGGCCGCGAGCTTCCTGCGGCAGACGGAGGTCTTTCCGTGAAGATCCTCTTCGTCGCGTCGGAAGCGGCGCCGTACGTGAAGACGGGCGGCCTCGGCGATGTGATCGGCGCGCTCCCCCGTGCCCTCGCGGCGCGCGGGCACGACATCCTGGTGGTGGTCCCCCGCTACGGCGTGATCGACGCGCAGCAGTTCGGCCTGCGCGACACCGGAAGGCGCGTCGAGGTGCAGTTCCCGAACCTGACCGCCGGCGCGCACATCCACGTGCACGCTCCCGCCGAGCGGCTGCGGTACCTGTTCCTGCAGAACCCCTGGTACGACCGCCGCGAGCTCTACGGCGAGAACGGAAAGGACTACCGCGACAACCACAAGCGCTTCGCCCTGCTCTGCGTCGCCTCGCTCGAAGCCGCGCGCCAGTGGAACTTCATCCCGGACGCGATCCACGCGCACGACTGGCAGGCGGCGCTGGTGCCGCTGGTGGTCAAGCGGGGATGGGCCGGACGGCCCTCGCCGATCCGGGCCCGGTGCATCTTCACCATCCACAACGTCGCCTACCAGGGCGTGTTCCCGCGCGAGGCGATGGCGGAGCTGGACCTCCCCGGCGATCTCTTCAACTCCGACGCGCTGGAGTTCTACGGCAACCTCAATCTGATGAAGGCGGGCCTGGTGTTCGCGGAGAAGCTCACCACCGTCTCGCCCACCTACGCGAAGGAGATCGTCCAGAGCAGCGAGATCGGCGCCGGCCTCGAGGGGCTGTTGCGCCACCGCCAGGCGGACCTGACCGGGATCATGAACGGCGTCGACTACGAGCGCTGGAACCCGGAGAAAGATCCCGCGATCGCGCACCGGTACTCGGCGAACGACCTCTCGGGCAAGGCGGTGTGCAAGGCGGCGCTGCAACAGGAGCTCGGGCTCGAGCAGGAACCCGGGACGATGCTCTGCGCGGCGATCGGGCGCCTGGCGCACCAGAAGGGGTACGACATCCTCGCGCAAGCGGCGGAGGCGATGGTCGACCGCCGGGTCCAGCTCGCGCTGCTCGGCACGGGCGACACGCTCCTCGAGGAGGAGTTCGCAGCCCTCGCCGTCCGCTTTCCCGGCCGCATCTCCGCCCAGCTCCGGTTCGACGACAAGCTGGCGCACCGGATCGAGGCGGGGGCCGACGTGTTCCTGATGCCGTCGCGATTCGAGCCCTGCGGCCTGAACCAGCTCTATTCGCTTCGCTACGGAACCCTGCCTCTCGTGCATGCGGTGGGCGGACTGGCCGACAGCATCGTGGAAGGGCCGCACGGCTGGGGGTTCCGCTTCGACCAGGAGACGCCGGCGGCCTTGCTCGAAGCCCTCGACCGCGCCCTGTTGCTCTGGCGCGACCGGGGCGCCTGGCGCGCCGCGCAGCAGCGCGCGATGGCCCGGGACCACTCCTGGGATCGGGCCGCCGGGCAGTATGAGGCGCTTTACCGCAGCCCCTGAGGATCGCTTGACGGCGGCGGAGGAGGAGGGTTACACTCCATCGTGAGATTGAGACTCATTCTCAATTTCACCGGAGCGAGCCGTGATCCTCTGCGTTTGCCAGTCGGTGACCGATCGCGAGGTGGAAGCCGCCATCCGCGACGGCGCGCGCTCTCTGGCCGACGTCTCGAATGTGTGCGGGGCCGGAACCGACTGCGGCTGCTGCCGCAGCGCCATCGAGCAGCGCCTCGACGGAGCGTGCGGCGGCTCCTGCGCCGATTGCCCTCGCCGCGAGCATGAGCTAGCGTCCGCCGCTTTCTAGCGCCTTCCCGGGAGCGGCCATGAAGGGCGACAAGCAGGTGGTGGTGCTGCTGAACGACGTCCTCACCGCGGAGCTCACCGCCGTCAACCAGTACTTCCTTCACGCCCGGCTCTGCCACCACTGGGGCTACGACCGCCTCTACGAGAAGGTTCGCAAGGAGAGCATCGAGGAGATGAAGCACGCCGATCGGCTGATCGACCGCATCCTCTATCTCGAGGGCCTCCCGAACCTGCAACGGTACGGCAAGGTCAACGTCGGGCAGACGGTGCCCGAGCAGTTCCAGCTCGACCTCCAGGTCGAATACGACGCGGTGAAGCGGCTCAACGACGGCATCGAGGCCTGCCGCGCCGCGGGCGACAACGGCACCCGCGAGCTGCTCGAGCACATCCTCCAGGAGGAGGAGCAGCACGTCGACTGGCTGGAGACGCAGCAGGAGACGATCAAGCAGATCGGGCTCGAGCGCTACCTCTCGGAACAGCTGAAGTAGGCCGGGCTCAGTCCCACGGCAGCGCGCCGAACCCGGCGGCGCTGCGGGACAGCCGGCGCGACCCCGCGCCGGGCTAGATGTCGCTTCTCATGACGTTGTTCACGCGGCGCGCTCCAGTTTCTTCATCGGGGTGAGCGCGCCGCATCCGGCATGTGGCCGTTTGCGGTTGTAGTAGCGCAGATAGGTTAGCAGAGCGGCGGTGCGGCGGCGGGATTTCGGGTAGGTTTTCACGTACGCCCATTCGCGTAGCAGCGTCTGGATGAGCCGCTCTGCCTTTCCATTCGTCCGCGGTGTGTACGGTCGCGTTCGCAGGTGCCAGGCGCCGAGGTCCGCGCAGGCAGCCGTGTACTGGTCTTTGTAGGCGGTACCGTTATCGGTGAGGACCCGCTGCATGACGACGCCGTGGCGTGCGTACCAGGCGCAGGCCCGCTTCAAAAACGCGACCGACGCGGCGAGGTTTTCCCGACGCAGGACCTCGACGTAGGCCAAGCGTGTGTGGTCATCGATCGCGACGTGCACGTACTCCCAGCCGAGACCGCGTGAGCGCCGCGTCCGGTCGCCATGTACGCGGTGTCCGGGCCGGCCGATCCGGCCCAGCTTTTTGGTGTCGATGTGCACCATGTCGCCAGGCTTCGGCCATTCGTAACGGCGAGGCTCCGGCTGCGGATCCACGAGCCGCAGGCGCCCAAGCTGGTTGCGTTTCAGCAGTCGAGCGACCGTCGACCGTGCCAGGTGCAGCACCGCCGCGATCTTCGCTGCAGTCATCCGCTTCTTCCGCCGCAGCTCGAGAACGATGTCTGCCTTTTCAAGTTGCAGCCTTGTTGGCGAGCGCAGCGGCCGCGAGCTCCGGTCGATCAGTCCGTCCTCGCCCTCCAGCTTGAATCGCCGCAGCCACTTGTACACGGTCCGCCCGCTAATCCCGGCCGCCTTTGCCACGGCCTCGACCGACCAGCCCAGCTCCAGAACTCGCTTCACCAAGACCGCTCGACCTGCCGCGCAGGTTCGGGCACAAGGGTGGATGTTCATCCGGTTTTTCCTTCGCGGTTGGGTGCTGCCCTAGACAAGCTGCAGTCAGCCACACGAAAGGCCGGATGAACACCTCTCCTCAGTGAACAACGTCCTGAGACTTCACAGCTAGACCCGCGTTTCCTTCGGGAGCTGGGAGAGATACTCCTCGACCAGCTGCTTCTGCTTCTTCTCGTCCATGTTCATCTGCACGAGGCGACTCGCCGCCTCGATCGCCAGGTCCACCGTCTGGGCGCGCAGCTCCGCCAGCGCCTGGCGCTTCTCTTCGTTGATGCTCTTGCGGGCGGCCTGGAGGAGCTCGTCGCTCTCCTTCTTCGCCTGCGCCATCAGCTCGTTCTTCGCCGCCGCCACTTCCTGCTGGTTGCGCCGGATCATCTCCGCCGATTCGGCGCGCGCCTTCTCCAGCGCCGCCTTCATCTCCGCGGACGCCGCCTCCGCGGCCAGCCGCTCCCGCTTCGCCGATTCGATGGCGTCGGCGATGGTCTTCTCCCGCGTCGACAGCATCTCCAGAATCGGACGCCAGGCGAACTTCCCCAGCACGAAGATGAGGATCAGGAAGGTGAGCGCCGTCCAGAAGCTGAGCGCGAAGTTCGGGTCGGTGAAGCCGGCTGCCAGCATTGCGGGTTCCTCCGGTGCAGCGGGGGCCTTCTATCACAGGCCCCCGCCGGCCGCCTTCCCTAGACCTTGACCGCCAGGATGATGCAGACCACCTCGGCGAAGAGCGTGACGCCTTCGATGAGCGCCGCCGCGATGATCATCGAGGTGCGGATGTCGCCTCCAGCGGAGGGCTGGCGGGCGGTCCCCTCCATGGCCGCGGCGGCGAGCCGGCCGATGCCCCAGCCGGCGCCGAGCACGGCGAGTCCGGCTCCGATGGCGGCGGCGAAGTAACCGAGCGAGTACTGGTTCATTGATTCCTGCCTTTCACTGCTGTTTTTGCCCCGAGCCCCAGCGGCGAGGAGTGGCATGTTGTCGCGGGGTATGGACCCGAGGCCGCTGTGAAGTGGCCCAGCCCGCGAAGTCGGTCAGTGCGCGTGCTGCGTCATCCCGATGAAGAGCGCGCTGAGGATGGTGAAGACGTAGGCCTGCACCAGCGCCACGAAGAGCTCGAGCAGGAAGATGCCGAGGGCGAACGCCACGCTCACCGGCGCCACGTACACCGAGATGAAGAGCGTGAGGGCGATGAGGAAGAAGATGACGATGTGGCCGGCGACCATGTTCGCGAAGAGGCGGACGGTGAGCGCGAAGGGCTTGGTGAACAACCCGAAGAACTCGATCACGAACATCAGCGGCCAGAGCGCCTTGGGCACCCCCGAGGGCACCAGATGCGCCCAGTACCCGAACACTCCCTGCGCGCGCATGCCTGCGATCTGCGTGAGCACGAAGGTGAAGAGCGCGAGCACCACCGTGACGTTGACGTTGCCGGTGGCGGTGGAGATGCCGGGAAACCCGTGCCAGGCAGGGAACGGCAGCAGGCCTTCCAGGTTCATGAAGAGGATGAAGAAGAACGCGGAACAGAGATAGGGGGTGTACTCGGCCGCATGGTGGCCGATGTTCTTCACCGAGATCTCGTCCCGGATGAAGAGCACGAACGTCTCCAGCATGTTGTAGCCGCCCTTGGGGATGAGGGCGCGCTTGCGCGTCGCCAGGCCGACGACGATGAGCAGGATCCCGGCGGCGATCCACATGTTGATCACGTGCTTGGTGATGTCGAGGGGGATGTACCGGTGCCCTGCCCAGAACCCGAGCGGCACCACCACCTCGTCCTGCACGTGCTCGAAGATGTGCTCGGCGACGCCGCCCTTGTGCTCCTCGCCGCCCTTCGCGTGCTGTCCCTCGCCGTGCTCCGCTCCGGCGGCGGCTTCCTTTTGCCCCGCCGCGCCGTGCTCGTCCCCGGCCGGGTGCGCGGTCCCGGAGACGGACGCCGGCTCGCGGGCGTGCTCGGGCGGGGCCTGGGCGAAGAGCAACGTGGCGAGAAGGACGATCATCGGGGGACTCCCTGCGGACGCGAGCTCTTGTGCACGAAGAGGACCTCGATCACCTGCGTGGAAACATACAGGGTAAAGAAAGCGGCGACATACACCAGCGCCAGATTGTCGCGCGCGCCGCTCGCCACGAGCCCGATGCCGACCAGGGCGGCGCGGCAGAGGAAGCCGATGCTGAAGCCCAGGAGCAGGTCATTGACGCCCTTGCCCGTGGCGCGAACCAGCGCCGTGAAGGCGCAGACGGCCCCGAGGGAGGCGGCCACGGCTCCGTAGACCGCGGCGCCGCGCACGGAGGCAGGCAGGAGGAAGGCCGCGGCGATGCCCAGCGCACACGCGGCGGCGCTGGCGATGGCGAAGGGCGCAGCCTTGCTGCCGTTCCCGCTCACTTCCGGTCCTTGTTCAGGTGCATCAGGATCTTGAAGAAGAGGTAGAAACCGAGGCCGATCCCGAAGAGGGCGCCGGCGACGAGCAGCCAGGGAGTGGTGCCGAGCTTCCCGTCCAGCCACCACCCGGCCAACGTACCCAGACCTACCGCGCCCGCCAGCTGCCAGCTGGCGTCGATGTAGGGGCCAGCCTTCCGGTACGAGGAGCCGATCCCCTCCCCGACTCCTTCCGACCGATCGTCGGGCTCCTTGCCTGCCACGCGTCCTTTCGAAAAAGCAGCGCCGTTTAGCATGCATGGAGAGTGACAGTCAAACCCCGCGTGCTATCTTTCGACGCGCGTGCTCCGTCCTTCCGACAACCTGCTCGGCAGCTCGCGGGCCGCTTATCGGCGGGGCATCCGCGCCGAGCGGTTGAAGTCGTTGTGGAACCTGTGGCGGGTGCTGAAGGGCTCCGTCTCGCGCGCGGTGGCCGCCGTCACCGAGGTGGTGCTCCTCTGCGGTCTTCCCTTCGCCTACGTGATCTCGGCGTACCTGGCGATCGATCTGCCGGCGCGGTGGCTCACCCATCGGGGCGCGTACGGCCACGTGGGGGTCCTGCTCTTCATCGCTTCCCTGGCGGTGGCGCTGATCGGGATCGCGCGCGCCGCGCAGGACGCGGCGCCCATCGCCCCGGTCCGCCCGAAGTTCGCCAAGGCGATGCTGGCCCTCTCCTGGGGTGCGGCGGTGCTCTTCACCATCGGCGACCTGGCGACCTTCTAGCGGAGCGCCTCGCGGAACGCCTTCGCGGTCTCCTCGATCTCCGCCGCTCCGTGCTCGCTGGAGAGGAACGCCGACTCGAACTGCGACGGCGGCAGGTACACTCCGCGCTCGAGCATCGCGCGGTGCAGCCGGCCGAAGCGCGCGGTGTCCGCCTTCTTCGCCGTCGGGTAGTCGAACACCTCGTCGCGCGCGAAGAAGCACGTCCACATCGAGCCGATCTGGTTCACCTGGCCTGCGACGCCGGCCGCGCGCAGCTCGTCCCGCAGCTTCGCGCAGAGCTCCTGCGTCCGCCGCTCGATTCCCTCGGTGAAGCCGGGCTGGGCCACCAGATCGAGCATGGCGATACCGGCCGCCATCGCGAGCGGGTTCCCCGAGAGCGTGCCCGCCTGGTAGATGGGCCCTTGCGGAGCGACCTGGCTCATCACCTCCTCGCGGCCGCCGTACGCGCCGACGGGAAGGCCGCCGCCGATCACCTTGCCGAGGCAGGTGAGGTCCGGCGCGATCCCGAACCGCTGCTGCGCGCCGCCGCGGGCCACCCGGAAGCCGGTCATCACCTCGTCGCAGATGAAGAGCGCGCCGGCGCGCTTCGTCTCCGCGAGCAGCGTCTCGAGGAATCCCGGGCGCGGGACCAGGACACCCATGTTTCCGACCACCGGCTCGACGATGGCCGCGGCCGTCTCCTTCCCCTGCGGCCCGCGGAAGAAGTCGCGCACCGCTTCGCCGTCGTTGTAGGGGAGCACCGTGGTGAGCGCGGCGAGCGCCTTGGGAACGCCGGGCGAATCCGGCAAGCCCAGCGTCTCCACTCCCGAGCCCGCGTGGACCAGCAGCGAGTCCGTGGCTCCGTGGAAGCAACCCTGGAACTTCACGATCCGCTCGCGGCCCGTGAACCCGCGTGCGACGCGGAGCGCCGCCTGCGTCGCCTCCGTCCCGGAGCTGACGAAGCGCAGCTTCTCCATCGACGGCACCAGCGCGCGCACCATCGTAGCCAGCGTGCTCTCGCGCGCGGTGGGCGCTCCGAAGCTCGTCCCCAGCGCCGCCGCCTGCTGGATGGCGGCGAGGATCTTCGGGTGCGCGTGTCCGGCGAGGAGCGGGCCCCAGGAGAGCACGTAGTCGAGGTACCCGTTGCCGTCCTCGTCGTAGAGTCGCGCCTTCTCGCCCCGGGCGATGAACAGCGGGTCGCCGCCGACGCCCTTGAACGCGCGCACGGGAGAATTCACGCCCCCGGGGAACAACGCCTGGGCGCGCGCGAACTCGCGCCGGGACTTTTCGCTGTGGAGAGTCATGCGGGGCACGGTTTAGCGCCCCTGCCCGCCACGGTAAAGCCCGCTCAGTGCGTCGAGGTGCGGCGTTGCGCGAACCCGCGGTCCCAGACGGCAGCCTGGTTGTGCGGGTTGACCGGCGTCGAGCGCTGCAGGCGGCGCTCGGCGCGCTCGAGCGCGAACTGGACGGCATCCGGGGAGTCGTGGCGCACCAGCGCGCCGGTGTAGGCCTTCACGGCGGCTTCGTCGTCGCCCAGCTCGGCGAGGCAGTTGCCCTTCTCGAACAGCGCCTCCGCGCCCTTCTGCGTCCCGTGGTACTTGCGCTCCACGGCGTCGTAGGCGGCGATGGCGTCGGCGTGGCGGCCGGAGAGGTGATAGCTGGACGCCGAGAGCAGCCCTGCGGCGGCGGCGACGGGCGACTTCGGCCAGCGGCGCTGCAGCTCGGAAGCAGCGGTGCGCGCGTCGTGGAAGAGTCCCTGGTCCAGGAGCGCCCGCGCGATCTTCAGCTGGGCCAGGTCGGCGCCCGGCCGGTTCGGCGCGGTGGCCACCTGATCGCGCCAGGCCTCGATCGCGCCTTTGACGTCGCCGATGCGGACGTCGAGGTCGCCCAGCCGCTCGCGCGCCTCGAAGGCCTCGGGAGCGGTGGGATAGCGCTTCACCAGCTCGCGGTACTGGTCCGCGGCACAGCGCGGGTCGTCCAGGTAGACGGCGCAGAGGTCTCCGGCGAGCTTGAGCGTGCCGCGGCGGACGGAGTCCACCTTGTCGCCCTGCTCGTCACGCAGCGTGAGCAGGATGGCGCGGGCCTCGAGCAGGGCCGTCTTGTGGTGGCCGGCGAGGGTGAGATCGCGGGCATGTTGCAGGCGCGACTGCGGGCGCCCGCAGGCCGCAAGCATCAACGCTGTCGTCGCGAGCAGGATCGTTCGCTTCACGGTCCCAATGCGGTACCACCCAGTCCGGACCACCGCAACGGCGGAATGGTGTCCGAGGGTGCCGCGGTGTAGGTGTCAGCGCCGGTAGGCCGGGACGCCCAGAGCGACGGCGTGTCCGTACGCATCCGTCCAGAAGATCAGGCCGTGCGCGATCGACGGCGCGGCATAGGTCGCGATCTGACCGTCGAAGGTCCGCAGCACGGCTCCGCTCGCCGCATCGAGGATGGTCAGCCAGCTGCGCGAGCCGTCGGGAGAGCTCGACTCCGCGGCGAGGATTTCGCCCGCGGCCGCGAGCGGCGCGATCACGTACCCGGGCATCGGGCGCCGCCAGACGACCTTTCCGGACGCCGGCTCGAAGGCGCTGACCG
>Ga0070741_10015774_pt1 | contig 12730 bp, 11 predicted proteins | sample Coa_R1_4_FD_66440 | JGI IMG/M metagenome (GOLD analysis project Ga0070741, IMG submission 66440) | Surface soil microbial communities from Centralia Pennsylvania, which are recovering from an underground coalmine fire - Coalmine... | ecosystem: Environmental > Terrestrial > Soil > Unclassified ...
TCCGTGAGCCGCATCTGGCTGCGCCACTGGGCCCACCAGGACGGTCACACGGTGCCGGCGGTGAAGCTCTATCTATCCCGGCCTGACCAGCTGCTCCTCGCCGCCGGCTTGGGCCTCACCGCGACGACGGTCTTGGCTGGCGCCATCCTGGGCGGCGAAACCTCGACGCCCATCGGGCTCGTCATCGCGCTCGCCGTCGCCGGCGGTATCGTGCTGATTGTGGGACAACTGATCCCCCGCGCGATTGGCCGGCGGTGGGCGAAGACACTGGTGCCGGTCGTCGTGCCCTCGCTGCAGGCGGTCGCCGTGCTCACGGCACCGCTCCTCTGGCTGGCGCGTGCCGCGCGAGCTGGCGTCGAGCGGCCGCGCGACGTCGTCAAGGACGTCTTTCGCGACGCACACCGGGAGGGCGTGGGACGGGTCGAAGACGTCGCGATCGTGTCGAGCGTGGTCAAGTTCGGCGGCCGCGTCGTGCGTGACGTGATGACGCCACGTGCCGATGTGTTCGCGATCGATGCGACGATGCCGGCGGCGCTCGCCGCCGAGGCCATTGCGCGGTCGGCGTACAGCCGGGTGCCGGTGTACCGAGGTAGTTTCGACGACGTCGTCGGCATGGTCCACACGTTTGACGTTTTGAAGGCGAAACCGAGCGATATGTTGCCCCTTCGTCCGATTGCACGTGCCGCCGTGGACGCGCGACTCGATGACGTCATGTTCGCGATGTTGCGGGACCGGGTGCATATGGCGGTGGTTGCCGATGGGGCCGGTCGCCACGTGGGCATCGTGACGCTCGAGGATTTGCTCGAGACACTCGTCGGAGAAATCGAGGACGAGCACGACGAATGACCGATCGCCTTCTCGATGATTTCCTCGCTGGGCAGCGAACCGCACTCGCTCGCGCCGTCAGCGTGGTCGAAAATCATCGACCAGGGTTCGATACGCTCTTGGGCGCCGTCCACAGTCGGATCGGCCGCGCCCGACGCATAGGGCTCACCGGTCCGCCGGGCGCCGGCAAAAGCACCCTGACCTCCCGGGTCGCTCAGTCATTCCGGCGCGGCGACCTGTCGGTCGGGATTCTGGCCGTCGACCCCACATCGCCGTACACGGGCGGTGCGCTCCTAGGCGATCGCGTGCGCATGGAGGACATCGCGCTCGATCGCGGGGTGTACATTCGCTCGCTTGCGACGCGCGGCGCCTTGGGTGGTCTCTCGGCCGCGACGCGTGAGGTCGCGGACCTTCTCGATGCCTTTGGCTTCGATCGCGTCCTGATCGAGACCGTGGGCGTTGGACAGAGCGAGCTCGATGTGGCTCGGACGGCCGACACGATCGTGGTGGTCCTCGTGCCCGAGTCCGGCGATAGCATTCAGGCGCTCAAGGCGGGTCTCATGGAGATCGCCGATATCTTCGTCGTCAACAAAGCCGACCGTCCCGGCGCTGACCGCCTGCGCCGCGACATCGAGACCGCGCTGCATTATCGTCCGGCGTCTGCCTGGACGCCGCCCGTCATCGCGACCGTCGGCATCAGTGGTGACGGGATTCCGGAGCTGTTGGCGGCGCTCGATGCGCATCACCAGTACCTTGTCGACAGTGGCGCGCTCGCCGAGCGGCGGCGGGTGCGCCTCAGGGAGCGCGTCGTCGACGTCGTCGATCAGCGGCTCAAAGCCCGTGTTTGGGACGATCCCAGCGCCAGCGAGTGGCTGGCGGCACGGCTCACACCGCTCGCGGCGGGTGAGACGACGCCGTTCGCGGTGGCCGACGAGCTATTGGAGCGATTCCTATGATCCGTCCGAGAGGCGAGCGGCGTGGCTGCTTCAGTCAGTTCGCGGGATGCCTGACGGTCATCGCGGTGTGCATCGGCGCGCTGTATGCGTTCGACGTCTATCTCGTCGCGCCTTGGGCGCATGGCGATGGACCGCTGCTGACGCGCACGTGGATCGGTCAGTTCCACACACCGGAAGGGCGCAGCGGCGCCCTCGAGCTCACGCTTTATCACACGTGGGACCAAGGGCGCCGGCGATACAGCTGGGACCGGCGTGGTCACGGTACCCTTGGCGGCACCGCGCGCTCGTGTGGTCTCGCGTCCTGGCCGCGCTACGATCTCACAGGATCAGCCAGTCGTTCGGGCGATGACGTCATCATCGTGATCGCTCCGCCAAGGCCTGCTCCCGCGGGCTTGTATCTCCATGAGCTACGCGGCTCCTGGTCCGGCGATTCTCTGCGCTTATCCGGCGTGCTCGCGACGTATGCGGGGACCACGAGCACGTATCACGGTGGTGCACCCGACGAGAATCAGCCGACGCATTTTACGCTGCATCCCGGCTCCGACGCCGATTTCGACAAGTTGTGCGGCAAGTAAACAGGGATTGGTGGGCGTCGTATTTCGACGACAAGTATTTGCAGGAATACGAGCCCATTTTTTCCGCCGCCGAGGATCGTCGCGATATCGCGCGATTGATTGAGGTGCTGGGGTTGCCTCTCGGTTCACGCATACTTGATGTGCCGTGCGGCCAGGGGCGCCACGCCCGTTTGTTGGCCGAGGCCGGCTTCGATGTCGTCGGCTTGGATTATTCGCGACATCTACTCGAGCTAGCGAAAAATGATTGGGATGGCGTTCGCTACATTCGCGGCGATATGAGAAAGATGCCGGCGCCATGGACGGGTCGGTTCGATGCGGTCGTGAATCTCTTCACATCGTTTGGATTTTTCTTGAATCCAGCCGATGATATGAAAGTCGTGCGGGAGTTCGCTCGTGTGCTCAAACCGGATGGCGTACTCGTCTGGCACGGCGCCAGCCGCGATGGCGTGATGTCCGGCTTCGTCGCCAAAGACTGGTGGCAGAGCAACGATGGGACCTTCATCGCGCACGAGCGCACGTTCGACCCGCTCTCCGGCATCATGTCGGTTTTCGTCCGGCAGGGAGACGCCGAGCGACAGTATCGCATACGTCTGTACACGGCGACGCGGCTCGCCGAACTCTTCGCGGCGGAGGGCCTAGTCGTCGAGGAAGCGTATGATGGTTGGACCGAGCGCCCACTGAGGCGTCGCACCGGCTCTATGACACTGGTCGCGCGTAAGTCGAGCCGGTAAAATTCGAGTGGGATGTCCAGACCAATCCGTGTACTGGTGGCGAAACCCGGACTCGACGGTCACGATCGCGGCGCCAAGGTTGTGGCCGCGGCGCTCCGTGATGCCGGGATGGAAGTCATCTATACGGGCCTGCATCAGACGCCCGAGATGATCGCCACGGCGGCGGTGCAGGAAGACGTCGACGTCGTCGGGCTCTCGATTCTGAGCGGCGCGCATATGACGCTCTTTCCTCGCGTGCTGGATTTGCTGCGCGCCGAGGGGCGCGAGGACATTCTGTTGACCGGCGGTGGCATTATCCCCAAGGAAGACATGGAGTCGTTGCAGAAGCTGGGTGTGGGCCGCCTCTTTGGCCCCGGGACGACCACCGGGGAGCTCGTGCAGTACATCAAGGCGTGGTTCGCCGAACGTCAGCGGCAAGAGGTGTGACCAGTCGCCTCCGTCAGCTCAGCGACGAGATCCGATCTCTCGAAGCGCGACTCGAATCCGGCGGTGGGCCGGACAAGATCGAGCGCCAGCACGCGCAGGGGAAACTGACGGCACGCGAGCGCGTCGCCGGTCTCACGGACCCCGGCACGCGCTTCATCGAGATCGGACTGCTCGTCGCGTATGACCAGTACGACGGCCAGGCGCCCGCGGCCGGCGTCGTCACGGGCATCGGCATTGTGCACGGGCGCGAAGTCGTGATCGTCGCGAATGACGCGACGGTGAAGGCCGGCTCGTGGTGGCCGGAGACGATCAAGAAGATCCTGCGCGCGCAGGAAATCGCCATGCGCTGCCGTGTGCCCATCGTGTATCTGGTCGACTCGGCTGGCGTCAACCTGCCGTACCAGGGCGGTGTGTTTCCCGGGCAGTACGGGGCCGCGCGGATTTTCTATTACAACTCCATCATGCGCCATTATCTGCGCGTGCCGCAGTTCGCCGCGGTTATGGGGCCGTGCATTGCCGGCGGCGCGTATCTGCCTGCGCTCTCCGACGTGATCATCATGGTGAAGGGCACGTCGTTCATGGGACTTGGCGGGCCCAACCTCGTCGAAGGCGCGACTGGGCAGTCCGTCGACTCCGAGAGTCTCGGTGGCGCCACGATGCACACGTCTGTCAGCGGAGTCGCTCATTATACGGCTGACAACGATGCCGATTGCTTGAAACGCCTGCGCTCACTCATCGATCGTTTGCCGGGGGGAAGAGTTGAAACGATCGAGACGCGCGACGCTGAACCGCTTTACGATTTGTTGCCAGCCGATCACCGGATGTCATATGACATGCTCGCGGTGCTCAAGGCGATCGTCGACGACGGCGCGCTCGATGAATTCCAGGGTGATCTCGCCAAGGAGTTAATCTGCGCCGACGCCAAGTTGGGTGGCATGCCGATCGGTGTCCTGGCGAATCGCAGGGGTTTGATCAAAGGCCGGGCGGGAGAGAAGCCGAGATTCGGCGGGATTATCTACGCGGAAAGCGCGGAGAAAGCCGCGTACTACATCGACCGCTGCGACCGCGAAGGTCTGCCGCTGCTCTTCGTGCAAGACGTGTCGGGCTTCATGGTCGGCCAGGAAGCCGAGGAAGAAGGCATCATTCGCGCCGGCGCCCGCTTCGTGGAAGCGATGGCGACCGCGCGCGTGCCCAAGCTCGTTCTCACGGTCAACCACGCCTCGGGCGCGGGCTACTATGCGATGGCGGGGCAGGGCTTCGATCCCGACTTCATCTTCTCCTGGCCCACGGGCCGCATGGGCGTGATGGAAGGCGAGTCCGCCGTACGCGCCGTGCACGGCCCGGCCCTCGCGGCCGCGAAGGCCGCCGGCCGTGAGCCCGCGCCCGCCGTCACCGCCGCCGTCGAGGCCATGCGCGAGGAATACGACACGCAACTCGACGCCCGCTACGCGGCCGCGCGTGGACTCGTCGATGCGATCGTGTTCCCAGAGGACACGCGCGACACGTTGATCCTCGCGCTGCGCACGTCGCGGCACAATCCTGGACCTCACCTCGGACCATTCTTGCTGTGAAAACCGTTCGCGTGGGAGGCGGTCAGGGATTCTGGGGCGACGATCCCGACGCGCCGCGCCGACTCGTCGCCGGTGGACCGATCGACTATCTGATGCTCGACTATTTGGCCGAGGTCACGATGTCGATCTTGCAGAAGCAGAAGGAGCGCGATCCTTCGGCCGGCTATGCCCGCGACTTTATCGGCGCCATGCAGAGTGTGATGCCGCATATCGCGGGGCACGGCCTTCGCGTCGTCGCAAACGCTGGCGGCGTGAACCCCCGCGGGTGTGCTGATGCCCTGCGTAAGGTCGCACCCGATGTGCGAATCGGCGTCGTCACCGGCGATGATCTTCTTGACCGCATCGATGAATTGGTCGACGCCGGGCACACGCTGGCCAACATGGACACGGGCGAGCCGCTGTCGTCCGTGCGCGAGCGCGTGCTTTCGGCGAATGCGTACATCGGCTCATCGCCCATCGTGGAAGCGCTACAAAAGGGCGCTCAGATTGTCGTGACCGGCCGGTCGACGGATACGGCGCTGACCATGGCCCCGTTGCGTCACGAATTTGGGTGGGGCGCGACCGACTATGACAAGCTCGCGGCGGGCATCGTCGCCGGGCATATCATCGAGTGCGGCGCCCAGTGTTCTGGCGGTAACTGTCTCTATGATTGGCGCGAGATACCGGATTTGGCGGACGTCGGATATCCGATCATTGAAGGGTCGGCGGATGGCACGTTCGTTGTCACGAAGCACCCGAAGACGGGCGGCCGTGTGTCGACGCACACCGTGACCGAGCAACTCGTGTATGAGATGGGTGACCCGCACTCCTACATCACGCCGGATGTCGTCGCGGACTTTACGACGATTCAACTGAAGAGCGACGGTGAGAATCGCGTCAAAGTGTCCGGCATCCACGGGTCGCAGCCGACCGATAAACTGAAGGTGTCCATCGCCTATCGTGCAGGCTACAAAGCCGTGGGCACGCTGGTGTATGCGTGGCCGGATGCGCTTGAAAAGGCTCGTATGGCGGATCGCGTGCTGAGAGAGCGTCTGGATCGGCTCGGATTGCGATTTGATAAGATCCTGACGGAGTTCGTCGGCGCGTCGGCCGCGCACGGCCCCCTCACACCGCCGACGGATGCGCCGGAAGTGCAGCTCCGGATCGGCGTCAGATCCGAGAACAAGGCCGCGGTCGAGGGTTTCTCCCGCCAGATCGCGCCCCTCGTGCTGAACGGTCCGCCGAGCGTCACGGGCTTCGCGGGCGGACGCCCGAAGGTCGAAGAGATCGTCGCGTACTGGCCCGCGCTGATCGACAAGCGCGTGGTCCACACCACGGTGGCGATCGTCTGATGCGCATCCGCCTCCTGGACATCGCGCACGCCCGCTCGGGCGACAAAGGCGACACGGCGAACGTCGGCGTGATCGCCCTCGATCCGAAGTGGTACCCCGTGCTGGCCAAGTACCTGACCCGCGACCGGGTCGCGCAGCATTTCGCCGGCGTGATCACCGGCGGCGTCGATCGTTATGAGCTTCCCAACCTGGGCGCGCTCAATTTCCTCCTCCACGGTGCGCTCGACGGTGGCGGCACGCTGTCGCTCAAGACCGACGCGCAGGGCAAAGTCTTCTCGACGGCGCTCCTCCGGCTCGTCCTGGAAATCCCGGACGCGGAGGTCCCATGATGCACGTCCGGCGACCGTGACGCCAGTCGCGGCCTGGCGCGTGACGATCGCGATCGCCGGGCTCGTCGTGTTCGGATACGGCGTACGGACGGATAACAACACGATTCGGTGGGTCGGCATCGCGTGCCTGGTCGTCGCGTTCGCCATCCGGTTCTTCGCGAAGTCAAAGCCGCGTTAGCTTTATTTGATCATGCGGGTACCTGAGTTACTTGCCCCCGCCGGGTCTCTGGACGCCGTTCGCGCCGCCGTCGCCAATGGCGCGAATGCCGTGTATCTCGGCGCCGAGCGCTTCAATGCGCGCGACGAAGGGGCGCAGCTCACGCTGGACGAGCTGGCCGCGGCCACGCGGCTGGCGCATGCGCACAATGCCCGCATTTATCTGACGCTGAACGTTCTGACCAAGCCGGCCGAGTTGGTTGACGCACTGGACTTGCTCGGTGCCACGATCGATGCCGGAATTGACGCGGTCATTGTCCAAGATGTTGGTCTGATAAAGCTGATTCGCGTCGTCTACCCAGATCTGGAAATACATGGGTCGACGCAAATGACGGTCCATGACGCCGCGGGTGCGGCGGCGATCCGGGATCTCGGAGTCAGTCGAGTCGTTCTGGCGCGCGAGAACACGTTAGCTGACGTCCAAGCGATCCATGGCGCCGTGCCGGACCTGGGTCTGGAGACCTTCATACACGGCGCGCTGTGTATTTCATACTCGGGTCAGTGCTTCATGTCCGGCATGATCTCGGAGCGTAGCGCCAACCGTGGCTCCTGCGCCCAGTCATGCCGCAAAGACTATGTGCTCAACGACGCACTGACCGGCGCAACGTTGGACTCGGGCTACCTGATCTCAGCTCGCGATCTCGCCGCGCCGGAGTCCCTGGCGGATGTCGCGCGCGCTGGCATCGTGTGTCTCAAGGTCGAGGGAAGAAAGAAACGGCCCGAGTACGTCGCGGCCGTGACCTCGGCATATAGAACATTTTTGGACCGGGTGGCCAAAGGCGACACCACGCCAGTGCATTCGGGCGATACGCAGCCGCTGGTGCAGATCTTTAGCCGGGGATTTACGTCGGGTATGCTCGGCGAAGGCGCACGCGCCGGACGCGAGTACGTCACGCGCACGCACCCCGATCATCGTGGCGTCCAAATCGGCACGGTCGTCTCGGCGTCGGCGACCGAGCTCGTGATCGCGCTCACCGGATCCGTCGGTCCGATCGCGCCGGGCGATGGTCTGGCGTTCGAGCCACCGCCCGGCATCAACGGCCAGTCACTCGGATTCGCGGTCGACCACGTGCGCACGATTGGCTCGGGTCGCGTCGGCGTCGCCACCCGCAAGCGTGTGCCGGTCGGTTGGATCGCCTACCGGACCGCGCAGGCCTCATTGCTCGAGCGCGCGCGCCAAAGCGTCGCGCGCACGTCGGTTCCGGCGCCCGCCAAAATCCGCCTCGACGTTCGCCTGTTCGGCCAGGCGGGTACGCCGCTCAAGGCGATCTTCTCCGCGAACTCCGAGGCCGTCACGGTCCGCAGCGAAGCGACGCTGCGCCCCGCCGACCGGCGCGCGCTCGACGAAACCCAACTCCGTGCTCAACTCGGCCGACTCGGCGAGACGCCATTCGCGCTCGGCGCCGTGGACTTGTCGGGACTCTCGACCGGTCTGTTTCTGCCCGTCAGCGAACTGAATCACATCCGGCAACAAGCGACCGAGCAACTGGCGTCAATGCGGGATTGGTCCACGGAAGCCGCGCACGCTGAGCGCCGCGCCGTCATCGCCGCCGCTGTCGCTGACGTGCGCGCACAGGCTCCGCGGACGCCGAACGGGCATGTACTCTCGGCGACGGTCTATCGTGTGGAGGATGCGAGAGCGGCGGCCGCCGCGGGCGCGACCGAGATCGTGTTCGACCCATTCCTCCGCAACCCACCGCCGCCGGCGGCGCGTATCCGCGCCGTGGCCGAGGAGCTCGGCGTCGCGTTCGCGATCCGGACGCCGACGATCATCCGTCCACCCGAGCGCAAGACGCTCGACAAGTGGCTCGCGCTCGGCTTCCCGATGGTGACGGGCCACCTCGGCCTCGCCCGAGAGCTCGGCGATCGCGCGATCCTCGACTACGCGACGAACTGCTTCAACCAGCACACCGCGGCCGAGTACTTCCGATACGGCACGCAACGTATCGTCCTCTCCATCGAGCTCACAACCGACGAGATGGCCGCCGTCGTTGCCCCATGGTCCGGCGCGGGCTTCGCGGCCGTGATCTACGGGCGCCCGGAAGGCATGACGATCGAGCATTGCGTGCTCTCGGCCGCCTTTGACCGCGAGCCGACGACCTGCCGCGATCTCTGCGTGCAGAAGCATCCCCAGGTCTCTTTGACAGATCCCACGGGCTACACGTTCGCCGTCGCGACCGATAGCGCCTGTCGCAACCGCCTTTTGCACTCTCGGCCTATCGAAGCGTCAGAGTTCCTGCCGCGACTGTGGTCCGCCGGCATCCGGTCATACCACGCCGTCTTCAACGTGCCCGACGATCCCATCGCCGAACTGATCGGCGGCTACGCCAGGACCCTCGCCGCCCTGGCCGCGAACGAACCCCCCGACACGGCCGCCGCGCGGCGTGCAGTAGGTAACTCCTTTACTCGCGGCCACTTCGCGCGCGCCGTCTGACACGTGTCGATTCCGTCCGCCGCTGTCCGTCGCATGGGCAACAGGAGGAACTATGACTTGGACCGGACGGATACTGAGCACCCTCGCGATTCTGTTCATGTTGTTTGACAGCATCGGCCATCTGCTGATGCCCGCACCCGTCGCACAAGCGTTCGCCACACTCGGCTATCCCGCGAGCGCCGCCTTTGGTATCGGGCTCCTCGAGCTTGTCCTGATCGTGGTCTACGCTATTCCACGCACGTCGATCGCCGGCGCGATCCTGCTCACCGGCTACCTCGGCGGCGCGGTCGCGGCCAAAGTCCGCGTGTCGGCCGCGCCGTTCGACACGTTGTTCCCGTTCATCATCGCCGCGTTGATCTGGGGTGGCGTGTACCTGCGCGATCGTCGCGTTCGCGCCATCTGGGCCGCGCAATGAGACGCTTCGTGATGATGCACAAGGCCGATGCGAAGATCGAAGCGGGGGAGATGCCGCCCGCCGAGTTGCTCGAACGGGTTGGTGGTCTCATAGGCGAGATGGTGGACGCCGGTGCGTTCCTGGCTGGCGAGGGTCTGGCGCCGACATCCGAAGGCGTGCGCCTTCACTTCGCCAAAGGCCGGCGTTCGGTCACATACGGGCCCTTTGTCGGCTCGAACGAGCTGGTCGCGAGTTTCGCGATCGTTCGCGTGCGTGCGCTCGACGAGGCCATCGACTGGGCCTCGCGCATCGCGAAGATCCTCGGCGATGTGGATCTCTACATCGGGCGTGTGAAGGAACCGTGGGATCTTGGGCTCGTTGAGAAGCCCAAGGATGCGCCGGTGCGGTACATGATCGTCCGAAAAGCCGACCCCGCGTACGAATCGAACACCCCGCCGTCGGCCGATATCCAGGTTCGCATGCGGCAGCTGCTCAGCGAGATGACGAAGGCTGGCGTGCTGCAAGTGGCCGAGCGCTTGCTGCCGAGCGCGACGTCGGTGCGGCTCACGGTGTCGAACGGCAAGCATCTCCTGGTGGACGGTCCGTTCACGGAGTCCAAGGAGCTCATCGCCGGCTACTGCCTCGTCGCCGTCGATGCGCGAGACGCGGCGGTTACGTGGGGCGTACGGTTCGCGGATATCCTGCGGGACTACGGCGGTGCTGATAAGGTCGAAGTGGATATCCGCGAGGTGGCGGAAGACTCGGGGTATGTATAAACGATGACGCTTTTATCTATGCCAGGACGTAGCGTCATGGCATGCTCAACGTGATGGACGCACGGCAGATTCTTCGCGAGAAATTCGGATACGAAACATTTCGGCCCGGTCAGGAACGCGCTGTGCACGCGGTCCTGGCCGGCCGCGACGCTTTAGTCGTTTTGCCGACCGGTGGCGGCAAGTCACTGTGTTTTCAAATTCCGGCGTTGCTCTTTCCTGGGCTCACGGTCGTCGTCTCACCGTTGATTTCCCTGATGAAGGATCAGGTCGACGCGTTAGTGGCCCGTAGTCTTCCCGCCACCTTCATCAACAGCACGCTCTCACGCGAGGAAGTCGCCGCTCGACTCGCGCAGGTGGATCGCGGCGAGATCAAGTTGCTGTATGTCGCTCCGGAGCGATTTGATTTTGGTAACGCCGCCGAGCGATTCAAGAAGGTCGGTGTTTCGCTGCTCGCCGTCGATGAGGCGCATTGTATTAGCGAATGGGGGCACGATTTTCGGCCGAGTTATCAGCGCTTGGGCGCGCTTCGAAGCGCACTCGGCAACCCAACGGTCATCGCGCTCACGGCGACCGCGACCAGGGCGGTGCGAAACGACATCACGACGCAGCTCGAGCTACGTGATCCCGAGATCGTGGTCACCGGATTTGACCGCACGAATCTCACGTATCACGTGATCAAGGCGAAAAACGACGCGCAGAAGGATGCGGTGCTCTCGGAGTTGCTGAAGACGCACGAGACACCGGCCATTATCTACGCCTCGACTCGCCGTGCCGTCGAACGCCTGGTCCCAATTCTCCAGGGACATGACATCCCTAGTGTCGCCTATCACGGTGGCCTGGATGACACCCGCCGTCACAAGGTGCAGGACGCCTTCATGTCCGAAAAAGTCCGCGCTGTCGTCGCGACGAACGCGTTCGGCATGGGCATCGACAAGCGCAACGTGCGCCTAGTGGTCCATCACGCCATGCCGGGCTCAGTGGAAGCGTATTACCAAGAAGCGGGACGCGCGGGTCGCGATGGCCAACCGGCGAATTGCTATCTCTTGCACGCGTTCCGCGATCGCTTCACGCACGAGTTTTTCATCAATTCGGCTGTAGATGCCAACGTGCCGGTCAAACTCGTGGCGTCGTCCGAGCGTATCAAAAGGGAGCTTACGGGCCGGCCACTCGAGGTGCTTCGTCAGCTGTGGCGAATGGCCGGCGACGTCCTCAGAACAGGAGCCACGGTCGATCTCACCGAACTCCCCGGTGAGGTTCTCAAGAAGCTGGAGAAGGGTGGCTACCTCAAGATCGACCGGGCGGGCCTCGAGCGTCGCCGTCGGGCTGATTTGGCCAAGCTGGAGACGATTCAAAAGTATGTGTACGCGGCTACGTGCCGCCGAGCGTTCGTTCTGCGATACTTCGGTGATCCGGCACTGAAGGACGCCGGTCGCTGCACAGGCTGCGACAACTGCCTTGGCACGAACCGCGTACTTACTGACGAGGTGCCGCGGCGAAAGGCGAAGCCTCGCGTTGAGGCTTCAGTCGTGGATGCGGCCGATGCGCGGTTGTTGGAGGAGATGCGGACCTTACGGCGTGAGATCGCAAAGCGGGAGAAGGTGCCGGCGTACGTCGTGTTTGCCGACAAGACTCTCGCCGCGCTGGCGGTGCGGCGGCCACGATCGTTGGACGAGCTACTGGAAGTGCGTGGCATAGGCCACGTCAAGGCCGATAAATATGGGAAGCAGTTTCTGACTCTTATCAGTGGTGCACGATAATGGACGACACGCTCTATTTCACCGAGCAGCACCTTCAAGTGCGCGAGATGGTCCGCGCATTCGCCCAGCAAGACGTCGCCCCGGTCGCGGCGAAGTTCGACGCGAACTGCGAATTCCCCTGGGATAACGTGAAGAAGATGGCCGAGCTGGGTCTGATGGGCATTCCGTGGCCCGAGGAGCTCGGCGGCGCGGGGCTCGATACGTTGAGCTACACGATCGTGCTCCATGAGCTCGCGAAAGTCGACTGCTCCCACGCGATCACGGTGGGCGCGCACACGACACTCGGCACATCGCCGATTGTGAACTTCGGCACGGACGCGCAGAAGAAGCGCTATGTCCCGCTGCTCGCGAGCGGGAAAGTCTTCGGCTGCTTCGGCCTGACGGAGCCCGGGGCAGGGAGCGACGCCGC
>Ga0070741_10015775_pt1 | contig 12730 bp, 12 predicted proteins | sample Coa_R1_4_FD_66440 | JGI IMG/M metagenome (GOLD analysis project Ga0070741, IMG submission 66440) | Surface soil microbial communities from Centralia Pennsylvania, which are recovering from an underground coalmine fire - Coalmine... | ecosystem: Environmental > Terrestrial > Soil > Unclassified ...
ATCACGAAGTACCTTGATGCATGGAACGCCGAGGCCAAACCGTTCCGCTGGACCAAGACGCCTCGCGATCTCCGAAGAAGCCTCACGCCCGTGGGGCGAACTTGTGAGACGGGACACTAGCGCACCTGACCGCGCCGTTGGGCGCAGCGACGCTTCTGCGCTGCGGCTGAGGCGACCCCGATGAAGCACGAACGCCGCCGCCGAGGTCGGCCGCCGTAACTCCAACCCAGGAGGTACGGCGCCCATGATGGGACATCGCGAGAGGGTGAAGAAGGCTGACGAGTACGATCTGATCGGCGTAAAGCGATGGCACGGATATCTTCTACGGCCCGGCGCCTCGCACGGCCTGAAGAAGCGGATGAGTCGGCGGAACCGGCACGAGGCGCGGGGCGAACTGCGCGAGGCCGCCGACTGGGACGTGGCCGATCTCGTCTACGACCAGGACATGCGCGCGGACGACGACTGCAGGCGCTGATCGAGCTGTCGGGGTGGCCGTGTCCCTTGTGCATCCGGTCGGCGCTCAGGCGAGGCGAGCTATCGGCCGAGCGTGCCGGCTCGTACCAAGACGTCGGGGTCGGCGATCGGCTGCCGCTTCGCACGGGGTCGCTGGCCAGGGCGTCGGCAGTGGCTGGTATCCGAGCGTCGATCGCGACACACGGCAACCTCAGAGATGCAGTTCACCCGCCGCTTCGGGCTGGAACAGAATCGCCGAGACTTTGAGGCGTCTCGTGCCACCGTGCGGCATCGGCCATTCGATCGACTGGCCGACAGAGAGACCGAGGAGCGCCGCGCCAACCGGTGCGAGGACCGAGATCCAGCCACTCGCGACGTCCACGTCGCGCGGGTACACCAACGTCATTTCCAGCTCCTCGCCAGTACCCTCGTCGACAAACCGCGCGCGCGAGTTCATGGTGACGACGTCGGGCGGGATCTCGCTTGGAAGGACTACGTCCGCGTCTCCCAGCTCGCTCTCGAGGGCCTCGCACTCGCGCGCATTGCGTTCCGACGTCCGGCTGACGATGAGTCGGCTGAGACGCAGTAGATCGGACTCCGTCACCACGATGGGTCGCTGGTTGCTCATGAGTCCGAGAGGTAGGGAGTCGCCCGAGCGTTGTCAATTGATCAAAAATCCACAGACGTGCCCGTGCTCCACACGGCGAGTATGCATGGAGCGCCGGTGTTGACGGAGTCGATGTACTTGAATTGAGTACGAGCCCATAGAGGCTTGGTTCATCATGACGACGGAGCCGCGTGAATGAGGCCCTTCGCGAGGAGACTACCTCCCAGCGCGAAGAAGTACAGATAGCCTCGGCGATCGCCGAAACCCTCCATGATGCGCCGGAGCGACGCCCCGGGCCGCAGCTTCATCAGCGTGCTTAGACCGCGCGCCGCACCGACGTCGCCCGGTGGGAACACGTCGAGACGTCCGAGGCCGCGCAGCAGGACCAACGCGGCGCTCCACGGGCCGATGCCCGGTAGCTCTTCGAGGATTCTGACCGCATCGCTCGTGGCCATGCGCGAGATCTCATCCTCTGAGAGCTCACCCGACTCGATTTTTCGCGCGACGCGGCGGAGCGACTCGGCCTTCCGGGCGCTCAGGCCGCACTTCCGCAGCGCATCGAGGCGCGCCTCTGCGATCGTCTGCGCCGTTGGGAACGCACGGAAGCGGCGACCGTCGTGCTCCACGAACCTGCCGAATTGCTCGACCAGTCGGCCGACGATGGCCACGCCAGCGTCCAGGCTCACCTGTTGGAAGGGGATGACATTCGCGAACGCCTCGAAGAACTCAGCGAATCGCGGCGGTCGCATGCCTCGTAGCGCGAGGGCCGTGGGACGAAGCCGGTGCTCGGCCTCGGCCAGGCGTTGCAGGGGCTCTGGGGCGACATCCAGACCTAGCACCTTGCGTAGACTCGCCCCGAACTCCGCGGCCGTGCCGGAGGAAGAACAGTCACGTCGGACGGAAAATCGAACGTCGGGGTTGTCGATGGTCCCTCGGTTCTTCACTTCGACCAGCGCGAGGTCGTCGCGCGTCGCCAAGACCCGCAGGAAGCGCCCTCGCTCCCAGATCTCAACCAGGTTGGCCGGCCGCCGCTGTAGAACGCGCACGGTCGCCTCGAGATGAAACGGCGCTCGGGTGCTGAGCCGTCCATGGATGACGTCCTCGCCGGGGTACGGAACCCGCGCGTCCTTTGCTCTTGCGAACCGGACAGGTGAATCGTGTCCGGGCGCGCTGCCTCGTTCGCGTGGCGTGCAGCTCGAGCCTGGGTCAACGAACTCGGGGAGCGCGGCCATCGATGCGTCCTGTCGCAGAGGACTTCTTTGCGCTGGTCGTCCTCGCGGCGGACCGAGTTCCTCCGCGCTTGGCGCGAGTATGGGGTCTCCCGTGGCGCCCCGACAGGTAGTCGCGCAAGACGACAGCGCCGTTGTGAAGGACATCGTGCGCGCTGTAGAGCAGAGTCACCGTGCCTCGCCCTTCGGCGTCGAGGATGAGCTCCCAGGCGCCGGGGTTCGCGTCGAGCTCTTCTTGATATCGCCGGCGAAATTCTTCCCAACGCTCCACCTGATGACCGAACCACTGCCGCAGCTCCGTGCTGGGGGCGACCTCCTTCATCCACGCATCTGCCGCGAGTGCTTCCTTCTTCATGCCTCGCGGCCAGAGCCGCTCCACCAAGATTCTCCGGCCATCTCCGCGCGCCGGTGGCTCGTACGTGCGTTTGATCCGAATCATGGCGTCGGCTTCCTCTCGGCGCTGCCACCGCCTCCTTGGCCGAGCAGCTGCTCGAGCACGTAGGGAAGGATTCCGCCCGCTGAGAAGTACGCGGCCTCAATCGGCGTATCGATGCGAAGGACGAGCGGAACCGAGTCGCGCCGACCATCGCGCCGATCGATGTGCAGGGTCGCCGGCTGGCGTGGGCGGAGCGCAGCACCTACCGTCACATCGAATCGCTCCGTGCCGTCGAGCTCGAGGGTCTGCGCGCTCACCCCCTTCGGGAACTCTCCCGGCAGGACGCCCATGCCGACCAGGTTGGAGCGGTGGATCCGCTCGAATCCATTTGCCACGACCGCGCGCACACCCAGGAGGCGCGTGCCCTTGGCAGCCCAGTCGCGCGAGCTGCCCGCGCCGTAGTCCTGTCCGGCAATCACGACCAAAGGTACACCCTCGGTTCGATAGCGCGCGGCCGCGGCATAGATGGCCATGCGTTCGCCGTCGGGCTGGTGCAGAGTGACACCGCCCTCGACACCGGGCACCATCAGATTGCGGATGCGGACATTTGCGAACGTCCCGCGGACCATGACCTCGTGGTTACCGCGCCGTGCGCCGTAGCTGTTGAAGTCCTCGACCGAGACCCCTTGGTCGCGCAGGTAGCCAGCGGCAGGCGAGGTCGCCTGGATCGCGCCGGCCGGGCTAATGTGATCCGTGGTGATCGAATCTCCGAAGATGGCGAGAGCTCGGGCACCGGCGACATCAATGGACGGAGGCGCGGCCAGGGAAGGATCGAAGTACGGCGGCTCGCGAATGTAGAGCGAGGCCGGGTCCCATTCGTAGAGGTGCCCCGTCCCGGAGGGAATCTGATTCCACAACGGGTTCTGTTCGTCGAAGCCGGCATAGACGCGCCGGTACTCGGCGGGATCGAACGCACTCGCAAGGTGCGCAGCGATCTCCTGCATCGATGGCCACACGTCGCGCAGGTAGACGTCGCGCCCGTCGAGCGTAGCGAGCGGCTCACGCGTGAGATCGATGTCGATCTGCCCGGCGATCGCAAACGCCACGACGAGCGGGGGGCTCATGAGGAAGTTCGCTTTCACGCTCTGGTGAATGCGCGCCTCGAAGTTGCGGTTCCCCGAAAGGACGCTGGCAGCGATGATGTCGTTGGTCGTCAGGGCCTCTTCCAGCTCGCGATCGAGCGGCCCCGCGTTTCCGATGCAACTCGTGCAGCCGAACCCGACGAGGTTGAAGCCCAATCGATCGAGAAACAGTTGCAACCCGGTCTTGCTCAAATATTCGCTCACGACCCGCGAGCCCGGCGCGAGCGAAGTCTTAACCCATGGCTTGACGCTGAGCCCCCGTTCGACCGCCTTCTTTGCCAGTAGGCCCGCAGCGAGCATCACCGCAGGATTCGAGGTGTTGGTGCACGACGTGATGGCCGCGATCACGACGTCGCCGTGAGCTAGATCGCAGGTCAACGCACGTGCCGGCCATCCATTCGCCTGGCCGAGCCGGTTCGGCGTCGGTCGGTTGTCCATCATTTCGGCCTCGGTGTGCGGGTTGGTGTTCCTGGTGCGCCCGTCGGGAAACGTGTCGCCCGACTGCTCGCCGCCTCCTGGGCGCGGCGCATTCGCCTCTCCAAGCCGGACCTGGACGGGGCGAGCAACTTCCGCCGCCGGCTTGCCGTAGCCATCGGGACTGGTCAGCAGTGCCAGGAAGCGCTCCTTGAGTCGGTCCAACGCGATGCGGTCCTGTGGCCGCTTGGGGCCGGAGACCGAAGGCTCGACTGCGGCCAGGTCCACGTCCAGCACCGACGTGTAGTCGCACTGGCCCGCTGCGGGCATCCCGAACAGTCCTTGCGCCCCGTAGTACCGGCGCACCGTTTCCACGTGCTCGTCGCTCCGGCCGGTCGCCAGGAGATAGCGGCAGGACTGCTCGTCGACGGGAAAGAAGCCGATCGTCGCACCGTACTCAGGCGACATGTTCGCGAGCGTCGCGCGGTCTGGCACGGAAAGGCTCGCGGCGCCCTCCCCGTGGAACTCGACAAACTTGCCGACGACGTGAGATTGCCGCAAGAGCTCGGTGATGCGCAGGACCAGATCAGTCGCCGTCACGCCGTCGCGCAACCGGCCGTGTAGATGCACACCGACGACGTCAGGCAGAAGGAGATACACCGGCTGGCCGAGCATCGCCGCCTCAGCCTCGATGCCACCAACTCCCCAACCCACGACCCCGAGCCCGTTGATCATCGTCGTGTGTGAGTCGGTACCGACCAGGGTGTCGGGGTACAGCACTCCGTCCTTCTCGAAGACGCCGCTCGCGAGGAACTCCAGGTTCACCTGGTGGCAGATGCCGAAACCCGGTGGCACGATCCGCAAGCCGTCGAATGCCTGCGTCCCCCACTTGAGGAACCGGTAGCGCTCGCCGTTGCGGCGGAACTCCATCTCCATATTGAGCTGGAGTGCCTCATCCCGGCCGAAGTAGTCGACTTGGACCGAGTGATCGATGACGAGGTCGACGGGAACCAGCGGCTGCACTCGCGCAACGTCATGACCGCGGCGCGCCACCGCGGAGCGCATCGCGGCGAGATCGACGAGGAGCGGTACGCCGGTGAAGTCCTGCAGCAGCACGCGACCGACGACGAAGGGCACTTCCGCCTTCCGCACGGCGGTCGGCTGCCAGCGCGCGAGCTCTTCGACGTCCTCATCGCGGATGCGGCGGCCGTCGAGATTGCGCAGCACCGATTCGAGAAGGATGCGGAGGCTAACCGGCAGCCGTGAGATGCTCGCTACTCCGTTCCTCTCGAGCTGGGGAAGCGAGTAGTAAGTACCGGACGCTCCGGAGGGAAGCTCCAAGCGTTGGCGCGCGTCGATCATGGCTCCCTCGCTGAATCTGCAATCGAGCTCATGCCCGATTTCCTCGCAGACGACGTCTTTGGGCCGAACGAGTCTCGGAGAGACTCGCGAAATTCGGGGCATGCCAACTCGATGAGCGCCGCGGGTCGTTCCGAATCGGCGAGCGGCGAGAGATCGACCGCGCCGTACTCGGTCACGATGTACTGGACGTGGTGGCGCGGCGTCGTTACATGCGTTCCCTCGCCGAAGGCAGGCACGATGGTTGACACGCGTTTCCCGCCAACGTTCGCGGTCGATTTGAGACAGATGAAGCTCCGCCCTTCGGGCGCCGATCCCGCGCCGGCGACGAACGACTCATGACCACCGGTGCCGGAGTACTGCTGGCCGTTGATCGAGTCGGCGGCGACTTGCCCCGCCAGGTCGATCGACAGGGCTCCGTTGATACTGGTCAGCTTCGGCAACCGGCAGAGCACCGAAGACTCGTTGATCTCGGTCACAGGCAGCATCCGTATCGAGGGGTTGCCGTCGAGCCAGCCGTAAAGCTTCTCGCTGCCGAGCGCGAACGTCGCCACGGTCAGGCCGTCGTAAAGCGGCTTTCGGTTGGTCACCTTTCCGGCTTCGTGAAGATGCATCACCCCATCCGAGATCATCTCGGTGTGAATCCCGAAGTCGCCTCTGGCGCTCTCCGCCAGGATCCGCGCGATTTCGCCCGGAATGGCGCCGATGCCGAACTGGAGGATCGCCTGGTCGTCGATCCGATCGGAAACCAGGCGCGCGATGGTGAGCTCCGCTGCAGATGGCTGTACTTGCGGCAGCGTCACGAGCTCCCTCTCGTGCTCGACCCACGCATCGACCTCGGAGATGTGGACCCGATTGCCGCCCAGCCCGGCGACTCCTTCGATGCGCGGCATCCGTGGATTCACCTCGGCGATCGCGAGTCGTGCCGGGTCGCGGGCCGCCTCGAGAAACGGTCGATAGCTCGCACCGGCGTGAACGCCGAAGGAGAGCCAACCGTCACGATCTGGAGGCGAAGTCACTGCGAGCGCTACGCGCGGCTTCAAGCGCAACCCGAGGCGCTCGAGGCCGTTGAAGTCGGCCGGGAGGTAGCTCACCCGCGCGCCGGCAGATCGCGCCATGCGTTCGATCGGCCCGAAGAATCCGCTCACGACCCGCACGCCGGGATTCTGCAGGAACGCGTACGGTCGCATCAGGAGACCGAGGTATAGAACGACGTCCTCGAGATCGGTCCGCGCCCCGATTGCTTCGAGCAAGCCGACCGGCTGTCCGGCAACGAGACCGCAGATCAAGGAGTCGCGCGGGCGGATGAGCTCCGCAGCGGCGGCCAACTCCAAATTGCGTGAATCTGTACCCATCACCCCGCGTTCACTGGCCATTCAACTTGAGGTCGAGGGTGCGCACGCTGTTGAGTCCGCCGCGCGACCAATCGTCTCAGTCTCCGTCGCCTTCGATCGCCTTGGGGCGTTCCAATGCAGCCAAGCGTCGCCGCAGGTCCTGCAGCTCGTTCCAAGCCGCCGTCACGTCGCGCAGGAAAGCAGCGATGCCGATGACGCCGCCACTGTCGTCACGAAGGAGAAGGATCCGAAACTCGATCGAGAGCCGCCGGCCGCTCCGGTGGAGTGCAGGTACCTTGAGGCTCTCGTTGCCGTACTTCGTAGCCCCACGGGCCATCGCAGCGTCGTATCCCGACCAGTGACGCCTCCGGAGCTGCTCCGGAATGATGACGTCCAGGGACTTGCCCGTTGCTTCCGTGGCGGTGTGGCCGAAGGTAGCCATTGCTCCTTCGTTCCAGAACCGAATCACGCCTTCGCGGTCGGCCACCACGATTGCGTCGGGGCACTGTTCAACGAGCGCACGGTAAAGCGGTGCGCCCGACTCCAGGGTCGTTGCGCGATTCTCGGAGCTCATGTTCGACCTCACGCGGCGACTGTGCGCTCACTGCTCACACTGCGTCGTTGCATCTCCGTCCGTCCTCGGTGCGAGATCATCTCGTCGCGTGCCGTCGAGCACGGACGACAGGCGCTCCCTCTCACGACGCCGACAAGAGTCGGTCAAGCGGTCTCCGTCGGCGAGTTATGTCGGCCAACGTGTAACCATCGAGTGTTCGTTGAAAGGCCTGCAAGGCGTCGTTCAGCGCGCCACGCAAACCACACACAGGCTCGATCCGACACTGGCTCGTCGTCGGACCCAAGCACTCCACGAGGGCCATCGCCTCGGTGTGTCGAACGACTTCGCCGACGCTTATCTCCTCAGGCGGACGGGCCAGTCGCATACCGCCAATACGGCCGCGAACGGTCTCGATGTATCCGGCCAGCGCCAGCCGGTGGACGACCTTCATCAAATGGCCCCGCGAGATCGCGTAGGCGCGGGCGATCTCGTCGATCGTCGCGAGCTGGTCCGTGCGCACCGCGAGGTAAATGAGGACACGCAGGCTGTAGTCGGTGTAGCGGGTGAGCTTCATGGTTCCTCGGGAATCCTTTCAACGTGAGAGCCTCTGCGACGCTAGCCACTCGAGCTCGACTTCCGCTTGGAGGCTTTGCCGATCACGCGCAACGGTAGCGACAGCGAGAGGCTTGCCATCGCGACGATAGGTCACCCTACAGTCTCTGGCTTCGAGCTGTCCGTCGATCTGGATCGTATCCCAGTGCTCTGCATGACCGACGTACGCGATGACGACGTCGTAGTGCTGACTCCAGAAGAACGGTATGGCATCGAAGCGTTGTCGCTGGCCGAGAATATTTCGCGCGACTGTCTGCCCTTGGCGCTGCGCGACGACCCAGTGCTCGACGCGAATGGATTCACCGGTGAGAGGGTCCGGCCAGCGTGCCAGATCGCCGGCTGCGAAGATGCCGGGTACGCTCGTCTCGAGATACTCGTTCACCGCGATGCCCCGGTCAATGACGAGTCCTGCTGCTTCCGCGAGCAGCATCGACGGTCGCACACCGATCCCGACCACGACCAGATCGGCTTGGACACTTTGTCCGCTCTTCGTCGCGACGCTCCGATCGTCGATCGACACCGCCGTCGTACCGAGATGAAACACGACGCCATGCTCCTCGTGAAGCGCGCGAATGGACCCTCCCATCGTCGGCCCCAATACGCGCTCCATCGGATGCGTTTCCGGGGCAATCACATGCACCTCGATGCCTCGTGCGCGCAGGGACGCCGCGACCTCCAGGCCGATGAAGCTTGCACCCATGACGACGGCCCGCCGCGCCTTCAGAGCCTTGGCGATCAACCCGCGACTATCGGCGAGCGTGCGCAGGTAGTGCACGTGCGGAAGACCTGCACCGGGGATTTCGAGTCGCACCGGCTCGGCGCCGGTCGCGAGCACGAGAGAATCGTAGCCGTGCCGGGTCCCATCTTCGAGCTGCACCCATCGGCCGGCTGTGTCGACGCCCGTGACCCGGGCGCGGAGCTTCAAGTCGATGCCGTGATCTCGGTAGAACCCCGCCGGTCGAAGCGGAATCCAGTCCGCTGACGCATTGCCGGCAAGATAATCCTTCGAGAGATTGGGTCGGTCATAGGGCGCCGACGCGTCGGCGCTCAGCATCGTCAGGCGTCCGCCGAAGCCCTCCTTGCGCAGGGTTTCCGCCGCGGCACTGCCCGCCGCGCCACCGCCGACGATCACGACGGACGAGTCGCCCTTCACCTCGCCCGCGGCCCGCTGCGCGCCCGCTGGGACCGTCTGACGCACCACGAGCAGGCCGTCGCGTCGCTCGACTCGCCAGCAGGCTACTGGATTGAGCGCGGGGGGGCGGACAGGTTCGCCCGTCCGCAAGCTGAAACACGCGTGATGCCATGGACAGCGCACCGTATCGCCGACCATCAGGCCCTCGCCGAGCGGGCCGCCGTAGTGCGTACAGGTCGCGCCGATCGCGAAGTACTCATCGCCGCGACGCGCCACGAGCACCGGCTCGCCAGCGACGTGGCCTCGTTGCATCGCGCCATCCGCGAGGTCCGACGCCGGAATTCCCACCGTCAGGTCGGGTCCCGTCGATTTCGATTGTTCAGTCATGACACTCTACGGGTAGGCCGGGTCGCCGCTCCGTCATCTGGACGTCGAACGTCGCGCTGGGTGGGGTCAATCGCTTCTATGCGAGTGCGAGATCCAGAACGCGAACGCTTGCAAGACGCCTTGCCACATCTGGCCAATTGACGAGCTTCCAATACGCATCGACCCAACTCGTCTTCACGTTGCGGTACTGGAGGTAGTAGGCGTGCTCCCACATGTCCAAAACGAGAAGGGGAATCGTCCCGTTCCCGATGTTGCCTTGATGGTCGTAGACCTGCTCGACGACGAGACGCTTCCCGAGCGGCTCCCAGGAGAGCGTTCCCCATCCGGAACCTTGAACGTTCAGCGCGGCTTCGGTGAGCTGACCCTTGAGGCCGTCGAAAGACCCGAAGAATTCGTCGATCGCGGCGGCCAGCTCGCCGCTCGGCCGCCCGCCACCGTGCGGGCTCAGGTTCCTCCAGAACAGCGAATGCAAGATGTGCCCGGAGATGTGGAAGGCGAGACTCTTTTGAAGCTGGTTGATGGCAGCGAAATCGCCCTTCGCACGGGCCTCGGAGAGTTTCTCCAAGGTCGCATTCGCGCCGGCCACGTAGCCGGCATGATGCTTATCATGGTGGAGCTCGAGAACCGTCGCAGAGTAGTGCGGCTCGAGCGCGGCGTAGTCGTACGGGAGCTCCGGAAGCACGTATTTGGTCGTCATGATTTCTCCTTACCCGCCGACACTGTGCGCCAGCGGCGAGTCCACGAACACCCCGACCTTGCCTGCGATGCAGTCGAGTAGCTGCTGGTACGAGTCCCGGAAGGACTGCACGCCCTCGCGCTCGAGCTCGGCGGTGACGGATACGAGGTCGATTCCGATGGCCGCCAGGCCGACGAGCGTGCGCTCCGCCTGAGCCGGGTCGGCATCGAGAGTCCGCGCCACCTCGCCGTGCTCCGCGAACGCGCGCAGCGTCTGCTCCGGCATCGTGTTGATCACGTCCGGCCCGATGAGCTGCGCAACGTAGAGGACGTCGGAATAGGCCAAGTTCTTCGTTCCGGTGCTGGCCCAGAGCGGGCGCTGCGTTCTCGCGCCCAGGCGCTGCAACCGCTCCCATGCAGGCCCACTGAATTTGGAGAGATAGATCTGGTAGGCCACGCGGGCGCAGGCGATCGCGACACGACCACGTGCCGGGGACGCAGGGGGGAGCTGAGCGTCGACCTTCGTGTCGATGCGCGAGAGGAAGAACGACGCGACCGAGGCGACCCGCTCGAGAGGATCGCCTGCCTCCGCGCGTGCCGAGAGCCCGCGCAGATAGGCGTCGACCACCTCCTCGTAGCGGGCGAGTGCGAACAGCAACGTGACGTTGACGTTGACGCCGCGGCGGGTCAGTTCCTCGATTGCCGGCAGCCCAGCTCGGGTGCCGGGGACCTTGATCATCACGTTCGGCTGGTCCAGCCGCCGCCAGAGCTCGAGCGCTTGGGCGATCGTACCTTCGGTATCGTCGGCAAGATCGGGCGTGCACTCGAACGAGACGAAGCCATCGCGCCCGCCGGTCCGGTCGTAGACGGGACGGAGCTCGCGCGCTGCCGCGCCGACGTCGTCGAGCGCGAGCGCAAAGAAGAGCTGCTGCAAGTCGCGCTCGCCGGCAGCCGCTAGGCGCTGCAGCTGCTCATCGTAACGTTCCGAGCCGGCGATCGCCTTGGCGAAGATGGTCGGATTGGAAGTTGCGCCACTGACCGCCTTGTCGCGGACCAACGCTGCGAAATAGCCGCTTTCGAGCAGATCACGGGAGAGAGTATCGAGCCAGATCGAGACTCCCGCCACGTGAAGACGTTGCAGAGGGTTCTCGTTCAACGGATTTGCCTCCTTGCGGCCGGATGCGCGGGCGCAGCGATTCGGCAAAAGATCTCCTCACGCCGCCTCGCTCGCTGCCGCGGCTTTCCTAAACATGTATATTGCGTATATCTTCTGCGGACGTGACGCAAGAACACGGCTCGAGAGGAAGGACCAGCCTCCGCTCCGGTCGTCGGCGGCATCCATCGAATGGCGGCTGGCGCCCGACTTCGTCGCGTTCATGGATGCCACCTTGATCGTCGAAACGGACAAATGGGCTTGTCACGACCGTAAAACGGGAAGGCTTGACGCTGCCTTGGGCGAGGGCTTCAATCACTCGATGATGGAACGTCCGCCTATCGTGCTTACCCGGCTCGATCACGAGCGCCTCGATCGCCTTCTAGCCGCCGAGCGGCCGCGGGTGGACGTGGAGGCCCTGCGAGACGAGCTCGAACGCGCTCGAATCGTGGAGCCGGAAGAGATTCCGCGGGACGTCGTGACGATGAACTCGATGGTGCGTTTCACCAGCGAGGAGACAGGCGCCGAAACGGAAGTAACGCTAGTCTTCCCCGGGAAGGTCGACTTCGCCAAGGGTCAGGTATCGGTTCTCGCACCGGTGGGGAGTGCCCTCCTCGGGCTCGCGGTTGGCGACGTCATCGAGTGGCCGCTTCCCAACGGTCGGAGCGCCCGCCTCCGTGTCGTAGCCGTCACGTACCAACCCGAGGCTGCCGGCGACTATCAGCGCTGAGGGCGTCCGCCATTCCACGACCCACGTCCCGGCGCGTGCCTCGATCGGCATGACGAGGACCAAGCATGACGAGTCGGCCGCGAGGAGGGCGGCTGCGTCGCGGTGTGAATCCTTCGCGCCAAACTTGCATTCTCCGCTCGGGGGCACGGAGCTCGCGCGTACTCGTTTCCACGATGCTGCCGAGCCATGCGACTTCGCACTCAAGCCGCCGGGCCGCCGCCGTAGCGTGGAAGAAACCTGCGCCGACGTTTGTTTTCCGGCGCTCCAACACCAACAGAACCATCGAGGACGAAAACTCGGGATCCGCTCCGCAAGAACATGCGATAGCCAAGCTGGGCCGCCGTAGAGGAATATCGGCTCGCAAGCACTTGAAGAGCCCAGGTCCAGCCCTCGAGCCGCTTAGGCGAGAGGTGAGATGCGATACCTTGCTCTGGCAAGCGACTACGATGGGACACTAGTGTCCCGTCTCACAAGTTCGCCCCACGGGCGTGAGGCTTCTTCGGAGATCGCGAGGCGTCTTGGTCCAGCGGAACGGTTTGGCCTCGGCGTTCCATGCATCAAGGTACTTCGTGAT
>Ga0070741_10015776_pt1 | contig 12730 bp, 15 predicted proteins | sample Coa_R1_4_FD_66440 | JGI IMG/M metagenome (GOLD analysis project Ga0070741, IMG submission 66440) | Surface soil microbial communities from Centralia Pennsylvania, which are recovering from an underground coalmine fire - Coalmine... | ecosystem: Environmental > Terrestrial > Soil > Unclassified ...
CGCCTCACGAAAAGCGCGGCCCATGCCGAGAAATCGCCGCGCTGGAGCGCTGCGAAGCGCCCGCCTCTCGAAAGAGAGGCAAACGGAAGGCCCGATGCGCCGTAGCGGCGCTCCGGCCCCTCGCTTCTTTCCGATGAAGCGAGGGCTGTGATGGAAGAATGCCCGGGGCGCGTGAAAAACGCGGGTGCGGGAACGATGGAGGCTGCCTTGAGATACCTCACCCTGAGGAGCGAACGAGCACCAATCTCGGGTTTACCCGAGATTGGAATTATCAATTTCGCAAGTCGGCAACAGCCGACTTGCGTGCGAGTGAGCCTCGAAGGGTCCGTCCGGAATGCACAGGCCTCATCCTTAGAGACGCGGCGCACGAAATGCGCCGCTCCTCAGAGTCTGACTCAAAAAGAGACCAATGAAATCAAGCTCTCTCATCTAGCTCCGTCATGCCCGGTCTTGTGCTGGGCATCCACGCCTTTGCTTCAAAGACAGCAGAAAGACGTGGATGGCCGGGACAAGCCCGGCCATGACGGGGAAGACACCGCACAGCGAACTCCTTCCGCGAATACGAATCCTCCCTCCACGAGAAAAGAATTCAAATCTTTCCGGTGCTTCCCGTAAAAGGAATAGCAGCCATGCAAGCAGAATCGAATCGTCTTTGCTAAGAAGCCGCGTGCCGAAACGACCGAAAGCTTCCCCCGCCAAACCCGAGACCGACCCCACGCAGGCCTTCCTGCGCGGCGCGAAGGCCGCGCTCACCTCGGTGCAGGGGCTCGTCTTGTTTGCGTCCTATATCGGCTATGGCGGCTTGTGCGCGAGCCTCGGTTTTCCGCTCGCGGCGGCGGTGCTTTCCACTGCGCTCATCATCGCGCTGCCGTCGCAGCTTTTGCTCGTCACCGGATTCGCCGCAGGGAGCGCCGCGCTCGGAATCGCGCTCGCGGTGTTTTTGTCGGCGGCGCGGCTTCTTCCTTCGGTCGTGACGCTTTTGCCCTATCTCCGGACACGCCTCTGGATTCAGTTGCTTGCCGCGCATTTCGTCGCGGTCTCGATCTGGGTCGAGAGCCGGCGCATGCTGCCGCCGCTTCCTCCTGCGTCGCGCGTGCCGTTCTATTTCGGGCTCGCGCTCACCTTCAACACCGCCTCGGTGCTGGCGACCTGGGCGGGCTATGTGCTTTCGGGCAATCTTCCGCCTTCGTTCGCGGTCGGCCTCGGCTTTCTCACGCCGATGTCGTTCATCATCGCGCTCGTGCGCAATGCGCGCGATCTCGTCGACTATCTCTCGCTCGTCTTCGGGCTCGCGCTCGCGCCGGTTTTCGTGTGGCTCAACGCGCCGGTGGATTTATTGTGGGTCGGGCTCTTTGGCGGCGGCGCAGCCTGGTTCATTCACCGCCAGCGCAAGGCGAGGGCGGCATGAACGAATTGATGCACAGCGGACTCGCGCCCTATCTCCTGATCATCCTTGCAGGTTTTTTGCCGACCGATGTCTGGCGCTGGGCCGCGGTCGTCGCCGGGCGCAAGCTGGAGGAGGACAGCGATCTCATGACCTTCATCCGCGGCGTCGCGAACGCGATGGTGGCGGGGGTGATCATGCGGCTTGTGCTGTTCCCGAGCGGTGATCTTCTGGCCATTCCGCTCTTCCTGCGCGCGGGATCGGTGATCGTCGCCTTCGCCGTGTATTTCCTCTCAAAGCGCTCGATGCTCGCCGGCGTGATCGCGGGCGAGGCGGTTCTGATCGCGGGGGCGTACTTCACGGTGCCGCATTAACCTCCGAGCGCGGCCCTCAGCTTCTTCGCGTGCTCTTCCAGCACTTCCGGTTTTTCGTGATAGCTCGCGGGCGGCTTCAGCGCGACTCCTTCTTTGCGCGGAATGACGTGAACGTGGAGATGAAAGATGACCTGGCCGCCGGCCGGCTCGTTGAATTGCTGCACGGTGATGCCGTCGGCATCGAACGCCTTCATGCCGGCATTCGCGACCATTTGCGTGACCTTCATTACATGCGCGAGCTCGTCGATGGGCACGTCGAAGAGATTGCGCGACGGATGCTTCGGAATCACCAGCGTATGCCCGGGCGCGCGCGGCATGATGTCGAGAAAGGCGACCGTCTTGTCGTCCTCGTAAACCTTGTAGGCGGGAAGGGCGCCTTTGATGATTTTCGCGAAAATGTTTTCGGGATCGTATGCGGCCATCGGTTTTTCCTTTCAATCGATTGTAGCGGCTCTCCGCTCAAATCAAAACTCGGCTTCCTGCTTTTCCCCTTTCCGGAAGGGCGCAAGCTGCGAAAGCTCCTCGGATTCCGCCTCAACATATTCGCGTTCACGCTCGAGATAGTCGGCGACCGCACGGCGAAACGAGGAATTGGCGATGTAATGCGCGGAATAGGTCGGGACGGGGCGATAGCCGCGCGCGAGCTTGTGCGCACCTTGCGCGCCGGCTTCGACGACTTTCAGTCCATGCTCGATCGCGTAGTCGATCGCCTGATAATAGCAAACTTCAAAATGCAGAAAGGCTTGGTGCTCGACCGCGCCCCAGTAGCGGCCGTAGATCGTATCGCTTCCGAGAAAATTCAGCGCCCCGGCGATGTAGCGGCCCGCGCGCTTCGCCATCACGAGCACGATCTTGTCGTGCATGCGCTCTCCGACGATCGAGAAAAAACTCCGGTTGAGATAGGGCGATCCCCATTTGCGCGAGCCGGTGTCCATGTAGAAGGCAAAGAACGCGTCCCACGCGGCTTCTGTGAGATCGCGCCCTGTAAGACGCACGATACTGACGCCATCCGCGAGGGCTTCCCGCCGTTCGCGCGAGATCATCTTGCGCTTGCGTGAGGAAAGCGCCGCGAGAAAACCCCGAAATGTCGAATAGCCTTCATTGCGCCAGTGGAATTGCCGGTCGGTGCGGGCGAGGAAACCGAGCCCGGCAAGATACTTCCATTCCGACTCGGTGGGGAACGTGATGTGCAGCGAGGATGCATGCTCACGCTTCACGATTTCCAGCGCGCCGGCGATGAGCGCCTCGCGCGCGGCGTTCGCCGAATGTCCGGGCCGGAGCAAAAGGCGAGGGCCGGTCACGGGCGTGAAGGGAACGCAAACCTGCAGCTTCGGATAGTAATCGCCCCCCGCGCGCTCGAAGGCCTCGGCCCAGCCCTGGTCGAAAACATATTCGCCGCGCGAGTGATTTTTCAGATAGGCGGGCATCGCGGCGAGCGTGGCACCCGTCTCGTCCTCGACCAGAAGGTGCCGGCCTGCCCAGCCGGTACGCGCTGTGGCCGCGCCCGACTCTTCGAGCGAGAGCAAAAAGTCGTGCGTTACGAATGGGTTAATGGCGGTAGCGGAAGAGGCGTCAGGATTCGCGAGTCCTTTGAGTCGCTTCACGCCGGCATCTCCAGTTTGGATTCCTCCGGCGCAGGCGTCCCAAATCTCCTTCGGGATCGATTTGATCGAAGGCTCAACACGGACTCGAAGGGCAGGGCCGTTCATGGTGAATATTTAGGGACGAAAGCCCTCGAAAATCATCTGATCCGCCCAACGCCGCGCGCGGGCGCGCTCCGTATCGGTGCGAATGGTCCAGGTGAGAAGCGGCATGCCAAGCACATTGCGCGCGAAAAGCGGCGCGAATGCGGGGAGATCGCGTATCCAGTAAGCGATGAAGTGGGGTCTCGTCTGCGAAATATGCATGAGGTTGCCAAGCCCGAATTTTTGCTGCGGCGAAAGCGCCGTCCAGTCAGGGTCGTCATAATAGCGCTCTGCGACAATACCGCGCGTGAGATTGGGCGCGATCAGCCGCAGCGCACGCACGAGCCAGGGATCGAAGCTCATCAGCGCAGAAGAGCCTCGATAGCCGGCGGCGATGCGAGCCGTTTTTTCCGCAAGTTCGCCGCTTCCATCCCAGCGGCTTTTCAGCTCAATCACAACCGGTACACGGCTGGACACGCAGGCGAGAAATTCCTGCAGCGTCGGGATCCGGCTCGCGCAATGCTTGAATTTCACTTCGCGCAAGGCCGCGAGCTTCATATCGCGCAGCGCACCTTTCGCGGTGGTCAGACGATCCAGTGTGTCGTCGTGAAAAACCACAACCTCGCCGTCGCCCGTGAGTTGCACGTCGCACTCGATGCCGTAGCCTGCGGCCGCCGCCGCCTCGGCGGCCTCCATCGTATTCTCGACGATCGCGCCGCCGGCCGCGCTGTCATGCAGCCCCCGGTGCGCGATCGGCTTTGCCGTCAGCCAGCGGAGGTCGCTCATTCCACTTCGAAAATCGCCTCGACTTCCGCCGAAGCGTCGAACGGAAGCTCGGCAACGCCTACAGTCGTGCGCGCGTGGCGGCCGGCATCGCCAAAGACTTCGACCATGAGATCGGAGGCGCCGTTCATCACCTTCGGCAGTTCGCCGAAGGTCGGCACTGCATTGATGAAGCCGCCGAGGCGGACGCAGCGCTTGATCTTGTCGAGATCGCCGAGCGCGGTTTTGGCGTGCGCGAGCACGTTGATCAGTGCAATGCGTGCTGCGGTCTGGCCTCGCTCGGGCGACGTTTCCGCGCCGACCTTGCCCTTGATGAACTCGCCGCCGGGTGCGGCCGAGACCTGACCGGAGCAGAACAGGAGATTGCCGGTGCGGACCGTCGGCACATAGTTCGCCGAAGGAGGAGGTGCGGCCGGGAGCGTAATTCCGAGGCCCGCGAGTCTCTTTTCGATATTCCCAGCCATTGCTTGTCCTCACGCTTTTGCCCAAATTGAAGGGCCTGTTTGTTGACGAAGGAAGTCTTGGCCGATTGATCGCAAGCGCGCAAGGCGCGTTTCTTCGGCTAAACTTTCCATTCTATGGTGAGTTGATTCCAGAATGAGGGTTCGATGGTGAAAGCCTTATCTACCGCTGTTTTTAGCGCGGCGTTGTTTTTCACCGCTAGTCAGACCACCGCCGCGCAGGGAATATCGCTCGCCGCGCATCGGGCGATTTACGAACTCTCACTTGATCCCGAAAAGAATTCGACGCGTGTCGACAGCGCGCGCGGGAGAATCGCTTATGAGATGCGCGGGAACGCGTGCGAAGGCTATTCCGTGAATCTCCGGCAAGTCACCGAGCTCAATACCGGGGAGGGGGCGAAGACCACGAGCGATCTTCGAAGCGCTACTTGGGAAGACGGGACTGCAAAGAACTTTCGCTTCAAGAACCAGAACTTCATCAATCAGGAGCTCAAGGACGAAGTGGACGGGACGGCGAGCCGGAACGATGACGGCAGCCTTTTGGTGAAGCTCGGAAAATCGAAGAATGGGCCGCTCAAATTTGGCGGACCGATTTTGCTGCCGACCGAGCAGATCGTGAAAATCATCCAGGCTGGTAAAAGCGGAGGGCATTTTCTGGAAGCGCGCGTCTTTGATGGTTCGCCCGACGGCAAGAAGGCATATCAAACGCTTTCGGTGATCGGCGGCGAGCGCACAGGTGACAGCGCGGACGTGGAAATGGCGGCGCGTATTCCGGCGCTTTCCTCGCTGAAGCGATACCCGGTGACGGTGAGTTATTTCGACAAGGAATCGGAAAAAGGCGAACAGACGCCGGCTTATACGCTCGGCTTCGAGCTTTATGAGAACGGTGTCAGCCGTGCGCTGCGGCTCGATTATGGAAATTTCGCGCTCAAGGGTGAGCTGAAGAGTATAGAGTTTTTCAAACAGACACCCTGCGAGAAAAATAATCGCCAATAAAAAAGCCCGGCTCGCGCCGGGCTTTTCATCCTTGAAAGGGATTAATTCCACACGCAGCGGCCTTGCCAGCGCGACCAGTGACGGTGACGGCCGCAGCCATCGCGTACCGTAAGCACCTGATCGGATTGCTGCGCAGCCTGGCCGACGACCGTGCCATTTGCTGCGGCGGCGTTGGCGCTAGAAGTTCCCGTCAGCGCGAAACCGGCGGCAACGAGCACCGCGAAAAGAATCGTACGCATCGTTTCTCTCCTAAGTTCATTATATACCCCCGCAGAAAATTACCTGATTTTCCCCGTCGGAAAAAAGTGAAAAAACGAAGTCTAAAGCCGATTTAATTTTGGCGTACCAAAAACTTATTCAGCGTTTGTTCATGTTGGCGGTTAGCAGCCGCACACTCGGAGAATGAAGACTCGAATCATTAGGAGGACGATTCGGAATTCGCACCGGGCAGAAGGCGCCGTGCGATGCCGACATGTTTCGGATCGATGCCAAGCTGTGCGGCAAAGTCGAGAAGGTCGGCTTCGTGCGCCAGAATGAAGTCGAGGACAGCCGGGAGAAAAGAGGGATCGGCCGCGGCACGGCGGATCGTATCGGGGCCAAGACCGCTTTCGGCGAGGAAGCGTCCAAGCCGTGTGCTGTCGCCTGCAATGAAGCCGAGCGCCTGGGCGGCGATCGTCTCCGCAGCTTCTTTGCTGAAATCGCGGCTTTTGCGGGCATTCATGGCATTTTCTCTTCCGTAACGAATGCCGAGTACCGTTACCATGGTACGGCATAGAAAACGCGGATGCCGAATTTACGAAGGAGAAACCATTGCTCCGCCGTCATTCCGACAGAAATTATTAAAGCCTTGGCATTACATCATGATTCCAGAATTTCGATCGAAGAGCTGGCGGGATGCGGCCCAAAGCTTAGGGTCAAGGTCCACGCGGCAGGGTGAATGCGCGCGGGCCCAAGGGACAGACCGTATGCCGAAGACTGTACTCATCGTGGAGGACAACGAGCTCAACATGAAGCTCTTTCACGATCTCCTCCAGGCGAACGGATACGATACCATCGAAACCCGCAACGGTATCGAAGCACTTGATCTCGCGCGCAAGCATAAGCCCGATCTCATTCTGATGGACATTCAACTGCCGGAAGTCTCCGGGCTCGAAGTCACGAAATGGATTAAGGAAGACGACGAGCTGAAGTCGATTCCAGTGATTGCCGTGACAGCTTTTGCCATGAAAGGCGACGAGGAACGAATCCGGGAGGGGGGCTGTGAGGCCTATCTTTCGAAGCCGATTTCAGTCGCGAAGTTTCTGGAAACCGTCCGGCATTTCGTGAAGCAGGATTGATCGCGCCATGAGTGCTCGCGTCCTTGTCGTCGACGATAATCAAGCCAATCTGAAGCTTCTGAAGGTTCGGCTCTCCGCGGAGTATTTTGAAGTCGTACTCGCATCGAGCGGGCAAGAAGCGCTCGATATCTGCGCCAGTTCACAATGCGACATCGTGCTGCTCGACGTGATGATGCCCGGCATCGACGGCTTCGAAGTCGCGCGCCGTCTGAAATCGAATCCGGCGACACATCATATTCCAATCATCATGGTCACCGCGCTCGACCAGACGGCGGATCGCGTACGGGGGCTTGAAGCCGGCGCCGACGATTTTCTCACGAAACCGATCGACGACATTGCGCTCGTCGCGCGTGTGCGTTCGCTCGCGCGCCTCAAAATGGCGACCGACGAGATGCGGATGAGGGTCGTGACCTCGCGGCAGATCGGCGTTCCCGATCCCGCCGAGAACGCGATCCACGACGAGGGGTTGAACGGGCGTATTCTTGTGGTCGAGGATCACGCGCCGACCGCCGACCGGATCGCGGCCGCGCTTGCACGCCAGCATACGGTCGGCATTTCGCCGGATCCGCAGGACGCGTTGTTTCGCGCGGCAGAAGGCAAATTCGATCTTATGATCCTAAGCCTCGACTTGCAGCATTACGATGCACTGCGGCTGATCGGCCAAATTCGCTCGCTCGAGCGCACGCGTTACTTGCCGATCTTGCTCGTTGCCGCCGCAGAACAAAAAGCGCGTCTCCTGCGTGCGCTCGATCTCGGCGCGAACGATTATTTGCTGCGGAATGCCGACAAAAACGAAATCAGCGCACGGGTGAAAACGCAGGTGCGCCGCCGCCGTTTCGCCGACCGGCTGCGCGACAATGTCACGCAGTCGATGGAACTTGCGATCACCGATCCGCTCACTGGGCTCTATAACCGGCGCTATATGGAAAGCCATACTAGCCTGCTGGTGACACGTGCGCTTGAGCGCGAAAAACCGCTATCCATCCTGATCACCGATATCGACCACTTCAAATCAATCAACGATACTTACGGCCACGATGCCGGCGATGAGGTTTTGCGCGAATTCGCCGATCGTCTGCGAAGCTGCATTCGCGGCGTGGATCTCGCCTGCCGTTTCGGGGGCGAGGAATTCGTCGTCGTGATGCCCGATACCGATCTTGGGATCGCGAGCCGGGTCGCCGAACGCATCCGTCGCCGGATCGCGGGGGAGCCCTTCCAAATCGATCGGGGCGAGCGCTCGATCGAGGTCACAATTTCTATCGGGTTGGCGGCTCTGCACGGGGCGGAGGACTTGCCTGCCACGATCCTGAAACGGGCGGACGAGGCGCTCTATCGGGCCAAGAGAAGCGGCCGGAACCGGGTCGTTTCCGAGGCGGCTTAACCACTTGCCGCGCCCGGTAAGGTTACAATTTTACGTATTTTCTAAGTTCTCTTGCATAACGGCCTAGAATCGTTTGATTCCCGCGCGCCTTGGGTTAGCGTCCCCATCTGGGCCGCGCGGCGGGATCGGCCTTTCCCACCAGTTTCGCAGCGGCCTTCGAGCTAACCCTACGGAGTGCTCAGGTCCGCCGCATCTCCTGGGTCCGTGGGGTTCGGCCGGCGCGTATGCGGCGAGAATGGCCTCTTTAGCTGCCTACCGCCGGCCACCTGTTTCCCGAAAATGCGAAGGGCGCCCGCGGAGGCGCCCTTTTCATATTCACCGATAGGACTGAGCCTACTTGATCTTGCTTTCCTTGAACTCGACGTGCTTGCGCGCGATCGGGTCGTATTTTTTCTTGGTCAGCTTCTCGGTCATGGTGCGCGAATTCTTCTTGGTGACGTAATAGAAGCCGGTGTCCGCGCTCGACACGAGCTTGATCTTCAGGGTGACTGCTTTCGCCATGATCGGTTTCCTTGGAAATTTGCGCGCAACCTAGCCATCGAAGCCGGGAAGTCAAGGCAGGCTTTCAGGCAAGCTCCCCGCGGTGGAATTGCCCGTTTCTGAAATAAAAGAACGACGCCGGCACGCTTTCCGGAAAGCCCGCTTTCAGCCGCATTTCGACTTCCTCGACGATCACTTTGGTGATGGCGGGCGTATTGGTGCTTCTAGCCTCGGCGCAGGTCAGCCACTTTAGCTCAACGAATTCGCTATCGGGTCCGGCGACACCGCCGCGTTCGATTTTCGCGTCGCGCCGGTCGGCGACGAAAAAGCGCGTGTCGAAGCGGCGCGGGCGGCCGGTCGGCGTGATTGCGCGCGCGAAAAAAGTGAGCGCGCCCAAGTTCGGCGTGAGCTTTGCGTCGGCGAAAGGCTGCCAGCCGGAAGAGGGCGCCGCGAAAGGCTCGCTTGCTTCGCTGCCGACAAGAATGCCGGTCTCCTCGCAGGTCTCGCGGATCGCGGCGAGCGCGAGCGCGTTGATCCGGGCCTTGCTTGTCTTCGGTGAGCCCGCGAGCAGGCGGCGTTCGCTCACCGGATCGAGCGCGCCCGTGTATTTCATCCGGCGATCCTCCGGATCGAGACGGCCGCCGGGAAACACGAACATGCCGGGCATGAAGACATGGCCCTCATGCCGCTTGCCGAGTAGGAGTTTCGGCTCGGCGCCGGAGCGGTCGAGCAGAATGAGCGTCGCGGCGTCGCGCGGGCGCCGGTAGGGGCCTTTTGTCTTGGCCTTCGGCTCGCTGCGAGTGAGATATTTCGCGAGTTCGGAAAATTCGCTCATGAAAGATCTTCGGCGTGGTTCGGATCGAAACCGTGCATGCGGTAGGCCCATTGCAAACCGACAATCGCGCCCTTGACCGGTTGCAGCAGCACAAGCGCCAGCAACAGCGTGAGCGGCAGCCAGAACGCGAAGGTGAACCACCACGGCGGCCAGAAGGCGACTTCGACCGTGAAGGCGAGCGCAACGACAACGTGCCCGACGATCGCGATCACGAAATAAGCCGGCGCGTCGTCGGCGCGATGATGGTGCAATTCCTCGCCGCACACTTCGCAGCGGTCGGCGACTTTGAGAAACTTGCGAAACATTTTGCCCCGGCCGCAATTCGGACAGCGCCCAAGAAAGCCGCGCCAGATCGACTGGAGAAGCGGCCGCTCCGTTGCAACCGGAAATTTAAAGGTGTCGTGCGCATTCATTTTCGTTTTCCGTGCGGGCGCTTGTGGCGATGCTTTCCTTTATGCCGGTGCGGCGGGGGCGGCAATGCCGACTTTCTGCGAGGGCCGATATCGTAGCGCCCTTCAGATAGGAGCTCGAAGCGCAAAGCGCCAGCAACGGGAATAGCCTCGACAAGTTTCACTTCGACGCGGTCGCCGAGACGATAGGCTTCCTTGGTGCGTTCGCCGATCATCGCATGATGGCGTTCGTCGAAGCGGTAGAAATCGGCGCCGATCGTGCGCGCGGGAACGAACCCGTCCGCGCCCGTGTCGTCGAGCTTCACGAAGAGACCCGCGCGCGTCACACCCGATATGCGCCCGCGGAATGTCGCGCCGACACGGTCGGCGAGGAAGTGTGCGATCAGGCGATCAACGGTCTCGCGCTCGGCGGCCATGGCGCGGCGTTCGGCCGCCGAGATTTGCGCGCCGATTTCGGCCAGCGTCTCCGATTCCATATCGGGCAATCCGTCATGTCCCAGATTCAACGCGCGGATGATTGCGCGATGCACGATCAAGTCGGCATAGCGGCGGATGGGCGAAGTGAAATGCGCGTAGCGTTTGAGCTGCAGGCCGAAGTGACCGTAGTTGATCGCGGCATATTCCGCCTGCGCCTGGCTGCGCAGGACGACTTCGTGCACCAGCCGCTCGGTGTCCTTGCCCTTGAAGCGGTCGAGGATGCGGTTGAAGTCGCCGGGGCGAAGCACGTTCGATTTCGAAAGGCTCTGCCCGATGGTTTGCAAAAATTCGCGCAGCGCGGCGATTTTTTCCTGCGCCGGCGCGTCGTGCACGCGATAGAGGAGCGGGATGCGGCGATGCTCGCACGTCTCGGCCGCAGCCACGTTCGCGAGAATCATGAATTCCTCGATCAGCTTCTGCGTTTCGATGCGCTCGGGCGAGATCACGCGATCGAGCGTGCCGTCGGGCTTGAGGATCAATTTTCGCTCGGGGATGTCGAGTGCGAGCGGCTGGCGCGCGTCGCGGGCTTTGGCGAGCGCCTGATAGGCTTTGAATAACGGATTCAACACGCGATCCATCAGCGGGCCTGCCGTATTGTCCGGCTTGCCCTCGAGCGCGTCTTGCGCCTCCTGGTAGGAGAGCCGTGCGGCGGAGCGCATCATCACGCGGTGGAAGGTGTGGCGGAGCTTGCGGCCGTTCGCGCTAATCACCATGCGGACGGCGAGTGCCGGACGATCCACTTTCGCGCGCAGCGAGCAGAGATCGTTCGAAATCGCTTCCGGCAGCATCGGCACGACGCGATCCGGAAAGTAAACCGAGTTGCCGCGCTCGAGCGCGGAGCGGTCGAGCGCGGAACCCGGCGTCACGTAATGCGCGACGTCGGCGATGGCGACCGTGACAATGTGGCCGCCCTTGTTGTTGGCGTCCGTGTCCGGTTCGGCGAACACCGCGTCGTCGTGATCCTTGGCGTCGGGCGGATCGATGGTGACGAGCGGAATGTCGCGCCAGTCCTCGCGGCCTTTCATGGTGGCGGGGCCCGCGCGCTGGGATTCCGCGAGCGCTTCGCGCGAGAAGGCGTTCGGAATGCCGTGCGCGTGAATGGCGATCAGGCTCACCGCGCGCTCGGACTTGAGCGAGCCGAGCTTTTCGCGCACGCGTGCTTGCGGCAGGCCATAGGCGCGCTGTTTCGACAGTTCCGCCGTAACGAGATCGCCGTCCTGCGCGCCGCTTTCCGCTCCGCGGATGATTTCGATCTCTCGGCCAAGGCTCTTTTTATCGACCGGCACGATGCGCGCGCCGCCATCGGGCCGAGCGCGGAAAATACCAAGCACCTGCATGCGCGCCTTGTCGACGAGCTTCAGCACGTTGCCCTCGTGGGCGATGCCATCGGAAATTTCCGATGCCCTATGGGTGCGAAGAAGGACGCGGTCGCCGACGCCGGGGGCGGGGCCAGCCCTCGCGCGGCGATTGAAGACGAGACGGATTTTCGGCGGGGAGCCGTGATCGGCGCGATCCCATTCGGCGGGCTCGGCGATCAGGTCGCCGTCTTCGTCGCGGCCGGTGATTTCGGCGAGCACGACGTTGGGGAGATGACCTGCGACATTGAAGCGGCGCCGGCGATGGCTGACTTCGCCTTCCTCGCGTAGCGACCGGAGCGCGCTTTTCAGCTCGGCCTTGCCGACGGCGTCAAGGCGAAAGGCACGCACGATGTCGCGCTTCGAGACGCGGCCGCCGCGGTCGCGGATGAAGGCAATCAGTTCGTCGCGGCTCGGTGCCGCGGATTGTTTCGGTTTTTTGGGATTTTTGGTCACTAAGAATTTCCGTTGGGTGTAGGTAAGCACTTCGAGGGTGGATTTCAAAGGCGGGGAATTGTTCTGTCATTCCGGGGCGCCGCGCAGCTGCGCCCGGAATGACGAACGGAGGGGCGAACGCCATCATCTCCGCGCCCGGGTTTTCACCCGTCCGGAGCATTGCTTTCCCCGCTTCGCAAAGCGAGGGACCGGAGCACCGCCTGGCGCAATCGGTCTTCCGTAGCCTCTCCGAAGAGAGGCGGGCACCTCACGGCGCTCCAGTTCGGCGGTTTTTCGCTCCTAAGGGCCGTGCTTCCGGGCGCCGGTTACAGGGCGG
>Ga0070741_10015777_pt1 | contig 12729 bp, 8 predicted proteins | sample Coa_R1_4_FD_66440 | JGI IMG/M metagenome (GOLD analysis project Ga0070741, IMG submission 66440) | Surface soil microbial communities from Centralia Pennsylvania, which are recovering from an underground coalmine fire - Coalmine... | ecosystem: Environmental > Terrestrial > Soil > Unclassified ...
AGCTTCCCGTACGGCATCGAGCGCGGTAAGCGGTTCGAAATCGAGTCGATGCCTCTGATCGGCTTCCGCAAGCACGTGATCGAGACCGGGCTGCCGTTGCTCGTCAACGAAGACTTGTCGAGCGTCGCCGAGCAATACGGCAATCCGCCGGCGCTCGCGGGCGAGGCGCCGAAGTCGGCTCTCTTCGCTCCGCTCTTCACTCGCGGACGGCCGTCGGGCGTCGTGTCACTGCAAAACGTCGACCGCGAGCACGCCTTCAGCGCGTCCGACGAGCGGCTGCTCCTCACGCTCGCGGGCAGCATCAGCGCAGCGCTCGAAAATGCACGGCTCGTCCGGGAGACGCAGCAGCGAAACGCGGAGCTCGCACTGATCAACAGCGTGCAAGGGGCGATCGCCGGCGAGCTCGATCCGCAGGCGATCTACGACATCGTCGGGGACAAGATCCGGGATGTGTTCGACGCCCAGGCGGTCGACATCAGCGTCTATGACGAGGCGACCGGGCTCGTGCACTTCCCGTACTCGATCGAGTCCGGCATGCGCTACAGCGACGAGCCGACGCCGCTGACGAAGCTCGGCTGGACACGCCATGTCATCGAGACGGGCAAGACCGTGCTGATCAACGAGGCTGCGAGCGAGGCGGACCGAAAGGCCGGCATCCCGACCGTGCTCTCCAGTTCGGGAACGCAGCCGAAGTCGATGCTCTTCGTGCCGCTCGTCTCCGCGGGAAGGGCGAGGGGAACCATCTCGCTCCAGAACCTCGACCGGGAGCATGCGTTCAGCACCTCCGACCGGCAGTTGCTCGAGACGCTCGTCGGCAGCCTGGGGGTTGCTCTCGACAACGCGCGACTCGTGCACGAGACGCGGCAGCGAAACGCGGAGCTGGCGCTGATCAACAGCGTTCAAGACTCAATCGCAGGTGAGCTCGACCCGCAGGCGATCTACGACCTCGTCGGTGCGAAGCTCCAGGAGATCTTCGACGCGCAGGTCGTCGACATCGGCGTGCACGACGAGAGCGCGGGGCTCATCCGCTTCGTGTACCAGATCGAGCGCGGCGTGCATTTCCCCAATGTCGCGTTTCCGGTGATCGGCTTTCGGAAGCACGTCATGGAGACCCGGGAGCCCCTTTACATCGACGAACAGATGGACGCGGCGCTCGCCGAATACGGAAAGCCCGACGCCGTCGTCGGCGAGCCTTCACACGGCTGCGCAATGTTTCAGCCGCTGGTTGTGGGAGGGCGCGCGACGGGGGTCATCTCGATCCAGAACCTCGATCGCGAGCACGCGTTCAGCGACTCGGACCGCCGGCTGCTCGCGACACTCGCCGGCAGCCTCGGCGTGGCGCTCGAGAACGCGCAGCTGATTCACGAGACACGTCAGCGTGTCGCGGAGCTCGCGACTATCAACAGCGTTGGTCAGGCGGTCGCCTCGCAGCTCGACCTCGAACGGCTCCTCGACCTCGTGGGCGACCGCGTCCGGCAGACATTCGATGCTGACATCGCCTACGTGGCGCTGCACGACGAGCCGGCTGGGCAAATCGACTTCGTCTACTACCACGAGGCAGGCGAACAGAGGCAGGAGCCGTCGCTGGCCTACGGCGAAGGACTCACATCCCACATCCTCGAGTCACGGGAGCCCCTGCTCCTCAATCGCGCGGAGCAGTACGAAGGTCACTCGTCGGTTGGAACGCCTTCCCGCTCGTATCTCGGCGTTCCGATAGTCGTCGGCGAGCGGGCGATCGGTGTGATTAGCGTGCAGAGCATCCACGAAGAGGGCCGGTTCGGAGAACCGGACGCACGCTTGCTGTCGACGATCGCCGCCAACGTCGGCGTCGCGATCCAAACCGCGCGCCTCTTCTCCGAGATCGGCCGGCAGAAGCAGCATTTCGAGTCGCTCGTCGAGATCAGCCCTGCCGCCGTGGTCGTTATGGACGCCGATGAGCACGTGACCGGTTGGAACCCGGCCGCCGCGGATCTTTTCGGTTACTCCGCGGACGATGCACTGGGACGCACGATCGACGAGCTCGTTCTTCCGGATGAGCTTCGCAGCGAAGGCCGCGAGTTGACGTCGGCTGCGCTCGAACATGGCCGGGCGCACCGCATTACCCGTCGCGCGTGCAAGGACGGTTCGCTCGTCGACGTCGAGATGATGCTCGTTCCGCTCATGTTCGAGGGCGAGCAGGTCGGCTTCTACGCCATCTACCACGACGTCGGCGAGCTCCAGCGCGCGCGCGAAGAGGCGGAGTCGGCGAACCAGGCGAAGAGCGCGTTCCTCGCCACGATGAGCCACGAAATTCGGACGCCAATGAACGCCGTCATCGGCATGACCGATCTCCTGCTTGGCACGGAGCTGAGCGGGGAGCAGCGCGAGTTCGCCGAGATCGTGCGCTCGAGTGGCGATGCTCTGCTGCACGTGATCGACGACATCCTCGACTACTCGAAGATCGAAGCCGGCAAGCTCGAGCTCGAACGCGAGCCATTCGACCTCCGGGAGTGCGTCGAGGGCGCGCTCGAGATCGTCGCCCCCCGCGCGTGGGAGAAGCGAATCGAGCTGGGCTGCCTGATCGACGAGGACGCGCCGGCCGGTGTCGTCGGCGACGCGGCCCGCCTGCGACAGGTGCTCCTCAATCTGCTCTCAAACGCCGTCAAGTTCACCGACGAGGGCGAGGTCGTCGTCCACGTCTCCGCCGAGCGGCACGGCTCGAGCTCCTGGGAGCTCGAGCTTGCCGTACGCGACACCGGCATCGGCATTCCCGCGACGCGGATCGACAGCCTGTTCGAATCGTTCAGCCAGGTCGACGCATCGACAACGCGGCGGTACGGCGGCACCGGCCTCGGGCTCGCGATCTCGAAGCGGCTCGTCGAGCTGATGGGCGGCACGATCAGCGTCGAGAGCGAGGAGGGGCGCGGATCGACCTTTCACATCGTGCTCGTCGCCAAGCCGGCAGAAGTGCCGGCGCGGATCGAAGAGGACGACGGCCTCCCGCAGCTGCGCGGAAAGCGAGTCCTGATCGTCGACGACAACGCGACGAACCGCGAGATCGTGAGCCGCCATGCGCGCTCGTGGGACATGGAACCCGTCGCGTTCGAGCGGCCCGTGGATGCGCTCGAGCTCATCGAGCGCGGCGAGCCGTTGGACGTCGCCGTGCTCGACATGATGATGCCCGACATCGACGGGATCGAGCTGGCGCGCGAGATCAGGAAGCGCCGCTCCGCGCGCGAACTTCCACTCCTGCTCCTGACCTCGATCGGCCGCCTCTCCCAAGAGGAGACGAGCGACGACTTCGGCGCCCAGCTCTCGAAACCAGTGCGTGCGTCACAGCTCTACAACGCACTGCTTCGGCTCGTAGCCGAGGCAGTGCCCGAACACGAGGCGCCGGAGACGCGATCGAGCGGGAAGCCGGACGGCCCGGCCCTGCGCATCCTGCTGGCCGAGGACAACGCGGTGAACCAGAAGGTCGCGCTCCGCCTTCTGCAGCGTCTGGGGCACGGCGCGGACGTCGTGTGGAACGGCCTCGAGGTGCTCGACGCGCTCGCGCGGCAGCGCTACGACGTCGTTCTGATGGATGTGCAGATGCCGGAACTCGACGGCCTCGACACGTCGCGCCGGATCTGCGAGCGCTGGCCGCCGGAGACACGTCCGAGGATCATCGCGATGACGGCCAACGCGCTCCCCGAGGATCGCGAGGCATGTCGTGCCGCGGGCATGGACGACTACGTAGCCAAGCCGATCCGGCCTGAGGAGCTCGCGAATGCGCTCAGCCGCGTGAGACCCGTGTCAGCCGACGGTGACCGGACTGGTTCGATGCACGGCACGCGGGTCGACGAGTCGGCGTTCCAGAACCTGCGAGAGCTCGGCGGCGACGAGTTCCTCGCCGAGGTGATCGACACGTTCGTCGCCGATGGGCCAACCTTGATCGAGATGCTCCGACGCTCCCTCGAAGCCGGCGATGCACCCGAGCTCCGTCGCGCCGCGCATACGCTGAAATCGAACGGTGCAACCCTCGGTGCCGCTGCTTTCTCCGAGCACTGCCGGGAGCTCGAGCAGCTCGCCCGCGATGACCGGCTCGAAAGCGCGGATGAGCTCGTCGCGCAGATCGAGGAGGAGTACCGGCAGCTCGAGGACGCGCTCATGGCTCTGCGTCCGAAGGTGGCGTCGTGAGCCACCCCAGATCGACACCCGGGACAATCCTGATTGCCGACGACAACCGGATGAACCGTCTCCTGCTCGGCCGCAGCCTCGAGCACGAGGGGCACTCACTCTTGTTCGCCGAACATGGCCGCGAGGCGCTCGAGCTGCTCCGGGCGCAGCAGGTCGACGTGCTCTTGCTGGACGTCGTGATGCCAGAGCTCGACGGCTACCAGGTTCTCGAGGAGCTCGGCAAGGATCCGCGCCTTCGCGACCTCCCGGTGATCATGACGTCTGCGCTCGACGAGCTCGACAGTGTCGTGAAGTGCGTCGAGATGGGAGCGGAGGACTACCTGACGAAGCCGATCAATCCGGTGCTCCTCAATGCGCGTGTCAATGCAAGCCTGGAGAAGAAGCGCCTGCGAGACCAGCAGCGCGAGCTGATCAGCAAGTTCGCGACGAAGGAAGTCGCGGACGACCTCCTTACCTCTGGGTTCTCACTCGGCGGAAAGAACGTCGATGCGTCCGCCCTCTTCTGCGATATCCGCTCGTTCACGACGATCGTCGAGGCGAGCGAGCCCAGTGACACGATCGAGCTGTTGAACGACTACTACACGCTGATGATGGATGCGATCGGTGGCGAGGGCGGAATCGTGAACCAGATGGTCGGCGACGGGCTGATGGCGATCTTCGGAGCACCCATGCCGCGTGACGATCACCGTGCGCGGGCTGTGCTCGCGGCGTGCCAGATGGTCGAGCTCATCCAGCTCTTCAATGCAGAGCAGGCGGTGCGGAACAAGCTTCAGATCGAGATTGGAATCGGCATCGCGTCGGGCAGCGTGATCGCCGGGTACACCGGGACCCTGCATCGCGCCACCTACACCTGCGTCGGAGACACAGTCAACGTCGCTGCCCGCCTCGAGGCGCATACGAAGGCGCTCAACAGGCCGATCCTGATCGACGGCAACACGCGCGCGGGGCTCGTTGACACGATCGCAGTCGAGCCACACGGCGAGCTGGTCGTGAAGGGAAAGACACAGCCGGTCGAGGTGTTTGCCGTCAGGGTCGAGTCGCTCGTGGCGGAAGCCGCGTCGCTCGGCGTGGCGCCGTAACGCGTCGCTAGCCCGGATGCGACGTTCTGCGCCGCCCCCGAACCTCAGTCCCGGACCGGGCGAGCCGCCGACTCTGTCTCGGGTCGATGCGGCCTAGAAGACGTCCGTCCAACGCCGTCTCCACCAATGTGCGAGGCGTCGGCGGCGTGCTGGTTGAACAGGATCCGCCGCCACTGCCGCGACGGCGAGCCGACGTCACCTGTGCGAATGTCCCTGCGCCTCGTGATGCGGAAGAGCTCGCACTCTGCCCAAGTTCCAGGTCACGCTTTCGACGGAAGGCGTGGCCCGTTACGAGGAGCAGGCTCCTCGGCAACCTCCGGCGTCGGTGCGCTCTCCCGGATGCGGGCCAGTAGCGGTGGCGAGTACCAAGCGGGCGCCTGCTGGCGCATGAATTCGTCGATGTCCGGCGTCTGCGGGCGGGCGCCGCCGAGAAGGTAGATGGCGACTGCGATCACGCCTCCGCCGAGGGCGAGCCCGAGCCCGATCCAGAGCGCGATGCCGGTACCTGTCCTCGTATTCCCACCAACGGTGGCGGCGAGGTGAATCAAGACGGGGGCGATCATGAAGGCTGCTACCGCGCGCAGCAGTTCCACGATCGCGAAGACACGCTGCAAGTTGCCCGCTGGAAGCGAGAAGCCGGCGGCAAAGAGCGCCGGTGCAACCGTGGCGCCGAGGCCAACCCCGGTCACCGCAGAACCGACCAGGGTGAGAGTCTGGTTCGGCGGCAGTTCGATTCGCAGGATTCCGATCCCGGCGGCAAGGAACGCCATCCCCACCAGGGGCAAAAGCTGCATCTCCCATCGGCTGATGACCACGCCGAGGACGACGGCAGTGAGGACGGCGCCAGCGAGTTCGGGCAGGTAGAGAAGGCCGAGGTGGACAGGGCTATAACGGCTGGCTTGCAGCGCTGCGGTGAGGGATGTCGCGGAGACAGACGCCGCAGCCGCAAACAGAGCGATCACGATCCCCGCTACCGGGATCGTACTCGTGAGCATCGGCCGAATGATCAGCAGCGGCCGGCGGATCCGATACTGGTGGACGATCAGGGCGACAATCACGAGCAGCCCGCCAAATAGCGGGACGATCGTTTGTGGGCCGAGAAACCTGTGAGTGAGCAACTCCGACGCGCCATAGAACGCAGCCGCGGCACCGACAGCGGCCAGCCCGGTTGCGCCAAAGTCCCATGGTGCGCTTCGGTCGGCGGCTGGTTGGTACTCATAGGTAAGGACCGCGAGGATCAGCGACGTGATCGAGATCGCAGCAATGATCCAGAACAACGGCCGCCAACCACCGGCGCTCGCCTGCAACCCGCCGACCACCGGTCCGAGCGTGACCGCCCCGAAAATGCACATGCTCATAATCACAGCCGTCTCACGCAGCTTCGCCGCGCCGAAGCCGAGCGCAAGCGGCGGAACAGCAGCGATCAAAAGCAGACTTGTGCTCAGACCCTGCAGCACATGACCGACCACGAACATGACCGCGTCCTCGGCACCTGCCGCCAGGAGCGAGCCGACGACGAGCAGCACGGCGTACAGAAGCATCATCCTCCGCTGCGGCAAATGCTGCGCAAACTGCACCGCCACCACCGTTCCAACCGCATAAGCAGCGTTCGCCGTCCCGGACGCGAGACTCATCGTCTGCAGACTCATGTGCAGCTGGCGAGCGATCGTCGGCGTGATCGGCCCGATAGCCGCCGAAAGAGCCAAGTAGGGAACCAACGCGAACACGACCATCGCAGCGGCCGCGAAGTACCGATGCGCCAGGGGCCCGCGGCTCATCAAAAGACAACTCCGCCCGCGACATGGGTTGTCCGTTTGTTTGCCATCGCTTGAGCCGTCAACTATACGGCCTCGGTTCGTGAAGCCCCACGACCTCGTTGAAAGAGCTGCCGCACGAAGCGATCGCCAAGCCCGAAGCCCTGCCACTTTCGTCACGCGGGACACTGACTACGTCAACGAGATTGCCTCTCCACTGAAGTCCAGCTTGCAAACAGAAGAGGCCTATGCGGGCCGCTAGGTTCTCGGAGTGAATTCGTCCGGAAACGGAATCGCCCCAGGTGCGCCGATCCGCACCGAGCAGCTGCGCAAGGTGTATGCCGGGCGCAAAGAGCTCGTAGCCGTCGACTCGCTGGATCTCGAGGTGGCCGGCGGTGAGTTTTTCGGCCTCCTGGGCCCGAATGGCGCCGGCAAATCGACGACGATCGGGATGCTGACGACGACTGTCGTTCCTTCGGGCGGCCGCGCCTTCGTCGCCGGGATCGACGTACGAAAGCGTGCGAGCGCAGTGAAGCGACGAATCGGGGTCGTCTCGCAGGCGAACACCCTCGATCGTTCGCTCACCGTCTGGGAGAACCTGTATTACCACGGGCGCTTTTTCGGTGTCTCTCGTCGCGCAGCCCGCCAACGCGCGGACGTGCTTTTACAACAGTTCTCGCTGGCGGAGCGGCACGCAGCCATGGTGTTCGAGCTCTCGGGCGGCCTCGCGCAGCGGCTGATGATCGCGCGGGCGCTCGTGCACAGACCGGACGTGCTGTTCCTGGATGAACCGACATCGGGCATCGATCCGCAGACGCGTATCAACCTCTGGCGGATCCTGGAAGAACTGCATGCAGAGGGTCAGACGATTCTCTTGACAACGCACTACATGGAGGAGGCCGACCGACTCTGCGAACGTGTCGCGATCCTGGATGAAGGAAAGGTGCTCGCCTTGGGCAGTCCCACCGAGCTGAAGCGGACCCTCGGCGCCGACACGGTCATCGCGCTCACGGTTGATGGCGACCCGGAGAATCTCCGTTCCCGGGCAACCGCCATCCGGGGTGTGCGCAGCGTCGAGCTGGACGGACCGATCGTCCGTGTGTTCGCGTCAAGCCCGGAAGGCGTGCTCGCACAACTCGTCGCAGACGCAGCGTCGCTCGGGCTGCCGGTGCGCGATGCGGCCAGCCATCCCCCGAGCCTCGAGACCGTGTTTCTCTCGCTGACGGGCAGGGAGTACCGCGAATGAGCGTACAACTGTCGACCTTCGCGGCGATGCTCGCCCGCGACGTCCGAGTGCTGCGCCGCAACTTCGGCCAGTTTCTCGTGCGCACGATCATGCAACCGCTGATGTTCGTTTTCGTCTTCGCGTACGTATTCCCAAAGATCGGCCAGGGCTTCCGCGGCGGCTCGACCGGCATCTCATTCACAACCGTCCTCGTTCCAGGCCTGATTGCAGTGGCGATCAACTTCCAGGGCATTCAAGCGGTGGCGTTGCCGCTGGTGCAGGAGTTCAGCTTCAGCAAGGAGATCGAGGACCGTGTCCTCGCACCGGTTCCGGTGTGGGCCGTTGGCTTAGAAAAGATCGTCGCCGGGGCCATCCAGTCGCTGCTCGCAGCGGGAACCGTCTTCCCAATCGTCCTCCTCGTGCACGCCCACGGCGCAGCCCCGACCGTGCACATCCATCACGTCCTGATCTTCGCGATCGCCCTCATCTTCTCGTGCCTGCTCGCCGCCGCGCTCGGGCTCTTCATTGGAACGGTGATCGATCCGCGAAAGATCACGCTGCTCTTCGCCGTCGTCGTGATTCCGCTGACGTTTCTCGGCTGCGTCTACTACCCATGGGCGAAGCTCACGCCAATCCTCTGGCTCAAGATCATCGTCCTCGTGAACCCACTCGTCTACATGAGCGAAGGATTACGCACCTCGCTAACCCCGGAGCTGCCGCACATGCCGGTCTGGGCGTTCCTTTTGGCCCTCATCGGTGGATCCCTCGCCCTCACCCTGCTCGCCCTGCGGACCTTCAGCCGCCGAGTCCTCTCTTGATCAATCCTGAGCGACGACTCGCTCGAGCGTCTGATCGACTCGTCAACAAAGTCTCATCGACTCGTCGAGACCGTGACCACGGCGTGACCACGGGCACCGGGCCGCGCCGCAAACCTAGAGCCGACGCGGGGACTCGAACCCCGGACCCCTTCATTACGAGTGAAGTGCTCTACCAGCTGAGCTACGTCGGCGGGCCGCGCTCAGTGTAGCTTCGGGTTGTTCAGGAAAGCTCGGCGGCGACCTGTACGAAGAGCGCCTCGAGCGCGAGCTGCGGCGCCAGGTTGAACTCCTCGAGCGCCCGCCACGTCTCGCGCACCGATTCCGCCGCGCGCTCCGCGCCCACGAGCCGCTCGCGCGTCGCATCCTCTTCGAGCAGCGCAAGCTTGTCGAGATGAATCGCCGCACTCCCCGCGCCGACCGCCACCGCAACGAGGTCGCGGTACCACGCGCCGAGCTCCTCGAGCTGCGCGAGCAGCTCCTCGCGCTCTGCGCCGCGCGCGGCACGCCGCACACGCGTCTCTGCTTCGCGCGCGGGCAGATCGAGCTCCGCGATCCGCGCCTCTTCGAGCTCACGCGCCTCCCCCGCGCGCGCTTGCGCGTTCTCGATCAGCGCGCCCGCCGCGGCGCCCGCGTCGAACACCGGCTCGCGATACACCGCACGCGCCTGCTCGATCACCGCGTCGCGCCGCCTCGCAGCCGCCGGATCGAGCAGCCGCTCGAGCCGATCCATTCGACCCCCCGACGCGCGCGCGAGTGCGGCGCGCTCCGCATCGGCGAGCTCCGGCGCCCGCGCGTCGACGAGCTCCCGCATCGCACGTTCCGACAGCCGGCGGAACGGCACCAGCTGGCAGCGGGAACGGAGCGTCTCGGGCAGTGAGCCGAGATCGTCGGCGACAAGCACGATTACCGCATACGGGGGCGGCTCCTCGATGTCCTTGAGAAGCGCATCCGCCGCGTCTTCGTTCATCAGGTGCGCGTGGTGCACGAGATAGACGCGCCGGTCCGCCTCGAACGGCCGCATGTGCAAGTCGCGGCGCAGCTCGCGAATCGCGTCGATGCGAATCATCTCGCCGAGCGCGTCGAGCTCGTACAGATCGGGGTGAAACTCGCGCGACGTGTCGAGCAGCGCACGCGCGAACGTCCGCGCGATCTCGCGCTTCCCCACACCCGGCGGTCCGTGGAAGAGATATGCGTGCGCAGGCCCCTCCCGCAATGCGGAGTCGAGCAGTCGCGCAGCGTCGTGGTGCTCAGAGAAGCGGGCGAACGTGCTCACGAACCTCCTCGGCGATCTCTTCGGGCGTTCTCGATCCGTCGATCAGCACGATTCTCTCCGGCTCGGCCGTCCCGAGCGCGCGATACCCGTCGGCGACCCGTCGCATGAACTCGTCGCCCTCGCGCTCGATCCGGTCGGGAGCGCCGCCGGCGCGGCGCCGAGCCTCTTCGGGGTCGATGACCACCACGAACGTACGGTCGGGCAGCAGCCCGCCGGTGACGAGCAGGCTGAGGTCGCGCACCGCTTCCGCGCCGAGCCCGCGCGCGCCGCCCTGGTAGGCGACCGACGAGTCGAGGTAGCGGTCGCAGACGACGTCCTCGCCGCGCTCGAGCGCGGGCCTAATCACGAGCGCCGCGTTGTCCGCACGCGCAGCAGCGTAGAGCGCAGCCTCGGCCCACGGCGACATGTCGCCACGATGCAGCACCAGCTCACGCACGCTCTCTGCGAGCTCCGTGCCGCCCGGCTCCCTCGACATCGTCACCGTGCGGCCGTGCCCGCGCAGCCAGGTCGCCAGCAGCTCGGCCTGCGTGCTCTTTCCCGACCAGTCGACTCCTTCAAAGGTCACGAACATCCGGCGCCTAATGTACGACGCGGGTCATGCAGGCGGTGGTGACAGGCGGAGCGGGCTTCGTCGGCTCGAATCTGGTGGACGCGCTCCTCGAGCGCGGCGACGACGTGACCGTCGTCGACAACTTCGCCTCCGGCAAGCGCGAGAACCTGAACGCAGCCGCCACGCTCCTCGAGCACGACATCCGCGAGCCGTTCTCGGTCGACGCCGACGTGGTATTCCACCTAGCCGCGCAAGCCGACGTGCAGACGTCGATGAAGCGCCCGGACTACGACACCGCCGTGAACGTCGTCGGCACCGTGAACGTGCTCGCTGCTGCAGGTGACGCGCAGGTGATCTTCGCGTCGTCGGGCGGAGCCGGCTACGGCGAGTGCCCCGTGCCGGCGACGGAACAGGCGCCGTTCCTGCCGCTCTCGCCGTACGGGATCGCGAAGAAGTGCGGCGAGGAGTACCTCGCCGGCTGGAACCGCATCCACGGCACCGCGCACGTCGCGCTTCGCTTCGCGAACATCTACGGCGAGCGCCAGGACGCCGGCCTCGAGGGCGGCGTCGTCGCGATCTTCCTCGAGCGCATGGCGCGCGGCGACGAGACGGTGATCTTCGGCGACGGAGAGCAGCGCCGCGACTTCGTCTACGTCGGCGACGTCGTCCGGTCGATGCTGGCCGCCGTCGGGCGAAGCGGCGGCCCGTACAACATCGGAACCGGCGAGGCGACATCGGTGAACGAGCTGCACGCGGCGTGCCGGCGAGTCGCAGGCGATGCCGCCGAGCCTCGCTACGAGGCGGCGCGCCTCGGCGACGTGCTCCGTTCCGTGATCGACCCTGGACTCGCCGGACGCGAGCTCGGCTGGCATGCCGAGACGAGCCTCGACGAGGGCCTTGCCCGCACCTGGGCCTGGACGAAGGAAGCCGCGGGCGCGTAGCGAACCCGGAGCGGCGTGGACGCTCCGCTCACACCCGACGAGCTGATCAGGCCGTGGCGCACGGCAACCGTCGTCGCGAGCCTCGTCGCCGCGCTCGAGCTCGTGCTGCTCGTCGGCGCTGCGGTGCTGCTTCTCGCCAAGCCACTCGCGCACGCCGTGCAGCACCACGCCGAAGCGTCGGCGCTCGGCGCGACGCCTGCGGCGACGAAGCCCGCAATCGTTCACAAACACGTGAAGCTCGCCCCGCCCAAGCTCTCGCGGCACAAGACGCACGTCTTCGTCTTCAACGGCAACGGCCGGCAAGGCGCCGCGTCAGCCGCCGCATCGCGGCTGATCTCGCTGGGCTACCGCGTACCCGGGACCGCGAACGCCGAGCGTCAGAACTACGCGAACACGGTGATCATGTATCGCCGCGGCTTCGCGGCCGAGGGCAGGCGCCTCGCGCACGACATGCAGGTGAAGGTCGTCGGCCCTCTCGACGGCCTCTCGTCGAGCGCGTTGCACGGCGCGCAGCTCGTCGTCGTGCTCGGCGCGCGTTAACCGGCGATTTACCGCATCGGCCTACGGTTTCGCCGTGGGTCGCGTTCTCCTCGCAATCACCTTCGCGCTGGTACTCGCGCCGGCCGGTTTGGCGACGCAGCCTGCGCCGGTGAAGGCGAGCCCCGGGCACGGCGTCGAGCTGTGCCCGAGCCCGCTGGGCCTGCAGGCTTTCACCGCGACCACGAGGAAGCTGGCCGTGCGCGCGGCAGCGACATATGGGCGCGAGGATCTCGCGTCGGACTTGCGCAACTCCGACCGAAGCTGGTGGCCGCACGTTCGACGGCTGTGGACCAGTTCCCCGACGGCGCGCGCAAAGGACGTCGTGCTCGGCTCTGAGCCCGCGGCGACGAGCGGTTTCCAGGTCTTCCTGCGGCCGGCGTGCGGCGCGACG
>Ga0070741_10015778_pt1 | contig 12729 bp, 11 predicted proteins | sample Coa_R1_4_FD_66440 | JGI IMG/M metagenome (GOLD analysis project Ga0070741, IMG submission 66440) | Surface soil microbial communities from Centralia Pennsylvania, which are recovering from an underground coalmine fire - Coalmine... | ecosystem: Environmental > Terrestrial > Soil > Unclassified ...
GAGAGGCGTCGAGTCGAAATAGCAAGGTCGCTCGTGATTTCACCCTCTTTCATCCTCCTGGATGAGCCGTTTTCGGGAATCGATCCGCTGACGGTTCTGGAGTTGCAGAAAATCATTATGCGGCTGAAATCGACAGGGATCGGGGTGCTGGTGACCGACCATAACGTTCGGGAGACCCTTCAGGTAACCGACCGGGCGTATATCATTAACAACGGCCGTATCTTTCGGGCCGGCACACCCCAGGAGTTAGGGAACGACGCGGAAGTGAAGAAGATATACTTGGGCGACACTTTCCGGCTTACAATGTAAGTGGTTGGATTAAGGTTTATGGGTGGATCTCAACCGAGGATCGGACTCAGCCTCAAGGTGGCGCAGAAGCAGGTTCTGACGCCCGGCCTTGTGCAGATGGTCAGCGTGCTCGCGCTCAACAAACTGGAGCTGCGCGAGATGATCAACCAGGAAATGATTGCCAACCCGGTTCTGGAAGAGCTGCCCGAAAACGCTCCCACCCTGGAGGAAATTTCTCAGAAAACCGAAGCCGAGAAACCCCCGGAGCCGCCCTCAGACCAGGCGATCCGAACGGCCGGCGATAATCGCGATTCTTTCGAAGAGATCGACTTCGGTTCCTTCTTTGATGATTACCTGGACCCTGGTTACAAATCTCCCGCGGCCGAGGTTATTGAGCGGCCTTCATTCGAGAACTTCCTCTCGCAACCGACCTCGCTCGCCGACCACCTGAGCTGGCAGCTCAGCCTTTCGATCTGCCCGGACCCGGTCCGCAAGGCGGGCGAGTCGATTATCGGAAACCTCAACGACGACGGCTACTTGACGGCAACGCTCGAGGAGATCGCCTCGACGGGTGGCCACAAGCTGGAAGACGTCGAGGCGGCGCTGAAGCTCATCCAGGAATTTGATCCTCTGGGTGTGGCTGCTCGCGATGTGCGCGAATGTCTGCTCATTCAGCTTCGTACCCTGGCGCCGGAGAATTCTCTGGCCCAGCAGATTGTTTCCGACCACTTGAAGCAGCTTCAGAATAAGCAGTACCGGGAAATTGCACGCGCGCTTGACCGCCCGGTGAAAGCTGTGGAGCGTTGCGTGGAGTTGATTCGCAAGCTGGATCCCCGGCCTGGCCAGCGTTATAACGCGACCCAGCCGCGCTTGATCGAGCCGGATGTAGCCATCGTGAAGACCGGCGACGGCTACCAGGTCATGGTTAACGAAGATGGCCTGCCCCAGTTGCGCCTGAGCCATCACTACCGCAGGCTGCTCGGGGAAAGTACCACCAGCCGGGAGGTCCGCAATTACGTCAAAGAGCGGTTTACCTCCGCCATCCAGCTCATCAAAAACATCGAGCAGCGCAAGCAGACGATTGTCCGGGTTTGCGAGGCGATCATTCGCCGGCAGAAAGACTTCCTGGACAAGGGGATTGACTACCTGCGTCCCATGATGATCAAGGAAGTGGCTGAGGAAGTCGGGGTCCATCCTTCCACGGTGAGCCGTGCCGTCGCCAACAAGTATGCCCACACGCCGCAGGGAGTCTACGAGCTGCGCTATTTCTTCTCCGAAGCGGTTCAGGGGCCTTCGGGAAGCGCCACATCCCTGATCAACCTGAAGCGACTGGTCAAGAAACTGATTGAGGAGGAAAATCCCGCTCAGCCCCTGACGGATGAGCAGATTACGCACCGTCTGCGTGAACTGGGGTACAACGTCACGCGGCGGACCGTAGCCAAATACCGCGAAGACATGCGGATTCCAAGCACCCACCAACGCCGGGTAAAGTCTTGAAGATATCACCTTCGCGCCGTCTCAATGAGGCTCCAGGAGGCTAACCCATGCGTATTGATTTCACCGGCCGACAAATCGAAATCAGTACGGACCTGCGGAAGTATACGGAGGAACGTCTTCGAAAACTCTTGCGCATCTTCGGTGACCGGTTCGAGGTGCACGTTATTCTGACCGCCGAGAAGCACCGGCGAATCGCGGAGATCACCCTGAAGTTTCGTGATCAGACTTTTGTTGGCATCGAGGTGACCCGCGATGCACGCACTTCCATTAATGGCGCACTGGACAAAATCGAGCGACAGGCTGTCCGCCTGCTCGAGAAACGGCGCACCCGCAAACGGCGGCCGAGCCCCGCTTCCGCCGTCCTGCTGAACGTCCTGGGCGGGCGGCGAGTAGACCATGAAGATCGCCGGTTGCTTGAAACTGAGCGAATACCGATCAAGCCCATGACCATCGAAGAGGCCATTGAGGCGCTGGATGGAAGAGGGGATGGCGCGGTGGTCTTCCGCAACCCCGAGACCGAGCGGGTGAATGTCATCTATCAACGCCCGGACGGGAACCTGGGCCTGATCGAACCTGAGCCTTAAGCTGGTATTCTCCAGAATATAACTTCGGACAGGCATAAAGGCTGGCTCTGCGGATTACAGGTGGCAGGGTGGGCCGGGTTCCCTGTGCGCATCACGCCTCAACGGTTGCGGATTCTGCGCTGATGGAGACAACGCCGGGTTCGAGCCTGCGGCCACTCCCGCTGCCAGGGCGAAGGATGAAGAATTCGGGGGCGAAGAAGGCGGCACAATTCGTTGTGATCACGGGGCTCAGTGGCTCCGGAAAGGGTTCTGTCCTGCGGGCCTTTGAGGATATCGGCTTCTACTGCGTGGACAACCTTCCGGTTGATCTAATCCCCAAGTTCGCCGACCTTTGTCGGGCCCCGGACAGTCGGATCGAGCGGACCGCCGTGGGGGTCGACATCCGCGAAGGCGATGCTCTCAGCAAACTACCCTCCATCTATCAGAGCCTTTCCCAGCACAACTTGAGGACTTCCCTGGTCTTTCTGGAGGCATCCGACGAAGCCCTGATCCGGCGTTTCGAGGAGACCCGGCGCCCTCACCCGCTGGGCCGGGACCTCCCGGTGCGGGAAGGGATCCGGCTCGAACGGAGCCTGATGAAACCCATCCGCCGCCTGGCCGACGCCCTCATCGATACCACCAGGATGAACGTTCATGAGCTGCGCGAGTTCATTCAGGCACGCTTCGGCGATGTTGCCGAGCGGAAAGCCATGCTTATCTCGGTGGTCTCCTTCGGGTACCGATTCGGAGTTCCCTCGGACGCCGACCTGGTATTTGATGTGCGATTTCTTCCCAACCCGAACTATGTCCCTCGCCTGAAGGGAAAATGCGGGCGTGATCTCCCGGTTCAACGTTTCATGGATTCCTATCCGCAGACCCGCGAGTTTGTTTCCCGGGTGACCGACCTGCTTCTTTATCTGCTTCCCCATTACATTCACGAGGGGAAAAGTTACCTGACCATTGCTTTCGGCTGCACGGGGGGCCGACATCGCTCCGTGGCTCTGGCGGAGCGCATTGGGAAGATACTGACGAACGAGGGGTACAAGAGCAAGGTCGTGCACCGCGACCTCGTCCGCTCACATTGAGACGGTGAGAAGGGAAGGAATCTGCGGCTTGGGCGTGTAAAAGCCCGTGAGTCCTTATGGCCCTCTCTCCGGCCCGTTACAGCCCGAACGAGCGTGGGCCCGATCCAAATAACGAAGGAGCTGGAATTTTGTGTCCAGCGTGATTGCCATCGATATCGGTGGGACCAATTTCCGCGTCGGCTTGTTCAGTGGCGACGGCACCTGCCGGTTCATCCGCGAGGAGCCAACCTCGCAGGAAGGCGGGCGGGAATGGATGCTCGAGCGGCTCGTCGAACAATGCGCTGCTCTGAGGGCGCGAGCGGGCTCGCCCGTCACCGCCTGCGGGATCAGTTTCGGCGGTCCCGTCAATCACGCCCGGCAACTTGCCACCTCCGTCCACTCACCTGGCTGGAACGCTTTCCCGCTTGCCCAATGGGTCCGAGACAATCTCCAGTTGCGTTGCGAGGTCGAGAACGACGCGAATGCCGGGGCGATCGGCGAGTTCCGGTTTGGTGCGGGGCGCGGATGCCAGTCGATCGTTTACATTACCCTCAGCACGGGCGTCGGTAGCGGCGTGATCCTGGATGGCAAAGTCCTTCGCGGCAAGGATGGCATGGCGGGTGAGTTTGGACATCTGCCCCTTTCTGATTCAGGGATCATCTGTTCGTGCGGTGCCCGGGGTTGTCTCGAAACCCTCTGCTCCGGCACGGCCATCGCCCGGGTGGGGCGGGAACGAGCCTGTCGGGTTCCTGAAAAAGCCAAACGCCTGATGGAGTTGAGCGGAGGCGAAGCCGGCAAGATATCAGCCAAGTCGGTCCTCCAGGCTGCCGCAGAGGGTGACCCCATGGCGACCGAAATCCTTCAGGAAACCACGCAGTGGCTGGCCCGAGGGTTACTAACGCTCATTCGAATTCTGAATCCTGACAAGATCATCCTGGGTGGCGGTGTTGCCTTGGCAGGCAGTGTGCTTCTCCGACCGCTCTCAGCGCACTTGCAGCGATTGGGGTCACCCATTATTGGTTATTCCACCCAGATCGTTGTGGCAGAGCTCGGAGTTAACTCGGCTTTGTATGGAGCGGCGGCAATCGGGCTCGCGATGACACAGGATGAGGGGCAATGATGAAATAGTAAACATCCTGAGCAATTTCCTTAGAAGCCGATAACGCTAGGATTTATAAGGAGTTATCGTTCGCAAGACGACCGTATTCACTATGCAATTTCATTTCCACGCTTGACGTTTCTCGCTTCAAAGAATTACCATAGCTTAGAATAGTCCGTCAGGCCGTGTAACCCGCAGTCCGTTGGAAACTGAATGACTCAGATTCAACGACTACTCTCTTTTCTTCGTCCTTATTTGTTTTGGTTCTTTGCAGCAATCGTCCTGATGGCAGTGGTCGGGATGTGCGAAGGACTTGTGGCACTTCTCATCCGACCCTCTATCGACACGGTTCTTAACCCCGCCAACCAGACCGGCCCGATCCTGCTTTTCAAATGGCCCGCCTCGGGGAATCCTGTTTATCTTCAGGACTTTATCCCCCATCGAATCCACAATGTCTGGGCGGTGGTGGCGTTCGCCATTGTGGCAGTGATCACCATAAAGGGGATCTCCGAATTCCTGGCCACTTATTCCATTAATTTCGTTGGCCACTCCGTGGTCAGGGACCTCCGTAACCTGCTCTACGCAAAAGTCATCGAGCAGTCCATGTCGTTCTTCTCCAAGAATCCCACGGGCAAGCTGATGTCCGCCATCACCAGCGATATTGAGAAAATTCAAAACGCCGTGTCGCAGACCGCCGCCGATTTCCTCAAAGAGAGTTTCACCCTGCTCGGCCTGCTGTTTGTGGTTTTTTACATGGATTGGAAGCTCGCCCTGGGGTCCATGCTGCTGGTCCCGTTCGTAGTTTTCCCGGCCGCGAACATCGGACGCTATATCCGAAAATCAAGCCGATCCAGCCAGGACCGAATGGCCGAATTGAACAGCGTCCTGCAAGAGACTTTCAGTGGCATCCGCATCGTGAAGGCGTTCGGCATGGAGATCTTTGAGGTCATGAAATTCAAGGCGGCCACCCGCCGGTTGCTGCGAATCAACCTGCGGTGGGTGATCGCCCAGGCGCTGACATCTCCCCTCATGGAGATCCTCGGCGCTGTGACCGTTGCCGCCCTCCTCCTTTATGCCCGCAACCAGATCCTGCACCGTGAGCAGACCATGGGCGGCTTTGTGGTGTTCCTTTATGCCCTCATCAAGATGTATGAGCCCATCAAGCGTTTGACCGGCATCAACAATAACTTTCAACAGGCGATCGGCGCCTCCGAGCAGGTGTTTCATTACCTGGACCTTCCGCCCCAGGTGGCGGACAAGCCCGGCGCTATTACCCTCAAACCATTTCATGACAGCGTGGTTTTTGAGGACGTGGATTTTGACTACGAGGACGGGGTGCCGCTCTTGCGAAATGTCGAGCTTCGCATCGGCAAAGGCGAGGTGGTGGCTATCGTGGGATCAAGCGGGGCAGGGAAGACCACCCTCGCCAATCTGATCCCGCGCTTCTTCGATGTCACGCGGGGCCGCGTGCTGTTTGATGGCCACGACATTCGCGATGTCAAGCTCAGTTCTCTTCGTGCCCAGATTGGGATGGTCACGCAGGAGACGATCCTGTTCAACGACACCGTCTTCAACAACATCTGTTATGGCGCCAAGCCCAAAAACGAAAAAGAAGTGTTCGAGGCGGCAAAGGCGGCTTTGGCGCACGACTTTATCATGGAGATGCCGGACGGATACAACACTATGATTGGTGAGCGGGGACAGCGGCTCTCCGGAGGCCAGCGCCAGCGCATCGCGATTGCCAGGGCGCTGCTCAAGAATGCTCCCATCCTGATCCTTGATGAAGCGACGTCGGAATTAGACACCGAGTCGGAACTGCTGGTTCAAAATGCCCTGGCCAATCTGATGGCTGGCCGGACTGTTTTGGTGATTGCCCATCGGCTTTCAACCGTACGGCGTGCGAACCGGATTGTTGTCCTCGACCGCGGCACGATTTCCGAGGTTGGAACCCACGAAGACCTGGTCAGCCGCGGCGGAATTTACCAGAGGCTCCACGAACTCCAGTTCGTGGACGCGGAACCCTAGCGCAGGCGGATGAACAAACTGAAATGATCCGAAGCATGACCGGCTACAGCAAGGTCCGCGGAGACGAGGAGGGCTTTGCGCTTTCGGTGAGCGTCAAGAGCATCAATCACCGCTTCCTCGATCTTCAAATCCGGCTCCCTGCCTCGCTCGAGTCGCTCGAACCGGCGATCCGCAGGCTGGTGAAGGAACGGGTTCCCCGCGGCCATGTGGAGGTCACCGTCAGTATGGAACGCTCCGCTTCGGGGAGTCTGAAGCTGGATGAGGGGCTCGTTGAAGCTTACGCCGCAGCCTGCCATAAGCTGCGCGCGCAATACGGTTTCAGCCCGCATCCTGACCCTGTCGCGCTGTTGCGAATACCGGGGATGGTTGTGGCGAGCAACGGGGAGCTTCCTCCCGACGAGTTTGGGCAGGTCCAGCGGAAGCTCGAGGGGTTGATGGGGGTGGCCCTTGCCCGCTTGAATGAAATGCGGGTGGAGGAGGGTGAAGCTCTGGAGCACGACATGCGACGGCGTCTGAAGCGTCTTTCAGACCTGGCCGAGAGCATTCAAGGACTGGCTCGACGCGTCCCCCAATTGTACCAGCGACGCCTCGAAAATCGCGTGAAGGAAATGCTTGGCAACCTGGACATGGACCAGGCGCGCGTGAGCCAGGAAGTGGCCTTTCTCGTTTCCCGGTCCGACGTTACCGAAGAGCTGACGCGCTTTCGCAGTCATCTGGATCAGGCCAATCACTTGCTCATGGAGGGAGTCGACGTCGGCAAGAAACTCGACTTCCTGCTGCAAGAGATGAACCGCGAGGCAAACACGCTGCTCTCGAAGACGACGGATGTGCCCGAGGTCGGAGTTGAAATATCGAAGCAGGCGATCGAGATGAAAACCGAGGTTGAGAAATTGCGCGAGCAGGCCCAGAACATCGAATGAAGAAGTCTCCCATGCCCCGAGGCCCGCTTGTCGGGACCAGCATTATTATCGTTTCCGCTCCTTCCGGCTCAGGAAAAACGACCCTGGTCAAACGGCTGCTGGCCTCTGATGGCAGGTTGCAATTCTCAGTCTCGCACACAACGCGGCGGCCTCGCGCCGGAGAGATAAACGGCCGCGAGTACTTCTTTGTAAGCCCCGCTCACTTCCAGCGCATGATCGCGGCCGGGGATTTCGTGGAATGGGCAAATGTTTTCGGCCACCTCTACGGAACTTCCTGGAACCAGATCCGGCAGGCCCAGGCATCGGGCAGGGATGTTCTGCTGGATGTCGACGTCCAGGGGCACCGGCAGGTGCGCCGTCGGCTGCCGGAGGCAGTCAGCATCTTTATTCTGCCGCCGTCTTACCAGGAACTGGAACGCCGCCTGAGGCGCCGAAAGTCCGATGCGCCCGAGGCGATCGCAAGGCGGCTCGCCGTCGCCCGAAAGGAAGTGCGCCATTGGAAAGAGTACGACTACCTGGTTGTCAATGATCGGCTTCCGGGGGCTGTCCGGTCGCTTCGCGCCATCGTCACGGCGGCCCGTTTGCGGCGCCAGGTTCAGACGAACCTGGTTGAAAAGATTTGCACGACGTTTGGAGGAGAGCGTTAATGAATTTTCCGCAGAACATCGAAAGCAAGTTTCGCTTCATTCTCGTATCGGCAAAGAGGGCCCGCCAACTGCAAGCGGGAGCGAAACCCTTGATCCAGTCGCAGAGCAAGAAGGTTACGAGAATTGCTCAGGAGGAAGTTGCTGCCGGCCTTGTTCCAATCGAGGTCCCTGAACTGTCGCAGGAGAGCAACGAGAAGAATCAGAAGAGTAAGAAGTAATTGCCAACGTCAGGAGGGGGCTGAATCCCCTCGCCGAAAAGCTGGGATCGTGTCATCGTCATGCGAATTGCCTTAGGGGTCAGTGGAGGAATTGCGGCGTATAAGGCCGCTGAACTGGTGCGGCTGCTCCAGGACCGGGGTGTCGAAGTCCAGGTCATCTTGACGCGAGGTGCGCGCGAGTTCGTGACCCCCCTCACCTTCGCGGCGCTTACGGGCCGCAAGGTTATTACAGAGATGTTTGAAGGGGACGGCGGGACGTCCAGCCTTGAGGCCGCCATCGAGCACATCAATGTGGCGCAGTCGATTGAAGCGCTGGTGGTGGCGCCGGCAACGGCCAACGTGCTCGCCAAGTTCGCTCATGGGATCGCTGATGATTTCCTGACCACGCTCGCTCTGGCGACCAAGGCCCCCATGATCCTGGCCCCGGCGATGAACGTGAACATGTGGGAACACCCCGCCACGCGCAAGAACCTGGAGGAGCTGCGTGCGCGAGGCGCCACGATCATCGAGCCGGACGCCGGCTATCTCGCCTGCGGGATGACCGGCGCCGGCCGTCTAGCCGCAGTTGATTTGATCGCCAGGACGGTTCTGGAGACTCTGGGCGTGCGTGAGGATCTTAAGGGCGAAACCGTCCTGGTGACGGCGGGGCCAACCGAAGAGCCTCTTGACGCCGTTCGATATATCAGTAATCGCTCGTCGGGGAAAATGGGCTACGCGCTGGCGGAGGCAAGCCGTCGGCGGGGCGCGCGCGTTGTGCTGGTGAGCGGGCCGACTCACTTGGCGCCTCCTCCGGGAGTGACCCTCGAATATGTCAAAACTGCCGAGCAGATGGCCGAGGCTGTTTCCCGGCGGCTTGAGGGAGCCACCATCCTTCTGATGGCGGCGGCGGTGGCTGATTTTCGCCCTGCCCGTCCAGAGGCGCGCAAGATCAAGAAAGCGGACGGTGCTCCCGTCGTGGAGCTGGAGGCGACCCGGGATATCCTTGCTGAGGTCGCTCAGCGCCGGAGAGCGGGTCAGTTGGTGGTGGGATTCGCCGCAGAGACGGACCACCTGATCGAGAACGCCGCGAAGAAACTGCATGACAAGCGGCTCGATCTAATCGTTGCCAATGACGTAACGCGGGACGGAGCGGGATTCAACTCCGACACCAACATCGTTACTCTCCTGTTTGCCGATGGGCGGAGCAGGCCTCTCGATAAGATGAGCAAGCTGGACCTCGCTCACCGGATTCTCGACGAGGTTGTGAGCCTCAGGGCGGGGGCGGAAAAGCATGAATGACCGCCTGCGCGAGGAGCTGGCCGCCTGGCTCGAGTTCTTTCGCGACCTGGGAATCGATGATTTCTACCGCCGGTCTCCGGGGGGGCTTCCTTCTGAATTGCTGCAATCGCCCGAGTCCCGTCAGGCGATGCCGCCGGCCGAGGCAGAGGATGCTTTGCGCACCGCCGTTCCCCTCCCGCCCAAGCCGCTGACGCGGCCACCCAAACCGGTGCCTCAGCAGGCTGGACCGCACGAAAAATGGGTTGCTGCCCGGCAAGTGGCAGCCCCTGTCCCCACTCCTGCGTTGAGTCTGTTTGATACTCCTCACGTCCCCCGTGCGGGACCAGAGACCCTGGACCTGATTCAGGCCGACCTGGGGGACTGCCATCGCTGCAAGCTGGCGCGAGGCCGCAAGACCATCGTGTTTGGTGAGGGCAATCCCCACGCTCAGTTGGTGTTTGTGGGCGAGGGTCCGGGCGCCGACGAAGACGAACAGGGACGGCCCTTTGTAGGCCGTGCGGGGCAGCTCCTGAACCGCATGATCCAGTTGATCGGGATGAAACGCGAAGACGTTTATATCTGTAATGTGGTGAAATGCCGCCCGCCCGGAAACCGCACGCCGGAGAAGGACGAAATTGAGACGTGCTCCCCCTTTCTTTTCCGGCAACTCGAAGCCATCAAGCCCCGTCTGATCTGCTGCCTCGGAGCTCCCGCCGTGAGGACCGTGCTCGGCATCAAGGAAGGCATTACGAAAATTCGCGGCCAGTTCTACGGCTTCGGCCAGAGCAAAGCCTTGGCAACTGTGCATCCGGCCTATGTCCTCCGCAACCCCCGCGAAGAAAGGATCCTGCGTGAGGATTTCGAGAAGATCCGCGAATTTCTCAGCAGGGCCTGAAATGTGAGGGCCACCACGGTGAATCTGTTTTCATATCTGCCGAGGACCGTTCATATTCCGGGCTGGATTGTCACGTGCCTACAGGTGTTGTGCTTTGCAGATGATCGTTATAGATTGGTGGAGAGTCCAGGGAACTCCTGATTACATTCTTGCGCGGTCAACCGGGACATGAACTTGAAACACACCATCCTGAATTCCTCGGTTCCCCTGCTGTTTTTTGAGCAGGTCCCGCCCGCCGCGGACAAGACGGAGGCGGCCGACGCAACTCTCGCGGAGCTTGAGAAGGTGCGCCCGCTGGCCGATGCGATTAACGTGCCGGAGATTCGAGACGAGGGCCGTCAGGGGGAACGGACCTACAAGTTTGTCCCCCGTGTTGAGCCGCGCGTGCTTGGCGCAAGAATCGCCAAAGAGTTGAACTCGGAAGTCGTCATCAATCGCGTCGTCGTTCATGAGGCTGACCAGCTTTCCTGGTTCCGACGCACCTGGGAGGAGTTTGGAATACAGAATGTGGTCCTGGTGGGCGGGGAATCGCGTGAGGTCCGCTACCCGGGACCCGGCGTGGCGCAGGCTGCTGAAATGGTGCGCTCTGCGCAGTTGCCTTTTTGCCTGGGGGGAATCACGATCCCCAGCCGGATTCATGAGGCGGACCGCATCCGGGCGAAGCACGCTGCGGGTCTCGATTTCTTCACCACCCAGATTCTTTTCGATTCGAACGATATCGTCTGGCTGATCCAACGGCTGAACGGGTTGTCTGCCCGCATTTTTCTGAGTTTCGCCCCGGTGAGCCATCCCGGCGACCTGCGCTTCTTGCGCTGGCTGGGGGCAGACATCCCGCAGGAACTGGACCGCTTTCTCCTGCAAAGCGATCAAGGCGCTCCTGCGGCTGCTGAGACATGCTTCGAGCGTTCTTTGAGCCTGGCTCAGCGGACCCTCATGGATGTCTTTGACAACCTCCCGCCGGACCCGCCACCACTCGGATTGAATATTGAGCACATCAACCAGCGCAACTATAAGGGCGCGGTGAAAATGCTCGAGACGCTCGGTAATCTTTTCGTCGGCCTGGTGGCGGCGCGAACGCGTTCCAGCTTTGCTTCGACCTGACAGGTCCGCCCCGTTCTCCTACTCATCCTGAGCACCAGAGCATAAAATGACGGCATGTCCCGTAAGAAGGCAGGCGCTGCACAGCAGAACCTCATCAATGTGGCGGTGATGGCGGCCATTCGCAGTCCGCTCACCTACCGTGTTCCAGAAACGCTTCAGGTGCGGGCAGGGCAGCGGGTACAAGTCCCACTCGGACCTCGCAAGGTTGTTGGCGTGGCGCTTGAGCCCGCCGCGCGGGTGGCACCGGGAGTGAAGGTTCGCGACATCCTGCGCGTCCTTGATCCGGAACCCGTGCTCTCGCCGGAGTTGCTCACCCTGGGCCTTTGGATCGCCGAGTATTATCTTGCGCCGGCTGGCGAAGTGTTCTCGATGATGCTCCCGCTGCGGCAAGAGACCCGAGGCGTGAGCCTGGTGGAACTCACGGAGGCCGGCAAACGGAGGCTCGAAGAGCTCTCCGGAATGCTCCTGGAAGAAGAACGAACCGGCAGCGAGGCAAGGTTTCTTCGTCACCTTGCTGAACATCCCGGTGTGTCGTTGGAGAGCTTGCGGCGGCGATTCCGGCCGGGCGATGAAGATGTGGTCTCCATGGCCCTCGAAGAAGGTTGGGCCTCAGTCCGCGAAGTTGAACGCGGGCGCGGACGCCGGGAAGTCCTGGCCGTTCGCTTGTCGGGGCCCGTGAAGGTGCCCCCGCTGAAATTGTCCCCGGTTGCCCGGCGCATCATTCAGGAGCTCGAACAACATGGTGGAGCTGCTGACCACCGTGAGCTGTTGAAGTCGACTCGGGGGGGCCTTGCACATCTCAAGAAGTTGAACGAGGCCGGCCTCATCGAGCTGGCGGAACCCACTCCGGAGGCGTTTCAGTCAGAGGGCGACTTGGCCGCACCTCCCGAACTGTCGGCCCCTCAATCAACCCTCTTGGAGGAATTGACGAGAGGCCTTGAACGTCGCGAATTTGGAGTCAGTTTGCTGCACGGCGTCACCGGAAGCGGAAAGACCGAGGTCTATCTTCGGCTTATCGCCCGCTGCCTCGAGCAGGGGCGTTCCGCGCTGATGCTGGTGCCGGAAATCGGGCTGACCCCGGCGATGCAGTCTCTGTTTGCAGCACGCTTTCGCGGAAACGTCGCCGTGATGCACAGCGGACTTAGCGAAGCCCAG
>Ga0070741_10015780_pt1 | contig 12729 bp, 3 predicted proteins | sample Coa_R1_4_FD_66440 | JGI IMG/M metagenome (GOLD analysis project Ga0070741, IMG submission 66440) | Surface soil microbial communities from Centralia Pennsylvania, which are recovering from an underground coalmine fire - Coalmine... | ecosystem: Environmental > Terrestrial > Soil > Unclassified ...
CCACAAGTCGTCCAGCTCCAGCTCACTCCCGCTCGCCGGCCCGTCGCCACCAGCGCCGGACCGTCACCCAACACAACAAAACCCTGATCGACCTGCCTCAAACAGGTTGACACGCTCCGATCCGCCTGCCGATCCACGCCGGAGAAGCTTTGCAGCGGGTTCGGAGCATCCGGGTCTACCTCGAGCACCGGCTCGGGCGGTCGCCCACCGTTGCCGAACTCGCGGCAGAGGCCGAAATGACCGAGGCTCAGATCCGGGAGGTGCTGCGTTTCGGAACTGAGCCGGTCTCGCTGTCCGAACCGCTCGGCCACGGCGCCCACATTGTCCTGGGCGACATGATCGAGGACCGGGGCACCTCCTCGCCGTTTGAATGCATCGCCGCGGAACTTATGACGAGCGAGATCGACGCGCTCCTGGCCCCGCTTGATCAGCGCGAACGGGAGATCCTCACTCTGCGCTTCGGCCTTGGGGATCGCGGTGAACCGTGCACCCTCGAAGAAATCGGCAGCGCTTTCGGCGTAAGCAGAGAGCGAATACGGCAGATCGAAACCAGAGCCCTCGCCAAACTCCGCGACCGAGCTAACACAAGCGACGCTCGGGAACTCCTTACCAGCTGAGGCGTACGCGGGAGCTGGCCCCCCCGGGCTATCGCCGAAAAGTACGCAGCGTCACACCTGAGCAGTCATCTCGGAATTTGGGTCCCGCCGGTGTCTGCAACTGTCGCCATCCAAGCCGCCTTTAGGTATCGCCGCAATGTGGGCCCTCCCTGCGACAGCCACGTGGCGGCCCTTCACAGGCCGAGAAAGCCGCATCCTCAGGCGCAACGGAATCCCAGGGTGGGAATGTCAACACCCAGGGACGCGATCATCAGCGCCACGGCGCGGCCAGTCAGGGATGGGGGGCACACTCAGCCTATCGAGCCTTCGCTCTGGAGAAGGGGTTACGCTCGATGAGAAAGCGAGGCTGGCGTTTGGTGGCTGGACCTGCGGAAAACATCCTGCACGGCGGGAGCGGCGCTCCGGGCAAGCTCCGCTGCGACGACAGGAACGAGGCTCTGCATCTTCGGACCGGCGACGAATTCGTCAGCTCCGAACGCTGAACCGCCATCGCCCCTGGCCGTGTGGTCGGACGTGAACGGCTTACGAGGGGTCCACAACCTCGTCGAAGCAGCAGCCCGTGAACGGCTCGTACAGGTGGCGGACCCTAACTGGGCAAATTCGCGAGCGGGTCTTCCGAGACGGCCGCGCCTGCTGTTCAGGGGCTAACCGAGCTGAGGGACCTCTACTTGTGCAGTGTCGGATCTCCGGCTGTACATGGGTGAGACTTCTCAACGGCGGTGGGGCACGGCAGCGGTGCCGACCGATCACATTTATGCGACAACCCGGTAATGCCAGACCGTTGCATGCTGATCATGGGAGGACTGACGGCGTACTCGGTGCGTTTATTAACGTCTCCAGTGCCCGATCGATGTTGTCACCAATGAAGTGGAGCGTGTCGGTTTCTCCAGCGTAGATTCGACCGTCGTCAGCCACGAGTAAAGTCATGTATCGAAAGACCTCGCCGAGTGGGAAGAGCGTCCGCTTCAGCGTTCCCTCCCAAACCTCGACTATGTCGCGTTGTCCGGAGCCGGCCTCGAGCGGGAGGAAGTCAAATGGTGCCGGCCGAAAGGCTTGATCGTCGGACTCCGGTGGGTCGAATCTCAATCCTCCTAGGACCCTTAGGATCTGGTCGGCGGGAGGCGAGACGCTAAAGCCCTCTTGCTCGAGCGGCTTCAGCCAGCACGTTGGATCGACATGGCGCCCTGGATACCAACCGCCCTGACGAAGGCAGTGTTCGATCGAAGGAGCGAGCTCATTTAGCATTCCTAACCTCCCAGGTATGCAATGCCAAGTCGTTTCAGCAAATCGGAGCAGACCGAACACGGGTCGATTGGCGTGCCGTGTGCGCTTTCACTGAGACCCACGTTTCTCACTTTCGAGGTGGATATTTCACCTCCGTGGACGTCAGCGCCCTGCTGGAGAGCATTGTTAATACAAGCGATTTCGGCGCAGCGACCGCCGTATTCGTTAGGCTGGAGGTCGGCGAGGGCCGCCTGCAGGTCTGGATGAAGCTCCGCCGGTGCGAATGCGCTTCCGCTGCCGCCCGCTGTGATTACACCGGATGGCGTTTGGAGTACTGCGACCGTGTTCGGTCGGGGAAGCAATGAGCGGACCAAATCCGCGAACCATTGGGCGGGTGTCTTTGCGGGGGAACCGTCATCGTCGGGGCTTCCGGCGCTCGCCCCTGTTTGCGGTGGGAGTCCTCCGTATCCTCCGGATCCTCCGGCTTGGGTCCGTGGGATGTTGGGGTCGGTGGTGGGGGTGTAGGCGCCACTGCCGGGGTCTTGGGTGTAGTCGGTGATCTTGTCGACGCAGTTCCCTCCGCCGCCAGGCTGGCAGGCCCCGTTCGCGATGTCTTGTGCGGCGATGGCGGCGACGTTGAGAGTGGTGTTTGGGATGATTTCCGGCAGGCTGGGCTTGGTCTTGATGTTTCCGGCCGGAACGTCCCAGGGGATGGCTGTCGCTGTGCTGGTGGGTTGCTCGGCGGTGTGAGGCTGGGTCGTTCGCTGGATTGGGTTGGGTCGAGGGCGAGCAGACCCTCCTCCTCCGCTGACGGGACCGGCACTGGGGCCTCCACCGGGACCGGTAGCGATACTGGGACCGGCTTTTGGACCAGGACCAGGCGGTACGGGGAGGGGCATCGGGGCGGGGGCGCAGCTGTTGTTGGCGCATTCGTTGGGGGCGCCGGCGGCGGTGGGGAAGAGAGCGGTGCTAACGACGCCCAACGGGACACCGATCGCAGCTCCGATGAGGGCCGATGGAAGGAGACCGGTTACGAGGGGCCCGATTCCCCCGATACCGCTAAGGAGTCCGCCGGGGGGGATAAGGCCACCGGAGCCACCGGGGAATTGGGATTCGAGATCGTTGATTGCTGCGTCAACCTGGTCTTGCGTCCAATTGATGGCAGAGCTGCCGATGTCTCGGACGGCATTGCCGAGATCGTCCAGAAGTTGGGGCATGTGCCCAGTTGAGTCGACACCGAGGATGGGATTGTCGTCGGCGTACGTGTACCGGTTGATGTTGACACTGGGTTGGGGTGAGTTGTTGGCGGTGTCTCGGCTTGTGAAGGTTCCGCTGGTGGGGTTGTACATCCGGGCTTGCATGTCGACCTTGCCGCTGGTGGGGTCGGTCCATTGCGCCTGGTAGCCGAGATCGGGTCGGATGGTGCCGGTGGTGGCGAGGATCGTGCCGGTCGGGGTGTAGGCCCGGGTGGCTGCGATGGTGGTCGAGGCAGGGTTGAAGACGGCGCTGACGTCGCCGTGGATCGGGTCCGTCATGGCGGCGAGTTTGTTGGTGCCGTCACTGACCGCGAGGAGCTGGCCGACGGGCCCGTTGGCGAAGGTTTGGACGCCGTCGGAGACCGGCTGTTGTTCGGTGGCGGCGTAGCTGAAGCTCTTGCCGGTGGCGGTGGCGAGCCGGTCGAGGCTGTCGTAGGTGTAGCTGCTGGTTCCGTCGGTGACGAGCCGGCCGTAGGCGTCGAAGGCCATCGTTTCGGTGGCACCGCCGTGGGGTGTGGTGGTGGCTTGGGTGCCGCGGGCGGTCCAGGTCGTGGTGGCGCTGTTGGCGGCGGCGGCGCTGATGGCGTTGTCTTCGGCGGTGGGGTCGAAGACGTTGAGGTCGTCGATGGTGACGGTGTGGGTTCCGCTGGTGTAGCTGTTGGCGATCTGGACGACGCCGGCGGCGCTGACGGCGCTGTCGGTGGCGACCATCGACCAGGTGGTGGGTTCGGCGGCGCCGACGGGCCACACCTTGGCTTCGATGGTGGTGCCTTGGACCCGGAACCGGACCCGTTGGGCGGCGGTCCCTGACGTGTAGTTCAGCGTGCCGATGGTGGTGAGGGTGCTGTTGACGAATTTTTGGAGCGTGATGGAGGTGGAGTTGGAGCCGACCTCGAGGCGGTAGGCGTTGGGCATCTGGTTGGCGCCGGTGGCCCCGGAGGCCCGGAGGAAGATCCGCAGGAAGCTCCCTGCAGTCGTCGCCTCGTTGAAGCGGTAGGTGAAGTCGGCTTCCATGTTGGTCGCCGCGGTCATTTTGGCGGTGGCCCGGACGGAGGAGCCGGTGGTGGTGGCGTAGAGCGCTCCGGCGTTGTTCTGGCTGTAGGCGTTGTGGAACTGGTCGTTGGTGGTTGTGGTCCACTTGGCGCTGTTCCACGGGAGGCCGTTGGTGGGGTTGGTCCAGTCGTCGGCGAAGAGCGGGGTGGCGGCGGCTCCGCTGGTCTGGGTGAGGAGCTGGTTGCGCTGGTCGTAGGTGGAGGCGCCGAGGCCGTTGCGGGTCTGGTTGCCGGCGCCGTCGTACTGGTAGAGGGACACCACGCCGGTGGGGGAGGTCCAGGAGCTGAGCCGGTCGGATTGGTCGTAGGTGTAGCTGTCGGTGCCGGCTCCGGCGACCCCGGCGGGTCCGACGGTTTTGGTGAGGGGGTTGCCGTCGGCGTCGTAGGTCCAGCTGGTGGAGGCGAGGGTGGTACCGCCGCTGGCGGCGAGGACATCGGAGGTGGGTGCGCCCAGGGGGTTGTAGGCGATGGTGCGGGTGTCGTTGCCGGCGCCGTAGCTGATCCCGGTGAGTTCTTCGGCGTTGTCGTAGCTGTAGGTGGCGGTCGTCGCGGTCAGGGGATCGGTAGCCGTCTGCAGCTGCGAGTTGTGCGTCCAGGTGAAGGTGGCGGTGCCAGCGGCGTCGCTGCGGCTGGTCATCCGCCCCGCGGTGTCGTAGCCGAAGGAGGAGCTGCCGGCCGGACCGGCGGCGTTGAGGATTTCGCCGCGGTCGTTGTAGCCGAACGTTTCGGTTCCGGCCGGCGTGGCTTCGGAGGTGAGGCGCCCGTCAAGGTCGTAGCCGAGTGTCTTGGTCGCCGTTGTGGCTTCGGCGCCGGCGCCGGTTTCGCTGGTGAGGCGGTTGAGGGCGTCGTAGGTGTTGGTCTGGGTAACGCCTCCGGGCAGGGCGACCTGGACGGGGTTCCCGTCGGCGTCGTAGCTGCTGGTCCAGGTCCCGTTGGCGGTGCCGGGGTAGGCGGTGGTCGGCGGCTCGACGACGCTGGTGGGAAGCCCCCAGGGGTTGTAGGACTCGACCGTGGCGTTGCCGTTGCCGTCGGTGGTGCGGGTCTGGTGACCGTCGGCATCGTAGCCGAAGCTGGTGGTGATCGATGTCCCGGCGGCGATGGGCTCGACCTGGCTGGTCAGGCGGCTGGCGCTGTCATAGGCGTAGGTGGTGGTGGCCCCGTTGGGCGACGTCGCCGAAGTCTTGTTCCCGGCGTTGTCGTAGCCGTAGGTGGTGGTGGCGACGGGATTCCGGTTGGCGTCTTCGTTGACGACCGAGGTGATGCGCTCCGCGGGGTCTCGGTTCTCGAGGGTGACGCGGCCGAGGGCGTCGTCTTGTTCGACGAGGTGGTGGTCGAGGTCGTACCCGAGGTTCGTGGTCTGTCCGTTGGGGTCGGTGATCGTCGAGACCGGATCCCCAAGGAAGTCGTAGGTGGCGGTGGTTATCCCGGCCGGCGTGGTGATGGAGATGCGATGTCCGGCGTCGTCGTAGAGGTATGAGGTCGTCGCGGTGGTCGTCGACGGGTACCGGTCGGTGACGGTCCTGCTGCGGACTTGGTTGCGCTGGTCGTAGGTGTTGGTGGTCAGCGTTCCGGTGGGGTCGACGGTGGTGAGGACGTTGCCGGCGTCGTCGTAGCTGTAGCTGGTGACGCCGGGGGCGGGCTGGCCGGCGACCTGGGGGGCGGTCGTGGTCAGGAGCCGACCGAGGCTGTCGTAGCTGTGGGTGGTCGTCTCGCTTCGGGGATCGGTCGACGAGATGACGTGGCCGGCGGGGTCGTAGGCGGTGGTAGCGACGGGGTTGAGGGTTGTTCCACCGGGCGGGGTGTAGGCCGGGAGCGCCACTTGGGTGGGGCGGCCGTCGACGTCGTAGCTGGTGGTGGTGACGGCGTTCTTGGCGTCTTTGACCTGGGTGCGGTCAGCGAAGGTGTCGTAGCCGTAGGTGGTGGTCGGCCGGGCTGTGGTCGGGGTCGACCCGCCTTCTTCGACGTTGACCGACGGGAGTTGTACCGAGGTTTGCTGGCCGGCGGCGTCGTTGGTGTAGGTGGTGGTGTAGTTGGCATCGCCGGCCGATGCGCCGCGGGGGTCGGTGATCCCGGTGATGAGGCCCCGCTGGTCCCGCTGGTAGTAGGTGGTGAGGTTGCCGGACGGTCCGGACACCGATGAAGTGATCGTCCGGTCAGCGGCGTCGTACGTCGCCGAGGTGGTTTCGCCAGCATATTGGTACATGTCCTCGGCCCAATAGTTGCTCCAGCGTGACGTGACGTTGCCGTCGGCGTCGTACGTGAGGCCCTTGTTGATCCAGGCGCCGCCGCCTGGGCCAATGTCGGTGGGGGCCAAGGGGATCTGGATGTAACCGAACGATCCGTCGTTGTTCTCGAAGAAGTCGTACTGGTAGAACCAGTTGTCGGTTTCTTCTTGGGAAAGGTGGCCGTCGCCGTAGTACGAGCGCTGGTCGAGGAGCAGGTCGTAGGTGTTGCCGTTCCCGTTGTTGTATTTCTGGAGCGTGACCGTGGCGACGAGGTTGTCGTTGGTGTAGGTGGTCGCGGTGACCCGGCCGAGGGCGTCGGTCTCGGTGGTGAGGCGCCCGCCGGGGTCGTAGCCGCGTTGGTCGGTGGTGACGTTGCGGGGGGTGCCGGCGACGAGGCGGGTCCCGTCGAAGAGGTGCGTCTCTCCCGAACCGCTGGTGGTCACCGCGAGTTCGACGCCGGCTTTGGTGGCCCCGGAGGGGGCGGCGGCGGTGACGGCGAGGCGGGTCCAGCCCGACGTGGTGTCGGCGGCGGTAGTGCCCTGGGAGGTGGAGACGAGCGTGCCGGCGGCGTTGAACCATTGGATGGCCACCCAAGTGGACGGCTCGGCGGTGGCGGCCGCTTCCACGTCGGTGATGGCGCTGTAGGTCTGGCCGGCGGTGACGGGGGCGAGTGCGCTGGTCGGGGTGGTGGCGCTGAGCGTCGCGCCGGATGTGGTGGCGGTGAGCGCGAGGGAGGAGGCACCGGCGAACGCCGCCAAGGTGGAGTTCGCCGCGGTGGTGGCCGATCCGGCGACCCAGTTGGTGGTGGCGCCTTCGTCGGCTTCAAGGTCGCGGGGCACCAGGTTGGGGCTGGCCGCGGTGTCGGTCTGGGTGGTGGTGGCCAGCAGACCCGTCGGCGTGTACGTCTTCGTGGTGACGGCGCCGTCGGGGTTGATGGTGCGGACTGTGTTGCCGACGGTGTCGTAGGCGACCTCGGTGATGGCCCCGGCGGGGTCGACGGTGGTCGTCTTGCGGTCGTCGGGGTCGTAGCGGTAGGTGGTGGTCCGGGACGGGTCACCGCCGGTGGTGTCGGCGTCGATGACCGTGACGAGGTTGCCGTTGGCGTCGTAGGTGTTGGTGATCCGCTCGGTGTGCGTAGTGCCGGTCACGGCGTTGAGCACGCCGGGGTTGGTCTGGGTGGCGACCCGGCCGTAGGCGTCGTAGGTGTAGGTGGTGGTCAGCCCGGACGGGAACGAGTTGGACGTCACGGTCTGGGTGGCGAGCCGGCCGAGTTCGTCGTAGGTGTCGGTGGTCACCTCCCCGACCGGGTCGGTGGTGACCCGCAGGTCACCCTTGGCGTCGTACTGGTAGGTCCACCTCCCGCCCGCCGGCATCGTTTTCGACAGCATGAGGCCCTTGGGGACGGTGCCGCCGCCGTAGGCCGATTCCGTGCCCGCCGACCACGTCCACGTCGTCGTCTCGCCCACCCCCGGGGAGGACCCGTTGGACGGTGTCGTCTCGGCGGTCCGCTCCCACGGGAACTGGGCGCTGTAGGTGTAGGTCGTCTGGTAGGTGGTGTCGGTCGGCCCCGACGAGTCCCCGCTGCTCGAGGTCAGTGTCCGGTTCGTGCCCGGCTGGTAGGTGGCGTACGTCGACCCGAGTTGGGTGATCCCCGCGCCGGCGTAGCGGGTGGTCGACCGCTGGAGGACGTTGCCGAGGGTGTCGGTGGCGAAGGACACCGTGTTGCCGTTGGCGTCGGTGGTGGACGCCAGGAACCCGTAGGGGTTGTAGGCGTCGGTGGAGACGTGGCCGTTCTGGTCCGTGAGCGAGATCAGCTGCTGGAGGTTGTTGTAGGTGTAGGCCTGGCTGTGCCCGGTGGGGTCGGTGACCGTCGCCGTTTGGTTGCCGCTCTGGGTGCTGTAGGCCCAGGTCCAGCGGTTGCCGGCGCCGTCGGCACGCCACGCCACGGTCCCGTTGGCGTTGTAGCCCAGGGTCACGCTGGTGTTGCCTCGGGGCAGCGTCACCGACGAGAGCAGACCGACCGGCGTGGTGGTGGTGTAGGCGTAGGTCGTGCAGTTCGGCGCCGGGGCCGAGGTGTTACAGGCGCTCTGCAACAGGCCACCGCTGGTGTAGCTGTACGTCCAGGTGATCGATGACGGGGCGGGGCCGACCACCTTGGTGACCCGCCCCGCCGTCCACGTGAACGTGAGCGTCCGGCCCGCCACCCCGCTCACCGTGGTGAGCTGTCCGCCGCTGTAGGTGAGGGTGGTGGTGTGACCGGCCGGGTCGCTGATCGACGCCACCTGGCCAGAGCCGTTGAACGTGTACTGGCTGCCGTCGGCCTGGCTGAGCAGGAGGTTCCCACCGCCGTTGCGGCTCAGTGTGTTCGAGTTCCCTGCTGGCGCCCCGTAGGGGGTGGGGGAACCGGCCGGGTTGGCGCCGTAGCGTTCCTGGTGACCGTCGCGGTAGGTGACGATGATGTTGCCGCTGCCGTCATTGTCGGGGACCGCGGTCATGTCATAAGCAGTGGACCACCCCGGCCCGAAGGGACCCGCCGTGGTGCTCAGCGTGTTGTAGCCCCGCGCCAGCGTCACTGCCGGGCCGACCCCCCCGGCGGTCAGGTCGGTGTTGGCCAGGGCGAAGTTCCCCGCCAGCGGGTTCACCCCTCCGGTCGCCGATGAGCCGGTCGGGTCCGCGCCGGTATGCAGCCCGGACTGGGTGATCGAGGTCACCACATGGGACCACCACGTGGGAGTCACGGTGTTGGCGCTGTCGGAGAGGGTCACGTGCCATTCCCACGTGTCGTCCCACGTCAGCTTCGGCGGGGTCCACGACGGCGAGGATTGCGCCGCCGACGAGTAACAGGTGGTCGGATGGGTCACATCGCAGATCTGGAACGTGTACGTCAACGCCGCGTTGTTGGGATCCACCGCGGTGACCGACAGCGTCGGGGTGAGCGTCGTCACCGGCGTGTAGTCCCATGGCGACGAGGACGTGATGTACGGCACTTGCCCGGGGGCGTTGACCTGGAACACCGCGCTCGGTGTGACGTTGTCCTGGGAGAAGAGCACGGCCGGGTTCTGGCTGGTGTCGATCATGTCGAACTGGTAGCAGTACGTCCCGAGCGGAACCTCGCCCAACTGGGCGTTGATCGTCACCGACTGTCCCGGCGCCACCGACGACGATGGGGCGGTATTGAGGACCTGCCCGTTGTAGGCGGTGGACGTACAGGACCCGTTCGAGTAGGTGTACATGTGGTAGGTGAGCTGGATCGGCCCGTTCGCCGGCCACGTGTTCGCCCCCGTGTTCGTCACCTGCAGCGGGAAGACGCCGGTGTTGTTCGGGCCGGGGCCTTCCACGGGGGCGGCGGCCGCCGATCCGTAGGCGGCGCCGTAGGGCGCCCACGACACCGTCAACTGGGGGACGCAGGGCGACGCGCCACACATGTCCGTCGTGTTGAACGAGTCGAAGATCTTGAACGCCACGGGATCACCCTCAGAGCCGGGGTCCACCCGCACCGTGATCCCATAATTCGGGGCAGACCCATTGGCCCAGGCCTTCACCCAACTCGACAGGTTCGAGCCGTCGCCCCCGTACGCCGCCCAGCCCGAAGGACACGCCGAGCCGCCGCCCATGGCGTAATTCGCCCAGTCCTTGACACCGCCGAGGTACGACACATCGGTCAGCCCGGCATTGTCGAAGCCGTTCCACGGTGCGGTGACCTGGTAGATCCCAGCACCGCGGGTGGCGCAGGATCCACTGGCCGGTCCGCTCCACGTCTCGAACATCTGCAGGTCGGCGCTGAAGATCTGGTCCCCCGGGGCGAGCACCTGGCTTAGCTGTCCGAAGTTGACGAACGCGCCGTCCGTCTTGCCGGTGGTCGGGTCGAGCCCGACGCGCAATTCTGTGGACGAGCCGTAATCCCCGGTGCCGCTGTCCATGTACGTCCCGAAATTCGAGGCGTTGTTGCTCAAGGTGGTGACGGTCGGATCGACCCGCACCGGCCACACCCGAGCTGGGTTCGAGAGCCAGGACCGGTCCAGGCTGACCACCAGGTTCGTCTGGCCGCCGGTCGCCTGCAACGAGTAGGTGACGCCGTTGCTGATGGCCCCGACGTGCGCCGCCGCCGACAGCGCCGAGTCCTCCATGTAGCCGCGGGGGATCGTCCCCACCACCGCGCCCGTCGTGGGGTCCGTCAGGTCCACCGACCCGTTCTTCGCCACGCTGGCTTGGAGCCCGTTCAGCTGCAGCGGGAAGGTGTAGCTGGTCGGCGCCGACGGCGACGCCACAACCAGGGTCTCCTTGAGACCGTTCCACACCGATGCCAGCTGGACATCGAGACCGGGCAACACTGCGGAGTAGGTCACCCCCGAACCCGCCACTACCGCCGCCGAGGGGCTGGCACCATCGAGCGAGAAGCTCGCCGAGTGCCCGCCAGCCCAGGTGACCTTCCCCAGGGCCGGGTCATTGGCCCGGGGAGCGAGGTTCACCTTCGTGTCACCCGCCCGGTTCGTGAACCGCCCGTCACTGCCAGCCGCCAAGGTGGTGTCGTAGTTCTGCCAGTTCCCCGAAGCGTCCTTAAAGTGCACCGGCTGCGCCGCGATCTGAGCGGTGAAGGTACCGTCGGGGTTGGCGAACACCGACGTGTTCGGACCCCTGCGGTTGAGCAGTTCCTTGCTGTGGACCGGATCAAAACCCGTCGGCGTCTTCGGACCGGCCCCGACCGGCGCCGCCCCTGGACCACCCGGAGCGGCCGGCGAACTGACCGCCGCTCCGTTGGAGAGCACCGACCCGTAGTTCGTGATCGGTGACGGAGCCGACGGCACCGCCCCCGGCGCCGGGCCCGGGGTCCGCTGCACGTAGCTGATCCCGGGATGCTTCCCCGGGGCGTGCCCCTTCGGTACGGTGTTCGCCGTCGGGGCTGGAATGGCTCTGATCCCGGACGGCGGGGTCGTGGCCGCGGCCACCGGCACCGCCGGCAACCCGGCGCCCACCACACCGACGACGACCGCACCGACGGTGACCGCGAACCCTCGACGCCACCGGCGACGAGGACGCTCCGCTGAGCGGCTCAGGCGGGACCAGGAAGCGGGGAGATTCATGGGGCAGATGTCCTTTGCTGCATGCCGACCCTATAGGGGCCGCGCCGGGCGCTGCTGGCGTTTTGGGGCCGGGGGTACAGGGAGCCCCCGGTAGCCCGGTCCGGTGTCCGCGGTCATCCTGCTCTTGCGAGCAGTCGACGCAGTGTCGGCCAACTGTGATTGCCTCTTGAGGGGAATCTCGCTGGCTGATTCTGGGATTGACTGCTATGCGTATATAGGAGAATCACGCTCGATGATCCGTTGGTTTCGTGTAGTGCCGATGCTCCTCCTTCTCAGGCGATACGGACAACCGGCGCCGAAGCGACCCATCCTTACCAACCGGCCCAACACATACGAGCGAATCAGTCCAACCCATGACCTCTCACCACCGGCTGCAGGTCCGGAGAGGGACACATCGGCCTGCGTCGTCGTCACCAGACGAGGCGGGCAGCAACGAGCTCGGCGGCCCGCAGAAAATGAAACAGCGATGAAAAGCGACTTTGCTTTGGACAAGAAATCGTGTCATTCCACTCGGCACGAGAATCGGATTCTTACGAGACGTTCGGTGGCTATCCGGAAATGCTTCGGTATCCGGCTATCTTCCGCCGTAGGTGGTGGAGGCTTTCGCTTCGGCGTTGCGCGATGCGCATGTCTCGAGCGCCGGCGTAAGACGGAGCTGGTGGCCGCCCGCAAGAGGATCCGCCAGGGTCCGCCGACCCTGCCGGGAAGTCGAGGGCCCCGACGTTTCGACGAGGAGGCCAACGCCTAGCTTCCCGTGCAGGCCTGGTGCACTGTGTTCCACGCCGTGCTGGGCTTCGCCGTCACGAACTATGGACGTGGCCACGTATTTGGCCGACGCCCTGGCCTGCAGCCTGATCCGCGCTGGTGCGGCGGGACACAACGATGGAGAGGCGGTGTGCTCAGCTCGGATGAAGTCCTTCGAGAACCGGACAGGCCCGATGGTTACGGGCCTGCCTCCGTTTCGTTAGTCGCAGGTGCAGCGTGGTGGGTGGAGAAGCCGATTACAGCCCGACGTGGGCGGCGGCGTTGTCCCGGAAGACGGAGCCGCTGCGGATGTAGCCGCGGGCGACGGTAAGGGAGCGCTGGCCGGTCGGTTCATGATGGCCCGTTCCGAGACGCCGGCTTCGGCGGCGGCGGGGGCCAGGCCGGCGCGGAGGGAGTGGGCGGAGTAGGGGCGGGGGTCGGTGCCGGTTCGCTGCACGGCGCGTTGGACGGCCCGGTTGGCGCCGGCCGGGGAGAGGCGGGCGGTGGCGATGCGGCCGTGCCGGTCGACG
>Ga0070741_10015781_pt1 | contig 12728 bp, 13 predicted proteins | sample Coa_R1_4_FD_66440 | JGI IMG/M metagenome (GOLD analysis project Ga0070741, IMG submission 66440) | Surface soil microbial communities from Centralia Pennsylvania, which are recovering from an underground coalmine fire - Coalmine... | ecosystem: Environmental > Terrestrial > Soil > Unclassified ...
TCGCGAACATGCTAACTGCCATCATCGTCGCCGCCGGTGACAGTCGTCGCATGGGTTTCGACAAACTATTTGCGACGATTGCCGGCAGACCAGTCATCGCGCATTCCATCCGCGCATTTGAATGTGCCCACTGCGTCGGCCAGATCATTGTTGTGGCGCGCAAAGATCGACTTGACGAGATCAAAGCAATTGTTCGCGAGGAAAATTTCAAAAAGATTCGCTCGATCATTCCCGGCGGGAAACATCGTCAGGATTCCGTCTGCGCCGGCCTCGATCATGTCGAGCCTGCTGCAAAATACGTCGCCGTTCACGATGCTGCTCGCCCATTGATCACTGCGGAACAAATTGAGCGCGTCTTCGAGCAATGCCGAATCTACACTGCTGCCAGCCTGGCTGAGCCGGTCAGTGACACGCTTAAATATGCCGACACCGAATTTTTCGTTAAGAGTGGAGTAGATCGACATCGGCTCTATGCCATGCAGACGCCGCAGGTTTTCGAGCGGCAGTTAATTGAGGACGCGTATCGAGCCGTCTACGCGGAGAATGCCTCTGTTACTGACGAGGTTTCGGCGGTCCAACGGCTCGGTCGCAGGATTATTCTGGTCCCAAACCAGGACGTAAATTTCAAAATCACTTATCCCCGGGATTTGGCGCTTGCGGAGTTTGTTCTAACGCAACGAATCCAAACTGTCGCGGGGTGAGCCGCACACCTGCCTTCGCCGTGTAAGTTATGCGACCATTGGATCGATAGGCACCAGCGGACGAATCAACTCCACCACGGACGCCACATCCTTGCGTTTAAAGCGACGCCCGCGTCTTCGAATCTTCGCATCTTCAAGTTCACCGACACGGAAGAGTTGACCGTGTTTCCACACCCAGGCGTCGGGATTATAAGGACCAATGCGGCTTGGATCAGTCCGGGTGTGGATTGACAATAAGTTACCCGTCACGGCAGCGGCAATGTGCATGGGACCGCTCTCCACGCTCACGACAAATCGCGCCACCCGAATAAGCCAGATTAACTGAAGCAGCGAAGTCTGCCTGGTCAGGTCAATGCAATTTTCCGGTGTGTTCATCCTGTTGCGCGTTTGTCCCACCACCACCACACGAGTTGGCGCCAGCGCGTGGCAAAATTGCTCGATCACCGCGTTTGAGAGCGATTTGTCCTGCCCGCGAGCGAAAGGATGGAGAAGAACGAACGGGGGATGCGCATCGAAGCGCGGGAGTGGATCGCCACTTGGGACCGAGCATCGAAGCGAGTCGCCAACTGTGGCGCCGGCACATTCTGCGAGTTTTAAATAGCGCTCAACAGGATGACCGCGACGATCGATCTCAGCCACGCGATCGTAGAACCAGTTGACCCCGCCGAGGGCACGACTCATTCCATTGATTTCTTTTGCACCTGTAATTTTTGCGATGAGCGCCGTGCGCAGCAGTCCCTGGAAGTCGAGCGCAAGATCGGGTCGAATCTCGCGGGTCTTCTTTAGCCATGTCAGTAAACTCTTCGGTGCCCCCAGCCCTCGAAACTCACCACGCGGCGCGAAGTAAACATGATCCACATCAGGATTACCTCGGAGAACGGGAGCGAGCTCTGGATTGATGAGCCACGTAATCTCCGCGTGCGGGTGCGCTTCACGAAGCGCGGCGACCGCCGGCAGGCTGTGCACGACCCCTCCGAGTGGCCCGGGATTGATGATTAAAATCGACCTGGGGTTTAAAGTCTGCGTTGAAGCGTTGAGCATTGGGCGTTGAGCTTTGAGTGTTGCCAAAGCGGCGTCAAGCCGCCGCACTCCAAAGCGCGTCGCGCGCGCGAGATCCGCCGTTTTGCCGCTTCGCGGATCCGTCGTTTCATTTCTTTCCTGAGTGATTCGTCGACCGTGTTCCCGTCATCAGTCGTCTGGCATCAACGCCCGATTGCAAGCCGCTCCGCGAGCAGCCGTGGCAAGCCTGCTTCAGCGATCTTCCTTTGCACGATCGCCAGATCATATTTTATGCGAAATTGTTGGACCAGATTGTTCTCCGTATCGTAAACGCAGTAAGCTGCGCGCCAGTTTCCATCGCGCGGTTGGCCCACGCTGCCCATATTGATGAAATATTTCTTGGTTGGCTCGATGCGAACCATCTCGACTCTTTCCCGGTGGACGCTTTCATCCCGAACAAATGCCATCGGCACATGCGTGTGCCCAAAGAAACAAACGTTGGTGTGTTGATAGGTAAAACTCGCGGCAGCATCAAGGTTGTTAAAAACATAACCCCATTGTTCGGGGGTATCGAGCGTGGCGTGCACGATGGTGAAATCGTGCACACGCGTCTGCAGCGGTAACCCGCGCAACCACTCCTTGTCCTCTTTCGTTAAGTGGTCACGGGTCCACGCGATGGCCCGCTCCGCGATTTCATTAAAATCGCCTGGCGGGGAGAGACGCGAAGCGGCCTCGTCATGATTACCTTTCACGACCGGGCAATCCAGCTCCCGAACGCGTTCCACGCATTCTCTTGGATTGGCGTTATACCCGACCACATCGCCCAGGCACACGAAACGCGTGCATTTGCGCGCGCGTGCGTCAGCCAGCACCGCTTCTAACGCCTCGAGATTGGCGTGAACATCGCTGAAGATTGCGAAGCGCATAGGACCCTTTCAGTCGTCTAAAAAGCTGCAATTCTACCACGGAAGCGCGCCGACGCTTCAAAGATTTAATATTTCAAGAAAGTGTTCTCTTGATTACTTGCCTGCTTTATCTGGAATGCGCTGTTCCTGCGGGATGTTCAGCTTGTCTTCGAGAAATTTCAGCCGGGCAATCAAAGTCGGTAGTCGCTCCTGCTTGCCCTCTGCATAAAGCCCGCGCAGCCGCTCGTAGGCCTCCCGCTCGCGTCCTTCGCAGTAGGAAAGCTCATAGGCAGAGAAGCGCCGGTCGAACGGCGCGGCATCGGGCAGTGCCGCTGCCTTGGCGTAGAACTCGGAAGCGCGTTCGTGATCCTTGTATTTCTCCTTGTATAGGCGGGCCAGCGCTTCATAGAGCTCCGGTCGGTCGGGATTATTTTTGATTCCGCGTTCGAGAAAGTCCTTTCCCAGCGCAAAATATTCGCGCTGCGCTTTGACTCGCAGCGCAAGCCGCGGCTGGGTCCGGTCGTTCATCGCCGCCACGCTTGCGTTCCAGGCCATATGCCACGCCGCAGTGTCCCAAAACAGAAGCACCCGCGGTTGTAGCGTTGTGATGTGCCGGAACAATAATAAGATCCGGCCCCATTCCGTGCGTTCCCATGCGACGTATGCCTGAATAAAAAGAGCGTCGGCGACGATCGCCCGAAATCCGCTCAGGGCGGCGACGAAACCGAGTTGCCCGAGTTTTTCGCGAAGATCAAGATTAAATTCGACGCCACCAAAATGTTCCCGGCGATGCAGCGCCGCCAGGTCGCGCTCGATCGGCAATTTGAGCGCGCCGAGCGCAAGCAAAATCCCTATTACGACAAGAACCCGTATCATAATTCTTTTCCGTAGAACACGAAGGCCGCCAGCAGCGTGTAGATCGTCGTGTAGAAAATGCCGAGAACTACGGTCTTGACGAAGAGCGCCAGTGAGATGGCTGTTCCGGCGACGATATCATCCACCAGATTGAACGCCTGTAAGTCCGGAAACAGCAGCGCGACGATTGCCAGAAACACCCGGGTAAGCAGTCCACTACTGTGTTCCTGCAGCCAATATTCGCGTGCAGTCGCCTGCAAATGGCCAATGAAATAAATGAAAGCCATTACCACAATCGTGAAAATGTTTGTGGTGGCGAAGGTAGAAACGAAAAGCGTGAGTGCGGCAAGTAAACATGCTTTCAGGTAAATGATGATGATTCCTGGAAAGATATCAACGTTGAGAGCTGAGGATCGGATTTTCCGGAGCGTATCGGCAATTTGTTCGGGCGGTGCGCCGGCCATTTGTCTCAGCGTAATGTGGACCACGGCTTGTTCGCGGAAATACAACACCAGTAAAAATGCCGCGCTCATGACCAGCGTGCTGATTGCCAGCAGCAGAAGAACCCCCGCAATTTTACCGATCACGTATTCGAAGCGGGGCACGGGCTTGGCGAGGATTGTGTAAACTGTGCGGTCTTCAATGTCCTGGGGCAGCAGCCGCGCTGTAGCGACGATGGCCAACAGCGAGGTAAAGATCGAGATCGCGCCGAGCGACACATCTTTCAGAATTTGGAATTCCTGCTGAAAAGAGAACTGCGCCATGAAGATCGAGCTGCCGATCAACAGCAGCGCAAAAACGAGCAGGACATAAAAGACCTTTAGGCGCGTCAGTTCAGTAAGCGTATTGGACGTAATCGCGAGAATTCGCGCGAAAGAGAAAGCGCGATGGGGCTTTGCCAAAGTTGGAGCGTTGAAACGTTGAAGTGTTAAATCGTTTCCGTCATTCGTCATTTGTGGCCGTCGCCTCCAGGAACAATCTTTCCAGCGTGGTCGTCGATTTTCGACGTTCGATCAGCTTTGCCTCTGATCGGTTAATGACCGATTCGATTTCGTTGACGAGTTGGGCGGACGCGTCGGCGATGATCAGCTCGGTTTGATTTTCAATTGCGATCAATTCTTGCAGATATCCTTCGCGTACCAATACGCCATCCGCGAGAATGCCAATGCGGTCACAAATTTCCTGCGCTTGCGCGAGCAAATGCGAAGAAAGCAGCACGGTGATGCCGCGGCGTTTAAGGTCGAGAATCAAATCGCGAATGTCTCGTGAGCCCGCCGGATCGACGCCTGCAGTCGGTTCATCCAGCACTACAAGTCTGGGGTCATGAACCAGTGCCTGTGCTAGACCAATGCGTTGTAACATGCCTTTGGAGTAAGTGCCCAGCCGCCGTTTGCGCGCTTTGGTCAATCCAACCAGATCGAGTAATTCATTGATGCGTTCTTTTAGCCGGGCGCCTTTTAGTCCGCACAGGCGCCCAAAAAAACGCAGCGTTTCTTCTCCTGTAAGATATTTGTAGAAGTACGGATTCTCAGGAAGAAAACCGACAGCTTCCCGGCTTTCGACGAGACGACTATCCCGTCCAAAAATTTCCGTGCGGCCGCGCGTCGGGGAAACCAGCCCGAGAATTATTTTCAGGGTCGTGCTTTTGCCGGACCCATTCGGCCCGAGCAACCCGTACACTTCGCCTGGCTCGATGCGAAGGTTGAGATTCTGCACTGCGACAATCCCGCGCGCAGGATGCAAGGGAACAGGAAAAACTTTGGTCAGGCTGTGAACCGCAACCGCGGGGCCCGCCTCCGCGCAGCTACGGCGTGGCGAGTCAGTCATAGCGAATTTCAAAGCCGCGGGCGGTAACTGGTTTCTCCAATTTGTTTTCCGTTTGCTTGCGAATTAGTGAGTGAAGCTCCCCTTGCGCGATGCAGTCAAGCAACGCGCGCACTTCATCTTCCTTTCCGGTAACCTGAAGTTCCACGCGCTCATCTGGTAGGTTGCGTACCCAGCCGGTAACGTCAAAACCTTTGGCGGCATGCCGCACGATCCAGCGAAACCCGACGCCTTGAACATTACCCTCGTAGAAAACCTGGACCGAAATCATGACCAACCCGTCATGTCGAGCAGAGTCGAGACATCCCGTCGCGACACCGCAAAGGTGGTAATCACGGGATCCTTCGACTCCGTTTCGCTGCACTCAGGCCGACAGTAACAGCGTTCACTTGTACGAGTAAACCAGACAGAAACTGCTCGCTTCACCCTCCACCAGATCGACCGAAACAAAGTATTGGCCGCTGCTCGACGGCGCAAAACCAGCCGCAGCTTTTTCGCCGTTGTCGTAACTTTCGGTGGTCACATGTTTTCCAGTCTCATCGTAGACACTGACCGCGATTTTCTTTGCCGGTGCGGTAGCGCCGGCGGTGAACCAATACTCATTGCCTGCGTAGAGATTCACCGCGACCAGGGAGTGATCATGCGGTTTGACCACTCCGCACCAATGTCCGTCGCGGATTTTGAAACCGTCGTTTGAAAATGCCGCGGCGACGTCGAGAGCGTCTTTGCGTGCCTGCACCTCGGCATCTGTGTCTCCGCGTGTCGTGACGCTTACAGCGAACGCGATAACGGATAATGGAATCAACAAGCTCCGATTCATTTTGGCGCTTCTTTGCTTTCTATTTCGTCCATTATCTTGCTCACCACTTCGTTGACTTTTCGCACTTCTTCAGCAGTCGGTGCCTTGCCGGCCGGGAAGGAAACCAGCTTTTCAATTTTGGTGAGCTCGTTGCTGACATCTTTGACCAGAGGGTCTTTGCGTAATTCGGGTGAGACTTCGTCTATTTTTGACTGCATGAAATGAACGAGAGCTGGCTGCCGCAGAACCTTCGCGCTGCTTTCGTCATAGTTCTGCATGATCGACGAGGTGACTACCTGTGTCCCGCGAATCCAACCGCCGAGGGTCACGAGAATCACCAGATCCTGGTCGGCGTGCGATTGCATCGAGGATTTTACTTCGTTTTGCGTCGCTTCCAGCTCTTCCTGCAGCGTGTCCCATTCGTTGTTCTCGGCAAAGTCATTGATGCTATTGCCCCGGCTAAGCAGTTTTTCGCTGACCCCGAGCGCCTTTGCGAGTTTGATGATGTCTGACCCAATGTTCTTGACCTGCTGGCCATCCTTGGCTTCCACTGCGATGAACCCATCGGCAATCAAACCACCCAGGTTAAAGGCGATCTGCGCCCGGTCGCGATATGTCATCGGCATCGGCCCGCGATATTGACCCGCCCAGTTTGTTTTGCCCGGCTTTTCAAGCGCCGCGAAAAGTTCACCCGGAGTGGGAATACTAATCGAATCACTCCTGGCAGCCTTTTCCAGTTGGTCGGCGGGAATACGGCCCGTCTCCGCCCCCAAAGCAACGAAGATGCCGCCGGTTAATATAATCGTGCCCAGCGTGGCCAAACGAATCATCGGCTCAGATTATGCGTGCCCCAGCGAAATTGCCAATATGAATCTCGCGCATGATGGCTGGCTGAACTGAGCTGGGCCCTAAATCAAATTTGCACCACATATGTGATTCAAAAATGAAAACAATGCGAAGCGAGATTTGCCTCGCGCCGTGAAACCTGTTCTAATTCGCGCAGAGCCATATGGCACGCACCAGCATTAGCCGAATCCATGCGCGCGAAATTTTGGATTCGCGCGGCAATCCCACCATTGAAGTCGATGTGCGCGTTGAAAGCGGCGCACTTGGACGCGCGGCGATCCCGAGCGGAGCGAGCACGGGCGAACATGAAGCGTGGGAATTGCGCGATGGGAACAAGAGCCGGTTCGGCGGCAAAGGCGTTAAGAAAGCGGTGGCCAACGTTAACGACAAGATCGCGCCGGCTCTTAAAGGATGGGATGCCCTGGACCAGGCGACGATCGACAAGAAGCTGATCGAACTGGACGGCACGCCTAATAAAAAAAAACTGGGCGCAAATGCACTGCTCGGAGTCTCGTTGGCGGTAGCGCATGCTGCGGCAGTGGCGGAAAAGCTGCCCCTGTTTCGGTATCTGGGCGGAGCTGATGCGCGAGTGTTGCCGGTGCCGATGATGAACATCCTGAACGGAGGCGCGCATTCGGATGCGCCGATCGATTTTCAGGAATTCATGATTATGCCGCGCGGCGCTCCAAGCTTTTCGGAAGCGCTCCGTTATGGCGTCGAGATTTTCCATGCGCTCAAATCTGTCCTCAAGGACCGAGGCCTTTCCACCGCAGTTGGCGATGAAGGGGGATTTGCGCCCCAACTGAGTTCCGCCGAAGACGCTCTCGATTCGATTTCGACGGCTGTCGAGAAGGCAGGTTACAAGCTGGGCGAACAAATATTTATAGCCCTCGACCCGGCTGCCTCGGAATTCTACGACGGTAAAAACAATGTTTATGTCTTCAAGAAATCGGACGGATCGAAGAAAACCGCCGATGAACTGATTGAGTACTATGCTGAGCTTTGTGCGCGGTTTCCGATCATTTCGATTGAGGACGGTTGCGCCGAGAATGATTGGGACGGCTGGAAAAAGCTGACGGCAAAACTGGGTGAGAAGATCCAACTCGTCGGCGACGACCTCTTTGTTACGAATGTTAAATTCTTACAGAAAGGAATCGACGAGCATGTGGCGAATTCGATTTTAATCAAGGTGAACCAGATCGGCACGCTGACCGAAACGCTGGCGACGATCGATTTGGCAAAGAAGAATCACTATACAACTGTAATCAGTCATCGTTCCGGCGAAACGGAGGATGCCACGATCGCCGACATTGCAGTGGCGACGAACGCCGGTCAGATCAAAACCGGGTCGCTTTCCCGCAGTGATCGGATTGCCAAGTACAACCAGCTGCTGCGAATTGAAGAAGAACTTGGTGACAAAGCGGTATACGGCGCTACAATGCGCTAAGTGGATCAGACTTACGCCGATTTCCGCGCGCGCCGCGAAGCAACCGTGTGGCAGCGATTGAACCGAACTCTCCGGGTTCTGCTGGTTCTGGCGATCTGGCTCATTATTGTGAGTTTGTTTGTTCCGCCGTACAAAAAACTAACGCAAAGCCGCGCCGAAATCGACAATCTGCAACAGCAGGTAAACGACCAACGAAATCTGCTCGCACGTCAGACCCGCGAGATCAATCTGCTCAACACGGACGCAACCTATCTGGAAACGGTTGCGCGCGACCGTCTCGATCTAATGAAAGAAGGCGAAACGGTTTTCCGTCTTGAGCCCGCGCGTGCTCCAAAGGCAAAACCTGGCAATTCTGGGCGCAGGTAGGGATTCACGCCTTTGCGATTCGCAGGGAATTGAACTATTTTTCCCTCATGCCAACTGAAGTCTCCATCCCCGATGCCGAGGATTTGAAATCGCGTGTCCGCGAGCTGCGGAGGTTTCTTTGACGTCGAAAAGCTCCACAAAGATCTAGCCGCAATCGAAGGGCGCATGGCCGCGCCCGATTTCTGGGCGAACCGCGAGCGCGCTCAGGCCGATGTCGAGGAAGTTTCCCGGCTGCGCTCGCTGATCAACCCGTTTCAAGAACTGGAACGCGAGATTGAGGACTGGGGGGCACTGCATGAGTTGGCTGCGGAAGAAAGCGATCCCGCTGCTCGTGCTAATGCCGAGAAAGAAGTCGCAACCGAGCACGATCGGCTGGCTCATAAGCTGGATGAATTCGAGCTGCGCCAGTTTCTTTCCGGTGAAAACGATCGCGCGAATGGATTTCTCACGATTCATTCTGGCGCGGGCGGCACCGAGTCGTGCGATTGGGCCGACATGTTACTGCGGATGTACCAGCGCTGGATCGAGCGAAGCGGTTTCAAATCTCAGACCGTGGACATTCAACAAGGCGAAGAAGTCGGCGTTAAATCCGTCACCCTGCTGGTGACCGGCGAGTACGCCTACGGACATCTGCAGACCGAGCGCGGCGTGCATCGGCTCGTCCGTATCTCGCCGTTTGACGCAAACAAACGGCGTCACACTTCGTTCGCCAGTGTCGATATCGTTCCTGAAATTGCCGACACCGCTCCGATAGAAATCAATCCTGCCGATCTCGAGATCGACACGTTCCGCAGCGGGGGCAAAGGTGGGCAGAACGTCAACAAGGTGGAAACCGCCGTGCGAATTTTGCATAAGCCGAGTGGAATCGTTGTCGCGTGCCAGGCCGAGCGCAGCCAGGGGCGCAATCGCGAGCTGGCAATGAAAATGTTAAAAGCAAAGCTTTACGAAATCGAACAGGACAAGAAGCGCGCGGAAATCGATCGGCAATACGGAGAAAAGGGCGATATCGCGTGGGGCAGCCAGATTCGTTCCTACGTTTTTCAACCGTATCAAATGGTGAAGGATCATCGGACTGGGGCCGAAACGAGCAATGTGCAAGCCGTGATGGATGGCGACATCGACAGGTTCATCCAGGCGAAATTGCGCGGGGAAAAGGCGGCGAAGGGCGACAAGAGCGAAAACGAAATTTAGCGACGAAGAAATGTTCGCTTTGGTCGGGATTTTTTTCGCCTCATGATCGTTAGATGCAGATGCCGCGTATCGCGCTGATGTCGGTAGCGCTGCTCCTCGCATGCATGCGGGCGCAGGCCGCGCCACAAAACTATCGTAAGGATCCTACGATCTATGGCGATAGTTCGAGGTTTCATTTCTTCGTCGGGACAGCACCCGGCGGGCATCGGAGCTGAACTTCATACATGTTCGTCGATCATTCCGAAGCTACCGAGATCTGCCTGATCGCTCACAGATTGTACGAGCACGCAGGCGGCTTCGCTCGACATGACAAGCTAACACGAGCTCAGGAGCCGTAGCCGAAACCGCGGATCGAAGTGGCCGCCGTTGTGTTTACGGCAGCACTCAAGGCAGGCAACTGCGCGACGCACCTGGCGGACTCGCGGAAACTTCTGATGACAATTCGGACAGCGATAAATGAACCGCGCGGCGTAAGTCCGCGCTGGAAACGGCAGATTGTGGCAGCGTTTCTCGTCGGCGATACCCAAATCCACACAGGCCTGCTGCCATTCGATGCCATGAGGTGAAATCCTTCGCCGGCCGGCGCGGAATTGGGCGAGAATATGCGCCAGTTCATGCCGCAAAGTTCGGTCGATTTCGGCCGGATGCTCAAATAGCCGTGGGTTTAATGAAACGAGTTTCTCGCGGTAATCAGCGCGTCCGGCAGCTGTTTTGAGACGTGAGTTCCATTCCACGCGAAAGTCATTGGCGATTCGTTCTGCGCCATTGGCGCACAACAACTCACGCGCTTTTGCTTCGAGGCCATTGCTGTGGCCGCTTCTCTGTGCGAAGTCCTCCGAACTGGAGTGGCATTTAGCGTCCCACAGGGACGCGGCTACAGTGAGAAACGCGAATTCGAGTTGCCTAAGCAACGGCATAGGCGCTTTTTCGCGTGTTCAGTCGATCAACAATCTTCCGCACCGCATCTCCAGCTGCCTTGATTTCGTCGGCCGTTGTCCATTTACCGAGCGAGAATCGGACTGCGGAACGCGCGCGTTCCATCGGCAGGCCCATCGCAAGCAAAACATGCGACGCGACGACCGATCCCACCATGCACGCCGAGCCACTGGAGGCGCAGACGCCTTCCAAATCGAGAGCGATGAGCAGCATTTCGGAATCGATTCCAAGCAGGCTCACGTTCAGCGTGTTCGCCAGTCGCGGCGCGTTTGCGCCGTTCTGTTCTGCGTCCGGCACGTGTTGCGCAATTCGCGTCCATAATTCATCTCGCAATTGTTTCTCTCTCTCCTGCTCCTGCTCATGCACAATCCACTCAGCGGCCGCCGCCATTCCCACGATTGCGGCGACATTTTCTGTCCCAGGTCGTCGCTCGTTTTCGTGCGCGCCACCGAACATGATTGGCTGAATCGAAAGACCACTGCGCAAGAAAAGGACGCCAACGCCTTTCGGTCCGTAGAATTTGTGCGCAGCGAAACTGGCGGCATCGACCAGCGAAAGGTCGGTATCGATCTTACCAAACGATTGCACCATGTCGCTGTGCAGCAGCACGCCGCGCTCGCGGCATATTCGCGAGATCTCGCGCATCGGCTGAATCACACCCGTCTCGTTGTTGGCGGCCATGATCGAGACAAGTCTCGTTTCCGACCGGACCGCATCGGCAAGCTGATCGAGGTCGATGATTCCGTCGCGTGAAACATTCAGCCACGTGACTTCAAAACTTTCGCGTTTTTCCAAGTGTTCCACCGCGTTCAGCACGGCATGGTGCTCCGCTTTGTTGGAGATGATATGCCCGCCGGGCGAAGATGAGCTGCGAGCCAGACCGAGCACCGCGAGATTGCACGATTCAGTTCCACCACCGGTGAAAATCAGTTCGTGCGGTTTTGTGCGCAATAACGCCGCGAGTTTGTCGCGCGCATTATCGATGGCCGCGCGCGCTTCGCGGCCAGCTGAGTGTATGCTCGATGGATTTCCAAAGTGCCGATCGAGATACGGCAGCATCGCCTCACGCGCCACGTCGCAAAGTGGAGTCGTTGCGTTGTAATCGAGGTAAATCATCTAATCTTCCGCTTCCTTTTAATCTTATCCTTGCTCTTGCTCTGGGTCGTGTTCACATCGGCGCCGCGCTCGGCGAGCGCGCTGCCAACTGTAGGCGCGCCTCTGTCTGGCGCGAGGCTCGCTTTCGGAGCACGTCAGAGTTGCGCTTCGCATAGCGAAGCGGCTACAGGATTCGCGCGCATTCATTCCCGGAATTCATCACGCGTCGTAGCCGGTTTGCGTTTTCGCTTCGGCACAATGCGCAACTGTTTCTCTTCGTAGTAAACAAGTGAATCGGGCGGCACGCTTTGAGTGAGGAAAACGTTGCCACCAATCGTCGATCTGGCGCCAATGACGGTTTCGCCGCCCAGAATCGTTGATCCCGGGTAAATCGTTACGTCGTCTTCGACGGTGGGATGGCGTTTTCCGCCTTTTTTTATTTTACCGTGCTCGTCCTTCTGAAAACTGCGGGCGCCGAGCGTGACCGCATGATAAAGCTTAACGCGCACGCCGATCTGCGTCGTTTCACCGATCACGACACCGGTGCCGTGGTCGATAAAAAAATGCGAGCCGATTTCTGCACCGGGATGAATATCGATCCCGGTGCGGCTGTGAGCCCACTCGGTCATGATGCGCGGAATCAGAGGCACCTTGTTGTAAAGCAGGTGCGCCATACGATGGATGGCAATGGCTTCCAGCGCGGGATAAGCAAGGATGATTTCTTCGTAACTCGTCGCAGCCGGGTCTCCTTCGTAGGCTGCGTC
>Ga0070741_10015782_pt1 | contig 12728 bp, 8 predicted proteins | sample Coa_R1_4_FD_66440 | JGI IMG/M metagenome (GOLD analysis project Ga0070741, IMG submission 66440) | Surface soil microbial communities from Centralia Pennsylvania, which are recovering from an underground coalmine fire - Coalmine... | ecosystem: Environmental > Terrestrial > Soil > Unclassified ...
GACCTCGACGCGTTGCGCGAGGACCAGCGCATGCTTGCCTCCCTGCTGGGCGACCTGCCCGGCATGGTCTATCGCTGCCGCAACGACAAGAGTTGGACGGCGGAATTCGTCAGCGAAGGCTGTCTTGCCTTAACCGGGCGGCCCGCGAGCGATTTGATGAGCGGCGCGGCGATGTACGGCGAGCTCGTGCATCCCGACGATCGCGATCGCGTTTGGAACGACACTCAAAAGGCGCTCGCGGAACATCGGCCGTTTCAAATGGTGTACCGCATCCGCACCGCGGGCGGGGAACAGAAGTGGGTATGGGAGCAGGGACACGGCGTCTTCACGCCGCAAGGCGAGCTTCTCTGTCTCGAAGGATTCATCGCCGACATCACCGAACGTGTCCAGGCCGAGGAGCGTCTGCGCGAGAGCGAGGCCCGCTTTCGCTCGCTCACCAATCTTTCTTCGCACTGGTACTGGGAGCAGGACGCGGAAATGCGGTTCACGCGCTTTGAAGGGCGCTATGTGGAACGCAATAGTTCGGTCTTCGCCCTGTTTGTCGGCAAGCGGCCGTGGGAGTCCGGTATCGACAGCGCCGACGGTTCTTCGCTTCCCGACCTGTACTATCCCGAGCATAAGCCGTTTCAGGACGTGGTGCTGCGGACTCCCTTGCTCGAGGGCCGACGCGTTTACATACAGGTCAGCGGTGAGCCGATTTTCGGCAGCGACGGCCGGTTTCTCGGCTATCGCGGCGTAGGAAGAGACGTCACCAAGCAGAAGCTGGCGGAGCAGGCGACGTCACGCCTCGGGCGCATGTACGCGGCGCTCAGCGCGACGAACGAAGCCATATTGCGCGCGCACTCGCCCGAGGAGCTTTACCAGAAAGTGTGTGACGCCGCGGTGCATGGCGGCAAGTTCATCACCACCGCCGCCATTTTGGCCGATCCGGCGACCGGACAAGTGACAGTCGCCGCATCGACCGGCGTCGGCGCGGCGCTTATGCGTCAGTTCCGTATTTCGGTCGATGCAAACGTCCCGGAAGGACGAGGGACGGTGGGTACCGCGTACCGCACCGGCAAGCCTTGCGTCACCAACGATTATCTCAACGACGAACGCGTGCGGCCCTGGCGAAAAGAAGGAATCGCGCTCGGCGTGGGCGCCGCGGCTTCCATTCCGCTGTTCCTCGGCGGACGCACGATCGGCACCTTGCTGTTCTACTCGAGCGAGAAAGGCGCGTTCGACGATGAGATCGTGCGGCTGCTCGAGCGCCTGGCGGAGAACGTCTCCTTCGCGCTCGATAACTTCGCGCGCCAGACCGAGCAGCAGCGCATCGAGCAGGCGACGCGGCGGCTCAGCAAGATGTACGCCGCGCTCAGCGCCACCAATGAAGCGATCCTGCGCGCGCGCTCGCCCGAGGAGCTTTACCAGAAGGTCTGTGACGCCGCGGTGCACGGCGGCAAATTCATCGCCGCCTCGGGCATGCTGGTGCAACCCGAGTCGGAGTGGATGAAGCTCGTGGTGGTCTCGGGATTCGACGCCGAACAGTGGCGCGGCGTGCGCATCTCGATCGACGCCACCCGGCCGGAAGGACAGGGGCTGGTCGGCACCGCCTACCGCACCCGCAAGCCCGCCGTCACCAACGACTACATGAACGACGCGCGCCTGCGGCCATGGCAGTCGCAAGGGGGTCCGCTCGGCGTCAATGCCGCGGCGGCGATTCCCTTGTTCCAGGGCGAGCAGGTCAAGGGGGTGTTGCTGTTCTATTCGGGCGAGAACGGGGCCTTCGACGCCGATATCGTCAAGCTCCTGGAGCGGATGGCGGAAAACGTCTCGTTCGCGCTCGATAACTTCGAGCGTGAAAAGGAGCGCCGGCGCGCCGAACAGGCGCTGCGGGAAAGCGAGGAACGGTTCAAGAGCCTAACCGAATTTTCCTCGGACTGGTTCTGGGAGCAGGACGAAGAACTGCGCTTCACGATGATCACCTACAGCCAAAAGGTGTCGAACCGCCATCCGGCGGAGAGCATGATCGGCCGGCGGCGCTGGGATCTGCCCTACTACCCGGACATGACCGAAGCCGATTGGGCGCCGCTCAAACAGGCGCTCGCGGCGCGCCAGCCGTTCCGGGATTTTCTGATCAAGCGGCGCGGCCGTGAAGACGAGGTCACGTACAGCGCGGTGAGCGGCGTGCCGATCTTCGACGCGCAAGGCAACTTCAAGGGTTACCGCGGCACCGGACGCGACGTCACCGACCGCATACGCGCCGAGGCGGACATGCGCAAGCTCTCCGGCGCGATCGAGCAGACCGCCGACTGCGTGATGATCACCGACCGCGACGGAACCATCGAGTACGTCAACGCCGCTTTCGAGCGCACCAGCGGGTATGGCGCCGCGGAGGTGCTCGGCCGCAAGCCGAGCGTGCTCAAGTCGGGCGTGCACGGGGGCGCGTTTTACGAGCGCCTATGGAGCACCGTGCTCGCCGGCGATACGTTCAGCGACGTCTTCATCAACCGCAAAAAAGACGGAGCGCTTTATTACGAAGAGCGCACGATCTCGCCGCTGCGCGACGCCGGGGGTCGCGTCACGCATTTCATCGCGACGGGACGCGACATCACCGAGCGCATGCAGGCGCAGGAGCGCCTGCAACACATCGCGCATCATGACGCCCTGACCGGCCTGCCGAATCGGGTCCTGTTTCTCGACCGCTTGAATCAGGCGCTGATCCGGGCGCATTGGCAGAAGCGCGTCGTCGGCGTGATGTTTCTCGACCTCGACCGCTTCAAGAACATCAACGACACGTTGGGACACGACACCGGCGACGCGCTGCTCAAGGCGATGGCGGCGCGCCTGCAGGGATGCGTGCGGGCGGGGGACAGTGTCGCCCGGCTCGGGGGCGACGAGTTCGCGGTGTTGCTCGAGGACGTCGCGCAAGCCGAGGACATCTCGAGCATTGCGAGCAAAATCCTCGGCGCCTTCATGCTGCCGTTCGCCATTCAGGGGCACGAGCTCTTCATCACGGCGAGCATCGGCATCAGCATGTATCCCACCGACGGCACGACGCCCGCGACCCTGCTCAAAAACGCGGACGCCGCGATGTACCGCGCCAAGGATCTCGGCAAGAACAACTATCAATTCTATTCTGCGGACATGAGCGCCGCGGCGTTCGAGCGGCTCACGCTCGAGAGCAGCCTGCGGCGCGCGCTCGAGCGCGAGGAGTTCGTGCTGCACTACCAGCCGCAGATCGATCTCGCGACCGGCCGGGTGATCGCGCTCGAGGCGCTGATCCGCTGGCAGCACCCGGATTTCGGGCTGCTGGCGCCGACCCAATTCATCGGGATCGCCGAGGAGACCGGGGCTATCGTGCAGGTCGGAGAATGGGTGGCGCGCACCGCCATGCTGCAGGTGCGTCGCTGGCACGAGGCGGGGTTCGGCCACCTGCGCGTGGCGGTGAACGTATCCGGACGCCAGTTCAACGAGCCGAATTTCGTCGACATGATCGCGCAGCTGCTCCGGGAGACGGGGTTGCCGCCCGAGGCGTTGGAGCTCGAGATCACCGAGAGCGTGATCATGAAGAACGCGGAAAAAACCGTGGCGCGCCTGCGCGCGCTGCATGGCATGGGCGTGCGCTTCGCGATCGATGATTTCGGCACGGGCTACTCGAGTTTGAGCTACCTGCGCCGTTTCGCGATTCACACGCTCAAGGTGGACAAGAGCTTCATCCATGACATCACGGCCGACAGCGGCGACGTCGAGATCGTCAAGACGATTATCATGATGGCGCGCGGCCTGAAGCTTTCCGTCATCGCCGAAGGCGTGGAGACGCGCGAGCAGCTCGTGTTCCTGAAGTCGCATGGCTGTCATGGCGTGCAGGGCTATCTCGTCGCGCGCCCCTTATCGACCCACGCCATGACCGAGCGCCTGAAGCAGGGCGACGCCCGCGTATGGCTGCCCTGACGCCGCCCGCGCCGTATCCGTTGTCCCCACTCTTCGAGAAGGACTTTTTAATCCCGGACGATTTCCGCGCGAGCATGTGATTGCTCGGCGTCGCGCCGCCTCGGGCGCCCGCGGGCCTGTGCTACAGTAACCCTCTCGTTTTGAACCGGCGGACGCCCGGGCCTCGGCCGGAGGGCGCAGTCCGCGCTGCTGTAACCACGATAGGACGCATGGAACGCTTTTCCCTCGCCATCAAGGATCCGCGACTGCGCCTGCGCGCCATGTACGTCGTCGTGTTCGCGCTCGGCGTGCTCTTCTCCGTGCTGATCGTCGCCTACAGCCAGCAGGTGCTGGAGAATTCGCGCCGTTTCCTGCGCGCCGATTTGCCGCTGCTCAGTCAGATCGCGGATCTCAAGGTGGAGCTGGCGCGCCAGGAGGCGACCCTCTACGACTATTACGCGACCGGAGAGCCGGACCGCCTCGAGCACGACTACGTCGCTGACAGCCAACGCTCGCGCGAGTTGCTGAACAGCATCGAGCGAAGTTACGGCGACGCCGAGCCGCTGCCATCGCTGCGCGCGTCGCTCGCGAGCCTGGACAGTCTCGCGCGGCGCCTGCAACGCACTCTCGCCGCTACCCCGGACGTCGCGGGGGAAACGCACCCGGTTCTTGTGCGCGTCAGCGATATCGTGCGCGAGCTTCACGCCGAGCTCGACGTGCTCGCAAAACTGGTCGAGACGCGCATCTTCGCGCGCGCCAACGAAACCCAGGAGACGGTCGGACGGATGGCGCAGCTCGCCATTCTGTTCAGCATGGCGATTTTCCTGGTCGCGGTTTTTGTCGGTTATTACTTGAACGCCTACCTGCAAGCGAGCACGGAGCGCCGCCGTCTCGCGGTTTTTGCCGAACGCAATCCGAATCCCGTCATGCGCCTTTCCCTCGACGGCCACGTGATCTATGCCAACGCCGCGGCGGCGGAGCTCGCGCGTCGCATGGGCCATGGCTCGCCGCGCGTGCTGCTGCCGGAGGACCTGAAGGCGCGCCTGGCGGCGCTGCGCGGTCCGCGCGAGCGCTACGAGGTGTGGCAATACCAGCGCGAGGCGCGCTCGCTCGAGTGCGGCATTCACTTTCTCCCGGATCTCGATATTTTTCATGCCTACGTCGCGGACGTGACCGAGCGCCGGTTGAGCGAGGAAAAGCTCGCGTTTCAGGCGTACCACCACCCGCTGACCGGCCTGCCGAACCGGCGCATGTTCAACGAAGTGGTGGATAGGGCGCTGCTCGCGCCCGAGCATGGCCGCGCGCAGGCCGCGGTGCTGATGATCGGCGTGGATCGCCTCAAGGTGGTGGCGGATACCCTCGGGCACGCCGTCGGCGAGCAGGTGCTGCAGGGAATTGCGGCGCGGCTGGATCTCGTCCTCAAAGAATGCGCCGACCTCGCTCGCGGTACGACGCTCTATCATTTCGACGGCGACGTCTTCACCGTCTTCGCGAGCGGCCTCGCGAACGATCAGGCGCCGGCGCAAATCGCCGAGCGACTGGTCGCCGCTTCCGGCAAGCCGCTCTACGTGGCCGGGCGCGAGTTCTTCCTGAGCTTCAGCGTCGGCATCGCGGTGTTCCCGGCGGATGGAAAAGACGCGGCGGAGCTGGTCAAGAACGCGGACTCGGCCATGCAACAGGTGCGCGGCCAAGGCGGCCGGGGCTTGCGCCTCTACAAGCCCGAGATGAACGCCATGGCCACGCACTGGCTCGCGTTGGAGAGCCATCTGCGCCATGCGATCGAGCGCGAGGAGCTGCGATTGTATTATCAGCCGCAGGTCGATCTGCGCACCGGCCGCGTCGCGGCGCTCGAGGCGTTGCTGCGCTGGCAGCACCCGCAATGGGGCCTGCTGTCGCCCAAGGATTTTGTGCGGCTCGCCGAGGAAAGCGGCATGATCCTGCCGATCGGCGACTGGGTCCTCTACAGCGCCTGCGCGCAGAACCACGAGTGGCGCAGCCGTGGTTTGGCGGCCGCGCGCGTGGCCGTGAACATATCCGCGCGGCAATTTTACCGGCAAAACCTGCCCGATGTGATCGCGGCCGCGCTGGCCCGTACCGGGCTCGCCCCCGATTTGCTCGAGATAGAGATCACCGAGAGCGTCGCGATGGAGGACGTCGAGCGCACCGCCGCGATGCTGCACGAATTGAAAGACATGGGCGTGCGCATCGCGATCGACGATTTCGGGACCGGCTTCTCCTCGCTCGCCTACCTGAAGCGCTTTCCGATCGACAAGCTGAAGATCGATCAGTCGTTCGTGCATCAGGTGACGGCGAATGACGCCGACGCCGCCATCGTGCGCGCGGTGGTGACGCTCGGTCATGCGCTCAAGCTGCGCGTCGGCGCGGAAGGCGTGTCGACCCAGGAGCAGCTCGCGCGCCTGCGCCTGTACGACTGCGACGAGGCGCAGGGCGAGCTGTACAGCCAGGCGGTGCCCGCCTCCGAAGTGGAACGGTTCCTACGGGCGCCGCCGCATCGCGTCGCGACGTAACAACAATAACGGCGCAGGAGTAGCGCATGGAACTCGAAGACGACGTGCGCGGCCGGGTTCCCGTCTCGCGGCTCACGCGGCGCGATTTCGTGGTCGCCGCGCTCGCCGCCGGGTTCGCCGCGGCGGTGCGACCCATCGCCGCGCAAACGGTTATCAAGACGGACACGCGCGGCTTGACCGCCGGCGAGGTGCAGGTGCCGGCCCCCGACCGTAACATTCCCGCCTATCGCGCCGTGCCGAAGACGGGCAAGGCGTTTCCCATCGTCCTGGTGGTGCAGGAAATCTTCGGCGTGCACGAGCATATACGCGACGTGTGTCGGCGGCTGGCGCAGCGCGGTTATCTGGCGGTTGCGCCCGAGCTCTACGCGCGCCAGGGAGACGTCTCGAGGCTCGCGTCGGCGGAAGAGATCATGGAAACGGTCGTGGCGCGCGTGCCGGACGCGCAGGTGATGAATGATCTGGACGCGACCGCGGCCTGGGCCGAGAAGAACGGCGGCGATGGCAGGCGCCTCGGCATCACCGGTTTCTGCTGGGGCGGTCGCATCGTGTGGCTTTATGCGGCGCACAATCCGGCGCTCAAGGCCGGCGTCGCCTGGTACGGACGGTTGACGGGCAGTACCGATGAGCTGCGTCCGAAGCAGCCGATCGATGTCGCGAGGTCGCTTAAGGCGCCGGTGCTGGGACTTTATGCCGGCGAGGATCAGGGGGTCCCCGTCGACACCGTCGATTTGATGCGGGATGAATTGAAAGCGGCCGGCGACAAGTCGCAAATCGTGGTGTATCCGGACGCGCCGCACGGTTTTTACGCGGACTATCGTTCGAGCTACCGCAAGGGTCCGGCGCTCGACGGCTGGAAGCGCATGCAGCAATGGTTCAAAGATCACGGCGTCGCGTGAGAGCGGCGCGATAATTCATAGCGCACGTCCCGGTTCATGTCCGCTTCGACGATCGCCCGCCGGCGCGCCGCCGGCGCTCCGCATCGACCTACGCCGGAGGAATTGCGCGCCGCGCGCAACAAGGGCGTGCGCGACGTCATCGCACCCGGCCTCGACGTGCTCTTCGCCGGCATCAATCCCGGGCTTTACACCGCCGCCGTGGGTCATCACTTCGCGCGGCCCGGCAACCGATTTTGGCCGGCGCTGCACGCGGCGGGGTTCACCGCGCGCCTGCTCGCGCCGCATGAGGAACGCGACCTGCTCGAGGCGGGTTGCGGGATCACCAATATCGTCAATCGCGCGACCGCCGAAGCGGGCGAGCTCGCGCCCGATGAAATCGTGCGGGGCGGGCGGCGGCTCGTCGCCAAGGTGAGGCGCTATCGCCCGCGCGTGGTCGCGGTGCTCGGGCTCACCACGTATCGCGTCGCCTTCGCGCAGCCGCGCGCGCCATTGGGACGCCAGCCGCACGACATCGCCGGCGCGGCGCTCTGGGTGCTGCCGAATCCGAGCGGGCTCAACGCGCATTTCAAGCCCGCCGACTTTACCCGGCTGTTTCGGGAAGTGCGCGAGGCCGCCGAAAACGCTTCCGCGAAGCGCAAGCCTTGCCCTTAGGGCGCCTAATAAGTAAACCCCTGACGCCCGCTTTCCCTTATCCCCGCTCTCCGGCGAAGGAATAGGGTTTTCGACCGGTTTCCGACGAGGCTGCGTTGCACCGCCGCGATAAGCTCTCTTAAACTGGTTCGTATCGTGAACAGCACGTCTCCTCTCGCGGGTCTCAAAGTGATCGAGCTCGGCACGCTCATCGCCGGGCCGTTTTGCGCGCGCCTGCTCGCCGAATTCGGCGCCGAGGTGATCAAGATCGAACCGCCGGGCGTGGGCGATCCTTTGCGCACGTGGCGCAAGCTGCACAAGGGCACGTCGCTCTGGTGGTACGCGCAGGCGCGCAACAAGAAGTCGGTCACCGTCAATCTCAAGGATCTCGAAGGCCAGGCGATCGTGCGCCGGCTGGCGCGCGACGCCGACATCGTCGTCGAGAATTTTCGCCCGGGGATGCTGGAGCAATGGAACCTCGGGTGGGAGCAGCTCTCGGCCGACAACCCGCGGCTGGTCATGGTGCGGCTGTCGGGTTACGGCCAGACCGGTCCCTATCGCGATCGCGTCGGTTTCGGCGCCATCGGCGAATCCATGGGCGGCATCCGCTACGTCACCGGCGAACCGGACCGGCCGCCGACGCGGGTCGGCGTGAGCCTCGGCGATTCGCTCGCGGCGATGTACGGCGCGATGGCCGCGATCATGGCGGTGTATCACCGCGACGTGCGGGGCGGCAACGGGCAGATGATCGACGTGGCGCTGTACGAGGCGGTGTTCAGCCTGATGGAAAGCATGCTGCCCGAATACGGCATGCTCGGCTTCATCCGCGAGCGCAGCGGATCGGCGCTTCCGGGGATCGTGCCATCGAATACCTATTTGTGCGCCGACGGCGGTTACGTCGTCATCGGCGGCAACAACGACAGCATCTTCAAGCGCCTCATGAAAGCCATCGGCCGAGAGGACCTGGCGAACGATCCGCAGCTCGCGACCAATGCCGGGCGCGTGCCGCGCGCGGAGGAGCTCGATACCGCGATCGGCGCATGGACCGGTCGGCACACGCTCGAGCAAGTGCTCGCCGTGCTCGAGCAGGCGCAAGTGCCGGCGGGGCGCATCTACAGCATCAAGGACATCGTCGAGGATTTGCATTACCGCGCGCGCGGCATGATCGAAAGCCACCGGCTGGCTACGGGTGAAGAGGTGCTGCTTCCCGGCATCGTGCCGAAGTTTTCGCGCACGCCGGGCGCGACCCGCTGGATCGGACCGGCGCTCGGCGCGCACACCGCCGAAGTGCTTTCCGAGCTCGGTTACGACGCCGCGACGCAGCAGCGGCTGAAGGAGCGGGGCGTGATCTGATTGATTTCCGCCGTTCGTGGCGAGCCGGTCGAACCCATGAACGGCGGGCCGGTGGAATCAATGTCTTGCTGTTCGTCCTTCGACAAGCTCAGGACGAACGGAATTAATCAGAGGTTCCGTGGATGCGCGTACAGGAAGTGGCGGTGCGTGACGGGTTTCAGATCGAGCCGGCGTTCCTGCCGACCGACCCGAAGCTCGCGCTCATCGCGCTCGCCGCCATAGGCTACGCCCGCGGCAGCGATCTCGATAAACTGCTCGCGAGCGCGCGCGTGCCGACCATCGTCGGCCATGAAACGCCGGGACGGATAGCCAAGGTCGGCACGATCACCGATTTACATCAACCGCCGCCGCATCAGCGGTAGCGAACACCATCGAGGAGAGAACAATGTACAAGCGCTTGTGGTGGTTTGTCGTCGCCTGCGTACTGGGCATGAATCTCGCCGGTTCGGCTTCGGCGGCGGATCTCGAGAAAAAGAAAGTGACGATCGCGGTCGGGGGTAAGACGCTGTTTTACTATCTGCCGCTCACCATCGCGGAGCGGCGCGGCTACTTCAAAGATGAGGGCCTCGAGGTCGAGATCGTCAACCTGGCCGGTGGCTCCAAGGCGCTCGAAGCCATGGTCGGCGGCAGCGCCGACATCGTCTCCGGCGCCTACGAGCACACCATCAACATGCAGGCGCGTGGCATCGATATCAAAAGCGTCGAGCTGCAAGGCCGCTATTCCGGCATCATCCTCGGCATGCCGAAGGACAAGGCGGCGAAATACAAGTCGCCCGCGGATTTGAAAGGCATGAAAATCGGCGTGACCGCGCCGGGCTCGAGTTCTAACATGATGGTCAGCAACTTGCTCGCCAAGGCGGGTCTCAAGCCCGACGCGGTTTCGATCATCGGGGCGGGCGCGGGGCCGGGGGCGGTCGCCATGATGCGCAAAGGCGAGCTCGATGCCATGTCCAATCTCGATCCCGTCATCCATCAACTCGAAGCGAACGGCGACATCGTCGCGGTCGTCGACACGCGCACGGCGAAGGGCATGCAGGAAGTTTACGGCGGCGCTTACGGCGCCGGCTCGATCTATCTCCCGGCGGCTTTCGCGCAGAAGAATCCGAACACGACGCAAGCCGTCGTGAACGCCATGGTGCGCGCGCAGCTCTGGATACAGGAGAATAAATCCAACCCGGACACGATCGTCGCCGCCGTGCCGCCCGAGTACTACGGGAACGACAAGGCGAACTACAAAGCGGCGCTGATGAAAAATCTGGAAGGCTATTCGCCCGACGGCCGCATGAGCATGGAAGCCGCGCAGAATGTCTATAAAGTGCTCAAGGCCTTCGAGCCTTCGGTCATGAAGGTCGATGTGGATCTGACCAAGACTTTCGACAACCGCTTCGTGGACAACGCGCTCAAGAAATACAAAAAGTGACGCCGCCGCCGATGGCAGCGCCCGCCGACGCGCCGGCGCTCGCCTTGTCCGACATCACCTGCGTGTTCCCCGGCGGGACCGCACCTTACACGGCGGTAAGAGACGTGACGCTCGCCGTCGCGCGCGGGGAGTTCGTATCGGTGGTGGGGCCGACCGGCTGCGGCAAGTCCACGCTGCTCAACGTCGCCGCCGGTTTGCTCGCCCCGTCCGCGGGCGCCGTGCGCGTGCACGGCGCGCGCCTGGACGGCCTGAACCGCAAGGCCGGCTACATGTTCCAGGCGGACGCGCTGATGCCGTGGCGCGACGCGCTCGACAATATCGCCGCGGGCCTCGTCTTCCGCGGCATCGATAAAGCGCAGGCACGCCGCCGCGCCGAGGAGTGGCTGACGCGGGTCGGCCTCGCCGGTTTCGGCAACCGCTATCCGCACCAGCTCTCCGGCGGCATGCGCAAGCGCGTGGCGCTCGCGCAAATACTGATTCTCGACCCGCAAATCCTGCTGATGGACGAGCCGTTCAGCGCGCTCGATGTGCAAACGCGGAGCCTCATGGAGAACGAGCTGCTGGATCTCTGGTCGGCCGACCGCAAGTCGGTGGTATTCATCACGCATGATCTCGAAGAGGCGATCGCGCTCTCCGATCGCGTGATCGTGCTCTCCGCCGGTCCGGCCACGCATCCGATCGGCTCGTTCGCCATCGATTTGCCGCGCCCGCGCGACGTCGCCGAGATTCGGCTCACGCCGCGGTTCGTCGAGCTGCACCGCGAGATCTGGCAAGTGCTCAAAGACGAAGTGCTCAAAGGCTATGCGCAAACCCGGCGCCGCTAGGCTCAGGCTCGCGCTCTACCAGATCCTGCTGCTCCTCGCGGTATTCGTGCTGTGGCACGTACTGACCGCGACGCAGGTATTGCCGCCGTTTTTCTTCGGGCGCCCGCTGCTGGTGCTCGAGCGCGTGCTCGACTGGTTCGTCTCCGGGACCATCTACCGGCATTTGTGGGTGACGTTGCTCGAGACGGTGCTCGCGTTCGCCGCGGGCACCGTGCTCGGGCTCGGCGTCGGCCTGTGGCTCGGTTTGAGTCCGCTCGCGTCGAGCTTGCTCGATCCGTACATCAAGGCGGCCAACGCCATGCCGCGCGTGATCCTCGCGCCGATCTTCGCCGTGTGGTTCGGCCTCGGTATCTGGTCGAAAGTCGCGCTCGGCGTCACGCTCGTCTTCTTCATCGTGTTCTTCAACGTCTATCAGGGCGTGAAGGAGGTGAGCCCGACGGTGCTCGCCAACGTGCGCATGCTCGGCGCGAGCCGCGGCCAACTGCTGCGCCATGTGTATCTGCCTTCCGCCACGAGCTGGGTGTTCTCGAGCCTGCACACTTCGGTCGGCATGGCCTTCGTCGGCGCGGTCGTCGGCGAATACATGGGTTCGGCGGCGGGGGTGGGCTATTTGATCTTGCAGGCCGAAGGCTCGTTCGACATCAACACCGTGTTCGCCGGCATTCTGGTGCTGACCCTCTTCGCGTTGTTGCTCGATACGCTGGTGAGCGTGATCGAGAAACGCCTGCTCACCTGGCGCCCGCAGCAGAGCGAAACCGAGCCGCTCTAAAGGAGCCCGTGAACAAGTCATCGCGAGGAGCCGCAGGCGACGAAGCAATCTCAAAGTCGATGAGATTGCTTCGCGTCGTTCGCAATGACAGACAGTTGTCATTGCGGGAGCAGTTTGCGCGATGAAGCAATCTCATTCGAGATTGCTTCGGCCCGCTGCGCGGCCCTCGCAATGACCAGCACGAGAAGGTGTCATTGCGAGGAGCGGGTTTTGCGACGAAGCAGTCTCTAGAAGGTGCTTCCCGCCACGCCGCGCTCGCGACTGACGGCTCACTCGCTCTCCATGAACCGCGCAGCGAACCAACTCCCCCTCCCCCCTTGAGGGGGAGGGCAAGGGGAGGGGGGTGTGTATGACAGGCAAAGCGGTTCATGGTCCGTGTGCAGTTTCAGGCGAAAC
>Ga0070741_10015783_pt1 | contig 12727 bp, 7 predicted proteins | sample Coa_R1_4_FD_66440 | JGI IMG/M metagenome (GOLD analysis project Ga0070741, IMG submission 66440) | Surface soil microbial communities from Centralia Pennsylvania, which are recovering from an underground coalmine fire - Coalmine... | ecosystem: Environmental > Terrestrial > Soil > Unclassified ...
AGCATCTCTGAAATCTCAACACTTATACGCATTTATCCGGTTCAACATGTTGTGGATCTGTCCGCCTTTGATCATTACTCAGGACGAGCTAAAGCAAGGATTGGACGTTATTGAGCAGGCTCTGCGAATTATCGATGAGACTTTATATCCGACGCAGAGAGCCGAGACATCGTTAGAGGAGATGAACTATGCCAGCCGTTGAAGAAGAGATTCAATTAAGAAGAGTTACTCACTGGATTGCGGGCAAGCCCGTTGAATCACGGTCGGGCCGATCAGGCACGGTTTGGAATCCTGCCACCGGAGAACGACAGGCGGCCGTCGATTTCGCAAATACTGAGGAAGTAGATGAGGCTGTCGCCGCAGCAAAAGCTGCATTCCCTGAATGGCGAGCCACATCTTTGTCCAGGCGCTCTGAAATCCTATTCCGGATGCGCGAGTTGATCGATACCAACCGGCGCACGATCGCAGGCTTTCTGACTCGCGAACATGGCAAAACCTTGGCCGATGCGATGGGCGAAGTGGCACGCGGACTGGAGAATGTGGAGTTTGCCTGCGGCATTCCTAACCTTTTAAAGGGCGAGTTTTCGGAACAGGCGAGTCGTGGTGTCGACGTCTATCAGATTCGTCAGCCGCTGGGAGTTGTGGCAGGCATCACACCGTTCAACTTTCCAGCTATGGTGCCTATGTGGATGTTTGCTAATGCTATCGCGTGCGGCAACACGTTTATCCTGAAGCCCTCGGAACGCGATCCTTCTGTGAGCCTGTATCTTTCGGAACTTTGGCAAAAAGCCGGATTGCCGGACGGTGTTTTCAATGTTGTGCAGGGCGATCGTGTAGCGGTGAACCGGCTGCTTGAGCATCCCGATGTGAAAGCGATCAGCTTTGTCGGTTCCACTCCGGTCGCGCGGGCCATCTACGAGGCCGGTACGCGTAATGGCAAACGAGTTCAGGCGCTGGGCGGCGCGAAAAACCACATGGTCGTGCTGCCTGACGCTGATTTGGGTATGGCGGCGGACGCGGCTGTATCGGCGGCATATGGGTCCGCAGGTGAGCGCTGTATGGCCATTTCGGTGGTGGTGGCGGTCGGTACCGTCGCTGATCCTTTGATCGAAGCTATCCGCGAGCGAATTCGCAATCTGCGCATCGGCCCCGGAATGGAAGAGGGCAACGACATGGGGCCCCTCATCACGCGTGAACACCGCGAGCGCGTCGCATCCTATATAGAAAATGCAACCGGCGAAGGCGCCGTTGTGGTAGAGGATGGGCGTTCGCATTCGGCGCGACAGCGCGATGGATTTTTTCTTGGCGCGTCGTTGCTGGACTATGTTAAGCCAGGGATGCGCTGCTATGACGACGAAATTTTTGGACCGGTGCTCAGCATTGTGCGAGCTGCGACGTATGACGAGGCGGTGCGCATCATCAACGACCACCCGATGGGGAACGGCACTGCGATCTTCACTCGGGATGGCGGCGCGGCGCGGAAATTTCAATTCGACATCGAAGTCGGCATGGTCGGAATCAATGTGCCTATTCCTGTGCCCGTTTCCTACTACAGCTTCGGAGGTTGGAAAGCTTCGTTGTTTGGGGATCTCCACATGTACGGCCCCGAAGGAATCCAGTTCTATACGCGCGCGAAATTAGTTACCAGCCGGTGGCCGGATCCCAGCACAAGTAAAGTCGATCTGGGTTTCCCACAAGTACGGTAGCGTCCCCGGCCGATAATAGTAATAGCCATCCTTGATGTATTTCGCTTGTTCGGCCCTCCTTCCGGCCCTTCGGAGTGGAGCTTGTGTAGTCACGCCTTCGCATTTACTCGCTCAGGTCGCGTCTCACAATTACGCCGAAAGCTGCTTGGCGGAGGGGTTGGAGAGCTGGCCACGGCCTGAAGTCTACAGCACCGGCGCATGGCTCCAAACTTGCTGGCAGGAAGCGCGATTCGCGGGCTCCGATGTCCCATCTTTGTTATCCGGCGTGCAGGAACATGCTCTTTGGCAGCGCATTATACAAGCGCAAACACCCAATCTTTTCGATATCGAAAGCACGGCGACTCTAGCAGGGCGTGCTCTAGCCCAAATGGCAGAATGGCAGGTTCCGCTCGAAAGCGATGCATGGAGAGAGCACGAAGATGGTAGGCAGTTTCGCGAGTGGCTCACGATCTTTCGCGAGACCTGTAAAGAAGAAGGTTGGATAAGCCGGTCCGATCTGTGGCGCTTAGTTCCCCAATGGATGGCGTCCGGGTGGTGTCGTGGCGGCCCGATCGCGTTTGCCGGATTTGTCAGCGATACACCCGTGTTATCATTGGTGCGCAAAACGCTCGGCTCTGCTGCCAAATGTCTTCGGATTGAGCAAAACAGCCACGAGTCAATAGTCCCGGGGCGGCGTTGTGCCGATATGGCTGCGGAGATTGAGACGGCCGCGCGTTGGGCACGTGCTGCTTTCGAACAAGATCCGAAAACTTCCATCGGCGTTTTCGTTCCGGACCTGGCGGCAAACCGGGCTCTTGTTCAGCGCACGTTCAACCAAATTTGTTATCCGGCGGAATTCAAGGAATTTGGCGCGCGAGGTCCGACGCTTGAATCGGAATCTGTTTTTCATCTACACGCCAGGTCGCCTCTGCGCGACCATCCACTGATCGAAGGAGCGCTATTGCTGCTGCAATTGGGGAGCGCTCGCATCCCTATTGGCGAGGCAGGGGCCATATTGCGATCGCCATGGATTGATAGCGCCACGGAGGAACGGAATCAACGCGCGCAGGCTGATTTCGCTCTTCGGCGAACGCGCGAGTTGGATGTGAGCTTGCGCGATTTAGAGTTTCGGGCGACGGCATGTCCGAAATTGCAAGTCATCTTGCAGCGTGTACGACAAATCATCTCCGAGCGGCCTGTTCGCGCCGAGTTTTCCGTCTGGAGTGAATTTTTCAGCGATATTCTGGGGGCGCTTGGTTGGCCCGGCGATGTCGAACTCACTTCCGTAGAGCAGGAAATCGTGGAGATGTGGAAGGAAGGGTTGTCAAAGCTTGCTTCCCTCACCCTGGTTTCGCCTAGTGCGTCTTATGACGCCGCGGTTTCCAGCCTCAAGTTGCTGTTGGACGAGCGTGGTTTTACGGGAGGAGATTTCTTTTCTCCCATCCAAGTGCTGGATGCTTCACAAGCTAGTGGACTTCGTTTCAATCAAGTTTTTGTGGCTGGTCTTTCCGAAGAAAACAGTTTGGTGAGGCCTTTGATTTCGCCGCTAATTCCGCCTAAATTACAGCGTGCCTGCGGGATTCCCGGATCTTCGGCGAATTCAGTGCATCAATCACGCCAAGGGGCGCTTAGAGATCTCTTTGGCACGGCGCCCCGTCTCTACGCGAGTTACACGAATCGCATCCTGCCTGCTGCTGAGAAATTTGTGTCGCCGGATTCGGGCGATTGGCCTTTGTGGAACGGACGGACTGCGAGGCAATCCCTCGTTGCAGCGGAGCTAGACCGATTCGCAGACACGAATGCGCCGCCATATCGGCCGGGGGCGCGTTCGCTCGGTGGAACGGGGCTGATAAAGGATCAATCGCAGTGTCCCTTCCGTGCATTTGCGGTTCGACGTCTAAATGCCCGTTCGCTCGAAGACGGATCTTTCGGGCTTGACAGTCTGGAGCGCGGACGCTTCGTGCACGATGCCCTCAAGATGGTTTGGGATGATCTCAAAACGCTGGAGGGATTGAAGAAGATTCCTCCGTTCGAACTTCAATTTCTGGTACAAGACGCGGTAAAAAGGGCTGTCCATACACGTGAAGACGGTCCGTTGCATCAGCAGCTATCGTTGGCCGAAATTGATCGATTAATTGAAGTTGTGCTTGCGTGGCTCGAGATTGAGCGCAATCGCAAACAGCCATTTCAGGTGGAAACCACCGAGCAAGCGCGTGTTCTGGAAGTTGCCGGCTTGCAGCTCAATATTCGAATCGATAGAATCGATCGCCTTAGAAATGGTAAACACCTGCTCATTGATTACAAGAGCGGTGACACGAGTGCGGCGAGTCTGAACAAAGAACGTCCCAGAGAACCGCAGCTTCTTGCCTATGCCGCCGCGATGCGGGACGAAGTGGACGGATTCTTTTTTGCCCAACTAAAACCTCGGAACGCGGCCCTTGTCGGGTATGCGCGCGAACTCCACATCGATGGCCAAAAACCTCCGGGCAAGAACGTGAAATGGGATGACTATCTGCGAGACCGAATCGGTGCGGTTGAGCGCTTGGCAGAGTCTTTCGTTGCCGGAGATGCGGCGGTGGATCCTCTCACCGGCGCGTGCCAATACTGTGGCGTTACGCCATTCTGCCGCGTAAACGAACTTCGTTACGGCAGGAGCGAGGATCGTGACGACTGACCTTCGCGAGCGCGAGCGCGCTCTGGACCCCTCGCTATCTTTTATCGTGCAAGCTCCAGCCGGCAGCGGAAAAACGGGGCTGCTCACCCAGCGTTTTCTGCGGCTATTAAGCGTGGTGGAGCGCCCAGAATCTATTGTTGCCATCACCTTTACTCGCAAGGCGGCTGCCGAAATGCGAGATCGCATTTTCGATGCGCTCAGTGCGGCCGCAGCCGGTACTCCGGTGAATGGAGAGTACGAAGAGCGAACTCGGCGGCTCGCGCTGGAGGCGCTCACCCGGAACCATGCTCAGGGTTGGAACCTGCTGATCGATCCGAGCCGGTTGCAAGTCCAGACCATCGATGCGCTGTGCGCGCTACTGACTCGCCAGATGCCGGTTATCTCTGGATTTGGCGGACAAACGAATGTGATTGAGGATGCCGGCGACCTCTATCGCGTAGCGGCCCGACGAACGCTGCGCAGTTTAACCGAGGGCAAAGAAGCAGACAAAGAACTATTTCGTTCGCTGGCGCTCTATTTCGACAACAATATTCCGGCGCTAGAAGAGCAGGTTACACGCATGCTCGAAAAGCGCGACCAGTGGGCGTTCTTAAAATCAGGCGGGCATCCCGAACTAGTCGACATCTTCTGCCGTTTCTTAGAGAAGGCGCGCGCGACCTTACAAGATGTTTTCCGAGAGCAGGGAAGCGTTGACTTCGGCGAGATTACGCAAGCCGCCATCAGAGCCTTGGGCGCGCCAGAACAGCCTAGCGATCTCCTTTACTGGCTCGATTACCGCATAGAACATCTTTTGGTCGACGAATTTCAGGACACGTCTCGAGCTCAATACGACCTGATTGAGGCGCTTAGTGCGCAATGGTCCGGCGGTGACAATCATTCCCTCTTTCTCGTCGGCGATCCGATGCAGAGCATTTACCGTTTTCGCGAAGCAGAGGTGTCACTGTTTCTGAATTGCTGGCAAAAGCAAATCCTCGGCGCCGTTCAGTTGGAACGGCTCACTCTTACGACAAACTTTCGCTGTACTTCGGAGATCCTGCATTGGGTGGAAGAAAAGTTCAGCCGCGTTATGTCATGCGATGACATGTCGAAAGGCGCTGTTCAGTTCCGTCCTTCTCGGGCCGAACGCGACGTAGGAGCCAAGCCTCCCCAATGTCACTGGTTCATCGATGACGATGGGCGAGCGGAAGCAGCTAAAGTTGTGGAACTTGTGCGACACGCGGGGCGTAGAGGGACCGTGGCCATTCTGGTACGCAGCAGAAGTCACATCACCGAGATTCTTCCGGCGCTGCGCGATGCAGGAATCGATTATGAGGCTATCGAAATTGACCGCCTGACCGATCAGCAACACGTCATAGACGTTATTGCCCTGACTCGGGCTGTTTTGCATGTAGCGGACCGCGTTTCATGGCTGGCTTGCCTGCGTGGGCCTTGGTGTGGACTATCGCTGGCGGATCTTTCCGCTTTGGCCGAATTCGAGCCGGAGCGTACGATTTTTGATTTAATTTCGGATCCGGCGGCGATTGGACGGTTGTCGATCGATGGCCGTTTCCGTGCTGTCCGGATGCAGGAGGTTTTGGCCAAGGCGGTCAAGAATGCAGGGCGAGTTCCGCTGCGAACGCTGGTCGAGAGTACTTGGCTCGCGCTTGGTGGGCCTGCGGTGTTAGCGTCTGTGAATCAACGCCAAGACATAGACACCTTGTTGGACTTGATCGAGAGCGAAGAACAAGGCGGCACGATTCCGGATTTCAGTCTGCTAGACGCACGCCTAGACAAGTTGTACGCAAAGCCACAGGCTGGTGATCATCGCGTGCAAGTGATGACCATTTATGAGGCCAAGGGGCTGGAGTTCGACACGGTGATCATTCCGCAACTCTGCAAAGAAACGCGCCGGCTCGAAAAAGACTTATTGATCTGGACTGAAGAAACGGCTGCTGATGGAACGCGGCAACTCAGGATAGCGGCGATGCCGCAAATGGGAGAAGAAGATCCCGAGTATCGCGAAATTCGTGACGCCATAAAAGAAAAAGAAGAGCATGAACTAAAGCGCGTCTTCTACGTCGGTTGCACGCGAGCTAAAAACGACTTGCACCTTTTATCCAGCAACAAGAGTAAGAAGGATGGCCGTGGATGCTACGAAGCCAAGAACGGCACCTTCCTAAAATTGATTTGGGATTCTGCAAAACCTGAGTTCGAGGCGATTCTGCGGAAGACGAAAAGAGCCGGGCCGGGTGAGCAGCATCAAGAGCAGCAGCCAGCGCGAACGATGGTGACCCGACTTGCGGCAGATTGGCAGCTTCCGATATTTGATGCATCTATTGTTTGGCGCCCCACGCTCCGCCGGGCTGTTGCATCGTCACAAAAGATCACTTACGAGTGGGTGAAAGGCAACGCACGTCACGTGGGAACCGTTGTCCATTCCCTCTTAAATCGAATTGCCGCGGATGGTCTGGAAAATTGGAGTGTCGAGCGGCTGCGACAGTCAAGAGAACTTATCGCGTCCGAGCTTTTGTTGCGCGGCGTCTCCCTCGCTGATGAGCAGCAAGCCACTCAAAAGGCTATTGCCGCGACTGCCAACGCGCTTGAGAGCAGACGCGGCCGTTGGATACTTGCTCGATACGGCCATTCGCGTTCCGAATATCCAATCAACGGCCGCATTGACGATCTGCTCATAACGGGTACAATCGATCGAATGTTCCGTGATGACGATGGCCGTCTGTGGATCATCGACTATAAAACAGGTGAGCATAAAGGTGGAAATCGAGAAACATTTTTGAACGAGGAGCAGCGGCGCTATCGTCCGCAGCTTGATAATTACGCGACTCTGATGTCGCGATTGGAGCCGGGGCCGATTTCGCTCGGACTCTATTTCCCGTTGTTGGATAGCTGGCGCGAATGGGAGTTTGCTGAAACTGCCTTGCTCACTGCCTGATTACACTGTTGTTGATGGCAACTCGATTGACGGCCAACGTGAAGGCCGGCGGTTGTGCTTCTAAACTAAGCCCCAAAATACTGGATCGAGCGTTGAGATCCGTTCCCCGCGTTACCAACGAAAAGGTTCTAGTTGGCTACGAGACTGCCGATGATGCGGGCGTATACGATCTGACCGAGCCGGGCTCGAAGCCGCTTGCCATCGTTCAGACCGTCGACTTTTTTACGCCGATTGTGGATGATCCCTACACATTCGGCGGAATTGCGGCAGCTAACGCCTTGAGCGATGTATATGCGATGGGAGGGCGCCCTATCACGGCTTTGTCGCTGGTGGTGTTTCCGGGCAAAGGAGAGATCGCGGATCTCGAAGCGATCCTCAAAGGCGGCGCCGAAAAAATTCATGAGTCCGGCTGCGTAATATTGGGCGGACATAGTATTTCTGAGGACGAGATCAAGTTCGGATATGCGGTAACGGGCGTTGTAGATCCTTGCCGAATCTGGACCAACAAAGGATCGAGACCGGGTGATGTGCTCGTTTTTACCAAACGCATCGGAACGGGTGTCGTTTCCACTGCGCTTAAGAAAAGCATTACTAAGCAGGGAGATGTGGATGCATCCATTGAGCAGATGCTGACGTTGAATCGCGATGCCTGCGAAGTTCTTCTTCAGCTTGCGGTTCACGGATGCACGGATGTGACCGGATTCGGCCTGTTGGGTCATGCGCGTGAAATGGCTTTGGCAAGTAATGTGACACTCGAAATCTCCGCAAGCGCGGTCCGCTTTTTGCCCGGCGCCATCAAATACTCACAGATGGGCGCGCATTCTGGCGGATTGAACAACAATCGCGATTTCGTGCAAAGCTGCGTGCAGATGTCGCCGGATATTCCTGCCGAAATTCAAGCGCTTCTATACGATCCTCAAACGTCGGGAGGTCTATTGGTCTCCCTGGAGCCTACCGATGCAGAAACGTTCCTTTCACAACGGCCGGAGGCTTACGTTATCGGCAGAGCGAAGAATTACGAAACAAAGCCAATTGAGGTAACACACTGAATCCCATCATCGTTGCGCTTGACGTAGCTAATACGGACGAAGCGCTGAAACTGATTGAAAAGATAGGCCCGGGTGTCGATTTTTACAAAATTGGGATGGAGCTGTATGCCGCGGGCGGAATGGATTTTGTCGGGCAAGTAAGCGGCCTCGGCAAGCAAGTTTTTCTCGATCTAAAGCTTTACGACATCGGCGAAACAGTCAAGCGCGCCACGCGCAAGATCTGCGATTCCGGAGCGGTTACGTTCCTGACGGTACACGGAAGCCGCGCCATTATGAAAGCAGCGGTCGAAGGACGTGGCGATACCAAAACGAAATTGCTGGCCGTGACGGTACTGACAAGTTTCGATCAGGACGATTTAGCCGACCTGGGTTATCCCGCGCAAGTTACGGAGCTTGTTGAGTTGCGTGTCAGGAAAGCAGTCGAATCTGGAATTGATGGGATTGTTTGTTCGCCTCTGGAGATTGCACGCGTTAGAAAAATTGGCGGTCCAGAACTAAAACTGGTGATACCGGGGGTTCGTTCGTCTGGTAGTTCTGTTGGAGATCAGAAACGTGTGGCGACTCCTGCTGAAGCAATGCGCGACGGAGCCGATTATCTTGTCATTGGAAGGCAAGTGACGCGTGCCACGGACCCCGCCGCTGCTTGCAACCAGATTCTAGAAGAAATTGCAAAAGAACGCGAGACGCAGAAGGCATCTCGCGTTTTCGTGTCTTGACTATTTAGAAGAGGATTTCAGAAGGCCGAGCATCGCCTGACCGTTCGGCGTGCCGAAACCGGTGCAAGCATCCCAACCTGGGCCGGCTTTGAACATTCCATTCGTGCCGGAAGTAACATCATGCAGCGTTTTGTGTTGAGCAAAGGTGCCGTAGATGGTGGGATGGAACCAACCTACGTTTTTGCCGAGCTGTTCGTTGAATAGCGCGATGAGACCCGCCCATAACGGAGCAACTGCGCTGGTACCGCCGATTACACCCTCTTGGCCGTCGACCAAGATTGCGTAACCGGTTTGGGGATCGGCAACTCCAGCGACGTCGGGTACGCCACGGCCGGTCGAATTCGCGGTGGCTGTCGGCTTCGGCACATTGACACCGTTCTGATAAGAGGGCTTGGCGAAATGTGCGCTCACGCCGCCGCCGGTCGCTCCACCGTTCGTGCCATTGTTCCACACGGTCTCAGATTGGATCTGTCCATTCTTGCCGACTAATCTTGTTCCACCGCAAGCAAGCACCCAAGGGCTCGACGCCGGAAAATCGACGTGTGCCCGGCCGTCGGACTCGCCATCCGACGAGCCGTTATCACCCGCCGCCGCGCAGACGGTAATTCCGAGCAAAGCCGCGTCATTGAAAGCTGCGTTGAACGCGTCCAAAGCCTGCGGCGTCCACTCGCTCTCCGCTGCGCCCCAACTGATGGAAATCACAGAAGGCTTGCGGGTCGTATCGTGGATAGCTGCATTGATGGCATCTAAGAATCCCTGATCGGTATTGGGCGCGAAATAAACGGCGATGCGCGCCCCTGGGGCCACGCCTCCAGCCACTTCTATATCTAAAACCACTTCGGCATCGGCACTGTTCGGATCCCCGACCGGCGCGTTTTGAGCGCCATCAACCGAGACGGCCGTCACAGATACATTGCTCAGACCGATCTGTTTCCAATATTTCTGCAAATCAGACGATCTGAAGCCGCCGCCCAATTCGATCAGTGCAATTGTCTGATTCTTACCAGTGTTTTGGGGGAACGAATAAAGTTTCGCAACCTGCGCAGGTGTGTACGCAGCCGGCTGCGCGCTCGCAAAGCTGCGGCAGTATGTTGCGGCGACAGGTCGTTGATCGAATCCCAGAACGGCCACAACTTTGTCTGCCAACTGCTCGGGCAACCGAAGATGACCGGCTCTGGTCCGGACGACGCCACTGCTGTTTTGCCGCATCTCCAATTGAGCTTCGAAAGCAGAAGCCAGCTCTGCGATACGACCGGAAATAGTTACAGAACGAGCGGCTGGATCCACACGCACGATTGAAAAACCATGCGCGGTTGCAAACTCTTCAGCAGCCGCAATGTCGTCAAGGTCAGCACCGTGAACCTCGACAAAAGTTTCATGGCTCAAGGCTGCTGCCAACGATTCCATTTCGGGCGCACTGTTCCTGCGCCTCAGTACTAACGTAATATTTATGATTTCATCGGGCGCGGGAGTTCCAGCAGGCACCGATCCAACGGGATGCTCGCGATAGCTGCCACGCAAAATAGATTTGGAAGACATAAGCTCTCCTGCCGTTGAGGCTAACCTTTGTTAGTCTGCGACGAAGTAAAGCAACACTTATACAAACTGTCCTAATTTGCTGCAAACATTAGGAGTTGCTTTGCTTTTGCAAGTCTTGTAGGATTTGTGAACGCGAATGGAGACCGGTCGTTCTAATCTGGTACGAATGGTGAAATCGACCTGGAAAACGGCGTCTCTTTACACCGGGTGGGCGATGCTAACTGCGTTGTTATCCGGCAGTCTCGCACCGGCTCAGAGTCTCACAAACTTCATCTCGAGCCATGACTCACCGGCGCCTGCTACCGTCGATCCGCTAAAACGTGGCACACCCAGAGATTCCATCTACAACGCGCTACAGTCCTGTCACAACGACAACTTTGTGCTCGCCGCTCAATATTTGGATTTACGTGCCTTGAGGGCGGATGAGCGCGCAACTCTCGGGCCCGAACTGGCAAGAGGTCTGTGCGATTTCCTGGATCGCGATCCCCATTTTGAAGTGGGGCACCTCAGCAATTCCGCGGAAGGAGATCCAACGGACGGCTTATCTGCCGATTTGGATGTCCTGGATCAGTTTCAGGCAGATCGGCGGCAAATCACGCTTTACATCGAGCGAACAAATCAGCAGGGTCAACAGCTCTGGCTCGTGTCCCCCGATAGTGTGGCACGAATTCCTCAACTTGCCGAACTGCAGAAGGAATCTCCAATAGAGCGCAAGCTTCCAGAGCCGTTAGTCAAAATCGAGTGGATCGACACGCCTCTTTGGATCTGGATCGCGCTCGTTATCATTGCCCTGCTTCTCGGTTTTGTATCCCGCCTGTTAAGCCGTGCGGCATTGCTTGTCGTCAGCCCATTCGTAAGGCGATATGCAAAATCGCTTGATCACTACCGTCTCGAAAACTTCTCCGAACCGATTCGCCTGCTTTTGTCCCTGGCGGTTTTTCGAGCCTGCATGACCGTTATTGCACCGTCTGCGTTACTGCGCGATTACCTAGTGAAGCTAATTGCGTTGCTGTTTGTATTGGGCGCTACTTCGCTGCTCATGCGAACAGTCGACCTGATTTCCGATCACGTAATCGCACGCTTGAATCCCCGTGAAAGAACGGTTTCCTATTCCGTAGCACCACTGCTCGTGCGATTCGTAAAAATCTGCATCTTCTGCTTCGCCGTCCTCTTCGTTTTGGCCGCCTGGGGTTACAACACAACGACAATCCTGGCTGGAGTGGGCGTAGGCGGCCTGGCTGTCGCGCTTGCAGCCCAGAAGACCATTGAAAACTTGTTCGGGGGAATCTCACTGATCAGCGATCGCGCGGTGCTAGTGGGCGACTTCTGCCAGTTCGGAGGCCAAGTAGGTACGGTCGAAGATATCGGTTTGCGGTCCACTCGCATCCGCACACAGGATCGCACTCTGGTAACGATTCCGAACTCGCAGTTTTCGACTATGACGCTTGAAAACTATTCCAAACGAGACCGGATGTGGTTTCACCCAGCTTTGCATCTGCGCCGGGACACAACTCCCGAGCAGATTCGCGACATGATGAAAGCTGTCGAGCGTATTCTGCGCTTGGAGCCGACGGCCGAACCCAGCGAAGTTCCGCTGCGATTTACAAAGATCACAGACCAGTCGTTTGTGCTCGAAGTTTACGCTTACGTGCTAACACCCGATTACAACGAATTTCTAAAAGTCCAATCTAACTTGCTCTTGCAAATTGTGGAAACTGCCGCGAGGCTTGGGGTTGCTTTTGCGCTTCCTATTCAAGAAAACGTGTCATTGAGCAGTTCACCAGTCCGAGCGCAAGATGTCGAAGTAGATGCGTAGTCCGCGCTTGAATTGGTCCAGCGGGATGTGCTCACTGTCGCTATGCATAGTTGCAAGCGTTGCGGTGTCAATAATCATCGGCATAATGCCATAGGCGCTTACGCCGCGAACTCGAAACTTACTGGCATCGGTTCCGAACGGAACTACGATAGGCATGACCGTGGCATCCGGACTTTCTTTGCGGATTGATTCGATAATCACTCTGTAGAGTGGTGTATCGATGGAGCTTGGCTTCGGATCATCCGGATCGCGCGAAATCTGTTCTACAGTTACACGCGGATCGTTAATCCTCGCTTTGATCTCGGAAATGAACTCCTCC
>Ga0070741_10015784_pt1 | contig 12727 bp, 14 predicted proteins | sample Coa_R1_4_FD_66440 | JGI IMG/M metagenome (GOLD analysis project Ga0070741, IMG submission 66440) | Surface soil microbial communities from Centralia Pennsylvania, which are recovering from an underground coalmine fire - Coalmine... | ecosystem: Environmental > Terrestrial > Soil > Unclassified ...
TGGCGGGAGGAGCTCTCCGCCGCCCGCCTGTCCGCGATCCTCGAGGGCTGAGCCCCGGCGTCCTGCGGAAGGCTAAGCCGCGCACGCGTGGCCTTAGTCAGTTTCAGGCCCGTCTAAGGCCCCTCTGAGCAGGCGAGATAGGGATTTCCGCCGATGCGGTACGGGGGGCCTTACCGCGAGACTCGATGGTGAACGGGGAAGCGCATAGAGGAGGAACGATGAACCCGAATATGACCCAGTACCTGGTCTCGGATCACATCAGGGAATCCCGGCAGCAGGCGGCGGCCGCCCGCCGGGCCGGCGAGGCGCGGCACGCGGCCCGCAAGACGGGCACCAGGGCGGCCAGGCGCGGGCACCGGCTGCTGCGGGCGGCCTGACGATGGCGCAGCCGGCTACCGTACCTGCCCGGACCGCGCTGGGCCGTCTCGGCCAGCGGGTCGCCGCGATCATCGCCGAATGCAACTACGCCCAGCGGCGGGCGACCATCCTGAGGATGACCCCGGAAGCGCACCTGGACCACCCGGACAAGGCGCCCGCTGACTACGCCGAGTTCCTGTTCCGGACCTCAGGCGCGCTGCTGCACGAGCCGGCCGCGGCGCGCCGGGCGAAGGGCCAGTTCGTCGGCTAGGCGGCCGCGATCACCACGCGCCCGGCCGCGGCGGTTGCCAATACGCAGCCCTTACGAATACAAGGCGTCGATGTCGCTCGCGAAGTCCTTGAGCAGCACGCTCCGGCGGATCCCGAGCTTGACGCTGAGCTGGCCGGCCTCCTGGGTGAAGTCCACGTCGAGGATCCTGAACTTCCTGATGGACTCGGCCCGCGAGACCGCCAGGTTGGCATCGTCGGCCGCGACCTGCACGGCCGCGATGAGGGCGGGGTCGTCGCGCAGCGACGCGATCGTCGCGTCAGCAGGCTTGCCGTTCCGCTCCTTCCACATCCCGAACGCCTCGGCGTCCAGCGTGACCAGGGCCGCGACGAACGGCCGGCCGTCGCCCACCACCATGCACTGGCTGATCAGGCCGTGGCTGCGGAGCCTGTCCTCCAGCACGGCAGGCGCCACGTTCTTCCCGCCGGCGGTGACGATCATCTCCTTCTTCCGCCCGGTGATCTTCAGGAAGCCCTCCTCGTCGAGCTCACCGATGTCGCCGGTGCGGAACCAGCCGTCCTCGGTGAAGACCTCGCTCGTGGCAGACTCGTTGCGCCAGTAGCCGGAAAAGACGTTGACCCCCTTGATCAGGATCTCGCCGTCCTCGTCGATCCTGATCGCGACGCCGGGTAGCGGCAGGCCGACGGTGCCGATCTTGACCCGGTCCGGCCGGTTGACGGTGGCGGCGGCGGTCGTCTCGGTCAGCCCGTACCCCTCGAGGACGGTGACGCCGATGCCGCGGAAGAAGTGGCACAAACGCTCGCTCAGCGCGGCGCCGCCGGACACCGCGTACTGAGTCTGGCCGCCGAGCGCGGCCCGCAGCTTGCTGTAGACCAGCCGGTCGAACAGCAGGTGCTGGGCCCGCAGGCCGAACGCGGGCCGTCCCGGCTCGTCGAGCGCCCGGCTCCAGGCGATGGCGGTCGCGGCCGCCCGGCCGAAGATAGCTCCCTTGCCGTCGCCGGCGGCCTTCTGCTCGGCGGTGTTGAAGACCTTCTCGAACACCCTGGGCACGGCGAGGATGAACGTGGGCCGGAACGAGGCCAGCGCGGGCAGCAGCGCGTTCAGGTCCCCGCAGTGCCCGAGGACGACCCCGCCCTCCAGGCAGCCGACCTGGATGATCCGGGCGAAGACGTGGGCGAGCGGCAGGAAGAGCAGCGTGCTCGTCTCCGGGATCTCCGTCACCTGCGCGAGCGGCCCGTGGAACGCGTTGCGCACGTCGGCCAGCAGGTTCGCGTGGGTCAGCTCGCAGCCCTTGGGTCGGCCGGTGGTGCCCGAGGTGTAGATGACCGTGGCGAGGTCGGACGCCCTGGCCGCGGCCGAGCGCTCGGTGATGACCTCGTCGCCGGTCTCGGCGCCCGCCGCGCGCAGCGCCTCGAGGCCGGAATCGATCTGCCACATCTGGGACAGGACGGGCAGCCGGTCCCGCAGGCCGCCGATCATCTCCTCGAACGCGGCCGTCTCGGCGAAGCAGGCCGTCGCGCCCGAGTCGGACAGGATCCACTCGGTCTGCTCGGCCGAGGAGGTCTCGTAGACCGGCACCGTAACCGCGCCCGCGGTCCAGATGGCGTAGTCGATCAGCGTCCACTCGTAGCGGGTTTGCGACATCAGCGCGATCCGGTCGCCCGTCTTGACGCCGGCCGCGACCAGGCCCTTGGCCAGCGCCACCACCTCGTCCCTGAACTGGCTCGCGGTCACGCCCGTCCACGATCCCGCGGCGTCCTGCCTGCGCAGCACCACCGCCTGCGGCTGCTCGGCGGCGCGGCGGAACACGGTGCTGGCAAGGTTCGCGGTCGCCGGGATCTCCGCCAGGGCGGGCAGGCTGAATTCGCGCACGGCATCCTCCAGTGAGGCAGTGCTACCAGTCAGTACGAGCAGTACAAGCTTAGAGCGCCCGCCGGCCAAATCCCGGTTACGGCCTCGCGTCCCGGCCGGCTTACCGTGGTGGCATGCGAGTCCACGTGGTGAGTGACGTCCACGGCCGCGCGGATGCGCTGGCCCGCGCGGCCGATGGCGCCGACGCGCTGATCTGCCTGGGTGACCTGCTCCTGTTCCTCGACTACGCCGATCATGGCCAGGGCATCTTCGCCGACCTGTTCGGGGCGGAGGCGGCGGGGAGGTACGTCCAGCTGCGCACCGACAAGAAGTTCGACGAGGCCAGGGAATTCTCGATGAGCCTGTTCGCCTCGCGGCCCGAGAGCCGGGCCAGCCTGTTCGAGGCCGCGATGACCAGGCAGTACGCCGCGCTGTTCGGCGCCCTGCCCGAGCCGGCCTACCTGACCTACGGCAACGTCGACGTGCCCGTCATGTGGGAGCGGTTCACCAAGCCCGGTCACCATGTCATCGACGGCGGCACGGCCGAGCTGGGCGGATGGAGGTTCGGGTTCGTCGGCTGCGGCCTCAAGTCCGTGTACCGCACGCCGAACGAGATCAGCGAGGAGGAGTTCCGGGCCAAGCTCGAGGCGGTCGGCGAGGTCGACGTGCTGTGCACGCATATCCCGCCCGCGATTCCCGAGCTCCTCTACGACACCGTGGCCCGGCGGATGGAGAAAGGCAGCGTCGCGCTGCTCGACGTGATTAAGGCGACGCGGCCGAGGTACTCGATCTTCGGGCACGTGCACCAGCCGCTGGCCAGGCGGACCAGGGTCGGCGTCACGGAATGCCTGAACGTGGGGCACTTCCGGGCCACCGGCACGCCATTTGTCCTGCAGTGGTAGCGGTACGATCGTGGTAGGAGGCGCCAGGTGTCGGAATCCCGAGACGACGGCCAGCCCGGCGACAGCGGCGAGCCGCAAGGCAGCGCGCCGCTGAGCGGCGGCAGCCCGTCACAAGGCAGCGGTCAGCAAGGCAGCGGTCAGCAGAGCAGTGGCTCGCCGGCCAGTAGCGCACCGGACAGTAGCCCGCAGACCAGTAGTTCCCAGGCCAGCGGTCCGCGGAGCAGCACCCGGCCGGGCGACCCGTGGAGCAGTGCCACGCAGGAAGCGGGCTCGCAGCCGGGCAGCTCGCCGCCGGGCAGCTCGCCGCGGGGCAGCTCGCGGTCGGGCAACGGCCAGGCCAGGACCAACGGCCAGCCGGGCGGCCGCGGCCAGGCAGGCGGCGGGAGAGGCTCGTCCCGGGGGAGCGACCCCATGGCCGACTTCCAGCGCTGGATGATGAGGGCGGGCGCCCGCAGCATGGCGAACCAGGTCGCCGACCAGGTGAAGCGGACCCTCGGGGCCGAGCGCAAGGCCAGCGGCGACGTGTGGGACACGGCCACCAACGAGCTGCCCCCCACCGAGGCCCCCGAGTGCCAGTGGTGCCCGATCTGCCAGGCGGCCCGGGCGGCCAGGACCGGCGGTGCGAGCGGGTTCAGCGCCCGGCTGGCCGACGCGGCCGGAGGGCTGGCCGGGGTGGTCGAGGGCGCGTTCTCCGTCTTCGAGCAGGCCATGAAGACCCAAGAGCAAAACAAGAACCGTCAGGCCGAACGGTCTGGGCCGCCGCGCCCCGCCAATGGAGCGTCTGACCGCGGGGAAGCGGGTCAGTGACGCTCGCCATCGGCGTTGATGTCGGTGGCACGAAAGTCGCAGCGGGGGTTGTCGACGAAGACGGCCGTATCATTGCCAAGCTGAAGAGATCGACCCCGGCCGCCAGCCCGGCGCGAACCGAGCAGGCGATCGCCGACGCGGTGACCGAGCTCCTGGCCAGCCACCGGGTCGCGGCGATCGGGCTGGGCGCGGCGGGTTTCGTCGACAGCGCCCGGGCCACCATGCTCTTCGCCCCGAACCTCGCCTGGCGCGACGAGCCGCTCAAGCAGCGGGTGGAGGAGCGCCTGGGCCGCGAGGTCGTGGTGGAGAACGACGCGAACGCCTCCGCCTGGGCCGAAGCCAGGTTCGGCGCCGCGCGCGGCCACCGTGACATGATGCTGGTGGCGCTGGGCACGGGCATCGGCGCCGCCATCCTCATCGGCGGCGAGCTGTACCGCGGCCGGTGGGGGATAGCCGGCGAGCCCGGGCACATCCGCGTGGTGCCAGACGGACGGCTGTGCGGGTGCGGGAACCGCGGCTGCTGGGAGCAGTACTGCAGCGGGAACGCCCTGGTCGCCGAGGCGCGCGAGTTCGCCAGGCGCACGCCGGGGGGCGCCATCCGGCTGCTCCAGCTGGGCGGGGGAACGCCCGAGGGCATCTCGGGCCCGGTGATCACCCAGGCCGCGACCGAGGGCGACCCGGCTGCGCTGCGCTGCTTCCAGATCATCGGCGGCTGGCTCGGGCAGGGCCTGGCCGACCTGGCCGCGATCCTCGACCCGGCCTGCTTCGTCATCGGCGGCGGGGTGTCCGAGGCGGGCGACCTGCTGCTCGACCCGGCGCGGACCGCCTACGAGCGCGCGCTGACCGGCCGCGGTCACCGGCCGCTGGCCGAGATCAAGGTCGCTCAGCTAGGCGAGAACGCCGGGATCGTCGGGGCCGCCGACCTCGCCCGGGCGAGCAGTACCGTGATCTTCAGACAACGGCGCCGTCGTCGCCGTCATCCGGACCACCCGGCCCTGGCCCCGAAGACTCGTTCATACGCAGCACGAGTATGGCGAACCCGGTAACGAACGCCGCCACCGCGCAGAACGCGGCGATGCCCGGCACCGACCAGCCGACCGCCGTGGCCACCACCAGGTAAGCAGGGCCGCCGAACAGCGCCGCCCAGGCGGCCTTGGTGACGGTGTCCAGCTTGGGCAGCGGCGGCGGCTCGGGCGGGATGAAGCGTCCCTCGTCGTCTTCCGGCGCGGCCTGCGGCGGGACCTTGCGGCCCCGGATCCGGCGGGCTCGCGTTCCGTGCGCCGCGCCCCTCCGCTCCCGCCGTGCGGCCTGGATCACGTCCGGCTCGTGCGCTCCCGGCCGCCGGTCCGCCCGGAACGCCCGCCGGGCGCTCTCGTCGTCGAACCCGCGCATTCCCTCGGCGCCGCGCGCCTGGCTGCCCTGCTCTCCCCGGGCGCCGTGAGCTCCGCGGGTCCCGCGGCCTTCCCCGGGCCCTGGCGGCCCGCTGGCGCTGCCCGGTTCACCCGCGCCCCCCGGCCGGCCCGGCCAGGGTGGACTGCCCGGCCGGGCTGGACCCGGCCCGGCCGCATCGGGCCCGGCTGAATCGGGCCCGGCCGCATCGGGCCCGGCGGCATCGGGCAGGGCGTCGGGAGCACGGAAGGCGTCGGGGCCGCGCCGTGCGTCGGTACCCCGCCCGTCCGTGCGACGATGACCGCCGGGGCTGCGGGGCGTTTCCTGGCCGGGGAACCCGTCCGTGCCGCGCGGGCCGTCGCCGTGCGGGCTCTCGGTCCCGCGGGTGCCGTCAGGCTCTGGCGGCCGCGTGGCCTCGTGCCTGCCCCGGCCCCCCGCGGGCCCGCCCGTTCCCCCAGGACCCCGGGGGAGCGGACCAGGCACGTTCTCGCGCTCCGGCCAGGGCGCCGGCTCGGTCGTGGCCACGGGTTCGGTGAACCGGGCGACCAGATCGCGCCACGCCGCGTCCTCGTCGCTCTCTCTGCTCTCCGTGTTATCCCAGTCCGGCACGTCCCCACCGATGTCCGAAGCGAAGCCTGACTCCCACGATAGCCGCCGAGGGTCGGGTGCCGGGAGAGTAAATCTCAGGAGTACGCGTGCTTATTCGCCCATGCCGGCGTGATTAAGCCAAAGGCGTACCCAGGTCGCCGCCCCCGGCGCCGTCAGCCCTCGTGCCGCGGGCGGTGTACGGCAGGGCCCGCCGTGTCTTGAGCCAGCGATGCCTTTTCTCCGCCGCCGCGGCGTCTGGCAGCTCGAGCACCGCGGCGATCGCCTCCGGCCGCATGCCCATGGCCTGCGCGGCGTCGAAGAGGTCGCACTCGAGGCGGTCGAGGCCGAGCCTGGCTGCCTGGACCAGGACCAGGGCGGCCCCCATGTCCAGGCCTTCGGCTTGCCCTGCGACTGCCGCGCCGGTCACCGCCTTGATCGCGTCCAGATCCGGGACCAGGCGCTTTTCCGTCTCCCAGAGCAGCAGGTCGACGCCGGATGCGTAACGTTCTGTCAGGTGCCTGCGCGAGGCGTCAACCATTTCGGGTGATGGCGCAGGAGGTTCCACGCCTTCCACGTTAGTAGGTCCGAAACATCCCGTCGACCATGCGAGACTGCCGCTACGTAAGTACGGTGTCGCCTGCCGTCACGATTGCCCAGCGGCTCCGGATGGTCACTCTGTGACTACTTCGAGTGATCCTGGATGAATTTCAGGCTGCCCTCGAAGATGGCCCCGGCGTCGTTGTCGAGCGTCGCGACGTGGTAGCTGTCCGGGCACTCGCGCACGGTCACCTGGCTCGGTGCTGCCCGGTTCTGGGCGATCCCGGCCAGCAGCACGCGCATGCTGGCGGGCCCGACCACGTGATCCGTGGCGCTGCGGTAGACGAGCACCGGCTGGGTGACCTCGCCGAGGTTCCTGGTCGTCGCGCTCCACAGCTTCGGCAGCGTGGCCGCGGACCGGACCGGTACCCGGTCGTACCCGACCTCGCTCACGCCCGGCTTGGCGATGTCGCTGGCGATGCCGGGCATCGACCGCAGCACGTGCTTGAGCACCGGCGCGAGCAGGAACAGCCTGGTGTCCGGGGCCAGCGACGGGTTGACCAGGACCAGCCCGCGGACCGCGCCGCCGCGCGTCTCGGCCAGCCGCAGCGCCAGGCAGGCGCCCATGGACAGGCCGAACACGAAGACCTGCTCGCACTGGCCCGCCAGCTTCGTGAACGCGGCGTCCACCGCGGCCAGCCAGTCGTCGCTCCCCGTCCTGGCCATGTCCTGCCAGGTGGTGCCGTGCCCGGGCAGCCGGGGGAGGCTGACCGTCAGGCCCTGGCCGGCCAGGTAGTCAGCCCAGCCGCGCAGCGTGTGCGGGCTGCCGGTGAAGCCGTGGCAGAGCAGCACGCCCACCGGGCCGCCCGCGTGCTCGAATGGTTCCGCGCCGGGAAGTACTGATGACATGACCGAATCGTCGCACGCTCTGCCCCCGGGAGAACACCGGTGCCCCGCGACGCATCCCGCCAGGCCCCGGGACATGCGACGATGTGACCGTGGGCTACTGGCTGACGAAGTACACGCTCGGGATCACGCTGAAGATCCTGTTCCGGTCCCGCGCGTGGGGAGCGAAGAACGTGCCGCGGCGGGGCCCCGTCATCCTCGCCAGCAATCACCTGTCGTTCTCCGACCACTTCTTCGGACCGTTCCCTGTCCCGCGGAAGGTGACCTTCCTGGGCAAGTCGGAGTACTTCACCGGGCGCGGGCTCAAGGGCCTGATCAGCCGGGCGTTCTTCACCGGCGTCGGCGTGATCCCCCTGGACCGGGCCGGGGGCCCGGCCAGCGAGCAGGCCATCAGGACCGGCCTCGAGGTCCTGGCGGCCGGGAAGATCCTCGGCATCTACCCGGAGGGCACCAGGAGCCCCGACGGGCGCCTGTACCGGGGCAAGACCGGGGTGGCCAGGCTGGCGGTCGAGTCCGGGGCGCCTGTCGTCCCCTGCGCGATGATCGACACCTTCCAGTTCCTGCCCTCGGGCAGGCTCAGGCCGGACCCGCGGTACCGGCCGGGCGTGCGCTTCGGCGAGCCGCTTGACTTCTCCCGCTACCACGGCCAGCAGGCGGACGCGAAGCTGCTGCGGGCCGTCACCGACGAGATCATGCAGGCGATCGCGAAGCTCTCCGGCCAGGAGTACGTCGACATCGACGCCCGCCGCGCCAAGGCCGAGCTGGCCGCGGGCGGCCAGGAGAGCAAGGAGAGCGGCCAGGAAACTGGCGGGGAAAATCCCGGTTCGGGACCGGATGCCGGGCCTGTGACACCGCCTGGCGCCTGAGTTTTTCCTGAGCTAGGGCCGCCTGCAACCATGCCGGGCTCTCGCCCACTAAGGTAATGGCCATGCGAGTGGGAGTCCTCACCGGAGGCGGCGACTGCCCCGGTCTGAACGCTGTTATCCGAGCCGTCGTGCGCAAGGGCGTGCAGGAATACGGCCTTGAATTCGTCGGGTTCCGCGACGGGTGGCGCGGGCCGCTCGAAGGCGACACGATGCCGCTTGACGTCCAGGCGGTGCGCGGCATCCTGCCGCGGGGCGGCACGATCCTCGGGTCGTCCCGCACGAACCCGTTCAAGAGCCCGGGTGGCGGCGGGCGCAACGGAATCGAGCGGATCAAGGACAACCTGGCCGGCCTCGGCGTCGACGCGCTGATCGCGATCGGCGGCGAGGACACGCTCGGCGTGGCCACCAAGCTCGGCGAGCAGGGCGTCCCGGTCGTCGGGGTGCCCAAGACGATCGACAACGACCTCGGCGCCACCGACTACACGTTCGGCTTCGATACGGCCGTGAACATCGCCATGGAGGCCATCGACCGGCTGCACACCACGGCCGAGAGCCACCACCGGGCGCTGATCGTCGAGGTGATGGGCCGGCACGCCGGCTGGATCGCGCTGCACGCGGGCCTGGCCGGCGGCGCGAACGTGATCCTGATCCCGGAGCGGCCGTTCGACATCGAGCGGGTCTGCGCCTATGTGCAGCACCGGTTCCAGACCCGGTTCGCGCCCATCGTGGTCGTCGCCGAGGGCGCTCACCCGGTGAGCGAGGATCTCGCCACCTCCAGCGAGCAGCTCGACTCGTTCGGCCACGTGCGGCTCGGCGGCGTCGGGCAGTTGCTGGCCGACGAGATCGAGAAGCGGACCGGCAAGGAGGCCCGCTGCACGGTGCTCGGCCACATCCAGCGCGGCGGCACGCCGACGGCCTTCGACCGGGTGCTGGCGACTCGCTTCGGCGTGCACGCGGTCCAGGCCGTGCACGACGAGGCGTTCGGCATGATGGTGGCGCTGCGCGGCACCGACATCGTCCGGGTTCCCCTGGTCGAGGCCACCAGCCAGCTCAAGCTGGTCCCGCCCCAGCGCTACGCCGAAGCCGAGGTCTTCTTCGGCTAACCCCCGCCACGACAACCCTGAAACCCGGGTTCCGCCGCGTCCGAACGCCCCGGAACCCGGGTTTCATCACGTCCGCCCGCTCCTGTGCGCGCCCCGAGGGGCCGGGGCGACTCCGGATGGGCTAGACCTGAGGGTCGCCATGTGCCTATACTCGTCTACGAGTACTTGAGAACGAGTCCTCGCAGACGAAGACTCGGATACGAGGTGGTGCCCCGATGGCCAGACGGCGGAAGATCAGCAACCTGCTCGCGCTGTCGCTGCTCACGTTGCTGAGGGAACGGCCGATGTACCCGTACGAGATGGCCGCGACCCTGCGGCACCGGGGCAAGGACCAGTCCATGAAGATCAACTGGGGCTCGCTCTACACCGTGGTGCAGAACCTCGAGAAGCACGGCTTCATCGAGACGGTCGAAGTCGGGCGCGAGGGCAGGCAGCCGGAGCGGACTACCTACCAGATCACCGACGCGGGCCGCGACGAGCTGTACGACTGGCTGCGCGAGCTGATCAGCCAGCCTGAGCGGGAGTACACCAGCTTCGAGGCCGCCCTGGCCGAGTGCGCCGTGCTGTCTCCCCGCGAGCTGACGGACCTGCTGCGCCGGCGGCTTGACGCGCTCGAGACGGCCACCGCCCAGCACGAGACGATGCTGGAGGCACTGGAAACCAGCCTGCCCCGGCTCTTCCTGATCGAGTCCGAGTACCACCTGGCGCTGCGCCGGGCCGAGACGGAATGGGTGCGGGGGGTGCTGAAGGAGTTCACCGACGGCACCTTCCCCGGCCTGGAGGCATGGCAGCGCTTCCACGACACCGGGGAAGTCCCGGCGGATATCCAGGCGCTCGCCGATACCGAACGGGAGGAGACAGCCGGCCGCTGAAACGAAAACGACCCCGGCCAGGTGCGGCAACACCTGCGGCCGGGGCCGTCAGCCTCAATCGATCCCGCGTACGCGAAACCCTGAGGTCCCACGCTCTACAGTAGCCGGGTTTCTCCTCGCGGGGCTGGACTGGATCGCAAGGAGAAACCAGTGAGCTCGACCGACCGCGCCATCGAGGCGCGTCAGCTAGTCAAGACCTACGCTGTCCGCGGGAAGAAGCAGGGCATCCGGGCGCTGGACGGCCTGGACATCAGCGTCCCGCGCGGCATGATCTACGGCCTGCTCGGACCGAACGGGGCAGGCAAGAGCACTACCGTCAAGATCCTCACCTCGCTGGCCCGGCCGGATTCCGGCGCGGCGCACGTCGCGGGCATCGACGTACTCGCCCGGCCCGGGCAGGTACGGCACCTGATCGGCGTGGTCGCCCAGCGGTCAGGGGCCGACCCGACCGCCACCGGGCGGGAGAACCTGATCCTGCAAGGGCGCCTGTACGGGCTGCGCGGCGGGGCCGTGCGGGCCCGCGCGGACGAGCTGCTCGCGCACTTCGGGCTGACCGAGGCGGCCGGGCGGCTGGTCAAGACCTACTCCGGCGGCATGCAGCGCCGGCTGGACGTGGCCCTGGGCCTGATGCACCGGCCCGCGGTGCTGTTCCTCGACGAGCCCACCACCGGCCTGGACCCGGAGTCCCGGGCGGCCATGTGGGCCGAGATCGGGCGGCTGGCCGGAGCCGAGCAGATGACGGTGCTGCTGACCACGCACTACCTGGAGGAAGCGGACCGGCTGGCCGGCCGGCTCGCGATCGTGGACCGCGGCCGGGTCGTTGCCTCGGGCACGCCCGACGAGCTCAAGGGCGAACTGCACGGGGACGTCGTACACGTGGAGCTGCCCGGTGGCGCGGACACGGCCCTGGTCCGGCGCGTGCTGGCGGCCCTGCCCGCGGTGCGGGACGTGGTCATCGCCGGGCGGGACGTCTCCGCCCGCAGCGACGACGGCGCGGCCGCCGTCCCGGCCGTACTGGCCGAACTGCAGCGGGCCGGCGTCAACGCGGCGTCGGTCGCGGTGGCGCGGCCCTCCCTCGACGACGTGTACCTGCGGCACACCGGGCGCCGCTACAGCGAGTCGGACACCGCCGGCCGCGACGAATCCGCAGCCGAGCTCGAGACCGCAGGGGTGAGCAAGCGATGACCGCCATTCAGATGAACTCCGCGCCCGCCGCAGTCCAGAGCCAGGCGGCACCGCCGAACGCCGTGCCGTTCGGCACCACCCTGGCGCACACCTGGTACCTGACCGGCCGGAAGCTGCACGCCCTGGTCCGCCAGCCGTGGGTGCTGGCGTTCAGCGTCGTCCAGCCGGTGATCTGGCTGTTCCTGTTCGGGCAGCTGTTCCGCCGGGTCATCGACATCCCGGGCTTCGCCTACCACGGCACCTACCTGGACTACCTGGTGCCCGGGCTGATCGCGATGAACGCCATGTCCAACAACATGTGGGCGGGCATGTCCATGATCGAGGAGATCGAGCGCGGCACGCTGAACCGCTTCCTGGCCGCCCCGGCCAGCCGGATCGGGATCATGAACGCGTCCGTGGTCGAGCAGGCGGTCAGCACCGCCGTGCAGTCCCTGATCATCGTCGGGCTCGGCCTGGCCGGCGGGGCCCGCTATCACGGCGGCGTCCCCGGGGTGGCGGTCATGGTGGCGGCGTCGATCCTGGTCGGGGTGGTGTTCGGGGCGCTGTCCAACGCGGTCGGCATGACCCTGCGCTCCCGTGAGGCGATCATCGGCGTCTACACGTTCTTCATGCTCCCGCTGATGTTCCTGTCCTCGGCGTTCATGCAGACCAGCCTCATGCCGGGCTGGATGCAGGCCATCGCGTCGCGCAACCCGCTCAACTGGGTGGTGCAGATCGGCCGCTCGGCGGTCTCCGTTCACCCGGACTGGGGCGCGATGGGGGTGCGCTGCGGCGGGCTGCTGGTCCTCGCGGTGGCCTGCGTGGCCGTGTCGGTGGCGACCTTCCGCTCCTACCAGAAGAACGTCTGACCTCAGGAAGCCCGCAGGGTCGTCACATCGAGAGCCTCGGCTACCTCCCCGGGGGCGGGGGGAGCCGGGGCCTCGCGGTTGCGCATGGTGCGGATGTCGCGCGGGATCAGCGCCAGCGCGGACGCGATGACGATGGCCGCGGCCGCCGCGTACTGCGCGCGGGAGATCCCGATCGCCGTGCCGAGCGGGCCCGCGACCAGCGCTCCGGCCGGCATCGTCATGACCGAGCCGAGGACGTCGTACGACGAGACCCGGGCCAGCATGTC
>Ga0070741_10015785_pt1 | contig 12727 bp, 14 predicted proteins | sample Coa_R1_4_FD_66440 | JGI IMG/M metagenome (GOLD analysis project Ga0070741, IMG submission 66440) | Surface soil microbial communities from Centralia Pennsylvania, which are recovering from an underground coalmine fire - Coalmine... | ecosystem: Environmental > Terrestrial > Soil > Unclassified ...
CGGAGCGTGAGCCGAAGCAATCTCTCCCAGCCGCACTCTCGCCATCTGCGCATCCAAGTAGGGTGATTCAGGAAGACTCGGGATCACGTGTAGCAGGGTGAGACGCGCTTGGAATTTCTCGGCAAGGGAGAAGGCATGGGGGGCCGCCACCAGAGAGTCTGCAGAGAAATCGGACGTGTACAAGATATTGCCAAGGCGTATCGCTACTTCCTCCGGTGTTTTGGGACCAACCGTCAGTACGGGGCAGGGTGACTCACGAATGGCCTCTTCTGCGACCGATCCTAGCAACACCTTGCCCAAGCCACTACGCCCGGTCGTTCCAACGACCAACATGTCAACTGAATACTGCTCGATGAAGCCCTGCAGCACGGACCAGATGTCGCCGTTGTCGAGTAACATCGTCGTGGGTATAGCGCCGACCGCAGGAGAACGCACAAGTTCGCTCAAGTTGGATTCAGCCTCTGCCCTAGCCACTCGCAAACGTTCTTTTGCCTGAGCATCGCCCACCAGATAGGACTCTATAGGCATCACGTGAGAGGCGTACAGCTTGGCTCCGTATTCCCTCGCTAGGTTGGCAGCATATGGCAATGCTCGCAGGGAAGCTGCTGAGAAATCCGTGGCGAACAGAACGCTGCGCAACACCACCTGGCCGGTGGGCATTGGCTTCTTCCTCTGGCCTCTCCATTAATGAGAGAGCGATCAGCTAAGTCCGGGCGCAAGCAAGTTCAGGGTTTACTTGCTGCGACAAATATACGCCATGCGCGCCTCAGGCACCGGGGCTGGGATGACTCGTTCGAAAGTCCGCAACCAACGGAAGGTGGTCGGAAGCTACCAGCGCAGTGCGACTCCTGTGAAGAATCAACTGCTCCAGTTTCAAAGTTCTATCGAAATACATGTGATCCAAGTGAAGAAAAGGAAGCACTCCTGGATACGTTCGTGACTGCGGTAAGTGCCGCCGCAGGTCGGCACTTTCAAGATAGCCTGCGAGCAGTCGCGACGTCAGGCCGCGAGTCCACTCGTTGAAGTCGCCTAGAATAATGCGAGGTCCCGCCAGATCGTAGCGTTGCAGGATCTCTCTGCTGATCAACATTTGTCCCTGCCTACGGCGCTCAAAAAAGCTCGTTCCCAGATGCACATTGAAGACGTGAAGCGTCGTATCACCTATCGCAATATCGGCTCTTAAACATCCACGTCGCTCGCGACCGTCGGTGCTTATGTCATGATTACGACTTGCCCGCATGTGGAACCGACTCAGCAGAAGATTGCCGTACGGTGCGCCGTCGACCCGGCGGTTCTCACCGAAACAGGATTGGTAGCCAAGCTCCGTTGCGATGAATCGCGCTTGGTCTTCCCCTCGAACGTTCGGGGCTCTCACTACTTCCTGCAAAGCCACGATATCGGCATCGATTTCGCACAGCACTTCAACGATCCTATCGGGGCGTACCCGCCAGTCCAGTCCGCGAGATTTGTGGATGTTGTAGGTTGCTACTCTGAGACTGTTCGACATTTCGGAGTGCTCTGCTCCGTTCCTCTATTTTAGATGCGCTTCCATGGCGCTCGACCCAAGGGTGCCGCAACTCAAGTGCTTGTTGAATAACAGCTGATGTATCTTATGGATGGAAACCTGGGCTGGTAGATCCGAGCGTCTGATGAGCACATTCACGAATATGGAAGATGCTGACCAGCGCTTTAGGCTGGATTCGCGCTCACTCGCGGATCATGCGTTCTCACGGGCGGCTGGAGCACCCTTGATTCCCGGCAACTGCGTGAGGCTGCTGAAAGATGCCGGTGAAAATTATCCCGCCTGGTTGAAAGCCATTCGCGAAGCCAAACGTCGCGTTCATTTCGAATGTTACATCATCCACGAAGATCAAGCTGGGGAGACCTTCCGAGACGCGCTGATTGCGAAGGCGCGGGAAGGAGTCCAAGTGCGCCTCATCTACGACTGGATGGGTGCACTGGGCAAAACGTCTAATCGGTTTTGGGAGACTTTGCGGTCCGCCGGCGTTGAGGTGCGCTGCTTTAATCGGCCCCGACTTGATTCTCCCTTCGGCTGGCTTTCGCGAGACCATCGAAAGATGTTGGCCGTGGACGGTGACGTAGGGTTCATCACGGGCTTGTGTGTTGGTCGCATGTGGGTTGGTCAACCAGAAAAGAACATCCAGCCTTGGCGTGACACGGGAGTGGAGGTGCGTGGACCGGCAGTGGCTGAGATTGAAAGTGCGTTCGCCGAAACCTGGGCGATGATGGGTCCACCTGTTCCCGAAAAAGAGGTCATCCGAGCACCTGATCCAGTTGGAGATGTGAAACTTCGCATTGTTGCTACGGTTCCCGCGACCGCTGGTTTGTTCCGACTGGATCAACTCATCGCAGCCCTTGCCAAGGACAAGATTTGGCTCACCGATGCGTACTATGCGGGTACGACTCTTTATGTGCGGGCACTAACCGCCGCAGCACGCGATGGTGTTGATGTGCGTCTGCTGGTGCCAAATGCAACCGATATCCCGATGATCCGGCTTGTGTCACGGGCTGGCTACCGTCCGCTGCTGGAAGCCGGGGTTCGCGTGTTCGAGTGGAACGGCACGATGGTCCACGCCAAGACTGCTGTGGCTGATAGCCGATGGGCTCGCGTCGGGTCGACCAACCTTAACGTCGCAAGTTGGCTCGGAAACTGCGAACTGGACGCAGTAATTGAAGACGAAGGTTTCGCACGCCAGATGGAGGAAATGTACGTTCAGGATCTGAGCAACGCCACGGAGATCGTGCTGGACCTCAAGCGAAAAGTCCGGGCTCCCGGCGAGCCACGCCATCCTGCCCCTGTTGCGACGAGTGGCGGCGGAAGTATCGGCCGCGTAGCAGCGGGTGCACTGCGCATCGGAAACGCGGTCGGTGCCGCGTTTACGAATAGGCGGGTGCTGGAACCAGTAGAAGCGCGTATTCTTCTCATGAGTGGCGCGGTGCTCGCTGGGTTGTCCGTTATCTCGGCGTTGTTTCCCCGTGTGCCTGCGTACACTTTGGTCGCCTTACTCGCCTGGATCTCTTTGGCATTACTCTATCGAGGCTACAAGCTCTACAGAAAGGGCAAAAGCGCAGGGACTAATATTAATGAGAAGACGCCATAGATCCCCGCGACAGGCGTGGAACCCGGGATATAAGCCAGCTTTGTAGGAGTTGCAAATGACCCGCGCCGGCCATCTCTCCCGTATCCGACTATTTATTGATCCGACGCCGCGTGACCGAGAGGAGAAAGATGCTGGAAATCAAACTCATTCTTTGTCCTGTTGACTTCTCGGAGTTTTCGGTGCGTGCGTATCGCCATGCGCGATCCGTGGCACAGCACTATCGAGCCCATCTAGTCGTTCTGCACATCGTCGAACTCTGGCGCTATCCTTCCCTCAGCTTTGTGCCCGCCGGGACAGCTTACGATGAGACCTGCCAAGCGTTATGCGAGAAGGGTAAGCAGGAACTACAGGAATTGGTAAGGAGCAACACGCTTGCCGAGGGATCTTTGCCCGAGCTCGTTGTGGAACAAGGAAACGCCGCAGACTCCATCCTGACTTTTTCGACGAAACTGCGAGCCGATGCGATCGTCATGGGGACGCACGGGCGGCGGGGGTATGACCGAATGATGTTGGGATCGGTGGCGGAGCGGGTCATGCGCAATGCTCCTTGCCCGGTTCTAGTGGTGAACAAACCTCCGGATGACTTGTCGACCGCAAGCAACGAAGCAGGTCAGGAGCATCGCTTGCACCGTATTCTTTTCTGCACAGATTTCTCCGAGAATTCCGAGCGAGCACTGAACTATGCGATTTCTGCAACGACGGAATACGACGCAGAACTGACCCTACTGCACGTGTTGGAGGAAAAGTCAGCGAAGACAGATCAGGCGATCGCTGCCGCGACACAGCAACTTGAACGACTGATTCCCTCGGAAGTGCGCAAGACGCTCAACACCAGATTCGCTGTACGGGTGGGAAAACCGTATGAACAGATTATTCAATTTGCCAAGGAAGCACATCCCGACATGGTAGCCATGGGAGTACGCGGTCGTGGCTCCCTAGATCTAGCTGTGTTTGGCTCGACTACCTACCGGGTAATACAGCTGGGACCATGCCCTGTCCTTGCTGTACACATTTGAGCCGCTCATCGCTGACCTCAGACTTGAGTGGTGACCCGAAAGGCCTCCGGCCGATGTACTCATGATTGAGTCACGCTGTATCAACTTCCTGGATCACCGCGCGTGTCTGGCCTTGAATCGCTTTTTTCTCACCGCTTGGTGAGACTACGGGCCAATCCACCCGCCAGGCATCGCGACCCGGGGTATTCGCGTATCGAATTCTCACTGGCATAGCGGCGAGCCGATCCGAGAGTCTCGCTTCGTTGCGGATGGGCCACCAATCATAGAGAAAGACTTCGAGAGGCCGCCACATTGAAACCCAGCCGCCGATTGTGAGACTTTCGCGAACAATCTCGCCAAGACCGCTGCCCTTCATAAGCTTCGACAGAAAGTCACCCAAAGCAATGGCCGCCGCTAACACGGCTATGCCGATCAACAGGCTCGTCCGACCCAGCCGGAACAATTCTCGCAGGCGTCGTCGATACATTTCCGCCCGATGCCGAAAGAATTCGTGGATGGCGTCCCGGAGAACTGCAGCCTCGTTCGGTAAGCCTGCTTCCCGGTCAAGATCTACGACTAGCGCAAGCGAAGCGTCACGGGGCAGATCTTTGGCCCACCCCACGATGAATTCCTCGGCTTTCGGATCCAAGTCACGCTCCCGGAATGGCGATGGATCGATGGCATCGAACAATTGCTTCAATTCGGACACGTGAATTTCGATGATGGAGCATTTCGAAGGAATTGGATCTCCAGCTGAGGGTTTGTCCTGCGGAGTGGGGAGACTTGCCATTGCGTTGACTCTCTGCGTCAGTGACTACGGGGTGGGTTCATCCGACCGAGTCATGATACTCGCCTTTACTTGCGAAAGCAGCTGGCGCGCCCGAATAGGGAGATCGGATTTTCACGTCGATAAGTACGCTCGTGACACCACCGGCAGTTGACGAGATACCGAGTACCTCATGTTCGAGTTCTTGCGCGCCCAGCCTGATCCTCGAGTTCTGAACTCGATGTTCCTTCTACCCGCGCAACGGGCAAGTGCCAGGCGTAGCGGAGCGCCAGCAGACGAAGTGCGATGCAGAGCGCCGCTCCGAGAGGCGACGCCACATGCACTGGTATTCCTAAACGCTGGCCACCGACAGTGAACGCTGCGCCCAGCAGAGCAGCGACCGCGTACAGTTCGGTGCGCAGCACAGTAGGAATTTCCATGACGAGCACATCGCGAACCATCCCGCCGCCGATTCCTGTCGTCATGCCGAGAAGGATTGCAGCAACCGGCCCTGCGTGAAAGGCCAGCGCCTTATCTGCGCCAGCAACACAAAACAAACCCAACCCGGCAGCGTCGAACAGCAGTACAGGACTGCTGAGTCGATTGATGACCGGATAGCCGAAAAACACAATCACTCCGGCCACGATGGAGACCGCGACATAACGCCATTCATTGATCGCTGCGGGTGGAAGAGCTCCAATCATGATGTCGCGCGTAATCCCACCGGCGTTGCCGGTGACGAAGCATAGAACCAGAATTCCAAATGCATCCAGTCTGTGCTTGACGGCGGCGATTGCACCGCTCAAAGCGAAGATGAATGTCCCAGTAAGATCGAAGACAACCAGAAAAGTAGTCACTACATGATGACTGTCAATTCCGATCTGGCTCATGCCGTCAACCAGGCTTGAGAAGCTACGACCAGTGCCTCGACGCCTGCCTCCAAAGTCGGGTGAATAACAGGTGCGAAGCGCGGGTTGTGGTTGGTCGGAAGATCGGCAATTGTGCCAGACTTCTTAGCCTTGGCATATGTCTCCGGATCGGTTCCGCCCACAAACCAGAAGACAGAGGGGACCTGCCACTCGGTTCCAAATGAGCCGAAATCTTCGCTCGCTGTCGTCGGTTGCGTGTCTTTCACCCGGTCCGATTCGAAGAAGGTGCGAAAGGCATCGACTGTACGCTTTGTCGCTTCTGGATCGTTCTTCACAAACGCGTAATGATCGAGCGGAGTGATTTCCGGCTTCTTAGGTGCCCTCGACGCTTCAGCTTCAGCGTTGACGATGCGTTCGATCGCACTCAACACGTGCTTTCGAACGTCTTCATCAAAAGTACGCACGTTCAGCTTGATAATGGCCTCGTCGGGAATCACGTTCTCTTTGGTCCCTGCCTGAAGCGATCCGACAGTGACCACGGCTGCGTCAGTTGGAGCGAGTTCCCGCGACACAATGGTTTGCAGGCGAAGCACAGTTGCAGCAGCCATGACAACCGGGTCGATACTTGATTGGGGCATCGAGCCGTGAGCTCCGCGGCCAAACATTCGGATTTGCAGGCTGTCTCCGGCCGAGGTGATCACGCCCGAGCGCGTACTGACAACGCCTGAGGACCCGACCATAACGTGCTGTCCGAGTATTGCGTTCGGTTTTGGAAAGCGCTTGAACAGGCCATCGTCAATCATTGCTTGAGCGCCGGTGCCAGTTTCCTCCGCTGGCTGGAAAATCGGCATCAGCGTACCTCGCCATGCGTTGCGACTTTTCGCCATCAATGTGGCTGCTCCAATTAGCCACGTTACGTGCATGTCATGGCCGCAGGCATGCATCACCGGTACAGATTTGCCGTTTTCATTGGCAGTTACTTTGCTTGCATACGTCAGGCCGGTTGCCTCGCGAACCGGCAGCGCGTCCATATCGGCTCGGAGCATGATAACCGGGCCTTCACCATTGCGGAGTACTCCGACTACTCCGGTCTTTCCAACGCCTGTGGTTACCTCATAGCCTGCCGATTTGAGTCGCTCCGCGGCTATGCTGGCTGTCCGGTTCTCCTGCATCGACAGTTCGGGATGGGAATGAATGTCCCTGTAAACGGATTCAAGATCGGGAATCAACGCTCCCAGATTGGCAAGAATCGTCCGCGCTTCATGTGCCGTTTCCGCCATAGTTCAATACCTCTCGGGATAGCTACTGACAATTCGCGTTTCCAGCCTTTCGAATAGGTAGATAGGTAATGCTGGTAGGCGCAAAGCTTATACGCCCGGCTTTGACTGGCTCGCCCCCGAATTGTGGCAGATCCCCACTGCCTGTGAGTCGTAGTGGCTTCCCATTCAGCTCAACCGTTGTGGCTTCCAGCTTTTCGGCAGTCAGTGTATAGCGCTCGCTGGCCGTCGGTAAATCCATCTCGAAGCTGTGCTGCCGGTCAGCATTGATGATCAGGAGCGTTACGCCCCCGCTCTCGCCTTTGAGACATTGAGAGTACACGTAGGTGCTGGCTGGAACGGAGATTTGCGCATCCAGCACAGTTGTGCCCATAAGCCGGCGCCACAATAAGCTCGCCCAGTAATTCGGTCTGGGCTCAAAAGTGTTCTGGTCGAGCAGTCCGTAGTCGCTCGCTGCCAGCGTGTTGTGCATCATGACTTTTACGCCCCGACGCGCCAAGCTGGCATGCTCGACTAGATAGCGAAATGAATCAAGGAACGTTGAAGCCCACGGATTTCCTCCACAGGCTGCGTCGGCTGTTTCGGTAATCCACAAAGGCTTACCAGCTTCAAAGCGATCGCGAAGGCTCGCATAGTATTCGTCAATTTTCTCAGGGCGGGAAAGCCAATCCGCCGATAGCGCGGCTGCCGCTGTCGTCTGGCCTGTGTCACCCATGCTTGCGCATCGTTGGGACGCGGCGGCATACAAATGGTAAGAAAAACTGTCGAATACCGCGCCGGTTGCCTTCAGGAGGTCTTCGCTATGCAGCATTCCAGCCATGGCAATCGCGAACGGTCCCTCACCCACAGACCCAGGACCCAGAAAAACCGTGCCGGGGAATTTGCCTTTCAACCACGGCCTGAATACCGCAATATCGCGAGCGTAATCAGCGGTGTTGTAATCCTTCGGCGCTCCGCCCATGCCAGCGTACGTCGGCTCGTTCATGAACTCGGCGGCTGCGATCTGCCCTCCGATGGAATTCGTGTACTCGATCCATGCGCTGGCCTCTTGTGGTGTCCACACGCCTTGCGCGTTGCGTGTACCGGTGCTGGTAGCGAAAGAAGTTACGAGTTTGCCATCGACCGCATGCACAAAATCGATAACTCCCTTCCATTCCTTTCGCGTCAGCACGCCACTGTAGCCTGTGGGAGCTCTCTCCGGAGGATTCTCTGAACTCGCGAAATAAACCGAATTCGCCCACGTGCCGCTCACTCGGACATAAGCAGGTCCAAGTGCGGCCGCGAGCTTCCGCAGACGAGGGTTCGTTAGATTGATGGGTGGGCGATACTGGTAAAGGTTCGGGTCCATGCCCGCTGGAGTTGACGCTGATTCGGTTGGCTTTCTTCCTGCTGCAGCCGAGTTTTGGCCGTGGTATGGTTTCCAGAAGTTCCCGCCGGTCACCTCTGCCATTTCGATGTTGTATGAAGCAAATCGCTCATCCACGGTGCCCACGCGAGGCAGCTTTGCTGGATCGAGTGGCACTGCTTGGGCCTGAACCTGAATTGGCACGGAGGCAAGAACAACCACGACCGCGACAATGGAGAAACAAAACCGTTCGCGAAAGAAGTTGCTGCCCATTCGAGACCTCGGTTGGAAAATGGATGCATGGTTTTCGATGTCTAGTGATCAGCAAGGGTAGCCACCCTTTCTGAACGCCTGATGGTATCACCGGCAGATATCTAAACGCCTTCTGCAAGACTCGCACAGGACTATGTTCGATTTTCCAAGTCCAGGATGCGTAATTCTGGACAAACAGGAGCGCGTCGGATGTATATTTGCAGAATTGAACGCGTGAGAGATCACCTGCTGTCATGCGTGAACGTTTTCGTCCTCGACAAACCAGCAACCCACTTCTCCTTACGATCTTTTCTTCTGGAGGTCACAATGAAAGCAGTTCGCATCCACCAATATGGTGACGCCAGCACGTTGAAGCTGGAAGAAGTTCCGCGTTTGTCGATAACAGATGATCAACTTCTCGTCCGAATTCGAGACGCTGGCGTAAACCCGATCGATTGGAAGATCAGGCAAGGCTACATGAAGCAGGTACGACCTGCCGATTTCCCCATCACCATGGGGCAGGATTTCGCTGGCGAAGTCGTCGAGGCCGGGAAGAATGTCAAGCAATTCGCTTCTGGTGACAGGGTCTTTGGATTCGCACAGGGTACCTATGCCGAATACGCGGCTGCTCCAGCATCAACTGTGGCCGCCATCCCAGACACTCTGGATTTCACGACAGCAGCAGCGCTGCCTACGGCCGGGTCGACCGCCTTACAGATTATTCGTGATGTGGTAGCAACTAAAGCCGGGATGACAATTCTCATCCACGGCGCTGCCGGCGGCGTAGGCTCGTATGCTTCGCAGATCGCGAAAAATCTGGGGTGCTCGGGTGATCGGCACGGCCGCCAATACCGACATTGAATACCTCAAAACATTGAGAGTAGATGAAATTATCGATTATCAACGCGAGCGTTTTGAAGATAAAGCGAGTGGAGTGGATGCCGTCGTCGATCTTGTGGGCGCAGACACACTCGCACGTTCCTATGGTGTGATCAAGACAGGTGGAGTGCTTGCCACCACTGTTCAGCCGATTGATGAAGCGGCGGCGCAACATGCTGGAATTCGTGCTGTCCAAGTAATCATGAGGCGAAACGCGAGAGACCTGGTAGAACTCGCAAGTCTTGTCGAAAAGGGCGCAGTTAAACCTCGACTCAGCGAAACCATGCATCTCAACCAAGCAAAACAAGCGCAGGAACTCAGCGAGAGCGGCAAAACACGCGGTAAGGTGATCCTCAAAGTGGCCTAGAGGCGCAACTTTACCTTTCGTCGCGCTGCTTGAGACGACACATATCAATTGCGGAGGGTGTATTCATGTTTGAGAGAAAACAACATAAGAAGAAGGACGAACTCGGACCCGCATCCGCGGGGCAATCTGGCGATCTTCAGCAGCTCTCCGATGTTGCCAATGCGGATTCTGAGAGTGTCGAGGAGTTGATGGAAGAAGGAAATGCGTTTGAAGCGGAGGCGGTTGAGGGCGTCGAAGATGCCAAACCGCCCGACGTTTCTGAGGTCAAAACTCGTGAAGTTGCCGAAGATGATGTACCGGCGGAGTACCTGGACAACGACAAAGACGTAGCCTAAATACATGGGCCGTTAGCGACAACTCAAGGAGGTGCATTATGGATGCTGCAACCAATCTGCAAAACATGAAGAAGCTGGATGACTCGTGGAACAGACAGGACTTGCAGACATTTCGGAGATATCACACGAAGGATTGCATTGTACGATGGCCCAATCAGCCGCCCACACACGGCGTGGACGCCCACGAAGAAGAAGCGATCGCATTTTTCAAGATGTTCCCTGACCAGCATCTCATTAATAATCCGTACAAGATCATGCTGGCGCAGGGTGAATGGACATGCACAGTCGCCGATTTCAGGGGAACCATGAAGGGCGCAATGACTATGCCCGACGGAACCGTCATCCCGCCCACAGGGAAAAGCTTCCACATCGACTTCTGTACAGTCGCGCGCTGGAACGAACAGGGCCAGATCGTGGAAGAAAATCTTTTCTACGATCTCATGGGCATGCTAAGGCAAATAGGCGTAATCCCGGATCAAGCACAACAAGTAGCATAAGGACGAGGGAATAATGGCCGAGCGCATGCCAGCGTTGTTCATTGGGCACGGAAACCCGATGAACGCGCTGCTGGTAAATCCTTATACGCAGCGGTGGGCGGCCATTGGCGCGGCCTTGCCGAGGCCAAAGGCGATACTTTCGGTCTCGGCACATTGGTATATCGAAGACGCAGCCGTCACCGTGAGCTCCGCGCCAAGGACCATCCACGACTTCGGCGGCTTTCCGCGCGAGCTGTATCAGGTGCAATATCCCGCGCCCGGCGACCCTGACCTCGCTATTCGCATCCAGAAATTGCTCGCGCCTGTGCCAGTGCGCCGCGATGATCTTTGGGGTCTCGATCACGGTACTTGGTCGGTTCTGCTCCATCTCTATCCACGAGCTGATATCCCGGTTGTCCAACTGAGCATTGATGAAACCCAACCGCCCTCGTTTCACTACGAGATCGGTGAACGCTTGGCGCAGCTGAGAGAAGAAAACATTCTCATCCTCGGCAGTGGCAACATCGTACACAATCTGCATGCGTATGCCTGGGGACGTCACGCGCCCGAGCCGTATGACTGGGCAGTTTCGTTTGAGAACAGAATCCGCGAACTGCTCTTCGCCGAGGATCACACCCCGTTGATCAACTACGAGAATCAACTCGGCACCGAAGCCGATCTGGCGGTACCTACGCCAGACCACTACCTGCCGCTCCTGTATGTGATCGGCACGCGCACGCCTTCGGAGCGTGTTGCATTTCCAGTAGAAGGGGTGGATGGCGGATCGGTTTCGATGCTTGCACTGCAAGTGGGGTAGGAATGCACGAGCAACGGAGTCGAACCTGCGGCGTCTGCCGTGAGTAAACAGTTTGCCGAATTGTTTTTTCTGCACTCCAGACGATCCCAAATTGCCCGTCGCGAAGATGATGAATCTGCCAGTAGAAGCACAGTCCCATGCCTCTATTGTGCTGAGTTGACGCTGCAATATCGGAGACAAGGTCTGCGGTGAGAAGATTGCGAAAGCTCGGTTCACGAGGTGGCCGAATTTCGCAGCTCTAACTCTCTTTACTGTATTGGTCGCCAATCGGAGTGCATCGCAAAGTCAAATAAGGCTCAGGCGATCTTTGCTTCCTCGTCACTAAGAGGTGTAATTTTAGTTTCCGCTCTTGCCGCGTCTGCTTTGGTCGGCGGTTGGAGCGCAAACTGACAGGAACCTCTGGCTACTTCTCTCCCCAATGCATGCAGTTGCTCGGTCAATTGCGCGTCTTGAGCAACACCCTGTTTATCGAACGCCTTCCAGGCTTGCGCAATCGGCATCACCAGAGGAACCGCCCAGCCTCTGAGCGCTCGAACTACAAACTCCATCGTGTTTACGGCTTGCAACCCTTGCATGCCTCCCGCCGTGCTGATGAGGCCAACTACCTTGTCCGTCAGGTAAGGAGGATTTCGGTCGCCCAGCAGCTTTAGCCAGTCCAGAGCGTTCTTGAAGGAGCCACTTATCGTTCCGTTGTACATCGGACTGCTCCATATTAGACCGTCCGCATTATGGATTGCGTCACACATGCCACGCACCGACTCCGGTGGATTGTTTTCAGCGCCAGGGTCATACATCGGCAGTGACAATTGTCGAATGTCAAGAAGATCCGTTTTCGCACCAGCTTCAGCCGCACCTTCTAATGCAATTCTCAGGGCAGCCAAACTGCTGGAGTGCTCTGCCAGAGATCCTCCCAGACCAACTACTGTCAGTTGAGATTTCATATCCGCGCTCTCCTTAACATGCGCACTGTTTCCCGGCTGGAATGCTAGCACGCGTTACGCCGCCACGCGCTCCGCCGAACCAAGCTTCCATGGCAGGTCTAGGTGCCCATACGTTACGTCACACTACCCTCGCGAACTGCGCCGCCCTTTGAAAACTTATTCCTTGGATGGGCGCGTTTGTCCGAGGCTCTACTCCATAGGAACACACGTCCGAATAGTCACGTCCGAATAATAGTGATAGACGCCAAGTCCTCTTGGGCTGCGATCTACCGTTGCTGAACCCTAA
>Ga0070741_10015786_pt1 | contig 12726 bp, 14 predicted proteins | sample Coa_R1_4_FD_66440 | JGI IMG/M metagenome (GOLD analysis project Ga0070741, IMG submission 66440) | Surface soil microbial communities from Centralia Pennsylvania, which are recovering from an underground coalmine fire - Coalmine... | ecosystem: Environmental > Terrestrial > Soil > Unclassified ...
GATGCGTCTTTTACGCTCTGATCTACCTTGAAACGATAAACCTCGTAAGTCTGCGTATCGTTATAGCGATATGATAGATCAAACATAGTCGCGTCAACACCGCTTGAACTAGCCTCTAGAACCATCTCTTGATCTAACATGGGAGGACATGTGAAGAATGAGTGGGACCACTGTGAGCTGGTAAACCACGCTATCGCTCTGTCGTACCATTTATTGTTAGTGTATGCAAAGCATACATGTCCGTACTCTATCACTCTTTCTTGCCCCAGTAGAAATTAACCTTGCAAGAGCCAGTTGTCACTCCATTGGGGCGCTGATATGTTATAACGATGTACATGCCCGCAGGAAGAAAGCCGTAGCCACCGATAGGCTCAACTTCACATTCGCCTGCGGTAGATCCGTTGACAATGAGCGGCCAGAAATACCAACCTTGATTTGCAGGATCTAGTTCGTCGTCTGTATAGCTTTTAACAACAGGATACAGAGGAAAAGCTCCGAAACCAGGAATATCTCCTAGGCCTTGAACTGCTGCATCAGATAGCGGCTCTGTAGCGTTAGGATCTTGCGAGAGTGCTAGGGCCATAGCTATAGCACGATCGTTGTCCAAAATTCTCACGGTAACGTAGTCATCTTTATTGTAGTCTTCGCATATTGCATAGCCACCGGCAACATATCGACCGTCAGAAGAGCCGAAAGTTCCCGGCACCTTGACAGATATGACTGCTTTACCAGTTTCATCAACATCTGCAGTACCTTTTGCCAGCTTTAAATCCTTGTCGTTGTACTCGTATTGAGTTACAACGGGGACTGGACTATTCAGAGGAATAGATGGAGAAGGATCTTGGTACGCAGCTACTATCGAGTCTAAGGTGGAGTGATCCTGCGTCGATAACGCATCCTTGAACCATATAGTGATCGTTGAGTCCACTGTGTCTATGTGATCTATAGCGGTAACGATAGAACTACTCTGTATAGTTTCCTGTAGTAAGTTAGTATCAGATATGCTTTTTGTGTATACGTAGGATGTAGGTACTGCCATATTATCCAACCCTTGTAATCGTAAGTGCTCTAGCTAGCGCAGTTGCAGTCCCTGCGCTTCTTCGCCATCGTGCTTCGATCGCTTGAGAGCCATTCACTGTAACTAAAGCTTGAACCATGATAGGTGCATTTATGTTGAGAGAAGGCGTTACGCCGCCTTGAAATTGCGGTATTGCGCTTCTTTCTGAACCAGTAATCTGAGATCCGTTGCCGTATAAACTTACAGTGACGGTGGCATTGTTTGTATTCTGCTGCAAAGTGGTGCTAAACATGACAAGATATGTGCCGGGAATCGAAGGCGTTATAGTCATGCCGTTGATCAATACATCTGTGGCGCTTGTGGTTGTGGTGCTAGAGGTGGCGTTCACCTCTTGTGCTACAGGTTCCATCAAGGTTCTATGAGTCCAAGTTCCTGCCGCGGTTGAGGTGTTCGTGCATAAGAATGTACAGTAAGCACCAGAGATGCAAGACTCTAAGACTGTTCCAGAGTTATCTTGAACTGTCATAGTTACTGTAGTATCGTTCCACACAAAATACATCTCACCAACTGTCAACGTTGTTGCATCAGGCAATTTTATGATCTGACCCGCAGTGCTACCAGTAAACTGTTGAACAGAGGTGGATGTGCTGGTGAATGATGTTGTAGTATTGGCTGAAGCTTGGGTAGTCAGATCGCAAACGCGTCTATTCGTTCTCAGTATCCCAGGTATCGTAATGTAACCTGTGTTATCTATAGACATGCGTTCTGTAGGAGTTGTGCTCCCGGATAGCGTAGTCTGAAAAGATAGTTTGCCAGGCATGGAGTTTGCAGCAGCAGTACCATCTACATATGCTCTGATTGAAGCACCAGCTTGAAAATTAACACCATCAGACGCTCTAAATTGTATGCGTCCAAACTCGTCACCAGAGGAAACCAATCCTTGGGTGGCAATAGAGGCACCTCTGCTTTTAAGTAGGTTAAAAACAGGTCCAACAGAGTCTGCACTGTACTGTATACCAGCCATCTGAACAGAGCTAGTACCAATTATCTGAAATTGTGGGTATGCGCTGGCGCCAGTGATATCGATTGGACTAGAAGTATTGCCGAGCAACAGCTGCGCACCGGAAGTGAAGCAGGCAACTTGAGCATTGTTAGTCAGTATATTTATTGGAAGACTTTCTCTCTGCTTCAACTCTCCGTTTCCTGAAGCGTCAATGCCAATTTCTAAGCCGTCAGTCGAAGTTTGTCCAGTTGTAGTTCCTGCAGTGAATCTCACGTGCGATCCTACACCAGTACCAGAATCTATGTGAATTCTACTTTGAGGAGCAGCGATGCCGATGCCTAATCTATTGTTGGTGTTGTCCCAGAATAAATTAGCATTGTTTTGTGTGAGATAGCCATTAGCATCGGCAAAGGGAACGGAGCCTTGGGAGAGTGTGGTTGAATCAGGTGCTCGATGAACAATAGCCCAAGAACTATTGCTTGAGCTAGTTTTTAACCAAAGTTTACCATCAGCGTGAGTTCCTAGTATAGCGATAGAACCAACATTGGCAGCTGTTCCACCACCAGTGGAAGGATCACCATCGACTTCTATCATCTGAACTTCATCTATGGTAGTTTGTCCAATTATATTTGCCATATCAGTTTATTATCTTTGTAATTATTTGATTGACGCTGACAAATTGACTTGCCCATATAAGCGTTAATTCGTCCGCATATTCGGGGTTGCAAGAGATGCAAACGGTGTGGCGCGTGCTCGCATTGTCCCTATTTTGAAGACAGACGAGTTCGTTGTAGTTTTTCAGTGATTTACAAGTATCGCACCGCTGCTGCAACGCCATAATAACCTCATTCGGCTAGTCTACCGTTACGGCAGAGTGATTACTGTATAAGTTACCGTCCAATTAACGTTGTTGTTTGCTGAACCGTTGACGCGTATGCGAGCTGCAGTACCACTGACATCTAGAGTTCCGTTCCAACTACCTTGATCTTCGGAAGTGTAATCGGATTGAAGATTGTTTATGGTTACAGTGCCGCCAACATTTTTGTAACGAGCAGTTCTGATGTAAGTAGAAGCATCACCGTTTGCGCCGCCAGTACCACCAGTTCTACGACCAACAATCTGTGCTTGTAGCAGCAAAGCAGAATCAGTGGGAACCGTGATAGATGCGACTGTGGTGACGGTGGCGTCAGTGGTGCTGACTTGCGCTTGAAACATTTCCCAATTTGCATTGGTAGATGCAGCATCGACATAACGCAATGAACCTCTCAAGAAAGTGGCTCCATTGACGTCCAACGTTCTTGCAGGACCACCAGTATTCAGACCAAGTCTAAAGTTAGTGTCGTCCCAGAAAAATTTGGTGTTGTCTTGAGAGATCACTCCACCAGAGCCCGCAAAGATCACTGATCCTTGAGTCAGACTAGAAAGCGTTAGTCCAACGAATGAAGGAGACGCTGTAGTTCTGATGTCTTGAACAGTGGACAGCGAGATAGAACCTGCGCCGTTAGTGATAACCACACCGTTATTACCAGTCTGAGTAATGTTAGCTGCGACTGGAGCAAGACCGGTTGAACCGATCAATAGCTGACCATTGGAGAGAGCTGCTGCTTCAACAATTTGGCCGCCAGCTGATACCATGATTCTGCTGTTGTTGAGAGCAGTTCCAGAGTTCGTGCCGCCATTAGCGATAGGAAGAATGCCGCTTACATCAGAAGTTGCACTAAGTACGATAGTCCCATTTGAAAGATTACCAGAAGCATCAGATCTAACTGGTGCCGCTGAATTCAGTCCAGTGATCCTAGCAGAACCAGTAACATGTAGAGTAGCACTTGGAGCACCATTACCGATGCCTAGGCGCGTGTTAGTGTTGTCCCAGAAAAAATTTGGATTGTATGTAATAGTGTTGAGACTGTTCCAATAAGCAACACCGCCTACAGCACCTGTACCTATTGCAAACGTTCCAGAGACATCTGGTAGAGTGTACGATCTATTTCCAGTTAAAGAGCTAAGAAGAACATCAGCAGTTGATGCGACATTGGGCGCCTTAAAAATATAGCCATTTCTTGTCGAATCAACTTCAATATAACCTGTGATCGTGGAAGCTTCTTCAAACTCGATACCAGCACCAGCAGAAGATGCTGCGCCGCCACCCTTGTTAAGAGTAACGGTAGGATCAGAGAGGTTGGTATTCGTAGTATTGATGTAGGTAAGAGTGCCGTTAACTTGCAATCCACCGTTCATTACAGTGTTGCCGCTGAATGTCTTGTCACCGTTGATGGTCTGAGTACCCTCAGTGAGCACAAAATTAGCGGATGTTACAGCATCACCGGGATTGGGGATCTGATACGTGATGGCGGCAGAACGGGTAGGTTGAGCTACATGCGAAACATACATGTTCTGTGAATTTTGAACATATACATCACCTACAACATTGCCGCTAGCACCATATACAGTGACGCGTCCAGCCGCACCGTTGTTCACGATACCGGCGACAGCAGCGGTGTTGATCAGGTCCCAATTTGTATCGGAAGATCCAGTCTTAAGATAGAGTTTAGCAACTGAACCATTCTCATATACAGCTACATCACCCAAGGGCGCAGATGTACCGCCAGCCGCTGAGGGATCAGCGTCTACGATCAGGTACTGCTTTTCCCCGATAGTGATTAGATTCAAAATATTAGCCATAAAACCCTATCTCCTATATAGCTCATTATATCAATGAGCAAAGTTAAGTTGAGTCACCTAGATGCTCAACTAAAACATGGCCTGACCAGAAAGTATCTGAAGAACTCAGATTTTTTACGGTAAAAGTCACATCAGTTGTATTAAGTTGATATCCCACGTTGAAGCCACTAGCTGACATCGAAGTAAAATCCGACTGCCATCCTAGGGAGCCTAACTGTAGTTGGGTGTTGCCACCCTGTCTGTAGAACAATCCAGAACGAGTAAAAGTAGCTCGCTGTGTTCCGTCTGCTTGTCTAGCTGTAACTTGAAATTTTATTCTCACAACTGTATTCTGATCGATGTCTACAGTGTAAATAGGCACCGAACTTGCACTATTGGACATAAGCGAGAAAGTATCTACCTGTAATCCAGAGCCAGTAAAACCTGGGTAGGATTTGATGTGCAGAGGACTTGCTGGATCATGAGTGCCGATAGCTAGACGTCCGTTCGTGTCGAATTGGCCCACTTGAGTGTTGTTGGTTCTAAACTTCAGCGGAACAAGATCCCTGGTTCCTAAGAAGTTTGTGCTTCCATCGAGACCATCGTTGCCGTCTACATCCCAAGAGTGCTCGTCACCGCCGCCACCGATGCCGGTGACAGCCATAACATACATAACACCCGTAGCAGCATCCTGCTTTGTAACTACCGCAACAGCTGTGCCAAGTGGAGTACTCGACAATGCACCAGAAGCCGTACTGTATAGAACGGTACCAACTAGCCATGGAGATGTGTCTATGTTGAACATGAAACCAAGACACGTAATATAGCCAGATTTGCCGGTCAAAATATCGTCCTGAACAACTCCAAAATTTCTGTAGATGTTTGGATCAGCTACTTGAACCTGTGGGTACACAGTACCCATACCGTTGAATGCAACTACCGTAAGCTTTGTGAGCGTAGATCCAGTGTTATTTTCAATTAGTTCAGTGCTAGGTGCATGGAGGTCGTTGCCTCTAAGATTCTTGTGAAATGCCATTAGCAACCTACCACTACGACGTTACCTTCGTCGTCTGTAACAACCAATGGATCCATGAGCAGGTAGGTGCCGGTCTGAACATCGTAAGCGTACAGAGGATTGCCTGCTTGGTTGAGTTGGTGAGTGACGATCCTATTTGCATTAAACTTGCTGACAAGATCGAACTTACCCGTTAGAGGATTAAATTCCAAAGCAAGTTTGTCTTTGACTACTTTATCTTTCACCATGTTAGACCTGCTTTACTTCTATGAGATCAAAGTGTATATCGTATGTCATATTGAGAGTGGTAACCACGTTACCCCTTAGATAGTAGATAGCGCTCGTGATGTTGCCACACAGATCTCTGGTTATAACAACATCATCCCACTCAGAAGGCACTACTCCATCCTGTGCCCAGTTGACAGTTCTACCTAGACGATCAACTCCTATAACTCTCTTAGCAACTACTGGCTCTTCTTCGTAGCATGCGCGCTCAAAGTCATCTGCAATGATGGTAGGGCGCACTGTATCTCTTACCAATTGAATTGTGGCGTTGAGAGCTACTGTATAAGCTGAGATATCTACTCGTTGATCTATATTTGCTTTTGGGTCTCCGACGTAGATGGTGCCGTCGGTTTCGATTCTTTTGATCTCTAGGTCTAGATCGGGTAAAGTGTTGGCCTGTAGACGTACGGGCATCTTGGCTTTAAATTGCCATGGATACATAATAGTGAGTCCACCGTTGGACGTACCATTAGACTTAAATACCTGAGGCGGAATCGCCTTGTATTTCTTCTCGTACATTCGCCTTACCTTACCAAGCGTCTATGACCGTTCATAGACTCAGACAGGCCACCCTGTCATAAGACTATTATATCTTAATCTGACTCTATGAGCGAAGGATCTACCTGAATCTTGCGGATGCGCTCTTCCTCTTCGGTGAGCTTCTCTTTCCATATCGGGCCCCTGCTTCCCCAGGACTTGCTTAGGTCTTGGCTCTCAACCGGCTTATGGTTGGTATGGAAGAACTTCTTGAAGCAGTTGTTCCACTGATCTTCAGCTGCCTTAACCTGCTCCTCAGAGGGAACCAGGTGGCCAAAAAGCTGCTCATCTGTAGGCTGCTGCTGGGCACCCTCCAGGATAGCTTTGCGGATCTCTTCGTCAGTGGGCTTCCTAGGAACTTCGCTCTTCTTGAGAGTAGGTCCACTGTTTCTGAGTGCCTTGGAGAGGGCATGCTCAGGTTCACCGACGTTGCCCTTCATCAGGTCTGTCCAGTCGCACCAGTTCTTAGGCATCCTTCTTCTCCTTGTCTTCTTCAGCGCAGGCTAGGTCTGCGTGCTCATCACCCTTGCCCATAGCCATAGGATCTAGGTTGTGCATTCCGGTGTCCATAGGCTGCAGAGTAGAGATGTAGCTGCGGATCTTCTGCCCAGCTTCACTGATGTCACCTACTGTGCCGACAGGTCTCCCACCGTGCTTAATATCGTAGCCGCCCTTGGGATTTGGAACAGTGTTGATGATGCCGTGGGTGCTGTGGTGGAGTGCACCAGTGTTCGTGTCAGCGGACCATCCTGCTGGCAGTGTGTTTACGGGTTTTCTGGGCGACGGATTGTAGTCTGCTTTGTCAAGCGACCACTGTCCGTGCTTACTCAGTTTCAGTTTCTCGCGTTTCATCGTCATCCTCCGACTTCTTCAGTTTGGCGTTCTTCTTCTGATCAGCGAGCCGCATCTTGTGCTTCTCTTTCTGCTCTACGCCCTTGTGCTTCTGTGTCTCTTTCATCAGCTTGATCTTCTCTTCGTGCTCTTTACGCTTGAACTCGATCTCAAGCTCTTTCTCTCTCTTGGCCGCTTCGTACTCTAGCTCTAACATCTTCTTCTGATGCTCTGCCTCGATGCGGGAGAGACCTTGTGAGCCTCTAGCTTCTTCATATTCTAGATCTGCCATGCGTTTCTTGTGCTCGTTGTCTACGCCGCTCTCTTCACGCTTAGCTTTCTCGTACTCTAAATCCAGCATACGCTTGTGATGCTCAAGATCGAGCTGATTCTTCTGCTTCTTCTCTTCAGCATCCTTGAGCTGTATCTCGTTCATCTTCTTGGAGTGTTCAGCTTTAAGTTGAGCTTCCATCTGCTTTAGCTGACGTTGAAGCTCAGCATCTGTCATCTTATTCTGGGCATCAACCTGCGCACCCAGTACAGTACTGTCGTACTTGGCTTCATTCGGATCTGGCGCAGGAACGCTGTGGCCGTGTACGATGTGCTTGATCTCAGCATCAGAGTAGCCTGCATCTTTGAGCGCCTGTTCAAGTTCCTCTTCAGAGGAGAATTCATCTTCAGGACTGTTGTTCTCTTCGGCTTGAGGCTGATCATCACCTTTTGGAACCATGTGTTCTTCGACGGGTTGACCGGCCTGGGAAGCGGCTGCAGACTCGTTGGCCATCTGAGGGGATTCTTGTGGAACGTTATCTGCGGAATCGGAGTCTTGTGAATCATCGTCATCTCCCATCATCGGCATGAACGCAGATTCGCTGTTCAAAGCCTTCTTAAGGTTTCTCCAGCGATCTCGCAGAGTTTTCTTCTTAGGATCTTTCTTCAGAGGCTCAGAACCTTCAACAAGTTCCTGCTTGCCATCTGGAGTGATCTCAATGTGCTTGCTATCCATAAAGCTCCTTATACGTAGTCGATCAAGAACTTACGTTGGTAGTATCCTTTGGCTGCATCTAGCTGCTCATCCCTGATCTTGCCGAGCTCGTCCATGCGTTGACGAAGATAAGCAGGACCCATGGTAGAGGTGCCTTGACTTACGCCGTCGATGCCCACGCTGACCGAGTTGTATGGGAACAAGATTGGGCCCATGATCGATAGTACTTTCATAGCTGCAATAGTTTCGATAAGTGCAGTCAGCAGTGCTGGAATCTTGCCGTCCTCAAAACCAGCCGTATACGTCACTCGGATAGATCCAGGATAATCCAGGATATTCGCGAGACGCAAGGCGTGGAACTGAACGCCGAAGAAGATCGACAGCACGAAGCCACCTAAAGTTGTACCCGTAGCTGGAACAAGCTGGAGGACACCTTCCTGAGGCATGATGTGCACGAACTCTTTCGGAAAATCCACGGAGACCGGTTGACTAAAGTCGTTGTTGAAGCTGATAGCAACCTGCTGGATATTGAGCACGTTGGGGTGGTTCAACTTCAAGTATGCGAAGCTCCACAAGAACATCTCTTTACCGTAGTCGTGCTTCTCTTGGAACTGCACAGGCGTGATGTATAGATCCAGCATGTGCTCTACTTCCGATATCGCTTCGCGGATGAACTTGTTTAACGTATCGTCAGACAGAGTCTGACCTGTAAGAGCGGATTTCAGCGGGATACCAAACAGTAGACCATCTTTGAGGGTCTGCGCAGTAGGCAGCGGCTCGTACCGTACAGGTTCAGTCTCTTCAGTGATTGACCAGATAGGAAACTGAGTTATTGTAGGTGTTTCTGATAGTGGCATTAGGTCTTACCTCCCCCGGGTCTTCTGATAACAGTAGGCTTGCCAACGTTGAGCATCGCTCTAGCGGAATCAGTGTATTTCAATCTTTCTTGCTGCTCAGGTTTTAACTTCATTCCTCTGAGCTTATCTAGCGCTGCTTTATTCTGCTGAGCAAAAGACGCAGCAGGATCGGCGATAGTTCTAGACTGGTATCCTTCGTCCGTCTTCTCGCCGCCGACATGCTGAGCCGCTTCAGCGGCAGTGAACGTGGCAGACGGATCGTGAGCTCCGCCAGTCATGACATGCTGCATACGCTCGTCGACGCCGCCTTTGTGGCGCTCCAGAGCAGCAGAGCCATGCTCTTTTGCTTGAGTTCCAATCTGCGTAAGTCCTTTGTTGTACTCAGGATTCTTATCTTTCCAATCCTTCTTCCATGCTTGAATCGCTTTAACACGATCCATACCCTTGAGACCTTTCACATCGTCCGAGTTCAGAAAAGCATTGTAAGCATCTGCATAGTTCTTTGTAGCATTCTCATGCGCTTGCATGATCTTACCTGCAGCGTGCTTCATCGGATTCTTCTCGGGATCTGCGTTGAGCTTGGCATGTCTGTCAGCTCCCTGCAGCCAGTGACCAGCGAGCTCTTTCAGTTCCTGCATCATCTTTGGAGACATCTGGCTAGGACGAACAGTGTGACGCAGAGCATCTTGGAAGTTGCTTGGTCCTTTGTGTGCACCAGCCATACGCTCTGCTTCTCTAGGCGAATAACCTTGATCAGTGAACTCTTTTATCTTTGCAGACTCCTCAGGAGAGTAGTCTGAGCGTGGAGTCCAATCCGTGTAGCCACTAGGAGACGAAGGTCTTACTTCTTGCGCCTTTTCGCTGGTTGCTTCTTCAGGCTCTTCTTGTGCTTCTGGAGCTGCCTTGGATCTTTGTGGATCGTTAGCAGCAAGCCAAGCGTCAGCAGGGTCGCCACCTTCCTCAGATGGGTCAATAGTGCTGAAACCTTGGTCAGCAAGCTCGTTCTCAAGATCGTAGTTTTCATCTTTGTTAGGATCGCCGTGATCCTGGATGTCGTAATCTTCATCCTCGTTGTCGTCCTCATCAGGCGCCTTGCTGAGTTTCTCTAGCAGAGCTTCAGCAATGTCGCTCTTGTGCATCTTGTGATAGATGCTGTTGACCAATGCCCAGTCTTGGTCCTCAAAACTGGATTCTCCCTTCTTCCGAGATTCTTCGACCGCTTTCTTTGCTCTAGACCAGCGATGTTCGTCTGACTTTGTTCTGATAAAAGCTGGCATTACTTATTTCCTCCAGCGATATGCTTCTTGATGACTGCATCCATCAGAGCTGGATCTTTCAGGCTCTCGATAAATTTGCGTGTCTCAGGATGCATGGAGTCTAGTGCTTGCTTGCGAGCAGCGTCGTCTAGCGGCTGTTCTGCAGCAGGTGCAGCTTGAGCCGGAGCGGCTTTTGGAGCAGCTGCTTGCGGAGCTTGTCCCCACTCTTTTGTGATGTCTAGTGGTTCAACATCAGCGTGGACTGGCGAACCAGGTTTCGATCCTCGCTGTGCATACTCTTCTGGATTTGCTTGTTCGAGCTGTTGGTGCTGATTGAAGAAATTTTCTATATGAGGTGATTCGTTGTAGTACTTATCTCTCTCTGCGAAGTAGCGCTTATCAGCTTCTTCGTCACGGTTGTGAGATGGATCTGAGAATGCGCCCAAGATAGGATGAGCGTCGAATGGATGCTCTTGATAACCTCCGCTGACGTCTGCCTTCTCGTTGATGGGAATATATTTACCGTTGACGCGGATCTGCTCAAACGGATATGCTTTGTTGTGCCCGTGCTTGCGTATCTCTTTGACGTATGCAGGGTGAGGAGCTTCTTGCAGGAAGCCGAAGTCTGATCCACCGTAGTTAAGACCCTTAGTCTTGACGGTGAAATCGCCTTCTTTGTACTTACCTTCTTGAACCTTTGGATGATCTTTGGTGTACTGATTCTTAAACTTATTTCGCTCCCACGCATGAGGAGAGACGTGCTCGATGTTGAGCTTGCCGCCAGAGTGTTTCTGCGCTCTATCAGCCATGTTCATGATCTTGAAAGCTTGGCCAGCATGACGGTTGGCGAGAGGTTGGTTTCCGCCTTTTAGCGCAGCTTTGTACTGAGAGACATGGTGTCCCAGCGCTTCACGAATCATATGAGGTTCAACCTCAGGATCCATCTCGGTGGCAAAGTCGCGAAGAGGAAGATTAGCTGTGTCGCCTTTGTGGGACGACCGCGCCATCTTCTCCAGAACTTCTAGCGTGTGATCTACGATGAGCTCGTCTTTGACGTACTTGACGAATGCTTGAAGATTAGCATCCCCGCGCGCCTTCTTGATCAGGAGCTCTCTGAAGCTATCAACCTTCATAGAAACTCCCTATTAAGACTGTCTGTCTTGGGATCTTGCTACCTGGACGAACGCAGCTGCACCACCGATAGTGATAGAGACTGTCTGCTTGGTATCGGTTGGATTGCCCTTACCGGCGTTGAAGATAGCGATCTCACCGGAACTCATTGTCATGGCAAGAATACCGTCGATTGTGACGGTAGTTGCGCCAGTCGCTCTCACTCTGAAAGTGGAGTACTCGACAACTTCGATAGTTCCCTGAGCGTTGGTCAACTGCTCTTCCCAGACGTGGCCTGATTCTGCCTGTCTAGCAGCTCGGTTGGCTAAATTTGCATTATACATAGTGTGTAACTCCTGTATGGTCTATAGCTTATAGTACCATGTCTTGGAGTTACAACCGACCTGCGTGATCGGTGGTATTAGGAAGAAAATGAGCTACCGCAGCCGCAGGTGCGCGCTGCGTTGGGGTTGTTGAAGAAGAAGCCTACTGAGCTTAGCCCAGTACCATGGTCTAGGGTCGATCCTGCCAGGAATAGGTAGCTCCTGGGGTCAACTAGCACAGTGATACCATCTTTGGTGAATGCCTTATCGTTTTCGGCTGGCGGATTAGGGTCGGCTTCAAGCTTGTAGGTTAAACCGCTGCAGCCCCCACCCTGAACGCTTACTCTGATCTGAGTGTGACCTAATGACTTAAGTCTCTCTACTGCAACGTCTGTGATCTCGATCATACTTCTTTCCTGAAGATCTCAAACAGAGACTTGCGAAGTCTGTTGCTGGGCTTTATGCCGATCTGCTCAAACATCTTCTCATACTTGGTGATCTCATCCCAAGCCTGCTGCTCAGAATCCCACTGTAGGTCTTCGTTGGCCTCGATCTCGATGAAGCGACGCTTCTCCTGCAGTTCCTTGTCGTAGACGACATAGTACACTAGGACAACTTTGTCTACCCAGAAGATCTTGCAGGTCTTGTAGATACAGAAGTTGTGCTGATATCCAAGCATCTTGCTGAACGCTTCGACAGCTTGGAAGTTATCGCCCTTCGTAGGAAGATTGATCTCGATACGCTCGTTGTTGTTCTTGTCGTTCACCTTGCGCTTGATAGTAAGTTCACCACGGTCGTCAGTGTATCGATAGCGGATGAAGTTACCGGATGTATCAGTGAAGTAG
>Ga0070741_10015787_pt1 | contig 12725 bp, 10 predicted proteins | sample Coa_R1_4_FD_66440 | JGI IMG/M metagenome (GOLD analysis project Ga0070741, IMG submission 66440) | Surface soil microbial communities from Centralia Pennsylvania, which are recovering from an underground coalmine fire - Coalmine... | ecosystem: Environmental > Terrestrial > Soil > Unclassified ...
GCGCGATCGGCGCGGCGATGATCGGCTGGTATGGCACGGCGATGCTCTGCTACGTGACGCCGAAAGAGCATCTCGGGCTGCCGGACCGCGACGACGTGAAAGCCGGCGTCATCGCCTACAAGATCGCCGCCCACGCCGCCGATCTCGCGAAGAACCATCCGCGCGCGCGCGAATGGGACGACGCGTTGTCGAAGGCGCGCTTCGAGTTCAGATGGGAGGATCAGTTCAACCTGTCGCTCGATCCCGTGACCGCGCGCGCGTTCCACGACGAGACCTTGCCGGCCGACGGCGCGAAGGTCGCCCATTTCTGTTCGATGTGCGGCCCCAAGTTCTGCAGCATGGAGCTGACGCAGCAGGTGCGGGAGTACGCGGAAAAAGGGATGGAAGAAAAATCCGTGGAATTCCGGCGCTATGTGAAGAGTGGCTAAGGCAAGGCTTTGTTAATTCTTGATCGGCACCGGGACGATTTGAATGATTGATTTGAATCGCGCCGGCTGTGCCCCGGTCTTCGGATTCGGAAATCCCTCCGACACATCCGACACGAAATCCTTCACCGTCACGCCGGGCGGGAACGCCATCGTGTCCTCGTTGTATTTCCCGACGTCGAACTCGTGCGTCTGCGGCGCGTCGAAGACGAGCTCGCCTTTCTGTTTCAGAACGTTGCGATAATACGTCACGAGCTCGGTGAAGCCCGCGACCGATCCGAACAGGTAGAATCGCTGACCGCGGCCGGCGTCGTACGACCGCAGGAACTGGGCGCCCGGATACACCGGGACGCCCAGGAAGGCTTCGGTCGGAGCAGCTTCGGGTTGAGCGGCGGCAGCGGCCGGCGCCGCCGGCTTCGGCGGCTGTGCCGGCGTCTGCGTCGCCGGTCTGGGAAATGGCTGCGGAACCGGTGGCTGTTGCCCGGCTGCGCCGGCGCCGCCGACGTCAACGGAGAGACAGAAAAAAAGAACAGACCACAGCACTGGTGGCAGCCTCGCACTCTATGTCCCGATTATACGACCTCCAGCAGTTCTGCCGGAGCGAACGCACGTGGCTCGTCGACACGATCGAAGCGCTGGTCGCGGCGGAATCGCCGACGACCGACAAGAGCGCAGTCGATCGGTGCGGCCGCGAGCTGGCGTCGCGTCTCGAAGCGATCGGCGGGCGCGTGACGCGGTTGTCGCGCGTCGACCGCGGCGATCACCTGCTCGCCGAGTTTGGCTGCGGCGCGTCGCAGATTCTTCTGCTCGGCCACTTCGATACGGTGTGGCCGGTCGGCCAGCTCGCGAAGATGCCTCTCGCCCGTGTCGCCGGACGGCTCCACGGTCCGGGTATCTTCGACATGAAGGCGGGTATCGCGATCGGGATGCTTGCGGCGCGGGCGCTGCTCGAAACCGGCACGCCACCCGATCGCCGCATCGTCATGCTGTGGACGACCGACGAGGAGATCGGCAGCGGGACGTCGCGCGCCGCCATCGAGGATGAAGCGCGGCGGAGCGACGCCGTTTTGGTCCTCGAGCCGGCGCTGCCAGGCGGCGCGGTCAAGACCGCGCGCAAAGGCTGCGGACAGTTCGAGGTCACGGTAAAAGGCATCGCCGCCCACGCCGGCATCGACCCCACGAAAGGGGCGAGCGCGATCCACGAGCTCGCGCGGCAGATTTGCCGGCTGACGTCGCTGCCGCAGCTCTCGCCGGGCATCTCGCTCAACGTCGGCATCGTCGCCGGCGGATCCCGACCGAACGTCGTTGCGGACGAAGCTCATGCAACGATCGACGTGCGCGCGGCAACGGCTGCCGAATCGGCAAGCGTGGAATCGGTCTTTCGAAGCCTGGCGCCGACGGACCCACGGACCGGTGTCGAGGTGACCGGCGGTTTCGATCGCCCGCCGCTGGAACGATCGGCGGGTGTGGCGCGTCTGTACGATCAGGCGCGGCAGATCGCGCGTCAGCTCGGCCAGGACCTCGCGGAAGGCAGTACGGGCGGCGGATCTGACGGGAATTTCACGGCCGCGCTCGGGGTTGCCACTTTAGACGGCCTCGGCGCGATTGGCGACGGCGCGCACGCGCTCCACGAGCATGTGGAGGTGGACGCGCTGCCCGATCGCGCCGCGCTCGTCGCGGCACTGATCGCGCAGCTACAATAACACCATGGCCAACGGCCTCAAGACCGCGCTGCTCCTGGGCGTCATGAGCGCGCTCTTTCTCCTCATCGGCGACGCCCTCGGCGGCGGGCAGGGGATGATCGTCGGTCTTCTGTTCGCCGCTGCGACCAACTTCGCGTCGTACTGGTTTTCGGACAAGATTGTCCTGTCGATGTACGGCGCGCGCGAGGTGACGCTCGATCGCGCCTCCGCCGACGAGCGGCGCCTCTACGGCATCGTCGAGCAGTTGACGCGGCGTGGAAATCTGCCGATGCCGCGCGTCTACGTGATTCCCGAAGCCTCGCCGAACGCCTTCGCCACCGGACGCAGCCCGGAACATGCGGCGGTCGCGGCGACGGCCGGCATCCTGCAGATTCTGACGGACGACGAGCTCGAGGGCGTGATTGCGCACGAACTCGCGCACGTGAAGCACCGCGACATTCTGATCAGTTCCGTGGCGGCGACCTTGGCCGCCGCAATCATGATGATCGCGCGCTTCGCGATGTTCTTCGGCAGCGGCCGCGACGATCGGGAGGGGCAGAATCCGATCGCCCTCCTCGCGACGCTGATCCTCGCGCCGATCGCCGCGATGCTGATTCAGGCGGCGATTTCACGATCGCGCGAGTACGACGCCGATGCGGGCGGCGCGCTGCTGGCCGGTACGCCGAACGGCCTGGTGAGCGCGCTCCGGAAAATCGACGCCGCATCCAAGGCGGTGCCGCTCGAGGCCAACCCAGCCACGGCGCACATGTTCATCATCAAACCGCTCACCGTCTCGGGAATGCTCTCTCTTTTCAGCACGCACCCGCCGACGGCCGATCGAATCCAGGCACTGCTGCAACTGCCCCGGCCGTAGGCACGAGACGGCAATCGCAGCTCCGTCGCGGTGTGGCTGCCAGACCACGCACGTCCAAGCGACGGCATCTTCAGGTTCCAACCTGTTCGGTCCCAATTGCTTGCAGCCGACGCTGCTGTGACGAGAAAGGCACGTCGCACTGGCGTGCATCTTGCTGCCTTCAGATTGACGGAGGCGGCAGTGCACGTAGACGACCTGGATATCTCCCCGAGCAAGATCGGCGAAACCGCGCAACGCATCGTCGACCGCGCGATTGAAGAAGCGCGCAGGCGCGAGCACGCGCTGCTCACGAACGAACATATCTTTCTGGCCTTCGCGCAGGTCGAGTGGGACATGTTTGCGGAGGTCATGCGCGACATCGAGCTCAACCCCCACACGATCCTCCAGGCCATCGAAGAGCACCTGCACATGATGCCGTCGTTCGCCGGGCGCGAGCTTCGCGTTTCACCGGCCACGAAGCTCGTCTTCAAGCTGGCGCTGCACCATGCGAGCCGTGCCGGGCGACAGACCATCGAAGCCGCCGATCTCTTCTCGGCCGTGTTCGAGGAAACGCAGGGCGTGCCCGTCTCCATCCTCCGCCGTCACGGTGTCGAGCCGGACGTGCTGGTCTCGCGGCTGAACGCGCGGATGCGCGACATGGAGCTGCGCGAGGAGCGGCTGAAGAAACGGTTCGAGCTGCCGCCCTTCCTGAAGCACTTCGCGACGAACCTCAATCTTCTGGCGCGCCAGGACAAGATTCCGCCCGTCTACGGCCGCGATCACGAAATTCAGCAGGTCCTCGAAATTCTCTGTCACCGGGAGCGCGCGAACTCCGTGATGCTCATCGGCGAGCCAGGCGTCGGCAAGACCGCCATCGTGGAAGGGCTCGCGCGGCGCATCGAGTTCGATCCGGAAACGGTCCCCGTCAGGCTGCGCGACTGCCAGGTGGTCAATCTGCAGATGAACACGATGGTCGCCGGCACGATGCTGCGCGGCATGTTCGAGGATCGGATTCAGAACGTCATCCGCGAGCTCAAGGAGCGTCCCAATCTCGTCCTCTTCGTGGACGAGGCGCACACGATGGTCGGCGCCGGGTCGGCGCTCGGCGCGCCGTCGGACGCCGCTAACGTCTTCAAATCGGTGCTTGCGCGCGGCGAGATCAGGATGATCGCCGCGACGACGCTCAGCGAGTACAAGGAGTACATCCAGGAAGACGAAGCGCTGGCGCGGCGGTTCCGCTGCGTCACCGTGGCGGAGCCCACCATCGAAGAGACGCGCCGCATCCTCTATAACCTGCGGCCGCGGCTCGAGCGCAACTATTCCGTGCACCTCCTGGACGAGGCCATCGAGACCGCGCTCGAGATGTCGCCCCGCTACATGCGGCACCTGCACCTTCCGGACAAAGTCATCGGGTGGCTCGACACCGCGGCCGTGCGCGCGGAGATCGATCGGCGCTGGGAAGTGAAGAAGCAGGACGTGGTCTCGGTCATCTCGCACGCGGCGCAGATTCCCGAGGACATGGTGTTCCGCGACGTGACCGATCGCTTCAAGGACATCGAAGAGCGGCTGCAGAAGCGGATCGTCGGTCAGAAGAACGCGGTCTCCGCCGTCGCGCATCGCCTCGTGCTGAACAAGGGACCGCTGAAGGATGGATTCGATCGGCCCGATGGCGTGTTGCTGTTCCTCGGCCCGACCGGCGTGGGCAAGACGGAACTGGCCAAAGCCGTCGCGGAATTCCTGTTCGGCGACGAGAAGAAGATGGTCCGCGTCGACATGTCCGAGTACCAGGACGGGTCGGTCGCGGTCGACAAGCTAATCGGCATGCCGCGCGGCATCGTGGGGAGCGAGCGCGGCGGCATCCTGACGAACCAGCTGAAGGACAATCCCTACACCGTCGTCCTGCTGGACGAAGTGGAAAAAGCCAGCTCGAACTTGCTGAATCTTTTCCTACAGGCGTTTGACGAAGGGTGGCTGACCGACGGCCGCGGCAAACGGGTCTACCTCTCCGACGCCGTCGTGGTGATGACGTCGAACATCGGATCGGAGTGCTTCCGCAAGCTGACCAATCCGCTCGGCTTCCTGTCGCGGAGCGTCGGCGTCGAGCAGGTGCACGGCGAGATCATGCGCGAGCTCGAACGGCGGTTCCCGCCGGAGTTCCGCAACCGGATCGATGAAGTCGTGCTGTTCGCGCCGCTCACGCACGACGAGGTGCGGTCGATCGCGAAGCACTACCTGCGCGATGTGAAGCTTGCGCTTGCCAAGGGCGGCAAGACCATTCAGATCGAGCCGGAGGCGCTCGAGCTGATCGTCACCCAAGGCTACAGCCTCGCCTATGGTGCGCGCTTCCTGAAGCGCGTCATCGACGAGCGGATCAAGCTGCCTATCAGCTCGCGGTGGCGCGAAGGGACGCACTTCCAGGTGCGCGTCGTGAACGGCGAGGTCGTGGTGGAGCCGTCGATGGCGCGGGTGGTGATCTCGGATCCGGACCTCGCCTACGGCGACGTCGCCTGATCGAGGCGCACGTCTTCGAACTGGATCGCGTTACCAGGCGAACCCGACCTGTTCCGGCTCGATTTGCTCTTTTTCCGGCGTGGTCTCGGCTTCGTCGCGCCGCATGATGCCGTAGCGCGCCTGCAGCACCTTCACCATCGCCTGCACTTCCTTGCGATACCAGTCCGGCGGGTACTTCTTCACGTAGAGCTTCTCGAACCGCGGAAGCATCGACGGAAATTCCCGCTCGATGAACTTCATGAAATGCGTCCGCGTGCCGTCCTGCAGATACATCACGTTGCAGCCGACGAAGCGCGCGCCATGGTCGGCAATCGTCTTGATCGTCCGCTCGATCTTCTCTCGCGACGAGGAGAACCCCGGAACGATCGGCGCCATCAGCACGCCGGCCCGGATGCCGGCGTCGACGAGCTCACGCACGGCGCGAAGCCGCTGCAGCGGATGCGCGGTCCCCGGCTCGAGGGTCCGCCACGCGTCTTCGTCGACCGTCGGCACGCTCATATACACGGTGCAGCCGGCGGCGCGGGTCAAATCGCCGAGGACGTCGCGATCGCGCACGACCATCGGTCCCTTCGTGATCAGGCCGATCGGCGTCCGGCCGCGGGCGAGCGCGCCGATCGCGCCGCGCGTCAGCTTGTAGTGGCCCTCGATGGGTTGATAAGGGTCGGTCGCGGTGCCGAACGCCACGTGCTCGCGCGACCAGGCGGGACGGTCCAACTCGCGCACGAGCACCTCGACGAAGTTCTTCTTCACCAGGATGACGGATGCGAACTCGTCATCCGTGTTCATCTCGAACTGGACGTGATACCTCCGCGCGAAGCAGTAGTGGCAGCCGTGCGTGCAGCCGCGATAGGGATTGAGCGTCCAGTTGAACGGCATCCCCTTCACGGGGTTCAGGGCCGACCGGCACGTGACCTCCTGGTAGGTGGCCGCGTCGGCCCGGCGGTCGGCTTCGGTCAGCGCCGCCGTGCCGCCCGACTTCACGAGATCCGCGACATCCCGCGTCGTCGGCTTGCGGCGGCCCACATCGAAAAGGAGAGCATCGGAAGCCATTCGCCGTTTGTTCGCCTATGATGCGAACGGACGACTGGCGTGTCAAGCGGAACCATTCGCGAGGTGCTGCGGCGCGAATCGCGTCAGCGGGGTTTTGTCGAAGGAGTGCGCTTCTTCGTTCGGGTCGTCGTTTTCGACCGCGACTTCGATACAGCCGATCGCTTCCGCTTCGCCGTTGCTCTTCGCCTCGACGTCGGGGCCGATGACGAAGCGGTACCGCCGGACGAGACACGGCTCGAATGCCGCGGACGATGGCGGACGGCCTTCTTCGTTGCTGCTTCGCTCGCGGACCCGAGCATCAACAGCGCGAGAATCGCCGCGACGACGATCCGGAGCGACTTCAAGGGCATCGACTGCCTCCCAGAAGGCAGTAACGATAGCATAGGCGGACGTGAGATCCGACTCCACGCTCCAGGCCGTTCGCACGGCGATTTACGAGGCGATCGTCGAGCGAGGCGTCGCGCCGTCGGCCGCCCAGGTCGGAGCGAGCTGCGGGATTTCGAAGGCAGAGGCCGAAGAAGCGTTCACGGCCCTCGCCGACGCTCACGTCATCATTCTTCAGCCTTCCTCGTTCGACCTGTGGGCTGCGCCGCCGTTCGCCGCGGTGCCGACCGGGTTCCGTGTTGAGGCTCGAGGCCGATCGTGGTCGGCGCCGTGTGCCTGGGATTCGTTCGGCGTGGCGGCCGCGCTGCACGCCGACGCGAACATCTCCGCGTCGTGCGGCTGGTCGGGAGAGCCGGTCGAATGCGGCGTTCGCGGCGGCCGCGTGTTCGGCGGCGCGGTCATTCATCTGCTGGTGCCTGCCGCGCATTTCTGGGACGACATCGTCTACACGTGAAGCAACATCCTGCTCTTCCGGTCGGAAGAGGATGTCGATCGGTGGATTCGCGCCCGCCGCGCCGCGCGCGGGTACGTGATGACGCTCGATCAGGCGTGGGAATTGTCGCGCGGCTGGTACGGGAACCGCCTCTCCGCCGACTTTCGTCGTCCCACCCCGTCCGAAGCGCGCGCGATCTTCGCAGCGGTCGGGCTCCACGGTGAGTTCTGGGCGCTGCCCTGATCGCCGCCCCTCACCGGAGCTCGAATAGATCCGCGACGCCGACCGGATCCTCGAATCGGCCGATGGCCTTGAGCTCAGGGCGTTCGACCATCCGTCTGAGAAGAGATTTGTACTCTTCAGGCGCATAGAAGTCCGCGTGGACGATGATGTATTTCACGCCGAGCGCCTGGAGCCGCGAGATCGACATCGCGTCGGGGAACACCATCATTCGAAGAATCGTCGCGAAGTAATCGGGCGGGTAGTAGCCGCTGTAGCCGTTGACGAGCGGAAACCAGTGCTCGATCGACCAGAACTCGTAGATCGCCTCGTGGCCGGGTAGTTCGTCCATGTGCGGCAGGGGCAGCTCGAGGATCGGACCGCGCCCGAGGCCGCGAATGGTCTTGTAGACGCTCGCGGCGCGCTGCGGGACCGGCGTCAACGTCATCGGCGCGGATCCGTACTCGACGGCCACCAGCAACAGCACGCCGAACAGCAGGGACTGACGGGCCGCTTCGCTCCGCAAGCGCGATTCAATGGCCGCGAATCCCGACGCGGCGAGGACCGCGAGCGCGCCGAATGCGATGATCGAAAAACGCGCCGCCGCCCGGAGCCCTTTCAGCGCGGACGAGTGCGCGTAGATCCACGAGTAGAGATACCCGTGCAGGCCGAATGACAGCTCGACGGACACGAGCGCGATGAACGCGTACATCCAGACGAACTTCGTCGAACGCGATGCGAGCGCGATGCCGGCGAGCGCGACCGCCACGACGCCGGGAAAGAGCCGCCGTTCCATGTCGCCGAAATCGCTCGTCCAGCCCCAGAGCCAGCTCTGCGCCGGAGCGGAGAGATAACTGATCGGCGTCGCGCTGAAGCGGCGAATTTCGTCCAGGTTGCGGCCCCCGAACAGCCGCGCGTTCTCGACGTACGGCCGCGCGTAGGGCAGCGTCAACACGGCCGCGATGACCGCGCCGACCGTTAGCCATCCGACGATCGCCGCGAGGCGGTCGCCGCGCCGCAGATAGACGCGACCAGCGAGCAGCATCGACAGCAATGCCATCGTGATCGCCAGAAAGATCCCGTAGTACACGCACGAGAGCACCTGCAGCCACAGAAAAATGCCCGCGAGCGCGCCGCGTCGCCAGGTCGGATCGTCGACGGTGCGGTGGACCGCCCACAGCGCGAGTGGTATCCACATCGCCCACTGCAGCTCCAGATGACCGAAGTGCTCGATGCGGTAGGGCACCATCGTGAAAATCGCCGCGGCGATCAGCGCGCCGCCGGTGCTCCCGGTGAGATACCGCGCCAGGACGAACATGGCCATTCCCGATGCGACGAAGCCGGCGAAGAGAAGAATGTTGTAGACGACGAGCGGCGGCACGCCGGCGTAGAAAAGCGGCGCGCCGGCAAGCCCCTCGAGAAACGTCGCGTCCGAGTAGGCCAGCGTCAGGCGGGCCGGATAAAAGATGTTGCCGTCGAACAGGTGCGCCGGGTCGCTGCGGAGCGCGTGCGCGATCCACGCCAGCCGCCAGACGCTGAAGTGCGGGTCGTTATGCCACGCGAACGAAGTGTTCATGACCGCGGCCTGGGGCCACGTCAGGTACACCGTCAGAAGTACGAGGATGGCGAAGGCGACGAGCAGCGGATGTCGTTTCACGGCGAGCGGAGAGCTACAGCAGGTAAGCGAGCGCGAACCCGATCTGCGCGACGAACATCATTCGGTACATGTGCGCCCACGAGACGTGGTTTTCTTCGACCGCGAGTTCCTCGGGACGCCGCAGCATCAGGAAGCAGACGTACACACCGTAGGCGGTCATCGCCGCGCCAAGAAGCTGGAGCAGCCAGAAGTTTCCCGTCAGGACGTGAATCCAGGCGCCGAACGGGATCATCAGGAATGGGACGACGAACGACGGCGAGATCATCCATGCGGCGCGCGTGACGCCATATTGAATCGGCAGCGTCCGGCAGCCGCCTCGCCGGTCGCCCTCCATGTCCGCGAAATCCTTGGTCGTCGTCGCGCCAAGCAGGAAGAGACCGAAGATGGCGCCGATGTACCAGGGCTCGACGCCCACGATGGTCTTGACGGACGACCAGCCGGCGACCTTCAGAAGAACGCCGCGCGGAATCGCAATCGTGATGTTCGCCCAGATTCCGAGCCGCTTCGTCCGGAGCGGCGGCATCGAATAAATCAGCGTGCAGACGACGGCGACGGCAACGAGCCAGAAGCACTGGTGCGCCGAAAACGACGCTGCGGATGCCGAGGCCGGAACAACGAGCCACGCAAGCACGAGCGCCAGGACGTAGGTGACCACCGTGAACGTCCACGCCGCGCCGAGCGTCAACCGGCCGCTCGGCAGCGGCCGCTTCGGCTTGTTCACCCGGTCGATCTCCAGGTCGTAGATTTGATTGAGCGCGTTGTTGCCCGCGTTGAGCATGGCGGCCATCAGCGATCCGATTGCCGGAGCGATCAGCAGAGTGCTCGTCCATGGCTCGCGCGGGAATGCACCGATGGCGGTCGCGGCGCCCGACACGAATCCCAGCGCAGGCGCGACGAGGGTGAACGGGCGCGCGAGATCGACGAAGGCGCGAGCGGCCGATTGACGCGGCGGCCGGCCCACGCCGACGCCGGCGCGCGCTGCGGTCTGCTGGTCGACGCTCATGCGAGCGCCAGGGCCACGGCCGCTGCCACGGCCGTGTTGATGAAATTCAACATGTCGTTGTTCAAGATTCCAGGTCCTTCGAGTGTGGCTCCGAGCACGCTTTCGACAATGGCGCCGGCGGTGGCTCCGACGACGACCGCGGCGATCATGCTCCAGGCAATCTGATGGAGCGCCGCCGCGAGCGCCGCGAGACCGAAGGCCGCCACCACGCCCGCGGTCGTCCCTTCGAGCGACATTGCGCCAGGCGTCCCCGGCTTCACGCGACCGAAGCTCGTGATGAGAAACGTCGAACCGCCCCAGGCCTTGCCGATCTCGCTCGCGACGGTATCGCTCCCGCCCGCGATCAGCGCGGTGGCGAGCGCGAGCAGCGCCGCGGTGGGATGCGGCGTCGATGCCGCCGCAATGGCCGCCAGCGCCGCCACGCCGCAATTCGCAAGCGCATTGCCCGCGCCGCGTCGGCCGCGCCGATCTTCGGCAATCCCGAGGAGGACTTTCCGCTGCCAACCGAGCCGCGACGCGACAGATGCGACGATGAACGTCACGAAGAGGAGGGCCCAGGCCGCCGGCCCGGCGGCGGCGTAGATCGTGAAGCCAATGACACCGCCGACGATCGTTCCCGAGATCGATACCGTTCCGGCCTTGTATCCGAGCCATGCGACCAGCGCGTTGACGCCGATCGCCCACGGCAGTTGAGACAGCACGCCGGGTCGCGATGCGATCAGCGCGCCGCGCGACATCAGGCTGGCGATCCACAAGACGACAGCCGCCGTCGCCGGCACCGACACGTTGTCGTCGAGGCGCACGGGAATCGTTTCGACGAGCGCGGCGGCGGCCGCCGCGACAATCGGCGCGACGATGTCGAACCACAGCGAGGGTTCCGGTACGACCGACGGCCGGGTCCAGCATGCGAGCGCCGCGCCGCCGATGCCGCCGCAGATGACGAAGGCCGCGCTGCCCGCGAACGTCTTGTCATGATTCCACGGCCACTTGCCGCCGTTCGCGCGCCGGCCGACCAGGGTCGCGGTGCCGTCGCCGAACGCGAGAATGCCCCACGCCGCGGCGGCGATGTCGAGGCGGGTCGGAAAAATCAGGATGAGCAGCAGAACCGCGAAGGGATAGAGGAGGATGCCGAGCGGGAATCCGCGCGCTTCATCGACCGGCCGGTACAAACGGCGACCGCCGATCCGCGGGAGGACGAGCGTGTTGAAAAGGAGGGCCGTTCCGGCCAGCGCCGCGGCCTGCCACCACGACAGCCATCGCAGCAGCAGCGCGAACGCCGCCGACGCCACGTGCACCCACTGCCGGGCGTCTTCCGAATGGGTCGTCACCGCCTTGCCTCGAGCGTTCGCTTCAACCCGTCCACCAGCGGTGTGACCCGGTATCCGATCTCACGCGCCGCCACGGTGCTGTCGAGCGTCCAGTCGTGTCTGAAGATCTCGACGGCGCCCCGCGTGACCAGGGGCACACCACCGAACGCGGCGACGCGGCATTCTTCCAGCGCGCCGATTGCGGTCGCGATCGGAAACGGCAGCGCGCGCGGCGGCTTGCGTCCCGTCAACCGTTCGACGACGGTGAACATTTCGTGCTGCGTCGCGTTTTCGCCGCCGAGCAGGTATCGCGCGCCGACATTTCCGCGTTCGAGCGCGGCGCAGTGTCCCGCGGCGACATCGTCGACGAACGAATACGACCAGCGATGGTGCGGGCCGATGATTCCGGGCAGCCGACGCCGGAGATGGTCGTCGATCAAGCGTCCCACGAGATTGCCTTCAGTCAGCGTGCCCGGTCCGTAGACGACGCCGGGATAGACGCGAATCAGCGGCACGCCGCTCTCGACGGCAGCACCCGCCACCCGATCGGCCGCGACCTTCGTGCGCTGGTAATCGTTCGCCTCCAGCGGCGTCGAATGGCCTTCCGGCGGCAGCGCGAGAAAAGACGACGTGTAAACGATCCGTCCGATTCCGGCCGCGCGCGCCGCGGCGATCGTATTCTCCAGGCCACCGACGTTGACATCGTCGAAATCACGCCGCCTTCGCCGCCAGATGCTGACGAGCGCGGCACCATGGCAAACCGCGTCGCAGCCTGCCGCCGCGCGCTCGATTGCCGATCGATCGCGAATGTCTCCATCCACCGCTTTCGTCGCGCCGATGATCGGCGTCTTCGTTGCAGTCCGCGAGAACACCACGACGTCGTGGCCGCGAGCCGCCAGCGACTGCACGATCGAACGGCCGAGGTATCCGGTGCCGCCGGTGACGAGCACCCTCACGGCTTCGGTCTCCACGGCCGCATCACCCGACCCTCACATCGCGCGCTCGCCAGTAGCCGAGCAGATCGTCCAGCGTCTGATCGATGGAAATTTCCGGCGTCCATCCGACTTCGCGCCGGATCCGGGTCGGATCGCCGACGACGAGCGGCGTGTCGACCGGCCGGTAGCGGCCCGGATCGACGCGGATTTTGATGGGGACCCGGGCGCGCGTCAACAGGCGATCGAGCAGCTCGCGGATGGTGATC
>Ga0070741_10015788_pt1 | contig 12724 bp, 9 predicted proteins | sample Coa_R1_4_FD_66440 | JGI IMG/M metagenome (GOLD analysis project Ga0070741, IMG submission 66440) | Surface soil microbial communities from Centralia Pennsylvania, which are recovering from an underground coalmine fire - Coalmine... | ecosystem: Environmental > Terrestrial > Soil > Unclassified ...
TGGTCAGTGGCCAGCGTTCTGGCGCACGAACACCCCGGGCCGCTAACCAAATTCTTAGCTTATGGTCTGGCCTCAGCGGTAACGCTGAGCCGCGTCACCAGCAAGCAACACTTTGCTTCGGATGCTTTTATTGCCAGCGCACTGGGCTGGTACTTAGGACGTCAGGTATACCGTGCACATCACGACACGGAATTGGGCGGCGCGGCCTGGGGAGACTTCAACAGCGCTGACGAAGGCAAGAACAAGTTGCGGAAGCTGGCTTCTCCTTATGTTCCGCTCGACAACTGGATCTATCCGGCATTCGACCGGTTGGCCGCTCTTGGCTACGTCAAATCCGCCTATACGAGCCAACGTCCGTGGACTCGACTGGAATGTGCGCGCCTGGTGGAAGAAGCTGGCGAGCGGGTCCCGCGCGCCGAAGCGACAGATGATCAGTTCTCGAAGCTTTATCGGGACCTTTCGTCAGAATTCGCGGAAGATACCGCGATTCTGGAAGGGGCCCCCAACTTAGGCATAGCGCTCGACTCGGTCTACACCCGTGTGACCAGTATCTCAGGTGCTCCGCTGCGAGACAGCTTTCATTTCGGTCAGACGATCGTCGACGATTATGGTCGACCATACGCGGAGGGAATGAACACGATCTCCGGGATCTCGGCGCACGCCACAATGGGCCCACTGGCTTTTTATGCGCGTGGGGAGTATCAACAGGCCCCGTCTACTCCTCTTTATCCCGCGCAAGCTCTCTCAGCGATAGCACAAGCCGACCGCAAGCCGTTATTTCCTAATGCTACAGGATCGGTGAGTCGGTTCGCTCTGCTGGATGGTCAGGTCGCCTTAGGAGTGGGGAATTTGCAGGTGACGTTTGGCAAGCAGAGCGCGTGGTTGGGACCTGCGCGCTCGGGATCCCTCCTGCTCAGCAATAATGCGCCACCTTTCATGATGCTGCGTTTCGATACTGTGTCTCCTTTTCGAATTCCTTTACTCTCGCGGCTGCTGGGCCCGGTTAAGAACGAGTTCTTCGTGGGGCAGTTAAGTGGGCACACGTGGATCTTCGACGGGACGAAATATATCGGCCCAGTCATCGACCCGCAGCCCTATGTTCACGGAGACCGGATCTCTTTCAAACCCACCGAGAACCTGGAAGTGGGCATGGGCATTGTGGCGATGTTTGGTGGACCGGAGCTGCCGTTCACGTTTCATAATTTCCTGAGAACCTACTACGCGCACAATGCGAACACATCCGAGAATCCGGGAAAGCGGTTTTCAGCCTTTGACTTCAGCTACCGCATTCCACGCCTGCGAAAGTGGATGACAGCCTACCTGGACTCGCTGGTGGTTGATGAGGTGTCGCCCGTCTTCTCGACACGCCGCTCCCTGACTGCAGGACTCTACTTTCCCCAACTGCCAAAGATGCCGAACCTGGAATTTCGTGTGGAAGGCATCAAGACTCAGCAGGCTCCACATCTCAATCCTGCGCCCTTTGATCCCGGCTTTGTTTATGCATCCCGCCGTTATAAGAGTGGCTACACCAACGGCGGCCTTCTCATGGGAAACTGGATTGGACGCGCGGGGGTTGGCGTGCAGGGTTGGGCTACCTATCACTTCTCCGCTCGAAACACAGTCGAGCTCTCGTATCGCCACGTGAATGTGGACCATTCATTTCTGCAAGGCGGCCATATAAGCGACTTCGCTGGCGGCACGAATTGGATGGTGCAACCCTGGCTGGCCATTTCTGCGCGTCTTCAGTATGAGCAGTGGGGCTTCCCCTTGCTGGCACCGCTTGCAAGATCCAACCTGACGGCGTCATTCCAGCTGGAATTTCGACCCAAACCTAACGTGAAGATCCTGCACCTGCAGGCTTCGAACCCAAACCAGTACCCCAACCCTTGATGAACCCTTCGTATCGGAGAAACCGATAGTGGAAGCCTTGGCACAGAGAAGCTTACCCACGATTGAACCGTCGGCTGGACCGGATTCGCGGTCCGGTAATCAGTGGCCGCCGGTTAAAGATCGGGTTGTCACGCTGGAGAGATTGCAGTTGCTTTGGAATAGTCGTGTACTTCTGCTACGTGTGGTTCTGCGCGGACTGTTGGTTGCCGCGCTGGTCGCGTTCCTCGTCCCTCCGAGGTACGAATCGACGACTCAGATCATGCCGCCCGATGCGCAAAACAATTCGGGAATGGCTATGCTTGCCGCACTATCCGGAAAGAGCGGAGATGCGCTGGCCGGCTATGCGAGCGATTTGTTAGGTGTGAAAACCTCAGGGGCGCTCTTCGTTGGAGTTCTACGAAGCCGTTCTGTAGAGGACGCCATCATCCAACGCTTTGACCTAAGGAAAGTTTACTGGGTGAGCCGATGGGAGGATGCACGCAAGGAGTTGGAAAGCCGCACCTACGTGGCGGAGGATCGCAAAAGCGGCATCATCGAGGTTCATGTACGGGATCGCAGTCCGCAGCGCGCCCAGGCGATGGCTGTTGCCTACGTTGACGAACTCAACCGGGCGGTGGCGACTCTGTCCAGTTCGGCCGCACGCAGAGAGCGTGAATTCCTGGAGACTCGTCTACAGGCAGTCAAGCGCGATCTTGACCAGGCGTCTAATGACTTCAGCCAGTTCGCCAGTAAGAACTCAGCCATTGATATCCCCGCCCAGGGTAAGGCCATGGTGGAGGCCGCGGCTCGCCTGCAGGGTGCGCTAATCGCGGCCGAGGCGGAGCGGCAAAGCCTGGAGCAAATCTACACCGCGAATAATGTACGGATTAGATCCGCGCAAGCGCGCGTGAAGGAACTTCGCCAGCAATTGGAGAAAATCGGTGGAGCAGACACGGGTTCTTATGCGGCCAGCGATGATCCCCTCTATCCATCGATAAGAAAACTGCCCCTGCTGGGGGTAACGTACGCGGATCTGTACCGGCGCACCAAGATTCAAGAAGCGGTTTACGAGACACTCACGAGGCAGTATGAATTGGCGAAGGTGCAGGAAGCGAAGGAAATTCCCACCGTCAAAGTTCTGGATTCCCCCAGCTACCCCGAGAGAAGAGCGAGCCCTCCACGCCTGTTCATCATGGCCTTGGGCCTCCTGTTTTCACTCGCGCTGGGATCTGCCTGGATCGTAGGGTGTGCAATCTGGGAGGAGACGGATTCGGATGATGAACGAAAGAGGTTTGCTGAAAATGTGTGGAGTGGGCTGAAACATGATGGGTCCCGGCTGCGGTCGAAAACTTCGGCAGTCTTGGCCAGATTCAAGTCGCGCGATCAATCCAAGTGGACGAGAAACACTTCAACTTAGATGCGAAAGACAGCTCTGAATCTGTTAAGCGTAATCGGCGGTGAGATGCTGCTGCGGGGAGCCAATTTTGCCGCGGTGGTGTTGGTAGCTCGCCTGTACGGGGCATCCATGTTGGGAACGTACGCGACAGTACTGGCAGTGGTAAGCCTTGCCGTGATGATTGCTGACAACGGGTTGCAGGTCTCGAGTATCACTGAGATTGCCAGGAATCCATCCGAACTTGGCGCTACTCTCGGCCAGATGTATGTGATCAAGACTCTCCTCTTCGTAGTCATGATCTCGATCCTTGCCGCCATCGGAGTCTGGACGAACGATTCGACTCTCACCTGGATTATGGGCGGATTTCTCACGATCCGGACCGTTCTTTACTCCTATTGCCAACTTCATGGTGGCGTGCTGAAGGCGCTCGATCACATGCCCGCGATTGGCATGATCCAGACGATTCATTGTGTTTGCCTCCTGATGGGCATCGGACTCGCGCTACGTTATTCTTGGAATGTCTATGCGCTTTTGGCATGGCTTCTGGTTTGTCAGGCGATCGAGCTAGTGCTTTCCGGATCTCTCCTGTTCCAATATAAAGCTCGACCAAGATGGGCTTCATTATCCGGATGCTGGCGTGTGCTGTACCATTCCACCCCGGTAGGTATCACTTACAGCACGGCAGCATTAATACTGCGTGCCGATGTGCTCGTGCTGGCGTCGTTGGCGAGCACAAAGGAAGTAGGTATATTTGCGGCCGCTGACATACCACTCGTCATGGTTTATATAGTGGCATGGCTCTTGGGAGGCGTCGTCCTGCCCAGGATGGTGGGTCTCTCGTCCAATCCGCCAGGACTGGAAGCTTATGTGAGAGGTTGGATTCGTCTGCTGATGCTGACGGCGATTCCCGCCTGTCTGGTGCTTGCGTGGGTCGCACCTCAATTGACCCGGATGCTCTACGGCGCCCAATATGCTTCGAGCGGCACGTTGGCAGCCATTATGGTACTTGCCGTCCCCTTCATCCTCATGAACTCGGTGTATCTCAGCAGGGCCGTTGCATCGGACTCGAAGTCGGTGTTTGTCGGCGTCTATGTGGGTACGGCTGTGCTCAGCGTAGGATTGGACCGTTACCTGGGACAGCAATTGGGATCAACCGGAATCGCGGTTGCGATTGTGGCTCGCGAGGTTGCGATGTTCGTAGCTTTTGCGCTTCTCGGCACACGTCGACTGAACCAGCGAAGTGCCGATCGTACCTCAGTGTTAATCCCATCCATCATCCATACGACTCGCGCGAGCGAGTAGATCCCTATTGTGAAGAAACTGTTGATCATTTTGCTACTGATAAGCCTGATGGGAAACATCTACCCAGTTCTGAATGTTGTGGCAATCGTGGGTATGTTCCTGAGCTATGTGGTATGGAATCGCGATCGAAAACCGCTCGACCCAGAAGCGTCACCGACAAAGGCACTTTGGTTCCTCAAGTTGGCTTACGTGTATTGGTTCTCCAGCTATATTCTTTCAGGCGCTCCCCTCGGCAACCTTTTTTCCTTTGACTTCATTCGGCGTGATGGCGCCCTCTTCGTGGCTTACCTACCTTTGTTGTTGTTCGGCGACTTGGCGCTGGGGTCACGCTTCGTGAGACGCGGGTTGACGCTTTTCCTCACCTGCATGGCCTTGGTGGCAACTTTGGGTGTGCTGGAGTTTGAAGACAATGTCGGTGTTTCCGTCGGACTCGCCAATCTTCCCGATTCACTTCAGTTCGTTCACTATGCCGCTCTGTCCGACTTCGGCTTCCACGGTCTATTCGAAGCCCACAATTCGGCTGGAGCGGTTTATGGCCTTGCGGCCTGTCTAGCTCTCGCGCTCCTGGTATATTCGCCATCCGCAAATGTCTTTTCTGCCAGGACATTCTGGTTTGTTACTTGTTTCACAGGATTGACATTATCCAAATCGCGGACTGCATACATTGCCTTCGTGGGAACATTCGCCTTAGTTTTCCTGACCTCCAAGAAACACTACCGCAAAGTATCGAAAGTTGCAGTTTTCGTGCTGATTCCTCTGATCTACTTTTGGCTCTCTCAACCGCAAGTGACCCATCGCGCTGCAGCCATCAGCAGCTTGGACGATCCGAACGTCATAGGCAGGTTCGAACACTTCTCTGAGGCTCTGTATGACATCAACATAAGCCCTGTGGTCGGCATCGGCTTTGGGCGCTTCAATGATGAATCGAAGAAGTTCTCCGGCATACCTCATCTCCTTTACTTTGCCACCGGCGGTGATGTCGTCAATGATTCCAGCCACGCCCACAATTCCTATCTGCATTTCCTGGCGGAAGGAGGGATTGTTGGTCTCACGCTGATGTTGGGAGTGTGGATTTCCTTGTTGCGCTGGGTGAGAAAAATTCAGGGACGCTTTGCAGAAACCACGTTCAGCTACGCATTTGCCAACGGAATACAAGCCTGCATCGTGTTCGAGTTCCTGATCAGTTTCACCGAGCATTCCATGGGAACAGCGGTGAGTTCCTTGCTGGTGCTAACCATGGTAGGGCTGCTGAGGAACCTGATTACAGACCAGAACGATGCGATCGCGGACGTACACATGACTTCGACAAAATCCCGTGACCTGGACCGGTTCGGAGAGAGCGCCACGCTCGGCTTTCGGCCAGCATAACCGTTTCGCTTTTGTATGTCGATCAGTGAACCCACGATGACAACTGGCAGTATTGCTGCCGGATCAGTTTGCCCTCTGTGTGGCTGCAACATCCGAAATCTAGTCCGCACAGAGCCCGAGGGACAGCTGTTTCAATGTCGAGAATGCGATTTCTTCTACACCTATCCGCGGCCGACCGCTGGCGAGTTAAAGGCCCTCTACGACGTGGAGTATTTTTCAGGCGAGGAGTTGCAATCCTGCCTTTCCTTCCGAGCACCGGTCTTTCTGCAATGCCTTCGGCGGCTGGATTCGATACCTACTACCGGACGACGGTTGCTGGACGTAGGCTGTGCTACCGGTGAATTTATCGCCCAGGCTCTGTTGGAAGGCTGGGATGCGGTTGGGATCGAGAGTTCGACGGTGGCCGCCGAGTTTGCTCGCCAGCGCAAGAACCTGCCCGTCTACCATGCCGTTCTTGAAAGTGCTCCGTTTGATTCAGGTTCATTCGATGTAGTCACTCTGCTGGACGTGCTGGAACACTTGCTCAGCCCACGTAATCAAATAGAACGGGTCTACAGACTGCTGAAGCCTCGCGGTATCACCGTCGTCCGCGTTCCTAACACTCTGTTTCATTTACCCAAAGCCAAGGTGTGCGAATCTCTCCGCCTCAGCGCCTCCAGCATGGAGATGCGTTACCACCTGAACCATTTTACGCCACGCACCTTGTCCAATCTGTTGGAGGCGACGGGATTCGAGGTCCTCGCGATCGAAGTGGGCGCAGCTGAAACCAAGGCACATGCAGCGTGGGCCAATCCAATTGCGAAGCGAGTCTACGTCAGGGCGGCTAGCGTGCTGTGTGCAGTTACCGGCTTGAATCTTGGAAACATCATGGTTGCTTATGCCCGGAAACCGGCCTGAATTAAAAGTCGCAATCGTGCACTACTGGTTTGTCGGCTATACAGGTGGTGAGCGAGTAGTGTCTGCACTGGCTGAGATGTTCCCGCAGGCTGACCTGTTTGGGTTAGTGGCCAAGCCTGAGACGCTGCCTCCACAGTTGCGCAACCACAAGCTGACCACATCGTTCTTGCAGAAGATTCCGGGAAGTACGCGTTGGTATCGGCACCTATTGCCGCTGCATCCAGTCGCTCTGGAACACCTGGATGTATCTGGCTACGACCTGATCATCAGTTCTGAATCTGGCCCGGCGAAGGGAGTGGTGTCTTCCGCCGCTGCTTGCCACATCTGTTATTGCCACTCACCGATGCGCTACTTGTGGGACATGTATCACAGTTACCGGCACGACATGAAGTTCCCTACGCGCCAGATGTTTTCAGTGACCGCCCACTACTTGCGTCTGTGGGATCTGGCCAGCGCCGCGCGGGTCGATTTCTTTGCAGCTAATTCCTTGAATGTCGCCGCACGAATTCGGAAGCACTATCGGAGCGATAGTACTGTCATTTACCCGCCCGTGAATGTGAGCGCCGGATATTTTTCTAACCGCACCGAAGACTACTACCTCGTCGTAAGTCGGCTTATCGATTACAAACGGGTCGATCTTGCCATTGATGCATGCAGACGGCTGGGACGCCGATTGCGCATCGTGGGAGACGGTGATCAATACAAACAATTGCGACGAACGGCGGGACCGACTATCCAGTTTCTAGGTCATCTCGATGACAAAAGTTTGCAGGAGTGCTATGCAAATTGTCGCGCTCTCTTGTTTCCGGGAGAGGAAGACTTCGGAATCGTTCCGGTGGAAGCTCAGTCGTATGGTCGACCGGTAATTGCGTACGGCCAGGGCGGAGCACTCGAAACCGTGATTGGACTGGCTCCCGGGGAGCCTTCCAGCGCTGCCGTATCAAGCGGTGTCTTTTTCAGTCATCAGACACCTGAAGATCTTGTACAGGCGATTCGCACCTTTGAATCGGCCGAAGACTGCTTCGATCCCCACTTCATCCGGTCAAGCGTGCAGCACTTCGATGCATCGTGGTTCGCGAGTAGCATGCGCGAGTTTGTAGACCAATGCCTGGCACAGCATCATAGCTTCAATCACGCCCTGTCCGGCAGGCCTCGCCGGAAAAATCCTCTACTAGAACCAGCCGTAAGTTGAAAGAGGGCGCATGAACCAGCAACCCAAAGAACCGCCGCGCTTTTGCCGCGGAGATAAAATCCTTGTCACCGGCGGAGCTGGATTCATTGGCTCCCATACGGTGGACCTTCTACTCGAGCGCGGCTATTGCGTTCGCATTCTCGACATGTTGCAGCAGCGGGTGCATCCGAACGGCAAGCCGACTTGGGTGCCCTCAGATGCCGAGTTCATCCAAGGCGACGTGGCCAGCCGAACCGATCTGGAAAGGGCCTTGGAGGGAATCGACGGCGTCTTTCATCTAGCCGCGTATCAGGACTACCTGCCCGATTTCAGCAGGTTTGTTCACACCAACGCGGAAAGCAGCGCTTTATTGTTTGAGCTGATCGTATCCGACCTTCAGCGCTTTCCCGTCCGAAAGATCGTTTTCGCATCCTCGCAATCAGTCTGCGGAGAAGGTCGGTATGTATGCCCGGGTGGCGAGGACACTGGCGATACGCCGTATGCCGCGCAGTCAATCCGATCGTGCCAGACTCGAAGGTCTCTGGATAAATCTGCTTCTGGACACGGTATTTTTGTGCCCGGACCTCGACCGGCCGAACAACTGCGTCGCGGAGACTGGGAGGTCAGGTGTCCGCAATGCGGATGTGAAGCGGAGCCGCTGCTGATTGATGAAAGCACAGCTTATCCACACACCGCCTACGCAATTTCCAAGTACGCCATCGAGATGCTGGCCGACCGGCTAGGGCGTCGCTATGACATTCCCACCTCTTGCATGCGTTACACCTATGTCCAAGGACCACGCAATTCGTTTTATAACGCGTACTCCGGGGTCGCGCGCCGCTTTGCCATGCAAATCATGCACGGCTTGCCACCGGTGGTTTACGAAGACGGCGGACAACTCCGCGACTACGTCAACGTGCGCGACGTGGCCCTCGCCAATGTCCTGGCCCTGGAACGGAGGGAAGCTGATTTCCAGGTATTGAACGTGGGCGGTGGGCGCGCGCTCACAGTACTGGAATTTGCCCGCATCATGCTGGATGCCTTTGACAGCAACCTGGAACCTTGCGTTGCGGGAGAATTTCGTCTGGGGGATACCCGGCATACCGTGTCCGATATCTCGCGTATGAAACAGCTCGGTTGGGAACCGAAGATTCCGGTCGAGCAGAATGTGCGCGAGTACATAGAGTGGCTGGAGAAGCAGCCCGTTCGGCGGGAATACCTCTTGGAAGCGGAACAGGTTATGCGGGACTCGGGCGTCGTGCAGACTGCTGCTGCCTTCGGAAGTGCGCCACAGGTGATCGCAAGCTGAGGAGGAGATAAAGATTGGCTTCTACCTACGAACTGAGCTCTGCCGACAAATCGGTCGCGCAATTCTCACAGGAGTCCACGGAGTCCGTACGTCGGAACAAGTTTGCTCTGACTGCCAAGCGCGTGCTGGATCTGGCGGGTTCGTTCTTCTGGTTAATGGCCGCTGCCCCCCTCTTCCCCGTCATTGCGCTGGCGATCCGTCTCGATTCAGCCGGACCCATTTTTTATCGCCCGCGGATTATCGGATACCGTGGCAAGGAGTTTCTCGCTTTCAAGTTTCGCTCCATGTATCCCGATGCACTGGAACAATTGCTCAAAGACGAGAATTTACTGAACCAGTACAAGCAGAATCTAAAACTCATCGATGATCCGCGCGTTACCCGAGTGGGCCGATGGTTGCGAGTTACATCGCTGGACGAACTCCCCCAGCTGATCAATGTTCTCAGAGGGGAGATGAGCCTGGTCGGTCCGCGGATGCTCGCTGAACTCGAACTGGAGAAATTTGGTGAATACCGCCACAAGATTCTAAGCGTCAGGCCTGGTATGGCAGGGTTGTGGGTGGCCTCCGGTCGTCAGACCTTGTCCTTTGAACGACGTATGGAACTGGAGCTGGAATATATCGATCACTGGTCGCTTTGGCTTGACGCGAAGTGTTTCTTCAAAACAATCGTGATTGCTCTCCGCATGGTTGGTGCGCACTAAGTCTTCGTCACATTAGCTCTCAACGAATCTCTCAAACTTCAAAAGGAGTTTCCCAATGGCCAAGGTTCTGGTTACGGGTGGTGCCGGCTTTGTTGGGTCTCACGTTGTCGATGCCTATATCCAGGCTGGACATGAAGTCGTCGTCGTCGATGATCTATTCACGGGCCATCGGGAAAACGTTAATCCCCGCTGCGAATTTCACGAGATGGACATCCGTGATTCGAAATTGGAGCGTCTTTTTGAACTTCACAACTTCGAAGTTGTCAGCCACCAGGCAGCACGGGGAAATGTGCGTGCCTCCATGGAAGACCCGATGACGTATGCCGACGTCAATGTTCGGGGAGGTGTCAATCTTCTGGAGTGCTGCCGCAAGTACGGTGTCAGGAAGGTCATCTATTCCTCGACAGGAGGATGTGTATACGGAGAGCCCCGCTATCTTCCGGCGGATGAAACCCATCCCTTGCAGCCTCGTGATCCTTATGGTGCCAGTAAGGCCAGCTTCGAACTGTATCTACCCGTTTACCAAATGAACTACGGGCTGCACTTCACGATACTGCGCTACCCGAACGTTTACGGTCCGCGGCAAGACCCTTTTGGAGAAGCAGGAGTAGTCTCCATTTTCATCGGAAAGATGTTGCGCAACATGCAGCCGGTGATAAACGGGGACGGCGAGCAGTTGCGCGACTACGTGCAAATCAGCGACGTAGTACGAGCCAATCTGCTGGTATGGGACCAGGGCGACGACGAAGTCTTCAATGTAGGATGGGGAACGGGCACTTCGGTCAACCAGATCTTCCGCTTGCTAAAGCAGATTCTGGCCAGCGATGTCCGCGAAGTGCATGGCCCGGCGAAACTCGGCGAGATCCGCCAAACCTATCTCGATGCTACCAAAGCAGAGCGAGTCCTCAACTGGAAACCCGAGGTTCCCTTGTGGGAGGGCCTGCAAAGCACGGCCGGATATTTCCGGCCGATCCTGACAACTCAGAGGCTCGCGGAACCGGCCTGATGCTCGCAAAAGGCGCTGCCCGTAAGCCCGCTGCACCGGAGTAAATCACATGGCAACTGTCCCTGTTAAGGCACTCGCAAGCTGCGTTAAGTCCAGACCCAGATTGTCCACGCGAAAGAATGGCTTGGGAGCCTGGGAGCCGCAAGTCAAGATCTACGCTGATGGCGCCGACAAGGCCGCCATGCTGGAGATGTACGCCGATCCCCGCGTCAAGGGTTTCACCACCAACCCGACTCTGATGCGCAAGTCTGGAATCAGCGACTACGGTGCTTTCGCGCGTGAGATCTTGCGCCTGATACCGGATCGGCCAATATCATTCGAAGTCTTTGCCGACGAATTTGCAGAAATGCGGGAGCAAGCCCTTGAGATCGCTTCGTGGGGCCAGAACGTCTACGTCAAAATCCCCGTCACAAATACACATGGGAAGCCATCCGATAGTCTGCTGCGTAGCCTGGCCAGTTCCGGGGTGAAACTGAATGTGACTGCATTGATGACTCTCGACCAGGTCCGCCGAGTTGGAGAATGCTTATCGGGCGGACCGCCGTGCAATGTCTCGATTTTTGCAGGCCGTATTGCGGACACCGGAAGAGATCCCATGCCGCTGATGGCCGCAGCCGTGGAATTGCTTCGCCCTTACCACAATGTGGAACTCATCTGGGCGAGCCCACGCGAATTGCTCAACGTATTCCAGGCCGCCGCCATTGGATGTCATATCATCACCGTCACCACAGACGTCCTGAAAAAGCTGAGTTTGGTGGGGAAAGATCTGCAGGAGTACTCACTGGAAACAGTTCGGATGTTCTACGACGACGCTCAAAGGGCGGGATACAAACTCCGGGTCAATTCCCACCCAGCCGCGGAGTATGACGTACGAATCGCCGCATCCGCTGACTAACTACTGAGGCCTGCCTGGTGCTCATTAATTTCAAATTATCGAGTAGCGAATTCTGAGAAGCGGACGGATGACATGATCATTACGCGCACTCCTTTTCGGCTAACCCTCGGGGGTGGCGGCACCGACCTCCCTTCGTTCTACACCGAGCACGGCGGGTTCATCCTTGCCGTGGCGATTGACAAATATATGTACCTGAACGTGAATACTCCAATTCTGGACGACTTCATCCGGGTGCAGTATAGCAAGACGGAAATCGTCAACCACTCCAATGCAGTGCAACACACCTTGGTTCGTGAAGCACTTCGCTTCTTCCATATTGAGAACGGCATTGAAATCGTGTCGATGGCCGATATTCCAGCGGGAACCGGCCTTGGGTCGTCCAGTTCGTACCTGGTCGGTCTGCTCAACGCCATGCACACTCTGACCCGCACCCCGGTGAGCACGCAGGAACTGGCGGAAGAGGCCTGCTACATCGAATTAGAGTGCCTGCGCAAGCCCATTGGTAAGCAAGATCAATATATGGCCGCATTCGGTGCACTGACGGCACTCGATATCGCCAAGGATGGCACAGTAAAAGTCTCGCATCCCGCCTTGAATATGGAGTTGGTCGATGCCTTGGAGAGCAACATCCTGTTGTTCTTTACCGGGGCGGCTCGGGATGCCGCCAGCATCTTGTGTAAGCAGGACGGAGCGTCGAAGAACAAGGACAGAGTGGTGATTGGGGCTTTGCACGAAATCAAGGACCTTGGTATGGAAATTGCGGATTCCATCCGGCGGGGCGATTTGCGCCGGTTCGGCGAACTGTTGGAC
>Ga0070741_10015789_pt1 | contig 12724 bp, 12 predicted proteins | sample Coa_R1_4_FD_66440 | JGI IMG/M metagenome (GOLD analysis project Ga0070741, IMG submission 66440) | Surface soil microbial communities from Centralia Pennsylvania, which are recovering from an underground coalmine fire - Coalmine... | ecosystem: Environmental > Terrestrial > Soil > Unclassified ...
CCCGACTGAGGACGGACCTGAAAGTCCACATGCCTGTGAGTCGAACCGCCAAAGGCGCTGATTGCGTCGTCGTGACCTCGCGATCTGGCCGAGGCCGCGAATTCGATTCCGATCTCCTGCACCACCTCGCGGCTCTGCATTTAGGGGGATTCAGTGGCAGTTAAAAATGGCAGGGCGTCCTAAGCATTATAGATAAGTACACGTGATACTTTTTGAATAAATAGCATATTACTAATGATCCACTGCCACGAGCTTGAGAGACCTTCGCCCGACTCCTCATGTCTGGTTGGAGTGAATATCATTAAGAGTACGACTCAAACCCAGCCCGGAATTCCGCATCAAGTGCAGCAACTCTTTAAATAGTCCGTGGATGCGCTCTTGTTGCGATCGATTAAGAGCTTTGGTCATAAGCACCTGCGATACCCGATGACGTGATGATAATGGCGATTCAACGAAGTATAAGCATTTTCTTCAGACGAAAGCTCGGAGCAAGACGCTTGCCGAGGCTGTAGGATTTGTAGACTCGAAACCTGCAACCTGATCAAACTTCGACAACACCGCAGCACTATCGGGGTCGGGTTGGAGGTGGGTTCCAGTCCAGATGCCAGTAAAGGTCCCAAAGATCCTCGAGCTTCACCGATTGCACATGCCCATCAGCCATCCCCATGTCCACCGAACCCGGCAGCTTCTGCCTTATATCAAAACTGCGTGGCGCGTTCGAAGCATTGCCGCCATGTCTTGCGATTGTGCAGCGGGTCATGCCGGTCTGCAGGCTGCCGTTGTAAAGGTCGGTGCAGGGGAGGTCTGCTTCTAAAGGCCAAACGTCCACCCACATCGCGTCCACGAAGACCGGGGTCTGTGAAGGCTTTTGAATCATGGACTGCTTGCTCATCATGTATTCAGGATGCGCGGTTGCTCCGAACATGACCGTGTCGTAGAGCCATCCGTTTAATGCGTAACTTCCAGGGACAGCGTTGGTGACGATGTCTGCCGGGCTTCTTCCGCTGCCCCAGACCCACGTGCGGTCGGCTGCTCCCCACACGTCGTGTGGAGGAACGGGCAAAGGGGTCGGAGTCGTTGGGCAGATAAAGATCTGCCGCGCCTTTGCGTAATATTCCGAACCCATCCAAAGAATGTGAGGCTCATTGGCGTGAGCATAGGCTGCATGTGATCCGGAGTCCGTCGCATACATGTAACTGGCAAGGGTCAACTGGCGAACGTTGTTTTTGCACCGGGTTTCCTGCGACTTTCGTTTTGCCGAGGACAAGGCCGGGAGAACCAGGGAGGCCAAGATCCCAATAATAGCGACCACCACCAAAAGTTCTACCAGGGTGAATCCGTTGTAGCATCTCGATCCGTGGTTTGATCGCCGTCTGCCCATGCCTGGTTTAGACCATAACACCCCAGGAATGTCACTAATAAATCCTCTTCAAATGAAAAAGCAGCACTGAACTTGCCATGACCACCCGGGTCGGGAGTTTCGGCTCCGACTCAAATCCAAACCTCGAATACCAAACACTGCAATACGCTGGCGGATCGACCTTCTACAATTGTAAAGGTTGGACCTCTCGCACGGCCCGGAATATGCCGAACGATTCTGGTCAACGACCCCGCGGGGATCGTTGGAGTTAGATTGTTAAGCATTTCGTCTGCCTGCGGTGGTGATTCCATGCGCCATCAGAAACGCTAGGGCGGTCTCAAAATAATCGGACGAAATCCACACCGCGGAATAAACATCGCTCTCGTTGATGTGCAATGACAGCAAACGCCAATTCTTATCCCGATTCACACGATCAAATTCTTCAAACTTCTCCTTGGTTCGGCCAGAACGCACTTCAATCAGGGCTCCCGTCGGCGGCCGCCAGAAAATATAGCGGGTCAAATGTTCCGGTGAACATTCGCTGTAAACAGGAACAAGCCCCAGATTCCGGCAAAAATCCACCCCCGCCTGAGTCAGGTCGCGGGACAACCAGCGAGTGAATGTGTGCTGCCTCAGAAGCTCAAACTCCCCCGCGAGTAATTTGGATGGGATATACGTGGTCGGTGTTTCCATAATTAATGTGAGTTGGTGCTCCACACCAAGCTAACCGACCGCGGCACTCACTGCCACCCGAAAGGGACAGATTCACCCACCGCTGCTCGGTCGAGAGCCGGGCTGGGCGGCGTCATTGTGCGACTCCGCTCGCGTTTTGAACTGCTTCCCGCGGGGCGTTTACTCATCAACACTGCTCGCGGAAGTCTTGTGGACTAGATCACATTGTATGAGTATGAGGCGTTAGCAATCGGCAAGTTGGCGGGTGCAGCCCTCGACGTATTCGAAAGGGAGCCCTACTAACCTCAGGCACCGGGCAGTGATTTGCGTCAACTTCCAAACGTGATTATGACCCCCAATATTGGCAGCAGCACGCGGCAGGCTTGCGATGGCATGGCCAAACGTGCCCTCCGGAATATTAAGCTTGCCGCAAAGGAGAAGTGTGCCGAAATGATCTCCTGAATTGGGAGGTAGTCCGGCACGCGCGAAGCGGCTGGCCTAAGCCAAATTCTCTCGGGTTATCGGCTAGCAGCAACTCCAATCAGTTACCGTCCAGCCTGTGCGCCCCGATCACGAAATCCTGACCCGGTTTTAAGGGTAGCTTGAGCCATGATTTGCTTCGTTCGCCGACCCGGTAATTTGAATCGAGCCTTTTGGCCACCACGGCCTCAAGACGATGGAGTTTCACGGCTTGTATGATCTGGCTCAGAGTGCCGGGAAGGGATTGCGACAACAAAACGCCGGAATTGCCTACCACCTTCTCCAACAAGGACCGGCGTTCCTGCAAAGGTACATCCTTAAGATCCTTTCCGTTCAGCTGCAACAGGTCGAAAGCGAAATAAGCCAGCGACCAACCGGATGGCAATGAACTGCGGTTTTGGAGCATCTGAAAAGACGGCCGACCCTGTTCGTCCACCGCGACCGCCTCGCCGTCCAGGATAAATGAGTCTTCTTTGATTCGCGAAACGCTTGTCGCGATGCGGGAGAACTTTTTTGTGAAATCGTTTCCCCGACGAGAATACAGTCGAACGTTATCGCCGTGCTTAAGAAATTTCCCGGTTTCTGACTCTGGTTGGCGGGCCTGTTAAACGTTGCCGCCGTTTGACATGTCATTGTTTGGATGTACGTTCCACGCACTATGTCGATGTGCAACCAAGTGGTGCAGAAAAATGCCGGCGGTTTCGCCGCCTGCCCCGCCGCGGCTGCCATTTTTTCGAATCCCTCCGTAGCCGCATTTATTATTAAGCTCCTGAACGCCGCCCCGGTATGGTCGGCATGCGGGCAGAGCGAACGAAAATAATTTAAATCCTGTTTTCTTCCGCCCTGCCCCCGAAAAAGGTGCAGGGTTTTTTGTTTCCCTTGAAACCGAGACCTCAATCATGAACGCGGTTAGAGAAACCGAAACGGCGCTGGCACCCGATTCCGTCCGTTTGGTGCGAAATCCCAAGCTGGGCATTTTGTTTGCCTTGAGCTTTTGCCATCTGCTCAACGACTCCATGCAGGCGTTGCTTCCGGCCATCTATCCGCTGCTCAAGCAATCGTTTAGCTTGAGTTTCACCCAGATCGGCCTGATCACACTGACCTTTCAGATGGTCGGCTCGGTATTTCAGCCTGTTATTGGATTTTATACGGACCGGCATCCCAAACCCTATTCGCTCGTTGTAGGCATGGGGATCACTTTGGCTGGACTTGTCGCACTCGCGCTCGCACCAAGTTACTATGCTGTGCTGGCGGCAGCGGCGATGGTAGGTTTCGGTTCGGCCATCTTTCATCCGGAATCTTCCCGTATGGCGCGGATGGCTTCTGGAGGAAGCCACGGATTTGCACAGTCTTTGTTCCAAGTTGGCGGCAATGCGGGCAGTTCCCTCGGGCCATTACTCGCAGCTGGCATCATTACCCGTTACGGGCGGCAACATATCCTTTGGTTCACATTGCTCGCACTCGCCGGCATGTTCATCCTTGCGCGCGTGGGCTCGTGGTACCGTCGACACCTGGCAGAGCGACGTGCCAACAATACTGCCGAGGTTCATCACCATCCGGTCGCGCTGGCACAAGTGCCATTCTTGCTCGGCATCCTGCTCTGCTTGATGTTCTCCAAGTTTTTCTATCTCGCCTCGATGACGAATTATTACACGTTTTATCTTATCCAACGGTTTGGCCTTACCGTACCTCAGTCGCAGATTTACCTGTTTGTGTTCTTATTTGCCGTTGCGGCGGGGACAATTGCCGGTGGCCCCATCGGCGACCGGATCGGACGGAAACCGGTCATCTGGATTTCCATTCTGGGCATGGCGCCATTTGCGTTGTTTTTGCCACATGCAAATCTTATGGGGACCGCTGTTTTAAGTATCATCAACGGGTTGATCCTTGCTTCAGCCTTTCCCGCGATTCTCGTCTATGCCACCGAATTGTTGCCCGGGAAGGTCGGCACCATCTCCGGTCTATTTTTTGGTTTTGCGTTCGGCTTAGCGGGCATCGCTTCGGCTGTGCTGGGAAAGCTGGCGGACGCCACGAGCATCCTTTATGTGGTCAAAGTCTGTTCGTTCCTTCCATTGATTGGCCTGCTCACGGTCTTTCTTCCCGAGTTAAAAACGCATGAAGGCTGATTTGCCTGTTGCCGGGGAAAGAAAAGCGGATGGAGCTGGTCTAAGAGCGTGTTTTAGAATTCGGTTTGGAGTCCCGCCTTTAGGCGGTTTTGGCGCCGGGCCGCCTGAAGGCGGGACTCCGAACCCCATATGCCCACGGCCAAGTCGTTACTTTTAAAACACGCTCTAAGCATGAGAGCAGACGGTTTGGTGCAATTGTTCGAGAGTCGTCCATTCCTGGCCGTTCCAGTTCACGAACTGGCGTTCATCTTCGCAAATCGGACAACCTCTGGGCGGTTTAACGGCGGGCGCGTATTGAGTGCCACAGGCTGTGCAAATCCAGCAGGTCATTGCCTCGTTCCTCGTTCTACCTCGACCACCGGATGTCCATTCCCGGTCACCCAAAAGTGGTGTCGTTCCAGCCCCAGTTCCCCGCCTCTACGTCGGTGAAATTGAGGTAAACACGGTCGGAGGCAATCCCGAGTGAGTCTTTCAGCAACTTGCAGATTTGCTGCGAAAGCTTGCGATTTGTATCACCGTTTAGCCCACCGATACTGCGGATGTCCACAAACGCGGCGTCACCCGCTTTGGCTGACATCAACACGGCCGAGTGGCTCGCGGTAATCATCACATATTGTTCCGGTTTTCCGATGGTGCCGGCCACGGCTTTTGAGAGCGCTGCCAATAGTGGTTTTTCCTTCTCCTCCGGCAGAGGAACCGTTGTTTCGAGTTTCAGCAATGGCATACAGGACGTTTACACCCGGACCGCGCTGCCCTCAAGCGATGAAAACGGCGGGACATGTGGGCGCGTTTGTGCGTTATTGATTACATGAACAAAGAGCAAGTCCCGGATATTCCGGTGGTAACCAGGTTTGTTCGCCAGGTCATCGGGTGCGACTGCCCGGATGAAGTCTTTCGGCAAATTGAGGTTCAGCGCGGCAGTTCTGCCGTCAGAGCCTGCTCAGCCGATTGTGAACTGCGCATCGGTGGTCGGTTGCTCCTTGTGATCACGTCGGAACCTGTGGCGGGACTTGCTCCGCATTTAGCCGAAGTGGTCGCCGAAGGCAAACGAGCCAGGGACGAACGCAAATTCAACCGATTCCGATTGGTGGTGCAGACCGGGCAGCCTGCTGAGGAGAGCGAGAAGCTCTTCCTGGCATTTGAATCTGTTTCCGACAAGGACGAGCGAACGCATCTTCATGTTCTAGGAAATACCGAGGTTCCAAACTTCTTTGCGTGATGCATCTCAAGTCGATCCAAGTCGAGGGCTACGCTGGAGTTAAATCGTACGAGACGCGCCGTCGATTCATCTGGAAGGAACACACCATTGAGGTGGATGAAGTCCTCGACCGCTGGTACCAGGTCGGAAGCAAATCGGAGTATAAGCCCGGTTGGTTGTGCGCACACCTGCGCATGCGCGGCATTCTCTCACTCCTTGTTGCCGCTCTTTGGCTGGGTCCGGCCCTGGCGGGAGCGGGCCCTGAATTACCATCCACTCCAGCAGGCAAGGTGCTTGCCGGTTACCTCGAAGCTCTGAATTCCGGTAACAAGGATAAGCTTGAAGCATTCGTCAAGGCGCATCGACCGGACCGGCCTGACGCTCTCGATCGCATGCTCGACCTCCGGTGGAACACGGGCGGGTTCGATCTGTATTCAGTCGAATCCTCACAGGCGCTGAGTATTCAGGCGGTTTTGCGTGAGCGCGAAGGCAACGGCAGGTATAACCGCATGTCGGTGACCGTGAGCGATGGGGAGCCGGCGGTGATCACCAAGATTAGTCTGATTGTGATTCCCGAACCTCCCGGCGCGCCAGTTCCCGAGCGACTCACCCGACCGGAGGCCGTCGCGGCGTGGGAAGCCGAAATCGACAAAGCCGCTTCTAATGGGAAGTTCTCAGGCGTGTGGGCTTGGGCCAAAGATGGCAAGGTGATCACGGCGGGCGCCAGGGGCAAAGCCGATCGCGAGACAGGAATCGACAACACGCTCAACACGCGGTTCCGCATCGGTTCGATGAACAAAATGTTCACGGCGGTCGTGACCCTTCAGTTGGTGGAATCTGGCAAACTGTCGCTGGACGATACAATCGGGAAGATCCTGCCTGATTATCCGAACGCCCATGTGGCGTCCAAGGTAAAGGTCCGGCACCTGTTGTCGCACACGGGCGGCACGGGTGACATTTTCGGTCCGGAGTTCGAGGCGCATCGGCTCGAATTGAAGACACTTCAGGATTACGTGAAGCTGTACGGTGAGCGCGACCTCAAGTTCGAGCCTGGCACCAAGTGGGAATACTCCAATTACGGATTCCTGCTGCTCGGCGTGCTGATCGAGAAGGTCTCGGGGAGGTCGTACTACGACGTCGTCGCCGAGAACGTCTACAAAGCCGCCGGCATGACCGACTCGGGGTCCGAGCCGGAAAGCGTGGGGGTCGCCAACCGAAGCAAAGGCTACCTGAGGGATCAGTTTGAAATGGTTTCCAACGAATCGACGCTGCCCTGGCGAGGAACCTCGGCAGGCGGCGGTTGCACGACCGCGGCCGATCTGATGAAGTTTGCCGACGCGCTAATGTCGAACAAACTATTGAAGGCCGAGACGCTCGCCGAGGCCACGCGTCCGCAATTCACTACGGGCGCCTACGGCTTCGGATTCCAGATCGGACAGCCCGACGAGCCGCGGACCTACGGCCACGGAGGCAGCGCTCCGGGAATGAACGCGATTCTTCGCGTGTATCCGGAGTCGGGCCAGTCAGTGATCGTGCTGTGCAATCTGGACAGTCCTTCGGCTTCGCGCCTGGGAGATTGGCTCCACGCCCGCATGCCACTCAAGTAGTTGCCACAACGGGATGCAGCGGTGGAGAAAACTCCCAAGGTCACTAGCACGGTTGCTTTGGTCAATATGTTCATAAATTCAAATCGCCAACATTCGTCGGTAGCGGGGTGTTTGGTCTTTGTTGAAAAACTGTCCCGAATGCGGGGGTTGACGGTGACACCATTTTGGTGTCTATTATAGGTATGACGTCTATCACGTCCAAAGAATTACACGAGCAAACAGGCGCATTGTTGGACCGAGTGAAACAGGGGCAGCGCTTCCGGGTGTTACGGGGAGGGGAAGCTGACGCTTTGTTGGTGCCTGCCAATGAGCAGGTGGACCCGACTTGGGATGAGCTTATGGCGGATGTGCGAAAAGCGCGGGCGCAAGGCCATTCGTGCCAACCAAACCCCATTTTGGCGGAAAGAAGGAAGCGTCATTATGCCGCTCGTCTACGCCGATAGCTCCGTATTGTTCGCCTGGTTTCACCCACGTGATGAGTTTTCAGCCGCGGTGGATGCCGCCGTGCAGAAGCACTCTCCGGATTTCGTTTACTGGCCATTTCTCCGGTTTGAGTTGCGCCACAACCTCAGACTGACGCGTGTCGATTCCCACGGCGAAGTTGCTTGGCGCGCCTTAAGGGCGGCTGAGAAAACAACGTCCCGCCTGCGTTGGCAGACGGAGTTGACGGCGGACAAGATGTTGGATGCGGCGGAAGAACTCAGTGCGGACAAATCGAGCGGCTTTGATTGTGGCAGCGCCGATTATTTGCATGTTGCCGCAGCTCGTCGTCTGAGTTTATTGAACGAGATAGATGAATTCTGGACGTGCGATGCCGCTCAGGCAGCTCTGGCAAAGGCTGCAAATTTGAAAACTCGACTGTTTGAATACAAACGTCCTTCCAAAAAGTAGGGCAGTGAGCGGGTCGTTTTCTTTCGGATCCTGTTGTGAAATTAGCTGTGCACCCATGCCTCACGAGCCGCACAATCCGGGAATCGGTTTCCTGAAGGGTCGCTCAGCCGACTAAACGTCGGCGATACAGCGTGATTAAAAGTTTGCGCACGAGGGGATTCCAGGCTGGGCAGGGCAGCACGGCGTGATTAAACTCGGAGCTGAAAGTACGGACATGCATTTCCCCGTGAAACCTCGCCGTTTTTATTCTTTGCCGCTCGGCTGTATGGTCTTTTTGATTGTTCAGGTGTTTGCTGCGAATGGGGCTCCCGTGTTTACGCTGCGCCCAGCCGGCAACCTGGGTTTTGATATCCTCGCGGATGGCACAGTCGTTGCCCCGATCCGCTTAGCGGCTGAAAGCGCGATTCAAGCGGACACTGTATTAACTAATGAGTCTGGGATACAGCTCTCAGGCCTTCACACAAAAGATCCTCTGGCCGTCGCTTTTGCCCCGGATGATTTCGTCAACCTCACGCTGCCGGCGGGAGTTACAAACGCGCCAACGACTTGGGAACCTGTGGTCCGGTTTAAATTAACCGTGCGCTCCTTTGATACCAACCGCTGGCTGGCCATGTTCCCGGACGGGCCCGCGCCGTTTCATTTCCTGGTTTGCTCGATGCCCACGGCGCAAGTATGGCATCAACGGGGCTGGCTCAATGCCACACCTTATTCGGATCCCTTTCCCTTGTTGCAGGACGTCCACGTCGGCTCTCCGGAAATCTCCTGTCTGTGGAACAGGAACTGGAGCTATCTTTGTCCGCTCGGAGCTCATCCGATCCCGATGATTGGGCTTTGGGACCCGCCAGGCGGCTTGTATGTTGGGTACGATTTCCAGGGAGCGCGGGCTTCCGATCAGTCCGAACGCTACATTTCAACCGGGTATTGTTGGAGTCAGGGAACCCTCACTAATTTCATCGCGCTCGCCTACCCTTATGGGGGCCTCCGTTACGGCCAACAGGTTTACCCCCATGGCGGCGAGGTCCTTGCTTCATGGTTCACCCTCGAAATAGACACCGCCTTGCCGTCCACCGAAGATCCAAACGAGCGTTTCCAAGCGCGCCTATTCGAGCGCTACACCAATAGCCTTCCAACCGTTCCGGCGATGAACGACCTGGCATGGATTCCCGGCCAGGCGCGGCTTAGCGATTTCGCCGGCCCCATCGGGATGAGCTTGTTTGGTCCGGGAGGCGAGACCACGTTTTACCCGGCGGGGACAGTGCTGCTTCAGTCCTGGCAAGGACATCAGGAAATGCCGATTGATACGGCGGTGAGCAAAGGGGACTTGGCCACACTGAACTATGCGCGCGCTCAGATGGAATCGTTGCTCACCAACTATGCTCAAACTTTTACAGTGGGCGGAGACCAGTGCCTGTACTGGCGGAAGCCGCTCTCGGGCGAGTGGCTGACCAATTGGGGAGGAGCCCCGGTGACGACAATTCACAATTCCGAGGGCTGGTATCCGGCGCGGGTCCTGGTTGAGCTTTACCGGTACGACCGCAACCGTGGCCAGGTCAAACCCGGCTACCTTGAAGCCATCGACGAGCTGTTTAATTGGGCCAAACATTATGTCTGGACCCGCAACGAGTTCGCCGATGTGCCTTCTTCACCCTTCGCCATCGGTGCAACCTTGAACGCTGCGTTCCTGATGGATTACTACTTCACCTTCCGCGACGATGCCTCGCGGGCAACCAACGCGGTGCTCGCTCTGCGCTTGGCCGACCATGTCATCTGGCGCTATGTCCATCCCTGGGCCATGGATTCCGATCGCTTTGACGGCGCACTGGAGAGCGCTTTCCTGATCGAACCAAATAGCGGGCGTGATTGGGCCGGCTTGGGCTGCGCCAATGAGGTGAATTGGACCATCGACGCCATGACCCAGGTTTATGTGCACACCGGGGATCCGCGAATGCGTTATTATTTGCGCGGCATCCTCCAGCGTTGGCCCGTTCTCTACCAGCCGAACTATGAAGCCTCCCTCGCCGGCTATAACACCAGCGAGGCTCTCACGGAAGGTTTGGGCGTTTTCGATGGCTCTGGACCTGGGCGAGGCGATCGATACCCGTATGGTTTCAGTCCGTCCCTCCCGCTCAACGAACCAGTCGGCGCCTCGTCAATGCGCGTCGTTGCCGGCGCAAAGGCTTGCATCGCTTTCGATAAAAATGGGACGGCGTGGGATGTTGCCGATTACCGCACCGGCGGCTACGGCTCATGCTCGTTCCGGATCGTTTCAAACCTCCCCGGGCCATTCGACGTCAGTTTTTCCTACCCTTTCGTGGACATTTCTCAGTTATCAGTGACTCGTGTGCGTAATGGTAAAACTCAGACGCTCGCCAGCCCGAATGTCGTCCGGCCCCCACAATCCCCAAGCTCGCTTTACCTGTCGCAAGTGCAGAATGGAGATGTGATTTCCATTGGCACAGTGCCCGTCATCGCCCCGATCATTGCGCCCGATAATTCTTTGGTCTTCACTGAAACCAACTCCCAGGCGCAGACCAATGGTTTCTTTACAACGCTCCCTCTGAACCAAGACTACCTCTTGCCTCAAGACTGGACTGATCTTAGCTCGTTTGCAGGGCTCATCCCGGGCGAACGATGGGATTACGGCGTGCCGTACTGGCAAAGCTTGCATGCGGCCACCAATGTGACCGCACTCAGCGCACCTGGCGCTACTGTGATTTTGGTGGCCTATTCGCCTCCCCAGACCGAAACGCTCACACGCTCGCCCGTCCTGGTTTTGAACGACGGCACGCGGGCACCGCTGAGCGGACACCCTGCGCTGGCTTGGCGTGCCTGGCCGATCATCTTCAATCAGAAGGTGCTCCTGGATTATCTTGCGCTGCCGGCCGGCCGGTCTTTGGCTCAAGTGGATCCCAATGGAACCAAAGTTATGGCCGCCACAGCCTTCAGTGGGAGTCCGATTGACTGGCAGCCCTTTGAAGACGCCCTCACGAACGCCTCCGCAATTTTTATTCAAGAGGAAACTCAGGCGCTGCAATTGCTCGCGCTTCAACAGAGCTATGCCCAGTTGCCGGTCGGCCGGATCGCTTTGCTGCCCTTGAGCACCGCCGGCGCCGGCGCAAACTTTGCCGCCGCCACAGGTCTGCGCGACAAATGGGACGTTCTCACTGAGTCCCAGTTCGTCGACATCAACCGATTCAACGCTACTCGCTACCCGCTCGCGTTCTATCTCGGAAGCGAGAACTACGTTAAAACTGTCGTGACCAGCGGTGATGGCAAGGCGGCCATCACGAAATATCTAGCGGGGGGCGGCACGCTTGTCGTTTTGGCTACGGGACCTTTTCCTTTCTACTATGGGTACGGTCCATCCGATCAACCCGGCCCGGCCGACCCGTTATTGCCGGCCCTGGGAATGCCCTTCCAGGGATTCGAGCAGGCGCCTCCCGGCGTCTTCATGCAGCGATATACCAATCAAACCATCCTGCAATCCGTGCCGGTACAGTTTGCTTTTCCGCCCGGGGACCAGCGTCTTCGCGCCGTCACCGGGTCGGCCGTAAGTTCCTTGAATCGATACGTTCCTTTCATCAAGGCGATTGATGCTGACCGGAATTACTACGGCGATGCCGCCGTTTTTATGGCTTTCGGTAGCGGACCTGCCAAGGGCGGCAAGGTGCTCTACGTGTGGGACACGCTGCTTTCCGGCCCGCAAGGCCAGTCCATCATGGCAGATACAGTCAGTTGGATCCTCGATGCGGCGCTGCAGCCTCCACAACCCAAATTTGATTCACTGATGATTGTGGACTCCACCCACGTGGCATTTCATTTCTCCGCGGCGGCGAACCTGGACTATCTCCTGCAGCTTCGGGATAGTTTGAGTTCTGGCGCGTGGTCAACACTGCAGGATTTCTCCAGTGCGCCCACAAACCGCTCTTTTTGGGTCACGAATAACGTCAGTGGGACGCAATCGCGATTTTATCGACTTGTCGTAGGTCCGTGATCCGCCAAATCCATTTGTGAGCAATCCGCGTCGGTCTTAAGAAGTTTGTGAAGCATATCAGTTTCTTCGTAATTGCAGGGGGAAGGCCAAATGCCGCAAAAGCCTCTGCGATGCTTCTGAAAGGCGCTCCCCAATGCCTTAGGGCAGTCGAACCGCCGACAATCACGACGATTAAGCCTCGCCGCTGGTGCAGGCGTCCCTGGTTTTTGCGGGAAATGAGCTTCTTAGAGCGTATTTTAAAACATCGGCTTGGGCGTGGGCACCTGGGCTTGGAGTCCCGCCTTCAGGCGGTTTTGGCGCCGGGCCGCCTAAAGGCTAATGCCTTTCGGTAATTCAGCTGACCTAGCGTTGGATAGCCGTGCCCAGCCGCACCGAGATTTAGATTAGGTAGGCAAT
>Ga0070741_10015790_pt1 | contig 12724 bp, 11 predicted proteins | sample Coa_R1_4_FD_66440 | JGI IMG/M metagenome (GOLD analysis project Ga0070741, IMG submission 66440) | Surface soil microbial communities from Centralia Pennsylvania, which are recovering from an underground coalmine fire - Coalmine... | ecosystem: Environmental > Terrestrial > Soil > Unclassified ...
GCCCGACCTCCTCTCTGGCCTCTTCGGCCAGCATCGGCAGAATGTGGGTCGCGCCCATCTTCTTCGCGGTCTGCAAGCGGCCCTCCGCCGGGTCAATCACGATGAGCGGCCAGGCTCCGGCGCGGCGGCAGAACTGCGTCGCCAACTGCCCCAACAGGCCCGCCCCGATGATGGCGACCGATTCGCCGAACATCACCCGGCTCAGCCGCACGCCGCCCATGACGATCTCGGCCAGCGTGGAGAAGGAGGCCGCTTCCGAGTCCACCCCGGAAGGAATAGGCCGCAGATGCTCGGCGGGATAGAGCGCGTAGGAGGCGTGCCGCGCCGTGCAGGTGATCCGCTCCCCGATCCGCGCCGGGTCTACGCCCTCGCCGACCTCCTGCACGATGGCGACGCTGCTGTAGCCGGGCGGCATGGGGTAGCGGACATAGTTGGCCCAGGCCGAGTTCTCGCGCGGGAAGTCGCCGGACATCATGGTGAGTTCGGTTCCCGTGCTGATGAGCGTGCGCTCGGTTTTCAGCAACACCTGTCCGGGGCCGGGACTGCCCCACTCCTGCGGTTCCAGCGCCGCTTTGCGTGGTTCGGGAAAAATGATCTGATGTCCGGCTGGCATTATTGAATTCTCCTTGATGCCGGGTACTAAACGTACCCGTCTGTGGGGCGGCTGCGCCGCCAAGCGTCCTCGCGGACGCGCCGTTCAGTAAGCTATCGCCTCTGTACCGGGGTGCAAACTTTGCGGTAGGTGGCTCTTCCGTCCGCAGGACGGTTGGCCGCAGGCCCTCCAGACGGGGGTTTTCAACCCCCGGCCTCCTCTGCTCTTCGCTCCGCCGCCATCCGTTCCACCGTATTTCGCAACTGCGGCAGGTCTTCCAGTGTCGCCTCGCCGCCGGGCCTGGCCCATTCCAACCCCTGCTGGCTGGGGAAGCGCCCGGTCGCGAAAAAGGTCGCATAGAGGCTCTCGTCGCCGATAGAAACGGTCTCGCCCGCGTCATTGGGAGCCGGAGCGCGGACGACGGGCGGCGCGGGAACCGTCGTGATCGTCTGCGCGGCGACATAGACCAGGTCGGAGAACTGCACGAACGGCAGCGCGTCCGCCAGTCGGGTGATGGGCCGATCCGCCTCCCCGCGCACGTAGCGCAGGTAGTGGCGCATATTCTGGAGAACCAGGTCTTCCCAGGGAATCGCAACCTCTTCCCGCCTGCCGTCCAGCCACTCGATGCGATACCCTGTGCGCGTGTCGTAGATCAGAGTCGCTTTCTCACACTCGACCCGCTCCCACTGCTTGTGATCGCCCGCGCAGGCGTGCGTCGCCGCTAACTGTAGTTCGATACCGTTGGCGAATTTTCCTTGCGCGAAGACCGTATCCATGCCCTCGATGGCGTGGGCGCGATAGAGTTCCGCCCGCACGGAGGCTATCGGCTCCCAGGCGTAGAGCTTCTCCTGCCCGGCCCAGAAATGGAGGTTGTGGATGAAATGGGCCAGCGCGTTGCCGATGCAGGAGTCCAGCACGAGCTTACCGTCCATAATCAGGCGGCCCGCCCACGCCGCGCGGGTAAAGTAGCTCGTCGGGCGCGGCCACCAGGCGTAGAAGCCGATGCGCCGCACGCCGCCGAACTCGCCGCTCAGAATCCGCCGCTTCAGCGCCTGGCGCCTCGGCTCGATGATGAAGTTGAAGCCGACCTGCGTGGACTTTTGGGCCTGCGCCTCGACCGCCAGCATCTCCTCCATCTCGGCGTAGTTGAGTGTCGGCGGCTTCTCCAGGTAGCAGGCCAGTCCCCGCTCGACGACGGCGCGATGCATCGGCGCGTGCAGAGGAACCGGCGTCGGCACGGTCACAATATCGAGTTCGTCCCGGCAGGCATCCAGCATCGTCCGGTAGTCGGAGAAGACGCGCACGCCGCGCCCCGCGAAATCCCAATCTATCTGCTGCTGCGCAAAGGCGTCGGGGTAGGGGTCGCAGGCGCAGACCACGCGGCACGCCCCCTCTTTTTCCAGCGTCAGGAACTCCTGATGATGAAAGCCCGCGAACCCGCCCATGCCGATGATACCGACGCGAACCGGATTTTGGCCCTTGCGGACGCGCCGCGCGCTCGCGAAATCCAGGAATAGCGCGCTCGTGTTCATCCTTCGCTTCCTGCCTTTCTGCACGATTGGCTCCTACCCAGATGACCTCGCACATAAGGGTATGTTGCTCCATTCCCTTCCCCTGTGTCCGGCGATACCTGATCGGGCGGCGCGAAGTGCAACAAAGACTATGCTCTCTTCTGCGCGCTGGCACGAGTCGAAGCAACGGCAAAAGCCCGCATACCCCACCAGATAGAGTGGCGTTCGCCGATTGACTTGCTCTCGCTGCCGCAGGTACTCACCAAGTAGAGGAGCCGCGCTTGGCCCCAGGTCAAAAAATTGACGTGCGGCTTCCGGGCATTGCCCGGCATCAGAGCCGAGCAGACGGTCAACGAGACGGGAAAACTTCTGCTGCTTCTGTTTCTGTTCCTTCGGCAGGCGTCTCATGGCGGCTCTCTGTCACCGAGATAGGAATGCAGGTATCGTAGCACCAAACAGGCGGTCTGTCAAGGCGAACGGGAACGACGAAATCCTGAGAACATTTCGGGCGCGAGGGTGTCTATAACAAAAATATGGAACAATCCGCTTGGGCCGGGGAACAGGCGACACCGATTCTCGGTCGAATAGTTAAGGCGGATAGCGCCGAAACCGAGGCCGTCTGCACGCAAAACGGCCCTTCCCATCAGCCGAAGCGCGCTATTACAAAAGGAAGTCTCATGATTAGCCAAACTATGGTCTCTCCCGCGACGGGAACAGGCGACTATCTGGAAAAACTGCTGGAACTGGGACAACTGATGAACTCCAGCCTCGACCTCAAGCAGGTGCTGGAGACCGCCATCGAGCAGGTCATCGCGTTTGTCGGGGCCGACCGGGGCTTCATCCTGCTGGTGGACGTGGAGACGGGCCGGGTCTGGGGCGAGGCCGTCCGCAATCTGGAACGCAGCGCCCTGGAAGAGACCCTCTCCGGCAAAGACGAATCGAACAGCGCCGAGATCAGCCGGACGCTCGTGGAGAATGTGCTGACCACGCGCCAGCCCGTCGTCTCTCACAATGCGATGGAAGACCCGCGTTTCGCCGAGCATCAGAGCGTGCAGCTCAACAGCCTGCGCTCCGTTCTCTGCGTGCCGCTGCTTGCGCAGGGGCAGCTTCTCGGCGTTATCTATCTGGACAATCGGGTGCGCTCCGGCCTCTTCACCGAGCGGCATCTTGCCATGCTCTCCGCCTTTGCCAACCAGGCCGCCGTCGCCATCGAGAACGCGCGCCTCTATGAGAATCTGCGCCGCTCCCTGGAAGAGCGCCTGGCCCTTCAGGACGAACTGCACCGGCAGGAGACGCAGCGGCTGGCCCTGGAAGAGGCCGGTCGGCTCAAGTCCGACTTCATCAGCTTCGTCGCGCACGAACTGCGCAATCCGCTCACCACGATTCGCGGCGTCGTGCAGACGCTCATGGCGGATAAGGACAATAGCATTGACCCGGCGACGCGCCAGGAGTTTTATGAAGCCATCGAAGCCGACGCCGACCGCCTGCTGGACATGATCAACGAACTGCTGGATGTGTCGCGATTGGAAGCCGGGCGCGCGCTGACGCTGGCGGTCAGCACGGTCGAACTGCGGCCCCTGCTGGAGAAACTGGTCCGCCGCCATCGCTTCCACAAGTTTTTCACCGCGCGCCATCAGTTGGTCACGGAGATCGCGCCCGACCTGCCGGAGACTATCGAAGCCGACGAGAACAAGCTGAACCAGATACTCTCCAACCTGCTCAGCAACGCCCTCAAGTACTCGCCGGAGGGCGGCACGGTGACGCTGGCAGCGCGGCCCGATGGCCCGAACCATATTCTGCTGCAAGTCCGGGATAACGGGATCGGGATGACAGAGGAGCAGCGCGCCCGCCTGTTCCGGCAGTACGAGCGTGTCGAGCGCGACGAGATCAAGAACATTCCGGGAACGGGCCTCGGTCTCTACCTCGTGAAGCACCTCGTAGACCTGCACGGCGGCGAGATCGCCTGCGAGAGCGCGCCCGGCAAGGGCAGCGTCTTCTCCGTCCGCCTGCCCCTGCGCCCGCCCGCGCATTGAGCGGTCTATCGAGCGAAACAAAAGCCTCCGGTCATTGGACGGGAGGCTTTTTGGTTCTCTGGCGAAAAGTGGGGCTGTTTCGACGCGGGGTTGGCAACTCCAGACCGGGGTTTCCAGGCCTGCCTTCGCAGGCTGGAGTCCGCGCAGGCGGACTTCACCACTTCAGACCAGCCTTTTAAGGCCGCGCACCCATCCGGCGACGACGCAGCAGGCAGTGGAGACTGCTTACTCCCAGGCCGACGAACAGCGCCATTGCGCCGGGTTCGGGGACATCCGCCGTCTTTATCTGGAAGGTGACGCCGTCGTTATAGAAATGGCAGTCCGGGTCGAAGCCGAGCGCGACGTTGTTGCCATGCTGGATGTAGGTCGCCAGCGTCTGCAACTGCGCGCTCGTGAAGTTGTAGGTATAGTTGATGGGCGTTGTGGTAAAGGACTTGTCTATGAGGAAGGTGTCCGCCGTCCCCGAGGACACCAGCCAGTGCGGGTCACTGTGATACCGCGTGCTGATGAAGTCGTCTGTGTAATCCGTCTCCGGCGTCGTGCCGTTCGGATCGTCCACGAACGAGGAGACGCCTCCCGTCTTGGCGGTATCCAGCAGATGCAGGTGCAGGACATTGGGATTGCTATCCCAGTTGCGGATGTCCTTGAAGGAGAGGCTGGCTCCGGTGATCGTCTGGCCGTTCAGATTGATGCCGTTGATGCGCCAGGTATAGACACTGTGATGATCCAGGTCGCTCAGGTCGGCGGGAGACGGGGTAAAGCTCAGCGTCGCGGCTGATGCCGGCGCGGGCAAAGCGCAGCACGCTCCTGCGGCAAGCAAACTGGTGAGCAGAGGGTTCTTGCGCACGATCATACGTCTTCTCACTCCTTTCTTAGTAGCAAAACGTCGAATTTTCACTTTCACCAAGATGGCAACGCGCAGCAAGGCGCGTCGCTTTTAGATTATCGTGGGACAGCCGCCCGGCTTTCAGGTCAGACAGGGACTATCTGGCGCAAATCCGGTAGGAGTGCGGGAGGAAGAGGCCCGGCCCCTTGTACAAACTACCGGGAAAACGGTAAGGCCATCGGTCTGACGGAGAGGGAAGGAGTCCGAACGTATGCCCGAAGCGGTCAGTAAGCCGACGGGAAGTTCCGGCGCGCCCCAGCGAGAGATTCCCTCCTGGCTGGCCGCGCCGGTGCGCGGGCTTGTCGGGTGGGGCTTCTACCTGGCAGCGACGCTCATCGTGGACGTGTTCCTGCTGTTCGAGTCCACGCTCGATGTGCGCATCTACGGCCTGGAGCGGCTGCAGGAGGTCAAGCGGGCCGGGGAGACGCCTCTGCTCGTCCTCTGGCATGGGCAGGGCCTGCTGCCGATGACCGCCTTTCGCAACGAGCGCCTCTGCCTCTACGCCTCCCACACTCGCGAAGAACCCTACTCTCGCTCGCTGCGGATTCTGCGCTGGTGGACGCTGCGACTCATCGAGCGGATGGGCTATCGGGTGGTGGATGCCGCCCGGTTCAAAAGCGAGTCGCGGGGCGTGATGCAGTTCGTCGAGGTGCTGCGGAGCGGAACGGGATCGGTCATCGCGGCGGACGGCCCGCAGGGGCCGATCTACAAGGCGAAGCCCGGCCCGGCTTTCCTTGCCAAGAAAGCGGGCGTGACGCTGGTTCCGCTCGGCGCGGCGATCTCCCACGGATTCGCGCTGGATCAGTGGGATCGGTTCCAGCTTCCCTGGCCGTTCGCGCGGGCCGTGCTGGTCGTCGGGGAGCCGAGGACCGTCTCCGCGAAAGCGGGGGACGAAGAGTTGGAGCGAGCGCGCCTGGCGCTGGAGACGGAGATGAACGCGCGCGCAGCAGAGGCAGAGCGGCGATTGGGGCTTCGCGCGCTAGAGACGGCGCAGCAGGTGGAGGGCCAGAACGCCCAGTGAGGCCAGCAGCAGCCCGATGAGGAGCGGATAGAGCAGGAACAGCCAGGGCGACCAGGCCAGCCCTGTCAGCAGAAACAGCCCGCCGCCCGCCGCGACCGCCCCGCCGACGCTCCATGCCAGGACGTTGCCGCGCACGCGCAAGGGCTTGAGGTGTCGCGGCGCGTCCGGCCTGCCGTTCTCTTCCTCGGTCATGGTTCCACCTCGCCGGGAGACGCCGCCGGAGGCGAAGCGGCTTTGAGCGCGGCGCGCAGTTCCGCGATCGTCTCCTCATAGACGCGCAACTGATTGGCCTGCCGCCGCAGCCGCGCCGAAACCGCCCCGCCGTAGAGCGCGACCGCCCAGAACGCGACGATCTTCAGCCCCTCGCCGCCCAGCACGGAGGGCTGCAAGGTTCCTGCCGGAGCCAGCCCCAGCACCACGACGTAGAGCAGATTGAATACGGCGGCCACGAACAGGCTCATCAGCAGGCCATAGCGCAGGCAGTTGGAGATCAGGAAGACGAAGTAGACGAAGAAAAACGGACTCTGCGTGAAACCTGTATAATAGATGAGGACGGAGATGAACGTCATGTCGCCGAACACGGTGACGTATTTGAGCCAGCGCGGGATCGCCGTCCGCCCAGGCTGCCAGAGATAGGCGGCTTCCAGGGCGGTCATGGCAATGGCCGCCCCGACCAGGCCATACAGCACGGCGTTCGGAAGCGGCACCTTCGGATCGTGCCGCCGTATCCATTCGATGGCGATATAGAGAATCGCGATGGCGAACCACCGGGCGCTGACTTTGGCGCGCTCGGTGTCCCGCTCGCTCTCCCATCCGCCCGTGAGCCTATCGGTCTCCTGCCGCGCGGTTGAGGGTGGTTCGGGAACAGACATAGAAGCCCCTGTGCCTCAAGCCTCCCCTCTCCCGCAGCGCGGGAGAGGGGTCGGGGGTGAGGGCTGCCCCGGTTTTTCCCAATGACGAAGACGCCTGCACCGCAGTATAAGCAAAAGCCGCCCGGTTGTCAAGCTGCGACCGGCCCGCGCCGTCGCCTCTCCCCTGTCAAGATCGGCGCGGGTGTGCTGCTGGCGGGCGCGGGACTGGCGCTCGGCTCGCTGGTCTACGCCTGGACTGCCACGCATCCCCGCCGCAAGCGCCTCTGGCAGCATCCCTCGGACTTCGGGCTGCCCTGCGAGAAGGTTCATTTCCGCGCCGCCGACGGCCTGCGGCTCTCCGGTTGGCTGATTCCCGCGCCCGCCGAAAACGATAGAGAGGCGGTCATCGTCGTCTGTCACGGCTATCCCTACAATCGCTGCGAGATGCTGCCGCACGCCCGCTTTCTCCATGAGGCCGGGTTCACTGTGCTGCTGTTCGACTTCCGGGCGATGGGCGAGAGCGAGGGCGATCTTTCGACCATCGGGCATGAAGAGGTGCAGGACCTGCTCGGCGCGCTCGACTATCTGACACGGCGGCAGGATACGGCCCATTTGCCGGTCGGGGCGCTCGGCCACTCGCTCGGCGGCGCGGTCGCAATCATGGCGGCGGCGCGCGACGAGAGGGTGCGCGCCGTCGTCGCCGAAGCCTCCTATCCGACCTTGCAGCACGCGCTGGATGCGCGCTGCCGCGCCTTCCTCGGCCCGCTGGGGCCGGTCGTCGCGCACTCCACCCGCTACTGGGCCAGCCGCTGGTTCCCGGTCAAGCCCGGCGAAGTCGCGCCGATTGCAGAGATACGGCAGATCGGGCCGCGCGCTGTGATGATCATTCAGGGGCAGCGCGACCTGCAGGTGCGCTGGAAAGACGCGGTGGAGATGTACGCCGCCGCGCAGGAGCCGCGCGAACTCTGGCTGCTCCGTAAGTCCGGCCATGCGCGCTGCCTGCGGGACGCTCCGGACGAGTACGCCCGCCGCGTGACGGCTTTCTTTACCGCACATCTGCGCGGCTCCTGACCCGCTGCAAAAGCAGGGGCAGCAGGAACTTCGGTGGCTCGGCGCGAATTAGAGACCCGTTCCGCTCAGGAGGGAGCCGCTCATGGAAGACACGCAAGAGTATACCGCCTGCGCTCAGGAAGCGCTGCAGACAGGCCCGGAAGAGGCCGAGGCTGTGCGCGAGGAGAGGGAAGAGACCTATCGCGTCATGGCCGACGCCATGCCGCAGATCGTCTGGGCGGCACAGCCGGATGGCGCGCGCAACTACTTCAATCAGCGCTGGTACGAGCATACAGCAATGACTCCGGCGCAGACGAAAGGCTGGGGATGGGTCTCGGCGCTGCACCCGGAGGATCAAGAACGCTGCCGGGAGGCGTGGCGCGCGGCGGCCCTGGCAAGCGAAGCGTTCGAGATAGAGTATCGCCTGCTCTGCGCCGAGGATGGCAGCTACCGATGGCAGATGGAGCGGGCCTTGCCGGTCTTTGCGCCGACGGGCGAGATCGTCAAATGGTTCGGCACCTGTACCGACATTGACGACCTCAAGCAGGCCCAGGCGCAGATCGAAGACCTGAACCTGCGGCTCCGGCGGGCGATGACCGAAACGCACCATCGGGTGAAGAACAACCTGCAGATCATCTCCGCGATGGTGGATATGAAGCTGATGGCGGGCGAGGAGACGATCTCCTCTGCCGAGTTCAAGCGGCTGGGAGCGCATATCCATGCGCTGTCCGCCGTCCACGATATTCTGACCCGAGACGCCAAAGCGCGCGAGCAGCCGGAAGCCATCTCCATCCGCGAAGTCCTGGACAAGCTGCTTCCCGTGCATCAGCAGGCCGCGCCGCACTGCCATATCACGGCCCGCATCGAGGATATTCCCCTTCCGGGGCGGCACCTCACCTCGCTGGCCCTCGTGCTGAACGAACTGATGAGCAACGCCATCAAGCACGGGCGCGGCCACGTAGAGGTCGTCGTCGGGCGGGAGGAGAGCCAGGTCATGGTCACGGTCTGTGACGACGGGCCGGGCTTCCCGGACGGATTTGATGTCAAGACAGCCGCCAATACCGGCCTGGAACTGGTGCAGAGCCTCGTGGAGTGGGACATGCGGGGCCATATCGCTTTCGGCAATCGGCCTCAAGGCGGCGCGCAGGTGGTGCTGACCCTCCCGCTGCAAAGTCCCTGACAGCCCCGACTTCCGGGGGAAGCCGCGCGCCCCGCGCAGACACTCTCTTCTGCGCGCCACAGCGACGACATAACAAACGACGAGGCTCCTATCGTGTCTCCCCTCAAAGGGCCGACCGGCTCTATTACCATCATCTGCGGCAGCATGTTCTCCGGCAAGACCGAGGAACTGATCCGCCTGCTGCGCCGCGCCATGCACGCCCGCAAGCAGGTGCAGGTCTTCAAATCGGCGCTGGAGACGCGCTGCGAGACGACGGTCATCCGCACGCATGACGGCGTCTGCTTCAACGCCCTCTCCGTTCCCGATGCGCGCACGCTCGAAAATCTGCTGGAACCGGGCGTGCAGGTGGTCGGCATCGAGGAGATTCAGTTTTTCGATCCGGCCATCGTGCCGCTCTGCCAGCGGCTGGCCGATCAGGGCGTCCAGGTCATCGCGGCGGGGCTGGATCAGGACTTTCGCGGCCTGCCGTTCGGGTTCATGCCACACCTGATGGCGCTGGCGGATAACGTTTTGAAGCTGCACGCCATCTGCAAGGTCTGCGGCAGCGAGGCCAGCCGCACCCAGCGGCTTGTGGACGGACGGCCCGCCGCCTGGGATGAGCCGACCATCCTGATCGGCGCGGAAGAGAGCTACGAGGCGCGCTGCCGCCGGTGTCATCGCGTGCGCAATGCGCCGCGCGACACGCAGGGAGCCTCCGAGCCGTCGGCCCGCCGCCTGCGCCGTGCTAAGGCGAGCGGGCGCGGCAGGAACGGGACCGGGGAGGCCGAGAAGCAGAACGGCCACCACGCCGCGCCGCCGGAATCCTTCCTCCCCTCCGACGACGGCTCGCAACTGGAGATGTTTCCCGAAATCCTCGACGAACCGGAATCTTGACGCAAAGGAGATGCGTGCGCATGGCGGATACAGCCGAACTGAAAGCCGGAGTAAAGAGTATTGAGATCACGCCGCCACTCGGCGGCGAACTGAGCGGGTACGGACTCTATCTGGGGAGGAAGTCCCAGCATATTCGTCGGCCCCTCTATGCGAAGGCGCTCGTGCTGCAGCAGGCGGAGACGCGCGTCGCCCTTATTACCGCCGATCTGCTGGCGGTCTCCACCGAGATCACCGAGAGAACGCGGGCTGCGGTCGCGGCGGCGACCGGCATTCCCCCCGATAACGTGCTGATCGCCTGCTCCCATACGCATTCCGGCCCGGCGACGATCTTCCTGCGCGGCTGCGGCGACGTGGATAGCGACTATGTGGCCCTGCTGCCGCGCTACTTCACCACGGCGGTCATCGAGGCGGTCGCCGCGCTGGAGGAGCGGTCTGTCTATGCCAGCCAGACCACTCTGACCGGGCTGGCGAAGAATCGCGTGGACCCGGCGGGCGCGGTGGATACCACTGTCCAGGCGCTGGAGTTCGTGCGCCTGGGAGCCAGGCAGGACTATGTTCTGTTCTCCTTTAGCTGCCATCCCGTCTCGACGCACTCGACGGACACGGGCATCGACTCGGACTTTACGGGCGTTGCGCAGTCTCTCATTCAGCGCGCCAACTACGATGAGGTTCTCTTTCTGCAAGGCTCCTGCGGCGACATCAATCCGGTTCTGGCGCATGAAGAGGAGGAGGCGCGCTGCGGGCAGATGCTGGCAGGCGCGGCGCTGGTGGCGATGGCGCAGTCGCAGGAGGTGGAGGAGATCGCCCCCTTGCGCTGCCTGCGGCGCACCATCGAACTGCCGCTCCACATTCTGACGCGCGAGGAGCTGGAGCAGAGGCGCGACGCCAATCGCGCGCTGCTGGCGGAACATCCCGCCGATTCGCGCGAAGGCCGCACGGCCCGCTTCTGGGTCGAGACGACCGAGAACCTGTTGAATCAACTGTCCGGCGGCGATGTTCGCAGGACGCTTCCCTGCGAACTGCAAGCCGTGCGGATCGGAGACATCGCGCTCATTGCGCACCCGACGGAACTGTTCGCCGAGTTCGGAATGGAGATCAAAGCCCGCTCGCCCTTCCCGCACACCTTCGTCGTCGGGTACGCCAACAACTTCCTCGGCTACATTCCCAATGAGGCCGATTATGCACGGCGCGGCTATGCCGCCGACATGGTTCCCTTCCTGCTCGATCTCTTCCCCTATACGCCCAACATCGGGCGCGTGTTCGTAGAGGAGTGCGTCCGCCTGCTGAACGATCTGCACGAGTCCTAAATCGGCGTGATCCGCGCCTGGAGAAACAGAGAGAACGATGGCCCGCAAGCCGAAGACGCCGCCTGCCGAGGATGCGCGCATCGCGCGCCTGGAAGCGGAGAGGGAAGCGCCCTTGACGCAGGAACAGAGGGAGCGGCTGCCCAATCGCCTGCAAGGTCTGCCCGGCAAGGAGAGCAGGCTGCGGCAGTATCCGCTCGCCGATGGCGGCGATGCGCCCTGCTTCCTCTTTCCGCCGATGCGCCGGGAACGAAAGGCCGGGAAAGGGAAGCGCGCCGATGGCTGAGATTCCGCTGCACTACCGTTCGGTGACGGAACTGGGCGCGCTGCTGCGGACAAAAGCCGTCTCCTCCGTCGAACTGACCCGGCTCTATCTCGACCGCCTGGAGAAGCAGGGCGGCGCGCTCAACGCCGTCGCGGAACGGACGCCGGAACTCGCGCTGGCGCAGGCCCGGCAAGCCGATAAGGAGTTGGCGGCGGGCCAGCCGCGCGGCCCGCTGCACGGCATCCCCTACGGCGCGAAAGACCTGCTGGCGACGGCGGGCATCCCGACGCGCTGGGGTTCGCCCGCCCACGAAGACCAGGTGTTCGACTACGATGCGGCGGTCGTCGCGCGGCTGCGCGACGCGGGCGCGGTGCTGGTGGGCAAGCTGGCGATGGTCGAACTGGCGGGCGGCGGAGGCTATGAGTACGCCTCGGCCTCGCGGGAGGGGCCGGGCCGCTGCCCCTGGAACCCGGAGCGGTGGGCGGGCGGCTCCTCGTCGGGGTCGGGCGCGGCGGTCGGCGCGGGCGCGGTCGGGTTCGCCATCGGTACGGAGACCTGGGGCAGCATCATGACTCCGGCGGCCTTCTGCGGCGTCAGCGGCCTGCGGCCCACCTATGGGCGCGTCAGCCGCTATGGAGCGATGGCCCTCTCCTGGACGATGGACAAGATCGGCCCGATGGCGCGCTCCGCCGAGGACTGCGGCCATATCTTGCAGGCGATTGCAGGTCATGATCCCCGCGACCCGTCCACGACGACAGACCGCTTCACCTTTCGCCCGCGCCCGGCCCGCGCCTCGCTCCGCCTGGGCGTTCTGCCGCACGACTACAGCAAATCGCCCGCCGCGCAGCAGGCGTTCGAGGCCGCGCGGAACGTCTTCAAGAAGCGGAAGTTCCGGCTCCAGGACGCCGACTATCCGCCGGATATTCCCTACGACGCGGCGGCGGGAACCATCATCACGGCGGAGGCGTCTGCGGCGTTCGAGAACCTGATTCGCAGCCCGAAGCTGAGCGCGCTGGCCGATGCCCATCAGCAGGCGGGCCTGATCGCGGGATTGGCTCTGCCCGCCTCCGACTATCTCCGGGCGCTGCGTATCCGCGCCATTGCCCTGAAGGCGCTCAACACGCTCTGGGACGCTTTCGACGCCCTGCTCGCCCCGAC
>Ga0070741_10015791_pt1 | contig 12723 bp, 12 predicted proteins | sample Coa_R1_4_FD_66440 | JGI IMG/M metagenome (GOLD analysis project Ga0070741, IMG submission 66440) | Surface soil microbial communities from Centralia Pennsylvania, which are recovering from an underground coalmine fire - Coalmine... | ecosystem: Environmental > Terrestrial > Soil > Unclassified ...
TGGATCTGTACGCTGCGTGGACACGAGTCCCGCGCGATCATCTCCGGCAGCTCTATATCGATGTCTTGCTGGCGCTCGCTCAGGATAATCAATCGCGTGGCGATTTGGCCACCGCGGCGGAAACTTACCGAACGGCGCTGGAAAAGGATGCCACGCTGGAGATCGCCCATCGCGGTCTGATGACAATCTTCGGCCGGCAAGGTCAACGTGATCGCGCCCTGAAGCAATACGGCGTTTGCCTGGACGCCCTGGCCGAGGAACTGGGGGTCGCGCCGTCGCAGGAAACCCGCACACTGTACGACGAGATTGAGCGGCAGGCGCCAGACACTACGGTCACCGTCGAACGGACACGATTGCAGACGCCGGTCCGAATGGCTCCCCTGGTGAACCGCGAGGCCGAATGCCGGGTCATCGATGGCTGCCTGGACCAACTGCTCGCCGGACGAGGCAGCGTGCTCGTGATCGAAGGCCCGGCCGGTATCGGTAAGACCCGCCTGACCAGGGAGCTGATTGCACGCGCCCAGCGCCGTGGATTTCACGCGCTCGTCGGTTCAGCCTACGAGATGGAAGGGACGATCGCCTACGGTCCGTTCCTCGACATCCTCCAGGCGGCGCTGCGCGACAGTTCCGCGGGCCAGGAACGGATACCCGCGGAAATCGCCTCCGTGCTGTCGGGTCGCCTGCCGGATGCGCAGCCGGTGCCCAGCTCCGACCCGCGGGCGGCCCAGACCTATTTGTTCGCCGCTATCGCGGAGTTTCTGCGGCAGCACGCTTTATCAGCCCCGCTGGTGGTGGTGTTGGAAAACGCTCACGCGGCCGATCAGGTTTCGCTCGAGTTGTTTCACTTTCTCGCGCGACGCCTGCAGGACGTGCCGCTGCTCCTGGTTGCCACCCGCCGCACGGAAGGAGCGGCGACCGGCGATCCGCTGGACAAGCTTGTCCGGAGCGTTCGAGAAACGGCGCCGGTGAACGTGCTTGCGCTCGGCCCTCTGAGCGCCGTCGATCATCACGATCTGCTTCAGCAACAGAGTGGCGAGCGGTCGCTGTCGCGCGAGCAGAGCGACGAGATCTTTCAGCTCTCCGAGGGCAATCCGATGTACGCGCTGGAGCTGCACGAGTTCCGCAGCCGGCCGTCGTCGCCGGGTACGCACCGGTCGCAATCAACCGGGACGATTCCACCGTCGCTGCGCAACAGCATCGCGGAGCGGCTCGGGAAACTTTCCTCATCGGCACGTGAGCTATTGACCATCGCCGCCGTCGCGGGCGAGGGCGTTTCCTATCCCTTGTTGGAGACGCTGTGGCCAAGCGGCAACGAGGGAAGAGAAGATGCCGATGCCGGTTTACTCGACTTGATCGACCAGCTGATCGCGGCACAACTGCTCTACGAACGCGGTATTCACTACCATTTTCGCCACGCGCTGTACCGGAACTGTATTTATGAATCGGCCTCGGAAGCCAGGCGCCGCGTAATGCACGCGCGGGTCGCGCGCGGCCTGGTCGAGCTTGGCGAGCGGGAAGACGAACTGCCCGTCGAGAACATCGCTTTCCATTATCAGATGGCCGGCGATGCCCGGCAGGCCGCGCACTTTCTGACGCTCGCCGGCCAGAGGGCGGCCTCGATGTATGCGCACGACGACGCCTTGCGCTGCTACCGCCGGGCGCTGGAGATGCTGGAGCCGGCCCGCGACGCCATGGTGAAACGGATCTGCGGGAACCTTTACAGCTTGATCGGCGATACCAGTCGTGCCGTGGGCTACCTGAATCACGGCTTCGCGGCGTATGAACGCGCGATGTCCTTGATCGAAGGCCTGCCCGTCAACGAAGCGGAGGTCACGGAACTGCATCGCAAGATCGCGCTCGTCGCCATCTTTTCCGCCGATATGCAGAAAGCCGGACAGCATCTCGCGGAGGCCTGGCGCCATGTTGGCAACGACCCGCGCACGCACGCGCGGCTGCATATCCTGCGTGCGCTTTACCTGTGGCACTTCAACCGGCTCGAGGAAGCGGCGGAATACGCACACCGTGCGCTCGATCTGGCGGAATCGGCGCAGGCCGCGGTGGAATCGGCGCAGGCGTGTGAAATCCTCGCCATGGCCTATCTGCCGTTGGGGCGCTGGCAGGAAGGACTGCGCTACGAGCGACAACGCCTGCAGCACGGCCGCTGGTCGCCCGACCTGGTGGTGGCCACCGATGCCCACCTGTGCTTGTGGGAATACCACGTGCACGAAGACCGCATGCTGGATCAGGCGACGACCTTCATGCGGGAAGTCTCCGCGGAGGCGGATCGCCTGGGCGACCTGCGTTGCGTGGCCATCTGCCAGTACGCGCTGGGGACGATTCATCTGTGGCAGGGCGACACCGCCACGGCGCTGAAGCAGCTCGATGAAAGTCTCGCGTTGCACGACAAGGTCGGTTCGCCGGCGGGCATGGCCTATGCGCTGGCGCGCCGTGCGGTGTTGCATACCGTGGTCAACGCCATCGAGCAGGGATGGCAGTCGGTGCAGAAAGGCATCGAGCAGGCGCAACGCGCGTCGATCCGCGATCACTGCCTGCAACGACTTTACGGCGTCGGCATCTGGAACCGTCTGCAGGCCGGGGATACCGGGCAGGTGGCCGACTTGGTAGCGCAAAGCGAAGCGCTACTCGAGGCGAACGGCCCGTGTACGGCCTGCAGCCTGGATCTCTATCCCTGGCTGGCGCTCTACTACTTCGAAGGAGGCGACATTGAGCGCGGGGCACGCTGCGCGCAGCGCCTCGAACAACTCGCGGCCAAGACCGGTAACCCGGTGGGCGAGGCCTGCGCCGCCATCGTCCGCTGCGGCGTGGAGCGGGCGCGGGGCAACCCCGAGGGGTTGCGCGACGCCCGCCGCCTGGCGACTGACCTCATGCGGGCGTCAGTGCTGAAGGGCTCGACCTCGCCGATGAGCTATCTATTCGACCGCATGGCTGGCGCGCACTGAGCGGAAGGTTTGCGGAAGACGACCGGAAGAGGCGGTCGCTATCGTGATGCCACTTCAACCGACAAGGAGGTGCATCGTGAGCACAGCGACGACTGCCAAGGCGGGGCTCGATACCGCCGACCTGGAGCAAAAGGTCAAGGCCATGTATCGGGACGTGGCCCTCAACCCGGCCGGCGAGTTTCATTTCGAGATGGGCCGCGCGCTCGCCGAGCGCCTCGGCTATCCCGCCAGCGATCTGGACCGCATCCCGGCGGCCGCCATCGATTCGTTCGCGGGCGTGGGCTACTACTTCCATCTCGCCAAGCTGCGGCCGGGCGAAGCCGTGGTCGATCTGGGGAGCGGCTCGGGCATGGACGCCTTCGTTGCCGCACTGCACGTCGGCACGACCGGAAGCGTGCTCGGCGTCGACATGACCGACGAACAGCTCGACAAAGCGGAGCGCCTGCGTGCCGCGGCGGGCTTCGACAATGTGTCCTACCTCAAGGGCTACATCGAGAGCGTGCGCCGTGACGACGCCTCGTTCGACGCGGTCATCAGCAACGGGGTGATCAACCTCGCGCCGGACAAGCAGCGGGTATTCAACGAAGCGGCGCGCCTGCTGCGGCGCGGCGGGCGGCTCGCGATCGCCGACATCGTCACCGAAGCCCAGCTTCCCGACGGCGTTACCGAGAAAGCCGCCTTGTGGGCTGCCTGCATCGGCGGCGCCATGCAGGTGGACCAGTACCTCGAAGCGATCAAGCGCGCCGGCCTGCGGCTCGAGACCATCCAGGACAACCCGCAGTACCGCTTCATTTCCGACAACGCGAAGGGCGCCGCCAGGAAGTACGGCGTGAAGAGCGTCTCGTTGCTCGCTGTCAAGGCCTAGTAAAGGAGATCACATGGAAAACGGCAATCGCAATCTCGTTGTTCTGATCACGCACGGCACCGACCACGAACTGTCCTCGGTCGCCTTCACCATCGCCAACGGCGGCCTGACGGCAGGGCTCGGCGTCTCGATCTTCCTCACCAGCGCGGGTGTCGACCTGGTGCGCAAGCGCGCTGCGCTGTCGACCCAGGTCGCCCCGCTCGAGCCGCTCGAGGCGATGATCGGCGATTTCATCAAGCGCGGCGGCAGCCTGTGGGCCTGCACGCCCTGCGTCAAGGCGCGCGGCTACGAGCCGGGTGACCTGATCGACGGCGTGACGATCACCGGCGCGAGCAAGATGCACGAGCTGATAAAGCAGGGCGCCGCGACGCTCAGCTTCTGAGGAGGCAGCCGATGGAACAGGCGAGAATCCGCGAGTCGCTCGAACGCGACAGCGACGCCCTCGCGAGGAACCCAACCAAGGCGCGCAGCACAGCCGCGCCGCTCACGGCGAGGTTGAAGGATCGGCGCGCAGGGGGCGAGCGACGATGCCCTGCGCGAGATCGCGGCCTGGGGCGAGGCGCATTCGCCGGTTGCATGCACGATGCGCATGCCGCCGACGATCTCGACCGAGGCGGAGATCGTGGTCGCGAAGTGAAGCCGATCGGTTAAGCTGCTGCCGATCATGCCCGCGCTGCGCCTGCCGAACGCCTCCCTCGCGGAACTCGCGAAGCGAGTCGCCGGCAGGCTCATCCAGCCCGGCGACGGGGACTACGACGAGGCGCGCCGGGTCTGGAACGGCATGATCGACAAGCGGCCGGCGCTCATCGCCCGCTGCGCGTGCGTCGACGACGTCAAGGCGGCGGTGGAGTTCGCGCGCGCTCACGAACTGCTGGTCGCGGTCCGCGGGGGTGGACACAGTGTGGCGGGTCATGGGACCTGCGACGGCGGTCTGGTCATCGATCTGTCGTCCATGCAAGCCGTTTTGGTCGATCCGGGTGAGCGACTCGCGGCGGTTCAACCGGGCCTCAATTGGGGCGGCCTCGACCGCGCGACACAGGCGCATGGATTGGCAGTGACCGGCGGAATTGTGTCCACCACCGGGGTTGCCGGCCTGACCCTGGGCGGCGGCATCGGTTGGCTGATGCGCAAGCACGGGTTAACGGCGGACAATCTACTGAGCGCCGATCTGGTTACGGCCGAGGGACGATTCCTGCACGCGAGCGCGGAGCAAAACGCGGAACTGTTCTGGGGGCTGCAGCGCGGCGGCGGCAATTTCGGCATCGTCACCGAGTTTCGTTTTCGTCTGCACCAGGTGGGGCCGATCGTGCTCGCCGGCTGGGTGCTGTATCCGCAGGAAAAGGCGCCCGAGGTGCTGCGGTTTTATCGCGACTACGCCGCGACCGCGCCCTATGAGCTGACCACCATCGTCATCTTGCGCCGGCTGCCGCATCTTCCCAAGCTGCCGCCCTTTCTGCGCGGCATGCCGGTCATCGGGATCGCCGTCTGCTATGCAGGCGTCATCGAGGCCGGCGAGCGCGCGGTGCAGCCATTGCGCGCTTTCGGCCCGCCGTTGGTGGATGGCATCGGCCTGAAGCCTTACATCACTCACCAGACCATGTTCGACGCCGCGCAGCCGCGCGGACGCCACAACTATTGGAAGACCGCGTATCTGTCCGAACTCAGTGACGCGGCCATCGACGTAATCGTCGACGGCGCGCGTCAGATGACATCGCCGCTGTCGGTTCTGACGCTGTATCAATTGGGTGGCGCGGCAAGGCTTGAAGACGCGGCCTTCTGCGTAAACGCCGCCGCGACCTGGACCGAGCCGACAGAGAGCCAGCGACATATTTCCTGGACGCGCGAGTTCTGGGGGGATATCGAACCGTGTTCTGCCACCGGCGCCTATGTGAATTTTCTCGGCGAGGAAGGTCAGGAGCGAACGCGGTCTGCCTATCGGGAAAGCTACGATCGCCTGGCAGCCCTGAAGAACACGTATGACCCGGACAACTTCTTCCGTCTGAATCAGAACATCGAGCCAGCCGCATGATTCGGCGATGGACGAGCTGTTGGCAACGTGGGCAAACGAGGGGTTGGCAACGTGGAATGAATGAGGTCGCTGACACGTGAAAGCGCGAGCTTTCTCATCTTTCGGCCGTTGCCGGAGGCGTGTCATGGCTTTGTTACTACCGAGCACTGCAACTCGGAACCGGTGATCGGCGTCGCGGCGTCCGCCTTCCCCGGGCACCCGCTGGTTTATCTCGCCATCATCCAGGGATCGATTGTCGAACTGCCCATGCTGCTGCCGATCGCAATGGTGACGCTGGAGTCGAAAGATCGGATCGGTGCTGCGCCCTTTGTGGGCCACGATCGAGCGTGACGGTGGCTTCGCCTGGGAGCTCGGTGACTTCCCGCGCCGATCCCCAGCTTCGGGCTCAAACCGTCGACATGACCGACCGCAACCGACTTCAGTCTGCGGGTGGCTTATGTCCGAACAGCCGCGTACGGAGCTGGCCGACGAACGCCGAAGCCTCGCCGCGCTTCCACGACAAGCCTATGGCGGCATTCAAGTCCCGGCCGACCATCGTGACGACCACCATCGGCGATCCCCAGATGAGAAGTCCGGCATACGCGATCAGTATCAAGCCAAGAAATTCGGCCTCATCGCCCAGCCCGACGAATGCAAACCCGAACGCGAGCACCAGCGATGCGACTAGGAGATGACGCGAGATGTCGAGGCGCACCGAGGTGACGAACTGCAGCGGTATCTCTTCTCCCGATCCGCCCCGGATCCATCCCTTGGATTGAAAATAGATGACGCGTCTGTCCGTCACGGTGCCAAAGCCGTTTTGGACGAGCGTCTGCTCCGTCTGGTGATCCATATACCCCTCCCTTTTGGGTACAGGTAATCGCCATGTCGGCAAGGTCCTGCGGAGAGAAACTCACGCCTAAGAGGAGGCGACCGCAAGCTGCGGGTGCAAAGCTCGTATCGCGGCATTGTCGTCGAGGGCGTCGACGAGGTGACCTGCGCGCGATACCGGAGCCGAACGGCGGATCGCCCTGAAAGGCGTTAAATCAATTTTCGAGCGCGCGGCCCCGATCTTGGTCCCGCGGCTGTCCCGATCTGCGCGTACGTGGCCCACGGCATACGTTCACGGCGCTTTCCGCCGATCGCGTCGCATCACGAGACCGGTCAGCGCGACGGCGGAGAATGCGGCGCCGGCGTAGAAGGTCGTGGCGGGACCGAAAACGTTCCACAGGCCGCCGGCGATCACGCTCGCGGCGAGCAGCGCGAGGCCGGTGGCCAGGTTGAACACGCCGAACGCGGTGCCGCGCAGGTCCGCGGGCGCGGCGTCGGCGATGATCGCGGTGAGCAGCCCATGGGTCGCGCCCATGTGCAGGCCCCACAGCACCGCGCCCGCACCGACCGCCCATGTCCCGGTTGCTTGCGCAAGGACCAGGTCGGCGGCGATCAAAAATCCGATCCCCAGCCCGAGCAGCCGCCCGCGGCTGCCGTTGTCGGAGAGCCGCCCGAGCGGATACGCCGACAGCGCGTACGCCACATTCATCACGATCAGGATGAGCGGCACCCAGGTCACCGCCAGCCCCACGTCCTGCGCGCGCAGCAGCAGGAAGGCCTCGGAGAATCGCGCCAGCGTAAGCACGGCGGCGAACGCCACCGCGAGCCAGAAGCGCCCCGACAGCCGCGCCAGCTCGTCGCGGTGGATCGGCGAGCGGCGTTGCACCGGGCGTGCGACGTCCGGCTCCCGCACGCCGATCACGATCAGCGCGATGCAGACGAAGGCGGGAACGACCGCGATCCAGAACACCAGCCGGAAGTCGTCCCCGGACAGCGCCATCAGCGCGAGCGCGGCCGCAGGCCCGGCGAAGGCGCCGACGCTATCCATCGACTGGCGCAGACCGTAGGCGGCGCCGCGCAGCGCCGGCGGCGTGATATCTGCGATCAGCGCGTCGCGCGGCGCACCGCGAATGCCCTTGCCGATGCGATCGACGAAGCGCGCGAACAGCACCGAGCCGATTCCCGTGGCGAGCGGGAACAGCGGCTTGGTCAACGCCGCCAGCCCGTAGCCGAGCAGCACCAGCGGCTTGCGCCGCCCGATCCAGTCGCTGATCGCGCCGGAGAAGATCTTGGAGATGGACGCGGTCGCCTCGGCGACGCCCTCTACGATGCCCACCGAAAGCGTGCTCGCGCCCAGCACGCTCACCAGGAAGAGAGGCAGCAGGCTGTGGATCATCTCCGAGGACAGATCCATGAACAGGCTGACAAAGCCGAGCGCGACGACGCCGGAAGGCAGTTTGCGTCGCGTCACCTGCGTGCCCTGCCGGGAAAGAATCGCCGCGTCCTCAGTGTGCGCACGGGTCTCGCAGGAACCCCTTCGGTTCGACCCCTCCATGCAGCCCTACCCGCGCAGGATTACTTCTTCCCCATCAGCCAGCCGTCGCCAAGACAGCGCGGACAGGTTCCATCCTCACGCACGCCGGTGCCGGCGCACACCGGACATTCCGTCCAGTCGTCCGCATTCGCCCGCCAGATGATTCTTCCTCCGCAGGGCCCGCCGTCCGAACCGGGGCGAACGCACATGACCGTTCTCTCCACCGGTCCGTTATAGGCCCTGCCGCACCGCATGCACCCGGCGTCGGGGCGCGGTTTTTTGGAAATACCCTTCGCCATCGTCCGCTTCTCCCCCTACCTGTTCTACTCACGGCCAACGAAGCGAGCAGATCATTCGCGATCGTCGCGGAATCGAAATCCATCGGTAGGCGTCGTTTTTCTGGAGGAACGTTCGCGCCCATGGTGCGCCATATTCCGTCGGATATTTCGGTAATTCCTGGATCGTCCCTGCGCGCCGCAAGCAGTGCATCCTGCTGTGCGCGAACCACGGTGTCAAGCGCCTGCCTGCCCGGCCGGGATTCTCGCGCGGCGGCCTGCGGATTCCTTTCTCCGACTCCTACCGAGGCAATGCCATGCCGCGGCTCCGAAACCCGCGGACCGCGATGCGCCTTACCGGCGTGCTGCACAGATATCCGTTTTGCCAGATCGATTCGCACAGTAGTAATCTTGTCCACGACCCCTCCTCTCGCCACGGATGGGCGACTACGGCATTTCCATCCCGGCGCTTCGATCCAGTGCGGGTCGCCTGCCCGGAGGAGAAGTGCCTTTTATTCATCAGATCGCGGAGGCATGGCCATGCCAGACGCAAAGCAATCGAATCCGGAAAAGGGCTGGAGCGGGATCGTGTCGCGGAGTGTTTCGCTGGTCCCGGTAAATATCCGCGAAGCGATCGGAGCGTGGCTTGGAATCTGGTTCTTCCTGCTCGCGCCGATCGTGATCCTCGCCGGCGTGGCGATCGTCTACGACACTGCGAGAACATCGACCCCGGAAAAGCCGTGCTGGCAACTGCAGCAGGTCGGCGAGCGCGTATTCAAGCTCAACGCGTGCACGGGAGAGATCGTCGAGATCAAACTCGAACCGAAGGCGGCGGCGGCACGTCCGGCCAGGAAATAGGTTCGCAAGATCGCGTGCGGCCCGAGTCCCGTTCCGAAGCCGACACGGGACACCCCCGCAGATGTGCCCGCCCGCTTGTCGCGCCGGGCGTTGTCCGGAAACCGCGGTCGAACCGGGACCAGCATGGCTCTCAATGAACATCCCTTCGATGTAATCGTGATCGGTTCCGGCATCGGAGGCCTCGCCTGCGCCGCGGCGCTGGCGCGGTTCGGCCGCAGGGTCCTGGTGCGATCCAAAGAGGGACTTCGGCGCAGGCTCAAAGAGTCGTTTGCGGACAGCGCTCCGGATATCGATCGGTTTTTCTCGGCGCTGGATGCCTTCGGGCGCAGCCGCCGCCTTCCTTTCATGCAGCGCGCGTTACCTCGGCCCTTGGCATGGCTGGTGGGCCTGTGGCAGCGACGCGAGTTGGGGCGCTGGTGGGGACGGACCATCGCCGAGGTACTCGAGGAGTTCCTCCGCGATCCGAAGCTGCGTGCGGTCCTCGTTGCGCAATGGGGAGATCACGGCGGCCCGCCGGCTGAAGCGAGTTTCGGCATGCATGCGACGATCGTGCAGCATTACCTCGATGGCGCCTACTTTCCCGTGGGAGGAGCGCGTGCTTTCGCCGACGCGCTGGTCCCGGTCATCGAGAAATCCGGCGGCGCCGTGCGACTCGGATCACCGGTCGCGAGAATTCTCGTCGAAGGGGACCGCGTGGCCGGCGTGGAACTGGAGGACGGGACGAGATACGAATCCCGCAGGGTGGTTTCCGACGTCGGCGCGCGGAGCACCGTCGCCCGGCTCCTGCCGGCCGAATTTCGCCCCGAGTCTCAGACGCCCTCGACCGCGATGATCCTCGCCTTCGCGGTTTTCTCGCGGACGTCCTTGGCCTTCCTGTATTCCGCGGAGTGGTACCACTCGCGCAGCCGGGCAAGGCTTTCGAACTGACACACTACGAGCCGCTTGGGATTCCAGTCGCCCTCGAGCACCTCGGTCTTGCCGCCGCGCACGATGAACTTGCCGCCGTATTTTTCCAGCGAAGCGCCGGCCAGTTTGCGGTACTCCTCGTAGCCCTTGGGATCGAGAACCTCCACTTCCGAAATCAGATAGGCGGGCATTTTTTCTCCTCCTCGAAACGGTCGGACGGCCTCATCCGGCCGGGCGGGCGTCATTATTCCTCATGTCGCCAATGGCGGCGAACCGGCCCGGTGCGGAACCTTCCGGCCGCCTTTGCGTTCAGAGGACGGATGTCCACGGCGGATCGTCCGCCCCACGCGTTACCGTGCGGGGGCTGCGCGATCGCGTGCGTCGCGGTTATTATTTAGCCCGTTCCAACTTGCTTGCGGGAGGTCGAGCGGCATGTTCAAGGCGCTGATGCAACGCATCGGAAGCGGAACGCAGGTCTGCTTCCACGTCACCTTCGCCGACGGTTCGAGCTGGCAGAGCCGTCCCGGCGATCCGGTCGTCCGGCTCCACTTCAAGACCGCCGGCGCGCAGTGGCGCACGCTGGCTTTCGGCCACATCGGTTTGCTCGAGTCGTATTTCGACGGCGATGTCGATATCGACGGCGACCTGGCGCAGGCATGCCGTGCCGGGCTGGACAGCGGCTTCGACGGCGGTCCGAACCCCCTGGTATGGACGCGCAACCAGTGGCACGAGCTGCGCTTCTCCAACCGCTCGATCGCCCAGGCCAAGGCGAACGCGCGCTTCCATTACAGCCACGGCGCCGACTTCTACGGCATGTGGCTCGACCGCGAGCTGATGATGTACACCTGCGCCTACTGGAAGGAAGGCACGCAGACGATCGAGCAGGCGCAGCGCAACAAGGTCGAGCACGTCTGCCGCAAGATCCGCCTGCGGCCCGGCGAGAGCGTGGTGGACATCGGCTGCGGCTTCGGCGGGTTCATGTTCCATGCCGCCGAGCGCCACGGCGCGCGGGTGTGCGGGGTCAACAACACGACCGAGCAGGTAGCCTGGGTGCGCGAAGAGATCGGGCGCCGCGGCATGGCCGACCGGCTGGAGTCGCGCGAGGCGGACTTCCGCGAGGTGCACGCGCAGTTCGACAAGGTGGTCTCGATCGGCGTGCTGGAGCACGCCGGCCGCGACCAGTTGCGCGAAGTGGTGAAGGCGCACGCCGACTTCCTCAAACCCGGGGGGCTGGGCATGCTGCACTTCATCGGCCACGTCGGCGTGCGCGACACCGAGTTCTACATCCGCAAGCACGTCTTCCCCGGCGGCTGGATTCCGAGTCTTTCGGAGACGATCGCGGCGATGGAGGATTGCGGGCTGGAGATCGTCGACATCGAGAACCTGCGCCGCCATTACGCGCTGACGCTGGACGCCTGGGGAGAACGCTTCGACGCCAACTGGGAGCGCATCCGCGCCATCGACCCGAAGAGGTTCGACGAGCGTTTCCGCCGCATCTGGCGCACATACCTGTACGCCTGCGCCGAGATGTTCCGCTCGCCGCGGGGCAGGACCCACCTGTTCCAGATCCTGTTCAGCAAGGGCAACATCACGCGCGAGAACTATCCGATGAGCCGCACGTTCCTGTACGCCGACGATCTCGCGCAGCGCGTGGAACGGCCCGCGCCGGTGCGCGAGGTGGCATAGGCTCGCGCTTTCGTGGAATCCTTCGCCGAGCGCAGGGCGCAGCTCGCCGCCGAGCTGCGCGCCGCCGGCTCGGCGCCGGTCGGGCTCGCCAAGGACACCTCCAACCTGTTTCGCGACCGTGCGGCGGTGGAAAAGCGCCGCCTCGACGTGCGCCGCTTCCACCACGTGCTGGAAGTCGATCCGGCCGCGGGCTGGGTGGACGTCGAAGGGATGACGCCCTACGACGCGCTGACCGAGGCGACGCTCGCGCGCGGCGTGATGCCCGCGGTGGTGCCGCAGCTCAAATCCATCACCATCGGCGGCGCGGCGGCGGGCGTGGGCATCGAAGCCTCGTCGTTCCGGTATGGACTGGTGCACGACACGCTGCTCGAGGTCGAGGTGCTCACCGGCGCCGGCGAAGTCGTGCTCGCCACGCCCGACAACGAGCATCGCGACCTGTTCTTCGGCTTCCCCAACTCCTACGGCACGCTCGGCTATGCGCTGCGGCTCAAGGCGCGCACCGTGCCGGTGAAGCGTTATGTGGAGCTCAGGCACCGGCGCTTCGACGATGCGCGGTCGTATTTCTCCGCGCTGCGCGAACTGGCGGCAAGCGACGTCGATTTTCTGGACGGGGTGGCGTTCGCGCCGGACGAGCTTGCGATCACCACCGGCCGCTTCGTCGACCGGGCGCCCTGGGCCAGCGACTACACGTACCGGAACATCTACTATCGCTCGATCCGGAACCGGGACACCGATTACCTCACCGCGGCGGATTTCATCTGGCGCTGGGACACCGACTGGTTCTGGTGCTCGAAGAACCT
>Ga0070741_10015792_pt1 | contig 12723 bp, 12 predicted proteins | sample Coa_R1_4_FD_66440 | JGI IMG/M metagenome (GOLD analysis project Ga0070741, IMG submission 66440) | Surface soil microbial communities from Centralia Pennsylvania, which are recovering from an underground coalmine fire - Coalmine... | ecosystem: Environmental > Terrestrial > Soil > Unclassified ...
CGACCCGGGCGGCGCGAGAGACGGCCGTCCCGGCGTGACGACCCGGTACGACGCCATCGTCGTCGGCGTCGGGGGGTTCGGATCGGCGGCGATTTACCACCTTGCCCGGCGAGGGAAGCGCGTCCTCGGATTGGAGCGCTTCGACGTGCCGCACGACCTCGGCTCGTCCGGCGGCGTGACGCGGATCATCCGGCTCGCGTACTACGAGGACTCGTCATACGTGCCGCTCCTGGGGCGAGCCTACGAGCTCTGGCGCGAGCTGGAGACGGAGGGGGGTGAGAGGCTGCTCGTGATCACGGGCTCGGTCGATGCGTCCGAAGAGGACGGGCGGATCTTCCGCGGCTCGCTGGCGTCGTGTCTCGAGCACGGCCTCGAGCACGAGGTGCTGACGGCCGAGGAGCTCGGCGCGCGTTTCCCGGGCTACCGGCTCCCGACGGGGACGATGGCGGTGCTGCAGCCGGAGGGCGGGTTTCTCCTGCCGGAGCGGTGCATCGTCGCGCATGCGTCCCTGGCGCAGGTCGCGGGCGCGGAGCTGCGCGCGAGCGAGCGCGTGCTCGGGTGGGAGCCCGCGGGCGAGTGTGTCCGCGTGCGGACGGATCGCGGCGAGTACGAAGCGGATCGGCTCGTGCTGGCGGGCGGCGCGTGGATGTCGGAGCTGACCGGCCTGCCGCTCGTCCAGGCCGAGCGCCAGGTGCTGGGCTGGTTCCAGCCACTCCGGCCCGAGCTGTTCGCGCCCGAGCGGTTCCCCGTGTTCAACCTCGAGCTCGGCGACGACCACTTCTACGGCTTCCCGGTCTACGGCATCCCCGGGTTCAAGCTCGGGCGCTACCACCACCTCGGCGAGCAGGTCGACCCGGACGAGGTCGACCGCACGCCGCGCGCGGACGACGAGGCGGTGTTGCGCGCGTTCGCGGAGCGCTGGTTCCCGGACGGCGCAGGCCCGACGATGACGCTGAAGGCCTGTCTGTTCGAGAACACGCCGGACGAGCACTTCGTCGTCGACTTCCACCCCGACGCGCCGCAGGTCGTCTGCCTCGGCGGCGGCTCCGGTCACGGCTTCAAGTTCTGCTCGGTGCTGGGCGAGATCGCCGCCGACCTCACGATCGGCGGCGACACTCGCCACGACATCGGGCTCCTACGCCTCAGCCGCTTTGGGCAGATAGACGGCTGAGTAGTCGAGACGGCCGTGGCCCTCGCGCTGTGCGCTCTCGTACTCGGCCAGGGCCGCTCTGGCCATGGCCGGATCGACGCCGGCCTCCTCGGCGAGGTCGCACGCGAGAGCCAGGTCCTTGACGATCAGGTCGACCATGAACATCGCCTCGAAGTCGCGGTTGGCCGGGTGGGACTCGTCCGCTCCGGGGAGCGGATAGCGCGTCCGCAGGACTCGCGAGTCGCCGGTCGACGCCGTGACCAGCTCGTAGAAGAGCTTCGGGTCGATGCCCTCGCGGGCCGCGACTGCCGACGCCTCGGCGACCGCGGCCATGTTGACGCCGGCCATCAGGTTGTTGCAGAGCTTGACGACCTGGCCGGAGCCCGGACCGCCGACGTGCGCGACGACCGACCCGAGCGCCCGCAAGATCGGCTCTACCCGGGCGAACGCGGCCGGGGAGCCGCCGACGAAGATCGACAGTGTCGCCGCCTCCGCCCCGCGCGGCCCGCCGCTCACGGGCGCGTCCAGCGAGTCGATCCCTAGCTTGGCGGCCAGGAGACGTGCCAACGCGGGCGGGCTCGTCGACATGTCCACGAACACCTCGACCGACTCGGGCAACGAGCGAGCCACTTCCTCGACCGCCGCCGCCGACGGCAGCGAGGCGATCGCGATCTCGGCCGGCCCGGCGCCCGCGAACTCGGCGGCCCGGGAGGGATCCAGGTCGTGCCCGGCAACCTCGTGCCCGGCCGCGGCGAGGTTGCGTGCCATCGGCAACCCCATCGTCCCCAGGCCGTAGAACGCGATCCGGGTCACACCGCGACGAGCTCCTTGCCGAAGAACGTGTTCGAGACCGCGTAGAAGACGGCGATCGCGCCGTAGAAGATCGCGCTCCCGACAGGCGTTCCGAATGCGATCAAGGTCCCGGTCAGATAGAGGGGCATGCCGAAGACGTAGCTGCGCGTGATGCCGCTGACGACCTTCGGATCCGCGTCCGGCCGCAGCACGTGCGTGCGCCCGTAGTGCCAGAGCGCGCTGAAGAAGATGGACAGGTAGATGCCAGTGCAGCCGTACGCGATCGCGGCTCCGCGGGCGCCGCCGTCGCGGATGTGCTCGCCGATCAGCGCGGTCGGGAACGGGATGAAGACGATGCCCATCAACAGCATCAGGTTCAGGAACAGGAACACGCGGTCCGCCTGTGCGAACTGGTTCATCAGATGGTGGTGGTTCACCCACATGACGCCGATCGTGAGGAAGCTGAACGCGAAAGCCGCGTACTCGGGCCAGTGGTGCGCAAGCCGCGTGTGGATGTCCAGCAGGCTGATCACGAGCAGCGTGATCGCGATCGCGAACACGCCGTCGCTGAACGCCTCCAGGCGCGTCGTCTCCACGGCGTCGATAATCCCTGGCGAGTCGGATGGCCGAGATCGACCCGATCCTGAGTGACCTGCTCGCCACGACGGGCGCCAGCCGCGTCACGTTGCGGCAGGACATGCCCGGCGACGTCTTCCCGGTGACGAACGAGGTGCTGGCCGAAGGAGCCGAGCCGATCAAGGGCCTGGCGACGCCGAACATGGCCAGCCAGCCGGTCGTGCTCGAGGTTCAGCAGGGCCGCCAGGTCGTGCAGGACGACTGTCTTGCCGCCTCCGACGAGCCGCACTTCCGCGAGATGCTCGAGCTCTACGGCGGCATGCGGGCGCAGATCGTCACGCCGATCGTGCGCGACGGCCGCGTCGTCGCCATCGTCTCGCTGCACCAGCTCGGACGCACGCGCCGGTGGACGGAAGACGAAGTCGCCGCAGCCAGCGAAACCGCGAGGAAGGTCGGCGAGCTGCTTTGAGGATCGGCCGCGAGCAGGCGCACAACCGCTGGCACCCGGCGATCGAACCGGTCGCGCGCGTCTCGCCGGGCGACGAGATCACGTTCGACTGCGAGGACGGGATCGGCGGGCAGCTCGACCGCGCGAGCACGCACGCCGACGCGGCGCAGCTCGATCTCGGCGTTGCGCACCCGATCACGGGCCCGGTCTTCGTCGTAGGCGCCGCCCCGGGAAACGTGCTGGAGGTCGAGTTCCTGGCCTACGAGCCGGCCGACTTCGGCACCACGCCCGTGATCCCCGGCTTCGGCTACCTGGCCGACCTGTTCACCGAGCCGTACCTCGTCAAGTGGGACATCGACGGCGGCGTTGCGCGCTCCGACGAGCTTCCCGGCGTTGCGATTCCGCAGGACATGTTTGCCGGCGTGGTCGGCGTCGCGCCGTCGCCCGAGCGGCTCGAGCGGTTTCGCGAGCGCGAGGCAGCGCTGCTGGCGCGCGGCCAGCCCGTCGCCGACTCGATGCCCGAGGGAGCGTTTCCGGCCTCCGCGGCCGACGGGATCCGGACCATTCCACCGCGCGAGACAGGCGGCAACATGGACATCAGGCAGCTCGTCGCCGGCTCGAAGCTCTGGCTCCCGGTCGACGTCGAGGGAGCCCTGTTCTCGATCGGCGACCTCCACTTCGCCCAGGGCGACGGAGAGGTCTGCGGGACGGCGATCGAGGTGGCCGGCACGGTGACCGTGCGCTTCGCCGTCCACGACGTGCCGGCACCGGCGCTCCCGGCTTACGAGACGCCCGGCTCCCGGCACGTCGAGCGCTCGTTCGCAACGGTCGGGATCCCGGTCGAGGCGGGGATGGACCTGAACGCCGCCGCCCGTGCCGCGCTGCTCGAGATGATCGGCCACCTCGAGCGCCGCTACGGCTTCGAACGCCCGGCGGCCTACGCGCTCTGCTCGGCCTGCGTCGACCTCCGGATCTCCGAGGTCGTGGACGTGCCGTACCCGCTCGTCTCGGCCCTGCTCCCGCTGGACGTCCTCCCGGCCTCGCGGAATCGAAATACGTAGAAATTGCAGTAGTCCCACCGACACGCGGGGTATAGGCTCGCGTCGACGATTGACGTCCAGAGGGGAGTTAGGATGAAACTGAAGCTTTTGCTCTTGGCCATACTCGTGGCCACAGGAGCCGTCGCGGGCGTTTCCACTGCGTCGGGCACATTGGCGTCGCCCACGGTCACGACGGCGCCGTTCGCGGCGAAGAAGCCGGCCGGCCCGAAGACGACGTCGCCGCCGGCGTTCTGCAGTCCCTGCCTGTTCTACAGCGGCGATCTGAATCCGAACGCAGTCAACTCGACAGCTCTGCAGAACGGCAACGATCCGCTGTTCGACGGTGCCGTCTACCAGGCGATCACGCCCGATCAGGATTGGCTGGTCAAGGCGATCATCGTCGTCGAGGAGAACGGCAGCGGAGGCGTCATCGACCCGACCGCCACTCCATGGGAGATCCGGACCGGCATGGGCCCGAACAGCGGCGACCAGGGCACCGTCTACGCGTCCGGGACGGACACGGCGACGTCCACCGACCTCGGCACCTCGTTCTTCTTCGAGCAGTACGCGGTCAAGGTCACGCTGTCGACACCCGTCGTCCTGCACGCCGGGACGACGTACTTCGTCAACGCGAGGCCGCAGTGCACGAACTTGGGCGACTCCGCTTGCACCAACGGCTTCACGTCGCGCTGGTTCCAGGACAACGTCGAGCCGGCAGGCTCCCCGGTGAACCACTACGGGCCGCCGAACGTCGACGACGACAACTTCTGGAACTCCACGTCGTTCGCCGCGAACTTCATCCAGGCCTGGCCTGCTCCATACCCGTGCTTCGACGGTTGCGACCAGTTCTCGGTCGGCCTCCAGGGCGTCCTGGCGACCGGGACGCTCACGGTCACGAAGCAGCTCGTCACGTCCGCGGGGGATCCCGGCAAGTTCAACCTGAAGATCGACGGCACGACGTACGCCTCGTGCGTCGGAGGCGGAGGCACGACCGGGCCGGTCACGCTCTCGCCCGGCACCTACACCGTCTCCGAGACGGGGTGCAACGTCAGCCTCTCCACTTACACCACGAACATCACCTGCTCCGACGGATCGTCGGGCATAGGACCGAGCCTTAGCGGCGTCCAGGTGACCGCAGGCGGTAGCACGACCTGCACGATCAAGAACACGCGCAGGATCGTCAGGGTCAGCTAGCAACTCGCGGGGGGCGGGCTGAAGGGCCCGCCCCCCGCGTCACTCTCAGTCCCGAAGCGGCACGGCGTACGAGGGCATCGGTGCCCCCGTCGCGCCGCGGAGCTTGAGCGGGAAGCCGAGGAACGCGAACTCGTACTGCTTCTCGGCCGCGATCTCCTCCATGTTCACGACCTCGATGATCTGCGCACCGGCGGTCGTGAACATGTACGCGTGGACGGGCAGGAACGCGTCCGGCTCGTCCCAGGGCATGACCTCGAGGCCGATCGAGTCGCCCGCGATGCACATCGCGCCGGCCTCCTCGCACAGCCACTTCGCCGACGGAAGGTTGATCCCCGGCGGCTTCTGCAGGTAGCCGTCGAAGTCGGGCCAGGCCTGCATCCGACCGGTCCGGACGAGCACGACGTCCTTCTTCCGCAGGTCGACGCCCTGCTTGGCCACCGTGTCCTGGAGATCCTGCGGCGTGATCCCGTAGCCGGCGTCGAGCTGGTCGACGCCGTGCATCCTCGCAACGTCCAGGAGCACGCCCCGGGCAATGATCGGCGGGTACTTGTCGAGGCCGCCCTTGTTCCAGATGCGGCTGCCGAGCTCCTTGTCCGCCGTCCAGCCGTTCCAGAACATGCCGTGGTGCCCGAGATGGTTGAGCGTGTCCACGTGCGTGCCGCAGTGCGTGTACATGTGGATCGAGTCCCCGCAGTACGAGTACTTCTCGTGCGCGGACGCGCCGACGCCGGAGAGGTTGTCGTTGATCGAGCCCTGCGGCGTGTGGGTCATCCAGATCCCGTACGGCGGGTCGCCGGCCGCCACCCAGGACGGCATCCCGATGAAGTACTCGACGTTGAGGTCGAAGACATGGCCGCCGCCGAGGTGCTCGAGGATGGCCTTGTTCGTCTCCGGCGTGATCCAGTTCAGCCGGCCGATCTCGTCGTCCGGCCCCCACGGGCTCTTCGAGACCTTGAGCCCGTCCTGCTCGAGGATCGGCTCCGGGATCAGCTCGTGATCCTTCACGGTCATGCTCACGCGACACCTCCTTGGGTCGTGACGGTCTGGGTCTCTTCCACGAGGGCGCCGTAGAGCTCCGGCCGCCTGTGGCCGAACAGGTAGAGCTCGTACTCGCCCTGAACCACGTAGTCCTTGTCGCGCGCCTTCTCTAGCTCGACGTCCGCGACGAGGAGAGCCTCCCCCTCGACGTCCGCCTCCGCCAGCCGCACGCCGTACGGGTCGACGATCTGGCTACGGCCGCAGAACTCGGCCCAGCGCTCCTGCCCGCAGCGGTTCGCGGTCAGCAGGTAGACGCGGTTCTCCGCGGCGCGCGCGGTCGTGATCACCTCGGTCTGCACGCGCGCGGCCATCGGGAAGTTCGTCGGATGGCAGACGATGTCGGCGCCCCTCAGCGCCAGCGTCCTGGTCACCTCCGGGAACCGCAGGTCGTAGCAGATCTCGACGCCGATCCGGCCGAGCGGCGTCTCCCAGACAGGCAGCCGATCACCCGCGACGACGAAGCGGTCGACGCCGAGGAACGGCAGATGCGTCTTGCGATATGTGCCGATCAACCCGTCCGGGCCGACGAGAACTGCGGCGTTGTGGAGCCGGTCTCCGTCGCGCTCGATCAGGCCGCAGCAGACGTGCGCGCCGGTTCGCGCTGCCGCCTCGACGAGCGCCTCGGTGGAAGGGCCGGGAATCTCTTCCGCGTGCGGCATCGCCTCCTCGGCGCTCCCGAACATGTAGCCCGGGATCGCGCACTCGGGGAAGACGACGAGCTCCGCGCCGGCGGCGACGGCCTCGTCGAGCCGCTCCAGGCAGGCGTCGAGGTTCCGCTCCTTCTCGGCGAGCTTCGGGTCGAGCTGAGCGACCGCGACACGCATCGGAGGCCCGAGTTTAATGTCTGACATCCGGAAATGCAGCGGATCCGCTTCTACTACGACATCGTCTGCCCGTACTCGTACATGGAGTCCCGGGCGGTCGAGGCGGCCGAGGACGAGGGCCGTGTGGAAGTCGAGTGGCTGCCGTTCGAGCTGCGCCCGGCGCCGCGGCCGCTGCTCGAGCCGCGCGGCGACCATCTCCGCGTCGATTGGACGCAGCACGTCTACCGGCGCGCGCTCTCGCTCGGGATCGAGATCCATCTGCCGCGCTACCAGCCGCGCTCGACGCTGGTCCTCGCCGCGTGCCTCTGGGCCGGCGGCGAGGGCCGGCTCCGCCCTTTCAAGCACGCGCTCTACGAGGCGTTCTTCTGTGAGGGCGAAGACATCGCGACGGACCCGAAGATCCGCTGCGCCGCCTCCAGGGTCGACCTCGATCCCGACGCGGCGATCGCCGCCGCCTACTCGCCCGAGCGAATTGCGCAGATCGCCCGGATTCGCGCCGAGGCGGAGGCAGCCGGGATTCGGGGCGTTCCGTCGCTGCTCACGGAGAACGGCGAGCACCACTGGGGCATGGGTGGGCTCGAGCGCCTGCTGGCGGGCGAGCCGCTCGTTCCCCGGATGTAGCGGTGGCGCGGCTCGATCCATAGAATCGTGCGGCAAGTCGTCGTTCGAACTCCGGGGGAGGGGCTCTGGTGCATGCCTTGCTGATCGTCGCGCTCGTGTTGCCGTGGGTGTTCGTCGGTGTCATGACCTTCGTGCTGTACGTCCTGATCAAGCAGCACGGCGAATTTCTCCACCGCGAGCAGCAGTTCGCAGGGTCCGCGATCGCCGGACAGCAGATGCCGCACATGGAGTCGGGACTCCCGGTGGGAAGCGACGCTCCCGACGTCCCGGTGAGCGACCTCGAGGGGCGCGAACGGCGGATCGGCGAGTTCTTCGGGCAGCCGTTCGTCCTCGCCTTCTTCAACACCGGTTGCGGCTACTGCACGCAGATGGCCCCGCGCCTCGGCGAGCTGCCGGAGGGCGCCCCGCGCTTCGTCGTGGTCTCGTCCGGCGACGTGGAGCAGCTGAAGACGATGGCGAGCGAGAACCACTGGAGCTTCGACGTCCTCCACGAGGGCCCGGACGCGGCGACGTTCAAGGCGTACGAGCCGGTCGGGACGCCGTCCGCGTACCTGATCGACGGCGACGCCAGGATCGGGCAGGCGCTCGCGGTCGGTGCGGACGCGATCATGGACCTGCTCGAGTCGTCGGCGGCAGCGCCTGTCGCGCCCAGCGGCTCGAACGGCTCGAACGGCTCCCATGCCGACCTCGCGAGGACGCTGCAGGAGAAGGAGGAGGCCGCCGTCGCGCGTGCGCAGCAGGCCGGCGTCCGCGCCGCTCCCACCTCCGAGAGCCGCATCAAGCGCGACGGCCTCGAGGCCGGGACGCTGGCGCCCAACTTCGTCGTGCGCGACCTGAAGGGGGACGTCCACAGCCTGACGGACTACCGCGGCCAGAAGGTGCTCCTCGTCTTCTCGGACGTGACCTGCGGCCCGTGCGAAGCGCTCGCGCCGGAGCTCGTGCGGCTCGCGGGCGACCGCGACGACGTCAAGGTCGTGATGATCAGCCGCGGCGACCCGGAGCTGAACCGGCAGAAGGCTGAGCGGCTCGAGTACCCATTCCCGGTGCTCCTCCAGAAGAGCTGGGAGATCTCGAAGCAGTACGGGATGTTCGCGACGCCGATCGGCTACCTGATCGACGAGGACGGCGTGATCGTCAAGGACGTCGCCGTCGGCAACGACGCGATCCTCGCGCTGGCCGGCTGAGGGCCAGGAACTCGTGCAAGAAGAAAGGGCTCCGGTGCGGAGCCCTTTCTCGTTTCGTCGTGCGAGGAAGCTATCGGCCCGACGCGGTTCGAGCGCCTGGCACCCGCGCGATCGGCTGCGTGTCGTTGCTGCAGCACGGGGCACAGATGTTGACGCCGCAGCAGGTGTTCACGGCACAGAACGAGTCGCTCGGGCAGTCGGCCGACGTCGAACATCCGGGCACCTCGTCACAGAAGACGTTCTGGCCGCAGCTACCTCCACTCTCAGCCGTCTCGAAACAGAAGCAGTTGGCGTTGCCGTTGCAGTTGGCGAAGAAGCCCCCGCAGGTCTGCGGACTGACGCAGGGACAAGCGGAGGCATACGTGCCATTCGGGGTGAGGCACCCGCTCGGTGACGGGACGTTGGCGCCGCAAGCCGGCATGCACACCGGCTCCGGGCAACAGGTCTTCGAGCTGCAGATCGTGCCCGACGGGCACTGGAACTGACCTCCCGGACACGCTGCCAGCGAACTACAGCAGACGTTGAAGTCGACGCAGTACGACTTCACCTGCGTGATCTTCGAACCCGTGTACTGGAACGCACACCCGCACCCGCTCCCCGGGGTGCCGCAGGCGTGGAAGCCGCCCCCGCACTTGAAGCCCTGCCCGGAGACGCACGGCGCCGGCTGGATCCCTCCCGCCCGCGCCCGCCCCGGCAGATACGCAACCGCCGCACCGAGGACCCCGAACGCCCCCAGCTTCAGCGCCGCCCGCCGGGTCATCGGAGCCTGGATCGACAGGGCCGAATCCGCAAACCGGTCGTCGTGCTCGCCCACAATGACCTCCTCCGAGGACTGGCCGATGAAGCTAGTCCGAAGACCGGACGATACAACGAGAAGGGGCTCCCTGCAGGGAGCCCCTTCTCTCGCTTCGGGTCGGCGTCAGTGCCTGGTGGTGGCGCGGCGGCCCCGCTGCAAGCGGGTCACCGGGGCATCAGGAAGGTTGCACGTCCCGCAGAGCGGAGCGCACACGCCGCCCGTGTCGCAGCCCGTACAGCCGTTCAAGGTGATGCACGCGTTTCCGCTCGGACAGTCCGCCGCCGTGTCGCACGCGATGGTGTCGGAGCAGAACACGTCCTGTGTACAGGCGGAGCCGCCCTCGGTCGTCGTGAAGCAGGCGCAATCGTTGAGCCCGTCGCACGAGATCGCGGTTCCGCAGTTCGGGAAGCCGGTGCTGCAGCTCCCGCCGGCGCACCCCGGGCTGGGGCAGAAGTTCGAGATCGGCGGCGCGCTCGCGCCACACGGCGGCATGCACACCGGCTCCGGACAGCAGGTCTTCGAGCTGCAGATCGTGCCGGGCGGACAGTCACCCTGGCCCTCCGGGCACGTGTAGAGCGACTCGCAGCAGACGTTGAAGTCAACGCAATACGACTTCACCTGCGTGATCTTCGAACCCGTGTACTGGAACGCACACCCGCACCCGCTACCAGGGCTACCGCAGGCGTGGAACGCGGAGTGTCCGCAGTAGAAACCCTGAGACGAGACGCAGGGAGCCGGCTGGATCGTTCCCGCCCTTGCCCGCCCCGGCAGATACGCGGCCGCCGCAGCACCGAGGACACCGAACGCCCCGAGCTTGAGGGCCGCCCTTCGCGTCATCGGAGCCTCGATCGGCAGGCCCGAATCCGCAAACCGTTCTTCGCTCACCTCTAACCCCCTAGTGGACCGAAGAGTCCTTGGACATGGGCGGACGATAACAGCCGGGGAAGCGCTCCTTCAAATGCCGCTCTAGGCGGTCTCGATCGCATCGGCGGCCTCGAGCCCGAGCTCCTCGATCGCGGCTTCGCGCATCTTGAATTTCTGGATCTTCCCGGTGACCGTCATCGGGAACTCGTCGACGAGCTTCCAGTGGCGCGGAACCTTGAAGTTCGCGATCGCGCCGCGGCACGCCTCGGCCAGCGAGTCGCCGTCCGCCGGCGAGCCGTCGCGTAACTTCACCCAGGCCATGACCTCTTCGCCGTAGCGCTCGCTGGGGACGCCGATCACATAAGCCTCGACCACGTCCGGAAGCGTCAGCAGAAACTCCTCGATCTCGCGCGGGTAGATGTTCTCGCCGCCGCGGATGATCATGTCCTTGATCCGGCCGACGATCGAGAGATAGCCGTCGGCGTCCATGACCGCCAGGTCGCCGGTGTGCATCCAGCCCGCCGAGTCGATCGCCTCGCCGGTGGCCTCCTCGTCGCCCCAGTAGCCGAGCATCACGCTGTAGCCACGGGTGCACTGCTCTCCGGGGATGCCGCGCGGCACGATCCCGCCGGTCTCCGGGTCGACGACCTTCAGCTCGAGGTGCGGATGGACGCGGCCGACCGTCGCGACCCGCTTCTCGACCGGGTCGTCCGGCGTCGTCTGAGTGGACACGGGCGACGTTTCGGTCATCCCGCAGCAGATCGTCACCTCCTCCATGTGCATCAGCGTCCGCACCTTCTTCATCGTCTCGATCGGGCACGGCGATCCGGCCATCACGCCGGTCCGGAGCGACGAGAGGTCGAACTCGGCGAAGCGCGGATGCTCGAGCTCGGCGACGAACATCGTCGGCACACCGTAGAGCGACGTGCACCGCTCCTCCGCGACCGCCTCCAGAACGGCCAGGGGCTCGAACGCATCGCTCGGCACGACGACGCACGCGCCGCGCGTCATGCAGGCGAGGTTGCCGATCACCATGCCGAAGCAGTGGTAGAACGGCACGGGCACGCAGACGCGGTCGGCCTCGGTGTAGCGCAGGATCCCCGCGATGAAGTGGCCGTTGTTGAGGATGTTGTGGTGCGAAAGGGTCGCGCCCTTCGGGAACCCGGTCGTCCCGGACGTGTACTGGATGTTGATCGGGTCGTCGAACTGGAGCTCGGCCTCGCGCGCGGCCAGCGCGTCCTCGCCGGCGCCGTCCGCGAGCAGCGCCGCCCAGTCGTCGTCGATCACGAGCGCCTCGCGGAGGTCGGGGCATCGGCCGCGAACGTCGTCGAGCATCTCCACGTAGTCCGCGTCGCGGAAGCCGCGGGCGAGCAGGAGGAGCGAGATCCCCGAGCGGGCCAGGGCGTACTCGAGCTCCGAGCGCTTGTACGCCGGGTTGACGTTGACGAGGATGGCGCCGATCCGCGCAGTCGCGTACTGCGCGACGACCCACTCGGACCGGTTGGGCGACCAGATCCCGACCCGGTCGCCTTTCGCGACCCCGCGGGCCATGAGCCCTCGCGCGGCGCGGCTCGCCTGCTCCCAGAGCTCCGCGTACGTGGCGCGGTAACCCTGGTGCCGCACGACGAGCGCCTCGCGGTCGCCGAAGCGCTCGACGGTTGCGCGCACCCGCTCCCCGATCGTGTCGCCGAGAAGCGGCAGGTCGCTGGCGCCGTGAGCGTACGAGGGCGCGCTCACTGCCGCGCCCGCGCGCGGAGCTCGTACTTCTTCACCTTGCCCGTCGACGTCTTCGGGAGCTCACCGAACTCGATCGCGCTCGGTGCCTTGAAGCCGGGCAGCGTCTCGCGCGTGAACGCGATCAGCTCCTCGGCGGTCAAGTCGGCGCCGGGGCGCAAGGTCACGAAGCCCATCGGCCGCTCGCCCCATTTCTCGTCCGGCTTCGCGACGACCGCCGCCTCGAGCACGTCGGGATGCCTGACGAGCGCCTTCTCGACCTCGATCGTCGAGATGTTCTCGCCGCCCGAGATGATGATGTCCTTGGCGCGGTCGCGGATCTCGATGTAGCCGTCGGCGTGCATGACCGCGAGGTCGCCGGAGTGGAACCAGCCGCCGCGGAACGCCTCCGCCGTCGCGGCCTCGTCCGCGAAGTAGCCCTTCATCACGTTGTTGCCGCGCATGACGACCTCGCCCATCGTC
>Ga0070741_10015793_pt1 | contig 12721 bp, 12 predicted proteins | sample Coa_R1_4_FD_66440 | JGI IMG/M metagenome (GOLD analysis project Ga0070741, IMG submission 66440) | Surface soil microbial communities from Centralia Pennsylvania, which are recovering from an underground coalmine fire - Coalmine... | ecosystem: Environmental > Terrestrial > Soil > Unclassified ...
CGGCTCAAGTCCGAATCGGTGGGCTGTCAGCAGCGGCACTAGGATCAGCGTGTTCTTTGCATATTGATGAACGCGAAGGAGCTTCGCCCAGGTCTTGAGTCGAAACTGCAGAGATTCACTGCGCGGCGTGGCAACAGGGTCTGCGATACGGGAAGCGCCTGCCGGGAGCGCGGTGTTGGCAGGCCCAAGATAGTCAAACCCGAAAGCCCAGATTGACGGGCTTCGCATGTTGGCCTCTTGTCTCGCGCCGTTGGCGGCCGTCGACCAGGCGGCGAACACCCCGAGATGCTGCGCGATCGCACCGACCAGAGCCCGTCCATAACGATCGGAAGCCAGATAGACCGGTCGTCCTTCACCCAACGCCCGCAACAGGAAACCGACGGTGTCGCTCTGATAGGAGAGCCGGCCTGCGTCAAAATTGGAGGATTGCGCGACCTGCCGCTTTAGAGCTGCTGGTCCGCGCAATAGCGCCGTAAAAAGTCCCAGCGCCGCCTGCGGACGATGAAATATTTCAGAGATGGCGACTTCGATCGTCAGGCCGCCGTGTTGTAAGACGCGATCGATATCGACGACGAGTGGGCGGCCGAGACCGGAGCGTGGCTCGCGGCTCGAGCCGGATCCTCCTGATTCTTCTTCTTCTAGAGGGAGGATTGCCATGTTTGACCACGTCCTGGCGCCGCCGGCCGATCCTCTGACGATTTCCCTAAGATTGCGTGAACCGGCGCCCGGCCGGCGCTGATGAATTTGTAGGTCCGGGAATAAGCCGACGCTAACCTATTTGTCCGATTGATTGAGCTAATCGCATCCCACGCATCTGCCAGCTCGACGATGATCATGACCGAAACTCGAGTAGAACGATCATTCGCGATGGGGAGCGCGCTGTTGATTGTCGGCGCGCTTGCTGTCATCGGCTATCAATCTCTGAACGATCCGCTCCGGTCGGATGAGCTGTTGGCCACCAACCTCTTGGGCGCCACGAGCCTGCCAAAACTGTGGAGAGGCATTGCACTCGGGATCGACGGCAACCCGCCGCTATATCTGACGGCGGCGTGGCTGATCATTCAACCCCTTCCAAAGCTGGTGTCATCTATCGCGGCGCTGAAGCTCGTAAATCTCGTCGCAGCCGCAGCAGGTGTAGCGCTGCTCGGCCGACTTGCGCGCCGGCTTGCTTCGCCTGCGGCCTGCTGGATGGGCGCGCTGTTGTTCGTAACATTAAGCAGCGGATTTATCTACGACGCGTCCGTCCTTCGCACCTACGCGCTTTACTTTTTGGTCGCGGCTTTGGCCGCGCTGTGTCAGCAGCGGCTGATCGAGCGACGCCGGTCGTCGGACATTGTATGGCTGGCGCTTGCCAACGTCGCATTGGCGATGTCGCACACCTTCGGAATCGCCTATGTCGGCATTATTGCCTTCGCTGGATGGCTGAGCGCGCCGCGCGGGGATAGGTCGTTGCTGGTGCCGATTGCGATCGCCGTCGCTCCCGCCGTGTTGACGGTTGTCGCCTGGAGTCCGTTCCTCCTCGAGCAGCTTCAGGTAGCCAAACCTTATAGCTGGGTGATCCCGCCCAATTTGTCGGAGTTGCTCGACGCCGTGTTCGGGTCGGTCATCATGGTGTGGATCTCGATCGTCGAGGCCGGCTGCTTGATCGGGGCAGGCCTGTCGGCTCCAAGTCGAGCCAATGCGTGGCTTCGTGCAATGATTCACGATCGGGCGGGGCAGCCGCTGCGATTCGTGGTACTGGGCCTGGCTGGGGTGACCGGATTCACGTTGGCGGCTTGGCTGGTCTCGCGGACCTTTTTTCCTCTGTTCGTCATTCGCTTTTTCGCGCCGCAACTTTTCGCCGCCTTTGCCTTGCACGTGGCGTTTGGCGAATGGCTTCTGCGCCATCGCCTGCAATATCGGACAACGGTCGTCGCAATCTGTGCGGTGCTCGGACCGCTTGTACTCCACAACGTCATATTTCATGCTCAGAACTCGGTTCACGGAAAGCAAGCTTGCATGAGCCCGGACGGCAAGTTCTTCGACGAGAGTTTCGTCGATGGCAAGCTGCCGGTTGTCGTCGATTCGACGCACCTGTTCCTGCCGCGCTTCGCCTACGCGGCGCACGGCGAGGCGTATATTTTCCCTCTGGACTGGGACGTTGTCCTCAAATACCCGGACCGCTCGCGGGGCAACGCAGTTGACTTCCACTTGATGCAGGGACTTCAAACATGGAAACCGCTGCCGCAGGTCGAGACCACGCTCGATATCCTAAGGGCATACCCGCAGTTCCTGGTCATCGAGCAGCGGGCATGGTTTCTCAACCTCCAGGCCACCCATCACGTCACCGCCGAAAAGCTCGCAGAAGTGATCCCGACGGCCGAGGATGAAATTCCGTGCGCGCTCTGGAAGGTCACCCGCGTCGAACCGCGCGGCTGAGACGTTTCGATCGCTGGCCGACCCGGCAAAGCGCGTTTATGGCCGGGCATAAGGCCTTTGTTAACCATATTTAAGCAATTGGCGGGCGAGACTCATCCGGCTTCTCAGCGAGGGTCGGCACCATGATTGATCTTGATATCCTAAGCGGCGAGATCGATGCCTTGATGGCACAACAGCGCGAGGCCTGGCGCGAACTGGCGAGTCCGGGCCTCACCACCTTCGACCGCCGCGAGATCCGCAATCGGATCAAGCAAGGCGAATTGGAATTGCGGGAGCATTTGAGCGTGAGGACCGAGCGCTTGCGTGAGCCGCCGCGTCCGGTCGAGGTGGTGCCGGACTGTCTCGCCAATATCGAGTTTCGCATTCTTTAGAATTCAAACTCGCCGGTGGCGCGCCGCGCCAGCTCGCGCAGATCGGCTACCGTCCCGCGAATGGCGTTGCAGCGGCGGCAACGGATCTCCGCGCTATCCGGCGCGTTCGCGAGATCGATCGCCTTGATCGAAAGATCCCCGCACGCCTCGCAGACCACCTTCAGGTTGGTATCGCCGAACGGATGGTCGAGAACCTTCATTGGCGTCAACCGATGATCGCGGAAGCCAACAGGCTAACGGGCGCAAATCTCATGGCGGCGCGGCTGTAACTCCGGCGTAGCCCCGTGACGGTGATGACCTCCTCAACCAGATCGCGCATTTTGGATGATGCCGGCCGGCGGCCCTCAATGTAGGGCCCGTACAGCACGTCACTTTGGCGTTCGATCAGCTTCGCGACCGTCATGGCCGCGATGAATACCAATGCCGGATAGCTAAGGAATTCGATTGTCATGATTGGCCCCCGCCGTTTTTTGTTCCCCGGGGGCCACTCATACGCCTGATATTTTAAGGCACCGGCCGCGCCATTCTGCGCAATTGAGCGTCTCGATTAGGAAACGCTCAACCATATTTGGCGGACGTGGGCCAAGCGTCAGCGCAACACATGCCGCGGTAGCCAGAGCGAGACTTCCGGCAAGTAAGTGACGCACATCAGTACGAAGAACATCACAGCATAGAACGGCCAGATCTTACGCATCACCTGTTCGATCGACACCTTGCCGACGGCGCAGCCGACGAAAAGGATCGCGCCGACCGGCGGATGGCACAAGCCGATGCCGAGATTGAGCAGCATGATCATGCCGAAGTGAACCGGATCGACGCCGAAATTCTGCATCACCGGCAAGAGAATCGGTGTCGCGATCAGGATCGACGGCGCCATGTCGACCAGTGTGCCGAGGATCAAAAGCAGGATATTGATCAAAAACAGGATGACGTATTTGTTGCTCGAGATCGAGAGAAAGAACCCGGTCATTTTCGCCGGCATCTGCGTCAGCGCCATCACATAACCGACGCTGGAAGCGCAGGCGATCAACGTTAGAACCATTGCCACCGTGCGCAGCGTCCGGTGCAGCAGCACCGGCAGATCGCGCCATTTATAATCGCGGTAGATGAACATGGTAACGAAGAATGCCCAAATGCAGGCGACCGCGCCCGCCTCGATTGCGGTGAACACGCCGCCAAGAATGCCGCCCAGAATGATCACCAGCGTAATGAGGCCCCAGGCGGCATCGATGGTGATGCGCAGCGCATCTTTGGCCGGCACGGTTTGGCCGCGCGGATGGTCGTCGCGATAGGCGATGATGAGACAGAGAATGATCAGCGAGAAGCCGAGCAGAAGCCCTGGAAAGACGCCGGCCATGAACAGTGCGCTGATCGAAATCGTGCCTCCGGTCGCGAGCGAATAGAGCACCGCATTGTGACTCGGCGGGACCAGAAGCGCCTGCACCGACGAGGTGATGGTAAGATTGGTGGCAAAGACGCGCGGAAAACCGGTTTTTTCCATTTGCGGGATCATGACCGAGCCGATCGCCGACGTATCGGCCACCGCTGAACCCGAAATGCCGCTCAAGAAGGTGGTTGCAAGCACGTTGACGATCGAAAGCCCGCCGCGAACGCGGGTGAAACCGACGAGGACATCGGCGAATGCGACCAGCCGCCGCGCCATGCCGCCTTCCGCCATGATTGCGCCGGCCAGCACGAAAAACGGAATGGTCAGCATCGCGACCTTGCTGACACCGTCGGAAATTTTCAGCATCACCGCCTCAAGCGGAATGCCGATCGACCACGCCCCCGCAATCGCGGCGAATGCCAGTGAATAGGCGATCGGCATGCCGATGACGAAGCAGAAGATCATGGTGGCGAGAAGAACGAAAATGTCCATGGTCCGGTCCTCTCGCGTGTCACTCGAAGGGTGCAGCTTCTCGATGCGAGGGAAGCGGATCGGGCGGCGCGCCGAGCCATAGTCGCTCGATGATAAAGAGCAAAAGGCAGGCGCCGCCGATCGGAATCGGCAAGTAGGTGACTCCGACCGAAAGGAAGGGGAAATCCGCGATCGTGTTGTGCCAGGTCACTTCGACCAGCCGCTCGCCCCAGACGATCATGAAGAGCGCAATCAGCGCCATCAGGAATTGGACCAGAAGATCGAGGAGTTTGCGAAAGCGAGGGGGCAATTGATCGGCGAAATAACCGACATTCATATGCAGGTTCAGCCGATAAGCCGCAGCCGCTCCGATGAACGTCAACACGATGGTCAAGAGAACGGCCAACGGCTCCGGCCAGGAGGCGGCGCTGTTGAGCACGTAGCGGGTGAACACCGCCCAGGGAATGACCGCGGAAATCAGCACCAGCGCGACGCAGCCGACGACGACGCACAGCAGATAAAGAGCATCCATCGCGCGGCGAAATGTGGTGGCCAAGGTATTGCTTCTCGTTCCGAATAAGGCAAATGGTCGATGATAATCCGCCCAAGATTGTCATTGCGAGCGAAGCGAAGCAATCCAGGAATCTTTGCTCGTCGAAAAAGTGCTGGATTGCTTAGTCGCTTAGGCTCCTCGCAATGACGGAATCTTGGAACTATCAGCAGAACAAACGAATAGCCATCACGCAATGGCCTGAATGCGCTTGATCATGTCCTGATATTTCGGGCCATACTTGTCCCACACGGGTTTCACCGCGTTCTGAAACGGCGTCTTGTCGGCAATTTCGATGATCTGGCTGCCGGCAGCCTTCGCCTTCTCCAGCGCCTTCTGTTCATACTGGTTCCAGAACTCGCGTTCCTCAAGCTGGGCCTCGCGGGCGAATTTTTTGATCAGATTCTGATCGTCCGCGGACAGTGTGGTCCAGACCCGTTTGGAGAACACCAGTACCTCCGGGATGACGAGATGCTCGGTCAGGGTGACGTATTTGGCGGCCGTATAATGGTTGGAAAAGACGTAGCTCGGCATGTTGTTTTCCGCACCATCAATCACGCCGGTCTGCAGCGCGCTGAAGACCTGGTCGTAACCCATCGCCACGCCGTTACCGCCCAGCGCATTCATCATGTCGACAAAGATGGGATTGCCGATCACGCGGAATTTCAAGCCCTTGATGTCCTCGATCGATTTGATCGGGCGCTTGGTGTTGTAGAGGTTGCGCGCGCCGGCATCCATCCAGCAGAGCGCGACGAGGTTGGCGGTCGGGTTTGCAGTGATCTTCTCAAGCAGCTCCTGGCCGATTCCACCGTCCATCATCTTTTCGGCATGCGCGGTGTTCCTGAACAGGAACGGCATGTTGACGACGTTGATGTCATCGACGATCGGTCCCATCGTTCCGACGCTGACGCGCGACATCTGGATCGCGCCGATCTGCGTTTGCTCGATGGTCTCCTTCTCGCCGCCGAGCTGCATCGAGGGATACATCTGGATCGAGAGCCGCCCGCCCGTCGCCTCGGACAGCTTCTTGCCGAGATTCTCGGTCGCCGCCACGGTCGGATAACCGGGAGGCTGGACGTCGGACGCCTTGAAGACCGACTTCGTCTGCGCGTGCGCAGGGGAATAAGGAAGGTTGGTCGCCAAACTGGTTGCGCCCAGACCAGCGCCGAGTCTCAGGAAATCGCGACGTCTCATGGCAATCTCTCCCGCTCCAAATGATTGTAACCAATTTCAATCGTTGAGGAAGCCCGCTTTCGTCCGCAATGGCCGCTGATCCTCAGCCGTCAATAGATCGATCAACAATTGCGCCTCCCTCGGGTATGCCGCGGCTGCGGCGATTGCGGCCGTATAGAGTGTCGCAAGCTCGCAGCCTTTCGGCAATGTACCCGAAAGCTTGACGCCGCTCGTCGCGATGATCTCGGTCGATTGGGTGCAGCCGATCGGATTTGGGGCGGCGCTGTCGGCCAGATGCCGCATCGCGGTAGCGCCGTTTGGGTAAATTTTCAGCCGCTTCTCGACCTCGTCGGCGATGCCGAGTTGCGCAAGAACCTTCGTGACATGGATGCCTGCGGTCGAAGCCTTGGTATCGGGAACGAAAATGGCGTCGGCGGCGCGCAGCGCCTCGCGCAAACTCGCTGCGTTGTGAACCAGGACGAGTGGATCGGCCTCGCGTACCGCAAGCGCGGTTTCGACCCGGCCCAGATTCCTAACGGTGTCGGTATCGACCAGGTTCTCGCGCGCGAGGTCGGCAATCAAGGTCGAGGTGAGAATGAGGATGTCGGCTGGCACGCCGGCGCGTAGCTTTGCGGCCATCGCGCCGACCGCGCCGAAATCGCCCGATATGTCGAAGCCTGTCCGGTGCTTGAATTTTCCCGCAAGGCTTTCGACTAAGCCGCGCGCGGCGCCGCCGCTCAGGATCTGCAATTCGCTCAAGACGCCTCCATTGCCGCAATCAGGCGGTCACGCGTGATCGGCAGGTCGCGAACGCGAACTCCGAGCGCGTCGAAGACGGCGTTTGCTATCGCTGCGGTCACCGGGCCGTGGGCAGCCTCGCCCGCGCCGACTGGCTCGACTTCCGGCCGCGACAACACGTCGACCGTCACTTCCGGAACCTCGGAGAAACGCAGAATCGGATATTCGGTCCATGAGTTGGAGGTGATACGCCTTTCGTCAAAGCGCACGCGTTCCTTCAGCACCCAGCTTGTAGCCTGGATCGCGCCGCCTTCGATCTGATTAATGAGGCCATCCGGATTGATGGCTTCCCCGACGTCGACCGCGATCGTCAGGCGCCGGACCGCAATATCTGCGGTTCCTTCGATCTCCGCGATCACGGCGCAATAGGCGCCGCTCTCCTTGTACCGCGCAAAGCCGATGCCATGACCGGCGCCGTCCCGTTTCGCCGGCTTCCATCCGGCCTTGGTCGCGACGGTCTCGATCACGTCACGCGCGCGCGGATCGCTCAAATGACGCAGGCGGAACGCAATCGGGTCCTCGCCGCGTTCATGGGCAAGCTCGTCGATGAACGATTCGATCGCAAACACATTGCATTGTGCCCCTAACGTTCTGAGCGCCGAGGTGCGGATCGGCATGGTCGTTAGCCGGTGCGACTCGATTTGCCACGAGGGGAAATCGTAAATCGGAATCGAGTTGCGGTCGCCGCCGCCGCCGCTCGCGTGCGGCGGGTTGACGGCAATCGCGCGCGGGAAGGGCGTGGCGAGCTCGCTCGCTGCGAGCAATGTGGGCCGCTCCGCGCGCCCCGGGCGCGCCGTGTGACCGTTGCTCCAGACCGAGTGATGCCAACCGACAATTTCGCCTTCCGCATCGAGATCGGCCCCAACTTCAACCGTCATCGCCGCCCCGAACGGCGCGTGCGACATTTCGTCGGCACGCGACCATTGCAAGCGCACGGGGCGTCCATGCGCTGCTTTCGCCAGCAACGCCGCGTCGAGCGCGACGTCGTCGGCGGCATTGTGGCCATAGCAGCCGGCGCCCTCCATGTGTTCGACGACGATATCATCCTTTGGAAGCTTGAACACGAGCGCAAGGTCGGAGCGCAGATTGTACACGCCCTGGCTATGGGTCCAGACGCGGAGTTGATTGCGATCCCATTGCGCGATTGCGCAGGAGGGCGCGATCGATGCATGCGCAATATAAGGGCGGGTATATTGCCGTTTGACGCTCCGCAACAACGCAGGAGGCAAGGTCGATTTTCTGCTGTCGATGACGGTCGTCTCAGCGGGTTGAATCTTTTGCCATGCGGCAAGCGCGCTCTCGTCGGGAAGCGTTTCGGCGAGCGACCATTTTGCACTTTTGCGCAACGCGGCAAGGGCCAATTCCGCATTCGCTTCGGTTTCGCAGACAACGCCGGCAAAATTGCCGTCGCGCACGATCGCAACAAGGCCTTCGATCTCGCGCGCGCGCTCTTCGTTCAATTCGAGCAGTGTCGCGTGCGAAAGCTCTGGTCGAAGTACGCGGCCGTGCAACATTTCAAGCAGCGAAAAATCGTGAATGAAGCGCGAATGGCCAAACACCTTGTCCGGGATATCGAGGCGGGCCACGGAATGGCCGGCGAGCGCGCGCTGGTCCGGCGACTTTGCTATCACGCCGGGCGCAGCATCGCGATCGAGCGAAATCTCATCGGCGAGTTCCCAATAGCTCGTCGAGACGTTGCCGGGACCGGCGATGGCGCCATCACGGACGGTGAGCGCGTCGGGACTGACGCCGAGCCGTTCGGCTGCGGCCGTCAGGAAAATCTGCCGGATCTCCGCGCAGGCATGCCGAAGCGCGCGCCCGGAATTCTGGATCGAAAGGCTTCCCGAGGTGACGCCCTCGTCCGGGCTGAAGGATGTCGAGGCGCGTACCATCCGCAGGCGCGAGATGTCGACATCGAGCTCGTCAGCGGCAATTTGCCCGAGCGCCGTGACGATGCCTTGCCCGATTTCGACCTTTCCCGGAGAAACCGACACGTGCCCGTCGCGCGAGAAGGCGACCCAGGAAGAAAGTTTCGGATTTGCCTCGAGACTCGGCGGCAACGCGGGAGGGGCGGGTGGTTGCGTGTTCATGGCGCACGCATTTCGGCTGCCGCGCGCAACACCGCCCGCACCATGCGATTATGTGAGCCGCAGCGGCACAAATTGCGATCAAGCGCAGCCTTGACCTCGGCACTCGTCGGATCGGGATTTCGCTTCAAGAGAGCGGCCGCGCTCATCAGGATACCGGAAACGCAATAGCCGCACTGCAAAGCCTGCTCGGCTATGAAGGCGCGTTGCAGCGGGTGCGGGTTTTGCGCATTGCCGAGGCCTTCGATGGTCGTGACGTCCTTCTCCGCGACCGACCACAGCGGCGTATCGCAGGCCGTCACTGCACGATCGTCCAGCAGCATATTGCAGGCGCCGCATTCTCCCGCGCCGCAACCGAAATGCGAACCCGTCAAGCCGAGATGGCCGCGCAGGACGCGCAGAACTGGCGTATCGGGATCGGCGTCGATCTCGATCGGAGCGCCATTCAATCGGAAGCGAATGGTTGGCATTAAATCGGAACCTTGCGGAATCGGCACGGCTGTTCAAGGCCGGTCGGGGAATCGTTTGACGACCTCAGCCCATTTCACAATATCGCCGCGCAGGAATTTGTCGAACTCATCCGGCGTCATCGACATCGGCGTAGCACCCTGATCCGCCCACAACTTGACGATTTCCGGCCGCTTGATGATATCGTTCACGGCACCATTGAGCTTGTCGATGATGGCTTGCGGCGTTCCCTTCGGTGCCATTAGTCCGAGCCAGATCGTCGCTTCGTATCCTTTGACGCCTGCCTCGTCCGCCATCGGCACGTCGGGCAATACGCTGGAGCGCGTCTTTCCCGTGGTCGCGAGCGCTCGCACCTGGCCCTGCATCACATTAGGTGCCATCGTGGTTACGGAATCGATCATCATCTGCACCTGGCCGCCGATGACGCCGGTCCGCGCCTCACCGCTGTTGCGGTAGGGCACATGGACGATATCGGTGCCGGTCATGTTTTTGAAGAGTTCGCCGGCCATATGATACGGCGTACCCGTGCCGGACGAGGCGTAGTTCAGTTTGCCCGGCTGCGATCTGGCAAGCCCGATGAATTCCTGCAGGGTTTTGGCCGGCACCGAGGGATGCACGACGATCACGAGGTCTGCGACATTGATCGACGCAATCGCTACCAGATCGCGCATCAATTGATATTTCCGCTGCGGCACCAGCGATTCGTTCGCGGTCTGAGTGTTCGACATCATCAGCAGCGTGTAGCCGTCCGGCGCCGATTTTGCCGCGTCCTGCGTGCCGATCACGGCGCCCGCGCCAGGGCGATTCTCGATCACGAAAGGTTGCTTGAAGCTTGCCTCCATGGCGTTGCCGAGCACGCGCGCAACGACATCGGCGGGCCCGCCTGCGCCGAAGGGGACGATGATCCGGACCATATGGGCCGGATAGTCCTGGGCCCAGCTAGTGCTGGCGAAGGCTGGCAACAGGCAAAAAGCAGCACTCAGCGCGAGGCTGAAGGCGGCCGTCGCGATGCTATTGCGGTCCGGCAACCCTGTTTTCAAATTTTCGCTCTCCCGCGGGATCGGTTTGCTATTTCCAGCTCTTGTTTTTCGAGAAGTCTCGCTCTCAAGTCTAGTGGAAAAGCGTCGCACCGGCGCGGATGTGAGCCCCGAGATGGACTTGCCGTCCGTCGCCGGAATATAAGTCGGGCCGGCAGGTGCATAGATGGGTCCAATGACGAAGAACAGGATTTCGCGTCGGGAGGTTCTCGAGGTGGCCGGCGGTCTACTGGCAACGAGCGCCTTTTCCGCCCGCGTGATGGCCGATGCGCCGCCACCCGAGGCGGTCACGCCCGCCTTAATCGAGGCGGCTAGAAAGGAAGGTCAGGTCATCCATTACACGTCGACCGATCTGCCGGTGGCGGAGAAGGTCGCGAGGGCCTTCGAGGCGAAGTACTCGGGGATAGCCGTACGGGTTGAGCGTACCGGTGCCGAGCGGGTCTTTCAGCGCATCGGCCAGGAATACACCAGCAATATCCACGCCGTCGATGTGGTGAATTCGTCGGACGCAGCGCATTTCATTGCCTGGAAGCGCGACGGGATTCTCGCGGCTTATGTTCCGGAAGATGTCGCAAAGTTCTATCCGCCAGAGCACAGGGACGCTGACGGCCTGTTCGCCAGCTGGCGCATCTTTCTTTCCATCATCGCCTACAACACCAATCTCGTGAAGGCAGAGGACGCGCCGAAGAGTTATGCCGATCTGCTCGATCCCAAATGGAAGGGCAAGATCATCAAGGCCCATCCCGGCTACAGCGGCACGATCATGACCGCGACGTATCAGTTGCAGCGCGAGCTTGGCTGGAGCTTTTTCGAGCAGCTCGCCAAGCAAAACGTCATGCAGGTGCAATCGGCCGCCGACCCGCCCAAAAAGCTTGATCTCGGCGAACGCGCTATCATGGCCGATGGCAACGAGTACAACATTCTGAAGTTCAGGGAGGCGGGCCGCCCGGTTCAGCCGGTCTATGCGACCGAGGGCTCGCCGGTCATCGTGGGGCCGAACGGTATCTTCAAGGGCGCGCCCCATCCGAACGCGGCAAGGCTGTTTCAGTCGTTTTGCTTCAGCCGCGAGGCGCAACAGCTCATTATCGACTTCGGCGGGTTGCGTTCGGCTCATCCGCAAACCACCGAAATGGTCGGGCGCATACCGCTTCACGACATCAAGACCCTGAAGGACGATCCTGCGGCTGTGGAAGCGCAAGGCAGCGCGATCAGGTCCCGCTATACCCGGATTTTCCGCGTCTGACACATTCATCTTCCAGGTCCATCATGAACGACGAATTGCCAAAGGTTTCCGTCGCCGAAACGCTCGCCAACAAGATTGTCGCGTTGAAACCGGGCGTCCTGCCGGATGAGACGCGACGTAAATGCGAGGATCTCCTGATCGACGTGGTTGGCCTCTGCGTCACGGCCCGCAACGAGGATTACGTGAAGGCTGCGCTTTCCGCCTGCGATGATGACGGGCCCTGCACCGTAATAGGGCATGGGCGGACCCTCACCGCATCAGGCGCGGCGTTCGTCAACGGCACCGCAGCCCACGGCGAAGACTTCGACGACACGTTCGAAGGCGGCCCGGTTCACGCCGGCGCGGTCATCGTGCCGGCGGTGTTGGCGGCCTGCGAGCGGCATAACCCCGATGGTCGTCATGTATTGACCGGAATTGCGGTTGGCACCGAAGTGCTCTGTCGGCTCAGCCTTGTCGTGCCGAAAGCGGTTCATAAAGCGGGTTTTCACCCCACGGCAATCTTCGGCGCGGTGGGCGCGGCCGCGGGCGTGGGCGCAGCGCTCGGACTCGATGCCAAACAGATCGTGGATGCGCTGGGGATCGCCGGCAGCATGGCGGGCGGGATCATCGAATACCTTGCCGAAGGCGCCTGGACCAAGCGGTTGCATGCCGGCTGGGCGGCGCAGTCGGGCATTCGCGCCGCCCTGCTCGCCCGCGAAGGCTTTGTCGGGCCGCGCAC
>Ga0070741_10015794_pt1 | contig 12721 bp, 10 predicted proteins | sample Coa_R1_4_FD_66440 | JGI IMG/M metagenome (GOLD analysis project Ga0070741, IMG submission 66440) | Surface soil microbial communities from Centralia Pennsylvania, which are recovering from an underground coalmine fire - Coalmine... | ecosystem: Environmental > Terrestrial > Soil > Unclassified ...
ACAGCAGCGGCTCGAGCTTCTTCCCGTGGCTCGCAGCGGGCAGCACGGGAAACGTGGACGCCGTCTTCTACCGGTCGCCCACGCTGCGGCCGAACGATCCGGACTCCGTCTGGTCGATCGGCTTCGCGCAGATCCGCGACGCGGTGGCCAAGGCCGGCGGCTCGGGCGCCCACTACGTCCGAACGCCGACTGTCTCGGAAACGCTGCTCGACCCGAAGCCCGTGCATCTCGGCGGGATCTGCTCGTTCGGAATCTTCTGCTCCGCGGTGCCGAACGCGAACCGGAGCCTTGCGGACTCGATCGCGATCGCGCTCGACCCGCTGGGCGGCGCGAACGCCGTGTGGACGAACGACACCGGCACGAAGCGAAAGATCGACTTCGCCTGTCAGAACTCGGGCCCGAGCGCGCTCGACGGGACGACGCTCGACGGCTGCGCCTCCGCCGGCTAGGTCGGACGAAGCGGCCGCCGCCTCGTCGTCAGGCGGGGCGGCGGCGCCGCGCCACGCGGAAGGCGACGGCCGCGGCGAGGATCGCGAGCGCGATCAGCAGGAGGCCGAGAAGCCGTCCGTGCCCGGCGTCGGCGAACTCCGAGCCGGCAGAGGCGCCGAGCGCCTTCCCGAGCTTCGTCCCGACGCCCCGCGGCTGGGACGGCGAGGCCTCGTGCTCGAGCTTCGGCAGCGTCTGGCGAGGCGGCGCGCCGTAGGTCGGTGACGTGACGACCTGCTTCAGGACCGAAGCGTCGCTCCCGCCGTGCTTCTTGATCGCCTTCGCGACAGGCGGCGCCACCGGCGCAGGCGCCGGCGGTGGAGGCGGGGGCGGGGGCGGTGGAGGCGGCGGCGGTGGAGGCGGCGGCGGAGGCGCCGGCGGAGAGCCGGCCGGCGGTGGCGGCGGCGGTGGAGGCGGTGGGGGTGGCGGCGGCGGTGCGGGCGGGGGCGGCGGCGCCTCACCTACGTAGACGGGACCCGCCGCCGAGGGGATGCTCTCGCGGTACTGCGAGATCGCAGACGACGACTTCGGCGGCGGCGGTGGCGACTTGGCCTGGGCACTGCCCGTCGCCGCGAGTAACGTCAGTGCAGTGGCAGCTGCAAGCGACCCAGCCGCACGGGACCAAGCCGCGACGCGCGCCCTCCCCCGCATCGCACTCGACCGGGCCATCTTCCCCATGTTAGTCGCGGTTCTCGCAGCCGTCTCCGTCTTCTGGCTCGGATACGACGGCGGCGGTTACGCCGTCACGAGCTACACGGCTGCCGCAATCGTCGTCCTCTGGGCTCTCGCCGTCGGCGCTGCGATCGGTCTGCTCCCGACGGCGCGGATCACGCGCGAGGGCGCCGTCGTCGTCGCGCTGCTCACCGGCTTCGCCGTGATGACCGTCGCCTCGACGGCGTGGGGCTCGAGCGCCGAGGCAGCATATGCCGAGTTCGCGCGCGTGCTGCTGTACCTCGCCGTCTTCGTGCTCGCGGTCGCGGTGGTCCGAAGGCGGGACGCGGCCGCCCTCGCGGACGGGATCGCGCTCGGGATCGTCGCGATCGTCGTGCTCGCACTCGCGAGCCGGTTCTTCCCCGGGTTTGTTTCCCTCAGCGACTTCAGGACGCTGCTCCCCACGGCGTACTCGCGGCTGAGCTATCCGCTCGACTACTGGAACGGCCTGGCCATCTTCGCGGCCCTCGCCTGCCCGCTCCTTCTGCGAACCGCGAGCAGCGGGCGGCCGGCCCTCGTCCGGGGAGCGGCGGTGGCACCGATTCCGGCGATCTCCACCGTGATCTTCCTGGCATCGTCCCGTGGCGCCGCGGCGACGGCGGCGGTCGGCACCGTCCTCTTCGTGCTCCTCGCCCGCCGGTGGTCGGCATTGGCCGCCGCGATCCTCGCGGCGGGAGGCTCGGCAATCGCGGTCGCGCTGGTTCGCCATTGGCCCGCCGTGGTGAATCCCTCACCCGCTGCCGGCCTCGACAGCCACGGCGGCCACCTCGCCGCGCTCGCCGTGGCGGTCACGTGCCTCGCGTGCGGGGGCCTCGTCGCGCTGCTCGTCGCGGTCGTGCCCGCGCGCGCAGCGCCGACGCGGGCGACGGCGGCCGCGCTCGCCGGAGTCGCCGCGATCGGGCTCGTCGCCGCGATCGCCGTCTCGCATCCCGTACGCCGGTTCGAGCAGTTCAAGAACCCGCCGCCCGCGCTGTCTGCGAAGGACTTCGTGCAGAGCCACCTGCTCAGCTCGAGCGGCAGCGGACGCTGGCAGTTCTGGGGCTCGGCGATCGACGAGTTCCAGTCGCGGCCCGCGATCGGCCGCGGCGCCGGCTCGTTCGAGCAGTGGTGGGCGCAGCACGGGACCCTGCCGGTGTTCGTCCGCGACGCGCACTCGCTCTATCTCGAGCAGCTCGGCGAGCTCGGCGTCGTCGGCCTAGCCCTGCTCGGCGGGGCGCTGCTCGTCGGCATCGGTGCAGGCATTGCGCGGCTGCGGCGATCGGTCGACGCCGAGCGCGCGACGCTCGCCGCCTTCCTCGCCTGCTTTCTCGCCTACGCGGTCGCGGCGGCGATCGACTGGATCTGGGAGCTACCGGCGATCTCGGTCATCGCCTTCGCGTGCCTGGCGCCGCTCGTGAGCGCACCGGAAACCGCGGGGGCGCCGGCTCCCGTGCCCCGCCGCCGGCTGGCGATCGGCCTCCGCGCCGCGACGGTCGTCGTCGCGCTCGCGCTGATCGCGGCGGAGGCGATTCCGCTCCTCGAGCAAACCCGGATCGCCGACAGCCAGGCGGCGGTGCGTCGCGGCGACTCGGCCTCCGCGCACCGGAACGCGCTGCGCGCGCGCGACATCGAGCCCTGGGCGGCGACGCCCTATCTGCAACTCGCGCTCGTGGACGAACTCGCCGGAAGCCTGCGGACGGCGCACGGCTGGATCGTCCAGGCGACCGATCGGGACACCTCGAACTGGCGGCTCTGGCTCGTGCGGGCACGGATCGAGACCGAATCCGGCTCCGTCAAGGCGGCCCGTGAGTCTCTCGCGCGCGCGCGCGAGCTCGATCCCCGCTCGCCGCTCTTTGCCGGCTGAGCCGGACGACGCTGCTCAGCCACAAATCTCGATTTGCACTCTTGCCTTTTCTGGCTAAAGATGACATTGATAAGCCTGGAAAAAAGGCCCGGAGGGGGAGCCTTGGGGATGAGCGAGCTGACTGAGGTCGATCGCAGCTTCGTGCTGTACGGTCAGGAGCGGACCGAACGCTCGGCCTCGTCGTTCCGTGACGGCGCGTGGACCGTCCTCCGTGTGCTGCTCCAGCTCGACCACAAGCTGTGGCGGAACACGCTCCTCCGCCGCCTGCTCGCCCTGTCGGACGCGCTCGCGGTGCTCGTCGCCTCGGCCCTCGTCGTGGTCGTGCAGGACCACGCCGACCGGATCGTCTGGCTGATGGCCTTCACGCCGATCTGGCTCGTGCTCGCGAAGACGTTCGGGCTGTACGACCGCGACCACCGCGCCCTCCGCCATCTGACGATCGACGAGGTGCCGACGCTCCTCGTCTGGGTGTTCACAGCGTCGCTCGTGACGACCTCGCTCGCTCGAATCGTCACCGGTGGCGGCGGCCGACTTGCCTACGCCGTCACGCTCGCGCTGCTGGCGGGCGGCACAACCTTCATCGGGCGCTCGCTCGTCAGGATCGTCTGGCGCCGCGTGACGCCGGCCGAGCGCACGATGGTCATCGGCCGCGGCAGGCTCGCCACGGCGGCTCGACGGAAGATCGCGCTCTTCTCGGACATCCACCTCGACATCGTGGCGGTCCGAAAGGAGTGCTCGGCCGAGGAGCTCCCGAGCACGCCGGACTGGCTCGAGGGCATCGACCGCGTGATTCTCGCCGCGCAGGCGATCGACGAGACGCTGATCGCGAGGCTCGTCTCGATCTGCCGCCGCGAGAAGATCAAGTTCAGCGTGATCCCGCCCGTGCGCGGCATGTTCGGCACGGCCGTCCAGCTGAGCCACGTCGCGGAGCTGCCGGTCGTCGAGTACAACACGTGGGACATCTCGCGCTCGACGATCCTGCTCAAGCGGATCATCGACGTCGTCGTGTCGCTCGCGGCGCTGCTCTTCGTCGTCCCGCTCCTGCTCGTGATCGCGCTTGCGATCAAGCTCGACTCGCGCGGGCCGGTCTTCTTCGTCCAGCAGCGCGCCGGACGCGACGGCGAGCCCTTCCGGATGCTCAAGTTCCGGACGATGCTCTGGAACGCCGAGGCCCTCCTCGAGGACCTCGTCTCGGTCGACCGGCTCCAGGATCCGATGTTCAAGCTCGAGAACGACCCGAGGGTCACGCGCATCGGGCGCCTGCTCCGGAAGACGAGCCTCGACGAGCTCCCGCAGCTCATGAACGTGCTGCGCGGAGACATGAGCCTCGTCGGCCCCCGCCCCGAGCAGGTCAGCATCGTCGATCTGTACAGGCCCGAGCACCAGTTCCGGCTCGCGGTCAAGCCCGGGCTCACGGGCCCGATGCAGGTCTTCGGCCGCGGCGAGCTCAGCTTCGACGAGCGCCTCGCGGTCGAGCGTGACTACATCGAAAACCTCTCGCTCGGACGCGACTTCCGGATCCTCGCGCTGACGGTCTCCGCCGTCGCGAACGGCAAGGGCGCTTTTTAAGGCGCGGGGGAACCGCCTGGTCTCGTCTGTTGAGCCTTCCGCCGGGCAAAGCCCGGCTCCGGCGCCGAATCGCAGCGCCCAGAGAGGGGGCTCAAACCCCCGCTAGAAGGGATTCCGTCCAGGCGGCGCCTGCTTCGCGGCGCGCCGCGTCGCCAAGGGCACGGCCGAAGACCGACGCCGCCAGCTTCGCCGCCAACGGGCCGACCTCGTCGGGCGGAACGGCCGGATGGGCTCGCGCGAACTCCTCCAGCACCGTCCAGGAGAGGACGGTGCAGAGCTCCCCGCGCAGGATCTCGAGCGGCTCCTCGGAGACCCCGCCGCCGCCCGGGGCACCGATCGCCTCCGAGAGGAGCGCGACCTCGCCCGTCGGCGGACGTGGCGTCCCGCCGTGTCGGAGCGTGGACTGCAGGTACCGGAGCTGCGACAGGAGCGGCGACGGCTCGGCGGGCAGGTCGCCGAGCGCTCCCTCGAGCTCCTCGAGCAGGCGACGGCTTGCCCGGCGCAGGTCGTCCGGCTCGTACGCGCCGGAGCGGGCGAGGCCCTCGCCGATGCGCCCGGCGACGTGGAGGCGGTCGGCGACCGCGCGCCTGAAGCCGTACGCCGCATCGCGCGTGTGCGAGTGCGCGACGGCAGCCGTGCGCGACAGGCGCACCTTCCAGCCCTGCTCGAGCGCGCGGAGACCGAAATCGAGGTCCTCCGCGAACTGCACGTCGGCGAACCGCAGCTCGCGCCAGGCGGCGGGTGAGATCGCCGCGCACACGTTGTCGACCGATCCCGCCGCCCTTCGCTCGTGCGGCGCGAGCGCGCTCGGCTTCCGCCGCGCGACCGACCGATGCGTCGGCACGATCACGCGGTCGTGGCTCCAGACGGAGTACGCGCCGTAGAGGTCGACGTCCGACCGGGGGATCTGGCGCGCCGACACGGCGGCGATCCTCGGCTCGGCGTGGAGCTCGACGAGGAGCGCGCGCACGGTGTCGGGCCCGAGCAGGACGGCGTCCTGGACAAGCGTCAGGAGCACGTCGCCGGTCGCGGCCTCGGCGGCGACGTTCCTCGTCCGCCCGTGGCCGAACGCCTCGGGCTCGATCTCGACGAGCCGCGCGCCGTAGGCGGCGGCCGCCTCGCGCGTGCCGTCCGTCGAGCCGGAATCGACGACGACGAGCTCGAGCCCGCCGAGGCCCTCCTGGCTGCGGACGCTCTCGAGCACGCGGCGGAACAGCGGGCCGCCGTTCAGTGTCGGGATCAGGACCGAGACCGTCTCCGGCACGACCGGGAACGGCCGCCGAGGCCCGACGCCACGCCCGCGCTCCTGCGCCCGCGTGGCGACGGCAGCCGGCGCGAACCTGTTCATGAGCGCAGCCCGCACGCCTGACGGCGGGAAGAGCCGCGGCCTGAGGAAGTCGCGTGCGCCCTGCGGCAGCTTCCACCAGAGCCAGCGCGCGAGCCGGTAGAAGCGGACGGTCACGCCGCGGGAGCGCCCGACGACGTGAAGCGCCTGGCCAGGCCGAGCCGGAAGATCGTGCCGCGCGCGGGCGGGAACGCGCCCGCGACTGCGGCCCGCAGCTCGCGATAGCCGGCGACGGCGCCCAGAGCCGCCTCCGCGCGCTGAGCCCGCAGCGCACCCGCCGATCGGACGAGGTCGCGGTACGCGCGAAGCACGAACCTCACCTCGCCGCGCGCCACGGCCCGGCCGAGCGACGCGAGCTCGCCCGTGACGACGAGCGGCGCGTTCCGAACGAGCCAGCCGGTCGGTGCGTTCTTGGCGATCGTCGCCCAGCGGTTGCGAACCGAGTAGAACGACTCGAACTCGCTCCAGCGCCCGCCGGACGTCCCACCGCCCACGTGGTAGACGACGGCCCGCGGCGCGTACCAGCACTCCCAGCCGGCACGCCTCGCGCGGAAGCCGAGGTCGACGTCTTCGTAGTACGCGTGGAAGCCCTCGTCGAAGCCGCCGAGCCGCCGGAAGACCTCGGCGCGCCAGAGGCACGCGGTGCCGGAGGCGCTGAAGACCTGCTCCTCGTGCTCGTACTGGCCGCGGTCGCGCTCGCCCTGACCGCGGCGGTACGCCTTCAGCGACCGAGTCATCTCGTCGCCGGCCCCGTCGAGCACACGGGGATCGTCCCGGCGCAGGATCTTCGACGCAAGCGAGGCCGCGCGTGGGTGGCGATCGAGGCACGAGACGAGCTCCTCGAGCCAGCTCGCCTCCGCCTCGATGTCGTTGTTGACGACCGCGATCGCCGCGCCGCGAGCCTGCTCCGCGCCAGCGTTCGAGCCTCCGGCGAAGCCGCGGTTCTCGGCGAGCTCGACCAGGATCGCCGACGGGAACCGGCGCTGCACGAGCTCGCGGGAGCCGTCGCTCGAACCGTTGTCCACGACGACGACCTCGAAGTCGCGAAACGTCTGCGCCTCGAGCGAGGCGAGGCAGCGCTCGAGCAGGGCCTTCCCGTCGCGCGTCGGGACGACGACGGAGACAGCCGGGCCGGTCACACGCGTGCGAGCGCCGCCGTCGACCGCGCGACAGCGGACGCCGCGAGCGAGGCGGCGAGCTTGAGCGCGATCCCGGCGTAGACGGTGGCGTTCAGCGCGCGCGCCCGGGTCGCGGCGTAGTGCTTCCTGTAGAACCGGTACATGCCGTAGTGGAACGCGACGTCGAGCCGCGCCGGCCGCGGATGGCCGCTCGAGCCGCCCTTGAGGTGGACGACCCTGACGCTCGGCTCGTACCAGGTCGTCCAGCCGCGCTCGGCGAACCGGTAGCAGAGGTCGAGGTCCTCCATGTACATCCAGTAGCCCTCGTCGAAGAGGCCCACCTCCTCGAGCGCGCGGCGCCGGATCAGCATGAAGGCGCCGTTGACGGCGTCGACGGGCCCCGACTCGACCGAGGGCGCGCGGTACGCCGCGAGCGCTCCGCTCGCGCCCCGCCGGCGGCCGACGCGCGTGAAGTGGCCGAGGGCGCTGAGGGGCGTGGGGAACGAGCGCTTTGCCGCATGATCGAGGCTACCGTCCTGCCGCTCGAGACGGCAGCCGCAGATCCCGATCTCCGGTCGGGCCTCCATCAGTTCGACGAGCGGGTCGAGCGTCGACTCGACGAACTTCGTGTCCGGGTTCAGCGTGAGCACGTAGTCGCCGTCCGTCTCCCGGATGACCCGGTTCGTGGCCGCGGCGAAGCCGGTGTTCGTCGGCTCGCGGACGAGCCTCACCTCCGGGAACTCGTCGTCGACGACGTCGGCCGTCCCGTCGCCCGAGGCGTTGTCGACGACGTGGACGGTCATCGGACGGCGCGGCGCCCGCTCGCGCAGGGAGAGGAGGCACTCCCGGATCAGGTCGCGGCAGCGATACGCGACGATCGCGACGTCGATCGTCTCGTTCACGCGCGGCGGGCGCGGGCGAGCTGGAGGCGCCTCCGCGCACGGCTGCCGAGAGCCCTGAGCACGCCGGCAGCGCTCCAGCCTGCGAGCACCTCGTGCGGGTACGGGCGCCGCTCGACTCCGCCGGCGGCCCGGAACCCGTGGATTCGGCCGCGGACGCCCGAGACGTTGTGGTCGACGAGCGCCTGGCCCGCGCAGAGCACGAGCTCGCGGGCCGCGACCTGGGGTAGGCGCCTGAGCCCGAGAACGCCCCACTTGCGCAGGACGTAGGCGCGTCCGAAGCCCATCAGGTAGTTCTTCATCTGCGAGCCGGAGCCCAGCGTCGCGGAGTGCTCGTGCGTCCCGAGGGCGCGGCGCGCGAGCGCGCAGGTCGCGCCGGCGCTGCGCAGGCGGAGAACGAGGTCGACGTCCTCCCAGTAGGCGAAGAGCTGCTCGTCGAAGCCGCCGATCTCGAGATAGGCGTCGCGGTCGAACGCCGCGGCAGCCGCCGACGGCCCGATCGGAGCCGGAACCTCCTCCTCGAGGATCTCGACCGGTGCGCCGTTCAGGTAGTCGAACGGCAGCAGCGTCGCGTCGAGCTCCATCCCGGCGGTGTCGATCCGGCCGGCGAGGTCGGCGCTGCGCAGGACGCCCGCGACCATGACGGTGCCGCTCGCGGGGTCCAGCGGGCGCGCGATCTCCTCGAGAAAGGCGGAGTCGCAGACGCAGTCGTCGTTGATCAGCACGAGCGCGCTGCCGTCGGCGCGCTTCGCTGCGAGGTTGACGGCCCGGCCGAAGCCGATGTTGTAGTCGAGCCGGATCACGTCGATGCCGACACGCCTCGCACCCGAGCCGTTCAGCGACCCGTTCTCGATCACGATCGTCTGATGCGGGACCGTCTGCGCGTCCAGCGAGTCGAGGAGCCGCCTGAGCTGGGGGCCGCCGCGGACGGTCGGGACGATGACGGTGATCTCCATCTCAGGTCTCTATCGGCGTGCAACGCAGAACGATCGAGCCCCCGCGACCGAACGCGGATGCGGCCAGCTCGAGCAGCGCCGCGACCGGCAGCGCCAGCGGGCCGGCGACGGCGAGCATGGCCGCGTCGCGGGCGCTCGTGCGGCCGGCCCGCTTGACGAGGCGGTAGAAGGCGTCGGGCTCCCGCGTGAGCCGGTTCAGGAGTGTCTGCCACATCCCGAGCAGGTTCTGATCGAGGAGCAGCGAGTGGACGCGCTCGACGCGGAAACCGGAGCGCTCGAGGAGGCGCACGACGCCCGGCCGGCTGAACTGCGTGCGGTGGCGCGGAACGTCCTGGTGGAACCAGCGGTCGCCTCCGATCCGCGCCTGGAGGCTCGAGAGGTTCGGGACGGCGACGACGAGCGTGCCGCGGGGCGCAAGCCACGGGCGGATCCGTTCCAGCGCGCCGCCGGGATCGTCGAGATGCTCGAGCACATGCCACAGTACGACGGCGTCCTGCGAGCCAGATTCGAGGTCGAGCTTCTCGAGCGGCATCGCAGCGACCGGCGAGCCGTTCGCCCGCGCGCCTCGGTAGGGCTCGATCCCGCCCGCCTCGTGGCCGCGCCGCCTGAGCGCGTCGACGAAGCGGCCGTCCCCGGCACCGATCTCGAAGACGCGCGGGGCCTGCTCCGGCGGCGGCAGGAAGCGCATCCGCTCCCAGCGCAGCAGGCGGCGCAGGGGCTCGATCAGCGCGTCGAGGGCCGGCGCCGGCCGCGCGTAGGTCCCGCTCTCGTAGAGCGACCGAGAGTCGCCGCCGTCGGAGTCGTCGGCGAGGGCGGCGGTGCCGCAGTCGAGGCAATGCTCGAGCCGGAAGGACGAGCGCCGTGCGAGCCGCGCGTCGGACGCACGCGCGAAGCGCCAGAAGCGGACGCGGGTGCTCCCGCAGCCGCGACAGCTAGACGGCGGCGGTTCCTCCGCGGGTGCGACGTCTGCAGGCTCGTTTGTCACGGTTCTCATCGTGGGGCGACCTGAGCACGGTTTCCAGTGGCCTTTCGGAAGGCGCCCGCGGCGGCCTACGGGAGGGCGCGTACGGGCGCACGTGTTCCTTCCGTGGCCGCAATGTACGCGTTGACCACGTCCTGCGGGTTCCCGAAGCCGGCGATCCGCCCTTCCTGGAGCCAGAGCACCTTCGTGCAGGTCTTGCGGATGAAGCTCATGCTGTGGCTCACGATCACGATCGCGTGCGCCTTCTTCATCAGTTCGCGGAGCTTCGCCCGGCTCTTCTCGGTGAAGGACGCGTCTCCGACGCCTAGCACCTCGTCGATGAGGAGGATCTCCGGCTCGATGTGGACGGCGATCGAGAACGCCAGGCGCACGCGCATCCCCGTCGAGTAGGTACGCATCTGTGCGTCGATGAAGGAGCCGAGCTCGGAGAACTCGATGATCTCGTCGATGCGCTCCCTGATCCTCGACCGGCTGAAGCCGAAGTACGCGGCCTGGAGATAGATGTTCTCGCGGCCGGAGAGGTCGGTCTCGAAGCCCGTCGTCATCGTCAGCAGGGTCGGCCTCAACCCGAGCGTCTGGATCGTGCCGAAGTCGGGGCGGATGATCCCGGCCAGCGTCAGGAGCAGCGTGCTCTTGCCCGAGCCGTTGCGGCCGATCACGCCGAGGACGTCGCCGTCGCGGACGGCGAAGCTGACGTCGCGGATCGCCCAGAACTTCGACTCGGTGCTGTTCTGGCGGCGGAGGAACTCCGCCACGCTCCGGCGCAGCGTCCGGTCACGGGTCAGCCGGAGGTCGTACTGGACCGAGATCCGGTTCGCGATGAGTGCGAGACTCTCGACGCGTTCCAGCTCAGTTCACCTTTGCGAACGACGACTGCAGCCGGACGAAGACGAGGTAGGCCGCGACGAGGAAGATGCACGAGCCGCCGAAGACGATCCCGAGATCCCTGAAGTTCGGCAGCTGCTGGTCGAGAATGATCTCCTGATAGGCCGGCAGCAGCGTCGCGAACGGGTTGATCATGTAGTAGTGCATCCATCCCGGCGGGACCTGGTCGAGCCGGTAGAGCCCCGGGGAGATGTAGTACCAGAGCGGGAACATGTACGTCACGAAGTTCCCGATATCCCGCAGGAAGAAATTCAGCGCGGAGAAGAGAACCGCGAACGCAAGTCCGAAGATCAATTGTACGAACGTCACGACGAGCAGGAACGGCGTCGCCTTGCTCGGATAGAGGCCCCAGATCGGGGAGACCGCGAGAACCACGAGCAGCCCGACGAGGAACCTGATCATGTCGGCGAACATCGTCGACAGCGGAAAGACGACCTTCGGAAACGCGATCTGCCGCATGCGGCCCTCTTTGTTGAGCGTCGTGTTGATCGCGTCCCGCACCCCGGCGGAGAAGAACTTCCACGCCAGGAGCGTCGTGAGGACGAGCAGCACGAAGCGCCGCTGGCTCCCCTGGAGGATGACGTCGACGAGGATGACGTACGCCCCCATCTGCATGAGCGGGTGCAGCAGCCACCACAGGTAGCCGAGGACCGTCCCGACGTTTTCCGTCTTCAGCGAGGATGCGACGAGCTCGCGGACGAGCGGGAAAAAGTGAATCGTGGCGCGCAGGTCGGCCCAAGCCGCCTTGAGCAACGACTCCCGTTTGACGACGGCGTCGCGCCGGAGCGCGGCGACGGTTGCTATGACGCGCTCCTTCCGGCCACAGTCACGACTTTCCCCCTCCTAAATCTAGCCCCGCCTCTTAAACTGTCAAGGCGCTGCGTCGAGCGCCGAGATGGGCTGAGGCGAGATGTACTGTACCTCGACGTACGCGCCGGGGTCGTTTCCGAACGCGGGGTCGAAGCGGAGCTGTGTGATTCGCGTCGACGGGCCCGCCGGACCCAGCGGGACGGCGTAGGTGTGGAGCTGCCCGTCGGGCACGATCGAGAAGACGGCGTGCTTCGCGGTCGAGAAGGACTCGCCGGCCCCGTGCCAGAAGAGCTCGGCGCCGCCGTCGACGCTCCCGTGGTAGGCCGCGCGGACGTAGATCGTTGAGACGCCGGCCGGCCACAGCTCCTGCGGGCCGATCAGCTCCGGGTCGTTCTGGTCGAGGTTCACCCTGAGCGCGCGCGAGACCGGCCAGCCGGCGTCGGTCGCGTTCACGTACGTCCAGTGGTCGCGGCCGCCCGTGAACGCGAAGGCGGGGCCGTCCTCGAGCTGACGGTGCTGCGCCGCGAAGGTGCGCACGTCGTTCGCGCTGCCGAGGACGAGGGCGTAGGCCGAGTCGTAGACGACGTTGTGGTCCAGGACCTCGTTCGTCGTCGGCGCGAGGTACGCGGTCGCAAAGTCGTTCGACGAGCCGGCGCCGGTCTTCCCGAAGGTCTTCGCGAAGAACTGGGTGATGCCGGGCTGGAAGACTCCGAAGCCGCGACCGGAGCGGTCGACGAGGGCCGCCCAGTGCTCGGTGCCGAGGAAGTTGAGGCCGTCGGAGAAGCGCGGAAACGTGCTGACGGGCTGATTCGCGTACGGGCTCGTGCCGCCGTAGGTGACGAGCCGGTCGAGCTTCCCGATCGAATAGATCGCCGGGAGCTCCTGCGGAAGCGCCTGGTACTGCGTGCCGTCGGAGCGGAAGTTCGTCAGGCGGTTCCGCACCCACGCCGCGCGGCCCTCCAGCGTGATCCACTGCTCGATCATGCACTCGCACGCGACGCCCGACAGCGCGAACTGCTGCGGCAGGCTCTTGACGTACATCGTGTGACCGTCGTTCGAGTACGAGAGCACGCGGCTCGCCGTCCCCTTGATGTCGCCCGCCAGGATCGGGTTCCAA
>Ga0070741_10015795_pt1 | contig 12721 bp, 23 predicted proteins | sample Coa_R1_4_FD_66440 | JGI IMG/M metagenome (GOLD analysis project Ga0070741, IMG submission 66440) | Surface soil microbial communities from Centralia Pennsylvania, which are recovering from an underground coalmine fire - Coalmine... | ecosystem: Environmental > Terrestrial > Soil > Unclassified ...
AAAAAAAAAATCAAGTTAAAAGGTGCCCGTAGAAACAGGCACCGTTACCACTTATGTGTGGGCCTTTAAACCATTAACTCTATCCTATCCAGGCGATCGTAGCCTTTGTATTATCAAAGATACAACTCTATCGCTTTCGTGCAAGTTTTTTCTGAACTTTTTTATTATAGTTCGTAACGACCTGCGAACGAAGCATGTACGACAGCTCTTCTAATTTAAGCGTATACCCGTGTTCGTCTTTTTTCCTGTTACACTCCCGTTCCGCGACCGATATGACGATATTGCTATAGCATTGAGTGCAGTAATGAGCGTTTTCCCGCTCAGGTTTGAAGTTGGTCTTAAAACCCTTCATAGGTTCGAACAAATCAGGCTGCAACGACACGCCTACTATCTCTTCGGCTATACGAAGAGTATTGCAGAAATCACAGATATACGCTTCTACTTTCATATTAAACGGTTAAGTCGTGAATTAGATTAGCCTCAAGGTTGTTAGGACGCAAATGGGCTACTCCTTCAACTATAGCCTCAAGTACATACGAATAACCTTGATTAAATGGATATATGACGTAACCTATCAACATAGGCTCTACGCAACCTATATAGCCTTCCCACGAAATTTTCCCGTTCTTTATAATTATCGCTTTCATCGATCAGTTTTTACAAGTTTAAGCTCGCCAGCTACTATGCTGTACCTAAAGAAGCCTTTACAAAAAGGACACTGGCCCCGCAGCAAGGCATAGTCAGTTACCAGCCTTTGACAGTGAGGACATGTTTCTTTTTGAACTATTTCGTTGTGTCGATAACGTGATAATCGTTTTTTCATGTTACATCATTTTAATTATTTTTCGGCTGCCGCGCGGCATGTCGCGCAAATCTAAATAGTGATGGAATAAGCGACTATACTTCCATTGAACTATGTGATCTTCGTCAAGCGTTCGGTGCAGTACTATGTAATTGCACATCTCCATTATGCGTGGTGGTACTGAGTTAATAGAGTGAAACAGGAACATATATACGTTGCCGGTGTGCCATCGGTTGACCATAAGGGAGCGCACCAATTTATCGGTGCGCCCTTGAAAAAATATAGTAGCCTCTTCGAATACTATAATCGTGTCGCGCTTGTTTTTAGCTTGTAGCATAAAGCCTTCTATGTTATCTCCATTAACATAGCGCGCACGGCTATCATTTGGATTGTCGGACAAACGTAGTGGAGTTTGCCCCGGGTATTTGGTTCTGCTTCCGTATTCGTTTTGAACATCGAATACAAAGCATCTTCTAAAAGGAGGCCCGACTATTGCCTTCTTTACAAACTCGCTCTTTCCTTCGCCGGGCGCTCCTATTATGATATACATGTTGCTCACAACAGACCGTGTTTGCGTTTAAGTTGCTCTATTGCTTTTTCCCTGCCTACCTTGCCTTTTTTGCGTTGCCTATCTACGTCAGCTTCCGTAAATGGCAGGCCCTCCAGGTAAACTACCTTGCCAGTCATAAGATCGTTGGCCGATTGGTTAGCTGGCTCGTACTTAGCCGGGTTGTCGCTTACGTCAGCTGCTTTAAGCCTGTCGGCAAGCGCTTCCTGTTCTTGCCTTTCCTGCTTTTTGTCTATCCAGCCAACAAGCCCTTTCTCCATAACCTTGCCGCCATAAATGGCGCCCATAGTAATAGCAAGGGCGTTCCAGGGGTTGTTAAAATTGACCAGGATGCTGTCCAGGCACTTTTGCATGATAGGGGCCAAGGTATTCTTTTCGCCCGCCGTGAGCTGCATTTCGGTTTTCCGCATTTTGATGCCGAAGCTGTACATCAACGCTACCAGGGCCGCAGGGAACATGGCGTCTATGATATTGACAGCCCACTCCCCCGCTACTATGCCTCCCAGGTTGACACTGGCGCCAGGTGCAGCGCCGGTTAACGGAGTGGTAGCGGGCTGACCGGGTGCGCCGGAAAGCGACGTAGACGCTATTTCTGTATGTTTTAAACCTGAAAGCGCGTCCTGGTCTGTTACCGCCCCGTTTTGGCTGGCAACGCTACTTGTCGCTGCATTAGAGCCCGATGGCGGGGCTGTTTCTACCGGGGCGGTCGTTTGTACCGCCTGACCGCCCGTCATAGGCTCTAGGGGTTTTAAAAGGTCGGCAAAGCTGCCGTTAATTTTCTCCATTGGTTTCAGGGGTTTGAGGTTCACTTACCAGGCCGTTAATTCCCAGCTGGTCGTTCAGTCGGTTGTTTTCAGCATTGAGGCTGTCTATAAATTCCCGCTGCTCCTGGATGGTTCGCTCCTGCTCCTCCAATATCTGCCTGGTCTTATTAACAGCATCAGCGCCCAGCACCATCGGTTTGCTGTCTGAACTATAGGGTACTATATCCAGTTCCCCGTCGTCGCGCATATCGATGACGACGTACTTGATGCCGTTTTTGTTCATCTCCTTTTTAAGCGTACCCAGGGCCATGTTTTTGAATGTTTCGTTTTGAAACAGTGAATTGAGAAAGCTCATAATAATGATTAATTAGGTTGAATGAATTGTTTCCAATCGCTGGTAAGCACATCGTTTGCTTTGTCTTCGGCAACGACGCACTTAGCTACGACCTTTGGTTCAGCAAAAAAGAAGTCGTTGCCTTCCTCTTCCCAGCTAAGGATAACGCGTATCTCTTTTTCGATGGTGAACTTAACGAAGTCATTTGCTTTTGCCTTTGGAAATTTGATCGAGAATTGTTTCATTGTTCTTAGATTTAGAGTTTATTAAGATTGCCTCAATTACAAGGCGTTTGAACTCAGTATTTACTAACGGCAAGTTAAATGGCTTTTTAACCCATTCACCTTTTACCATTTTGAGGAAATCTACAGTTGCTTGCTTTGAGGATATTCTGACGGAAAAATCGCGTAACCATTCGGTTGAGTACGGGTACCCTATCGATGTAATATACTTTTCAATACGCTCAAGGGCTTTCACGTCAGGTCTTAGGTATATGCCATCCACCCACGTGAATAGATATGCATCTTTGCACAGCTTTTTCAGTTGCCCCATTATTTCAGCTGTCCGCATTACGGCGTAATAAAAGAAGTTGGCGGTGTCGGATACTATTTCATCATTCGATATGATCTTGCCTTTGTCGAATACGAAGTGCTGCTTTTTTGACGCTAGCATACCAACAGCTACCAGCCTCTCCTGCTTCGGCCCTTTACATATGTACTCATATGTTTCTTTACGGATGAAGCCGTCATTGTATAATATAGTAGCGTATGCGCTCTTCATGTCTACATTTATTACATCCCCGATATGTTCATTCTTTTTAAAATCATGCACAAAGTAGCGCAACTGCTCATAGTCTATAACAGGTATGGCCTTCTTTTTTAAGTCGCTCTTTATTTTTGCGAAGCACGCAAACACACGCTTGCTTTGCATTGAGTTGACGAACTTGCGTTCCAGGCCGTCTATCTTGAATACAGTAGTGTAATTTGAGCATATCATTTCGAAGGGTACTCCTATTTCTTTAAGGTAAGTTAAAAAAGCGCGACCGTTATTACCCCTAAGCAGCGATGTGCGCTTACTCATTAGCTACTTTTTTTGGGTGAACTAACTACCACTACTCCCTCCATATCGTTGAGGAAGTCAAGCAATTCGTTATCGTCTTCGTCCATGTCGCCCTCTTCTATCATTTCAACCAGGTCGTCGAACTCTTCCAGTTGAGGAATATTGATATACATGTTGCCTGTGAGGTCGTAAGATACCTCATACATAACGACTACCGTACTGGTATAGTGCATTGCCTGAGACGTGAAGTTTTGCACAGTATATATAGCGTCACCGCGACCGGTTTCAACTTCGTTTATATAAATCTTATTGCGCTTAGGCAACCGGTTTATATCGTTGATCAGGTATGATGTTTCGCGCTGCATTACTATACGACCGTCTGTCATAAGCGCCTGGACGGCTTTTTTATTCTTACGAATAAAAGCAGCTACGGTTTCGCCCTTGATAGCGGCGGATGTCTCTAAGACCTCGTACAATTCACTGTCGCGCGGTATGATAACATTGCCAACTTTAGCGGTACTTTCCTTTCTTTTCTTAGCTGCTTTTGCGGACTTACGAAGACGTTGCAGGTATTGCAATGCATCGCCAGCATAATCGGCCTGGCGGACCTTGAAGCGATTCTCTTTTAGGAATGACTTTAGTTTCGGGGTTAGTTTTCGTTTCGGCATAGGTAGGGCATTAGGGGGTAAATAAAAAAGAATAGCGCCGGCCCGTTAAACCGGCGCTTGAGGGTTGCCACTAAAACGGCAGGTCGTCACCCGCCGCAATCGCTTCGAGCTTTCCCTTCACAACGAGAAACACTTCTTTATAAAGAAAGTCATTCACTTCCGTATAGTCCCACTCTTCTTTACCGCGTACCTTTTTCATTTTCGGTTCAGGCAATCTGTGCGCGCTATCTTTAGAGTAATACCGTTTGAGCCATTCCCCGTTTTGCTTCAAAAATATAGACTGATTTACTTTTTCATTTTCTTTTTTCTCCCCTGGCGCGAACACTATGGGTTTGGACAAGTCAACGCTGGGCAGGGTTTTAAGAAACGCGGTCGCGTATTGACTGTCGAAGGGTAGCTCTATGCAGTACATGACGTCATCTTTGATGAATATGCGCATAGAGTCGCCATACTCAGCGTGATTACGCTCTTCGAGCTTCACGAGGGAGCCGGACAATGACTTGTACAACTCTTCGTTGACCACTTTATTATTTTTATTCGTCCGTTCAACGCTCGTAGGTGTTTTGGTGTTTACTTTCTTAGCCAGTTTACCATTGATTACAGACAGGTAGATACTGTCGCCTCTTTCAAGTGCCATGTTTGTTTTGTTTTAATTGTTATTAATACCCTTCTTTTTTTAAGTGAAGGTTTACGATTATTCGAACAACTTCCTGTTCGGAGCTGCTGCCGAACGCTTTTCTGTAGCGTACCAACCTGTTGTACAGGGGTAGCGGAAAGCGTTGCGTTATGTCAATAAACGGCTCTTTTTCAGCCGCTTGTTTATTTTTCTTGCTTTTAGCCATAAGTGTAAATATGTATTAATATACATTCCTACGTGAAACTAAATATCTTTTTTGACCTGACAAAATATTGTTCACATTTGTACACATAAGCAGGTAAACCCCATTATTTCAAACCAATAAAATATTTTCGATGAAAGCATTTATCGGCATGGCGCTCGCCGTTGCCATAGGCGTAGTATTGGCCAGTTTCATACAGAAATGGTTCAATAAAACATCATAACTTAATTACCTAAACGAATTTCAAACATTATTGCAATGTTCAAAACTTTTAATTCGGGGTTCAGCAGCTTTCAGCCTGATATGTTCGACCCCGCTGTTTCCCGCAAGGTGAATAATGCAGATAATACCGCTGCAACATCTGCCAGTAGCGGTAGCGGTAGCGCTTATTCAACCGCCCAGGCTAAACCTGGACAGAAAATGCAAATCAACTTAACGATCAACAACGGTACCGCAGCTACCATGACTGCTGAATTGTTCCAGTGGCTGGATAGCGTGACTAAACGCCTAAAACCCGAGCTTGTCGTTGGCGCTTACTCAATGATACCTATGACCTCGCATGAAGGCATACGCGCCCTTGTAGCCAATACAGGCGGCGTAGTTGGCTTTGATAAATTCGGCAACTTGAATTACTACGGCAACGATGCTACGCCTGACCCGGTGTTTCAAATCGGTTGTTCGGAAGTAAGCTATTGCAGCCTGTTTAACGCATCTGGCATTATACCCTTCCGCGTTTCTTTCATACGCGAAACGGTAGCTACTAATAACCAAATAGATCAGAAAATTACGTGGTTCAAGCGCACCATCGCTGGCGGTGTTAAGCAGAATACCGTAAGCCCGCGCGCTTATTTTCGTCCTAACCAGTACCAAAACTTGACGATAGATATTCCCGTGGAGTTTGACGTAAACATTGATAGCGGCATACAGATACCAGTACTCGCTGGCGGTCTTGTAACGCTTGCGCTGTTTATAGAGTTCTGGACTTACCAGGACTTAAGTTAATACACCTTGCAAAATCTGGCCTATAACGGTAGCCGCTGCCAATAACGGCAGCGGCTTTTTTATTCAACCTTAAAATAAAAACAATGTTCGTTGCAAATACAGGCGCAATGGCTGCACAGTTCAATGAGGAAGGCGTTAATAGCAGCGGCTCACTTACATCGTCGCTACAACAGCCGTCTGATATGACCGGTCAGCGCGTGAAGGCCGAAAACTCTATGATAGGGCTGGCTAAGAGCAGCAACACGCCGCTCGGTGTCATAGTAGCCAAAGTGCTTTCACAATCTATACCCGAACTGCAATCGTATGTGCAGGCGCGTGGTGAAGCTCCTAATCCAAACCCTTCAAAACTTGCATTGCAAGCTGCTTTATTAAGAGCTACAGAAATAGGGCTAGTAGCTAAGAGCCTGGACACCACAGATGAAAACGCGTTGCTTACTATCGAAAATAGCGAGCAGCAGCATGTCGAAGACAATACCGGAGAAAATGCATCCATCCTGTCGCCAGATACCGCAGCTGCTATATGCCTATTGGTATATCGCTTAAGCTATACCTTTAGAAATAATGGCGGTAGTGGTAATATGGCCGATTTCGTAAACCAAATTAAAGTGACCACCAATGCCGATAACTTCGATAGTGTTAGCTACTCATACGTCGTGGACACCCTGGGACAGCCTTCTTTCGGTAAGCCTAATAACGCAGGTGATAGTGGTCTTTTTTATACGCCGCAAGACGAAACGCAAGTCACAGGCGGTACAACAACCGTTAGTGATGCACCCGGCAGCAACGCCGACACATCGACTGTAGCACAAGGTAGCGGCCTTTCCTTTTGGGATAACCTATTCAACAACATGGATAGTGTAGTCAACGACGTTACCAAAGTCTCGGGCGCTATCAATACTACGCTGGGAAACGCTAACAGCACTGCCACATCTATTACCGATAAAATAAACCAGATAGGCGGCGGCATCGGCAGCGCTTCCATTTCTCAGTATATGCAAAAAAACGGCACGACCGTGATAGCAATTATACTGGCATTAATTGTTGTAACTATAATCGCAATCCGTGCAACTAGTCGTAACTAAACCAACCACTTTTTACGTGCGCTTTACGGAGTATATGCCACACCGTTTTCTGCTTAATTCTATAAGCGATAATGAGTGTTATTATTTCCGATACCTCGACGGTAATACGCCGCGTATAAAGTTCAATGTACCTGACCCTGGTTGTTATGAACCGGATGCTCCTATCGAAGTCGTAAAGGCTGTAGACATAGAGATACCTACTAACTACCCTGTACTTCCGCCGGCCAATAGAGACAGGCTGAAACCGGTATCCTATTACTATAACCCCGAAATGGACAAGGAAACCATGACGCCTATACGAATATACACCGAGCCCGGTGTAATAGAGTATGGCGACAAGTTCCTGTCGTACATTAGCCCTATACAAAAGTTTCTTACCCTGCACGAATACGGTCATTTCTTTTACATAGAAGAGGAAAACTGTGACCTATACGCGCTGGTCAACTTTTGCAGGTCGGGTTATAATCAGTCTACAGCGTTATATGCGCTGTCGCACATCCTGGGCAGGTCGAAGGAAAACATAGAGCGTATACGCTCTTTATTCAATAACATTCAAATCTTACGCAAATGAGCGCAGGCGCAGCAGCGGCAGCAGATGCCATACAGGGCACATTGCCTACCGGCGATGCCGGTAACAAACTTAAAGTTGGATTATGGATAGTGGTACTAGCTATAGTCGTTATAATCGTAATAATCGGTATCAAAGAAGGCAGCAGCATCTTTAGCGGCATAAGCAATGCCATACACAAAATGCTGCAAACATTGCACCTTGAAGATAGTGCCGATAAGTCAGCGGCTAAAGACGCTGTCAAAGCAATAGACGACAAGGCAAACTCCACCAATAGTCCCTTTAATCCAAACTTCTATCACGGCGCGCCAGCAGGTACGCCGCTTAAAACGCAGGCAGCGTTAGCCGATATGGCAACGCAGATATACCAGGCTGTTGGATGGCTGTATGATAGCCCCGAAGATGTTGTTGGCGCTATCAAGCAATGCACTAATTGGGCAATGGTTAGCCAGCTGTCGGAAAAATTCAATGACATGTATCAAAAGGATCTGTACGAATGGCTACACGAAAAAATGGACACTACCGAACAGATGAATTACCTGGCTAACGCTGTCAACTACGCTTTCTCGTTACCCCAATACTCATAACTATGCAAAAAAATAAAGCAATAGAACGCGACAAAAAAGCGGCGCAAATACCCGGTGGCAAAGTGAGAAAGCTAAAAGCAAATAACCTAACGCTTTCAACATCCACAGCGCCTGCAACTTTAAAACAACCATTATTCCCAGCCGATAGTTCAGGCGGCGTAACTATCGCAGACACTACCGCGCTTGCAGATGCTCAGAACGCTTTGATGAATAGCAGATACCAACAAGCGCTGACTACCAGCCTGGACGGCTTGCACGCGCTGGGCATATTCGTTGCGCCAGATGGTACGCTGTTCCAGGGCGCGCCAGGCCAGGATTGGAGCAACTACAATAGCCTTACCGGCACGGCCTGGTTGCCGTTACAGAATATTCAGCAAATTGAAAACGCTAACGGCACAGCTGGAACGCTAATGTTACATTTGCAGGAACCGGAAATAGCTAAGAATACAGCAGGTTACGACGGTGGTTCGTCTTCGACGTTTACCAACTCCGCCCCTACTGCATCTACTCCTATCGCTACGGTTCAGTCGCTTCCGCCTGTAGCTGCAACCAGCGGCGGTACTGTATTTATAGACCCCGGCACCGCAACTGCTGTGCTAACATCTACGGGCAATATACCTACATCGTCCAGTACCAACAGCTCATTGCCAACCACATCTACCGCTACAGCCGCTATGTCGTCACTCGTTGGCGGCGGCAAATATTGGTGGATATGGTACGCTATCGCTGCTGTAATTATAATTATTTATCTTAAATACGCTAAAAAATAATGGCAACAAACGATTTTCGTGGCACGTCTTATTCACAAGGAATACGCCACAACAACCCCGGTAACCTTCGACCTAACGGCTCCAACTGGCAAGGAATGGTTGGTACAGAAAATAACTTTGTAGTGTTTTCGGATATGACATATGGATGCCGCGCGCTTGGCACTGATTTGTCGAACAAATACTTTCGCGGGCTTACGACCGTTGAGGATATTATAGGAGCATACGCGCCGCCATCTGAAAACAATACACAGGCATACATAAACGCAGTTGCCTCCGCGTTAAATGTAAACCCAGGCGATCAGCTGACGTGGGATAAACAAACACTTGCGCTTTTCATGCGCGCTGTAACCATGCATGAAAATGGTTCAGACGGTTCGCTCGTAACAGACGACATGATAACTGCCGGTATCAATGCCATGCAGCCTACCCTTTTACTTAAGATAAAGGGTTTTTAGCCGCCCACCCCGAAGTACAGACAGCAGCAAACGGGTTGGGCATAGCCGCTGCCGTTATACTAATTATTTACTTATTATACAGGTACAATGCATTACAACGAATTAAGAGGGCTGTATCGAAATAAAAACATGATACTGGGTTACAATTCAGCCGATGGTACTACGACCGACAATACCACAGACCCGGTTATAACAAGAAACCCCAACGACTATCTATTACCTAAAATCAATGGGTTTTCGTTACTCAACACAATGTCAATCATTATCGCAGCGCTGGCAATAATCATACTATTGCCGCTGGCGATTAAAACAGTAAAATCATACACATGACAGTGACAGGTACAGTTGTAGACTACAACACAAATAACGCCGTACCAGGCGCAACGCTTATCGCTACCAACCAGGAAGGCACAATCATAGGTACCGCTACGACTGGCAATGATGGCAAATTTTCAATGGACGGCGACGGCTTAAGCGACGTATACGCGATGGTACAGGTTATGGCAGATGGATACCAAACACAAACCATGCGTGTAGCGTCTGCTAATGGTGCTGAAATACCCCTACCTCGTACAGGCGATATGCTCGGTGCCGTTACGCTTACCGTAAAGAAAAACAAGACTCAAATACTCATTTGGCTTGCTGTTGGCGTAGTCGTAGCCGTTATATACTTCAAATTTTTAAAAGGTAAAATCAAAATATAATGCTAATTCAAAACCCTTGCTCACCGCAATATATACGCGATCAGAAAGGAGCTGGATGGATGCTCAATGTGAACCCCGTTCGCGCCGCAGGCAATGGCGCTCTATGGCAGGTGTATTTTCCCAGGCCGTGGGTAATTATTGGTATTGTAGACCCTTCCGAGAGTTCATCAGCTCACGACTATCCGCGCTTCAATGCAAGTCTATTTTCTGTTAACCCGGCTGACATGAACACATATAAAGATATGTTTCAAAACATATTTTTAGATTGCGCCTTCGCAAATACGCATGAGGCCGACGTTAACACATACGCTGTGAACTACCTGGAACCTGGCATACAGAGTATAGACTTCCGTGGCTACTTCACGAAAATGCTCGGCCCCGACGCCATGCAAACACCCGAACAATGGTTCAATGCTATATGCCAGCCCGAAAATATGGTATACAACTTTGCTTTTAATGAAGCGGCCACAGCTCTACCGGCGTATATGGAAAAATTCAGAGACTTGATACTATGGCTTTCCAGAAATATTAATCAGAAGATGATGGGCGCACCGGGCGTTTATACGTTCAACCAGACCACCGGTACATGGTCGCCAGCATGGTCAAGCTCAACACTCTATGAACAATATTTTAATCTATAAACCAAAAGTATGACCGAAGTTTCAGTATTCTTAACCGACATTGTATACCCTTTCCTGGACGGTGATGCCCTGGTAGGATACATATGGTGCGTCCGCAATGGTAAGGTTGTAGCGGGTTCGCAAACAGTACCAGCAGCAACAGCGCCTGTGTTCAATGCTAACTACAATACCATCGTCAAGACATTCATCCAAACCAATCTGTTAGCTATGATGGGTGGCGGCCCTCCGCCAGCGGCAGACTATCTATATCCCAATGCGCTTAATGCCAATAACGAATGGGGTATAGAGTCGCTACCGATCAACAACAACTTTAAAACGCGACCATTCGTGGCACTCGCCTATACTGCCGATTTTACATTTGGCGCTTTAAACATTCCGGCGCTGATAGACACTACAGACCCTGCGCAACAACGTCAGTGGTTCTTTAGAATAGAAAGCGCCCCCGGCAGCTCAGATAGCATAGCGCCATCCATCGTAAACATAGAGTCATACGTTGGCGATAAGGGTTTCCCTCCTAATTTATTAACACTCGAATTAAATGCTGAATAAAATGAAAAACTTTTTAAAGAATATTTGGGACTTATTCAAACAATGGTTTGTACGCGCTGAATCTTACGTTCAAAATAACATAAGCGTAGCCGTTACAGTCACTGAAAAATTAAAACAATTCGTAGATAACCCTATTGGCGATATGCTAGTCACTGTTGCCGATGACACCTTTCACACCGATATTGGCGAAAAAATCAAATCAATACTGCCTGACATATTGATCTCGCTGCAAGCTATAGACGAGTGCAAGGGCTTGTCACAGGAAGACACACTCAAGTGTATCGCCGCGAAAATTAAACTTCTAGCGGATGACATTAAGAACACTGCTTATCATAACATTGCTACGCTACTTGCCGTACGGCTATCGGATGGCAAAATCGACTTGTCGGATGCTATCGCAGTGGTTGAATACTATTACCAAACGTATACCAAAAAAGCATAGTAATGGCGAACAATAACACAGGGCTATTTGCCAACCTGGTACCAGCTGGGCAAACCCCTACCTCCGGTACTACATCGTCAGGTCTTAGCGTTGGCGATCTTGTGCAAGTTCGCAATGCAATATGGGGTACCGTATTACCAGCTGGCAGGCTAAAGACGGCGCTCATGACCAGCGGTACAGATCTCGGCAGCGTATTCAAAACCCTATTATCACTTGTGCAAGGCCGTAAGTACTCACAAGGTGAATACACATTAGGCGAGCGTCTGGTCAAACAGATACAATGCAACATGTCTGTAGACTGGCGTAGCATACCTGACGATCTGGTACCGGTTGCCAGAAAAGTATTCACTATCTTATACGGCGTACCTATGTATAACGATGCCGATTTTGGTTATCTTGCGCAAGGCGTCGATGCGTATATGAATGTAAGACCGTGGGCCAACAGGGCTGCTGTTCAACGAGCTGTCAACCTGGTAAACATCGGTTATGGGCCTTCAACATTTAATCAAAGTTGTTGGAACCTATCCACGTTTGACCAATATCCGTTAGTAGCGCCAGTTCCTAATATGGTACCTGACGACGAACAACATACGCAGGAACCATTTTATACAGGCCCCGGATTTAATGGTCAAAATTTCGTCAATGGTATGCTGGCATCAGGGCCTGCATCCAATTTGACAAGTAATATTACGTCAGGCTCAGGCATGTCAACAGCGTCTATGGCTGGCGTTAGTACCGCTACCCTATCGAAGTACGCGCCCTTGTTTGCGCTATTGATAGTAGTCGGCGTTATTATTTCTGTGAAAACCGGGCTATATAAACCGAACCTTTAGGACGGCCCTTATTAGCCATGCCCTTGTATCTTAGGTGGTACAAGGGCTTTTTGT
>Ga0070741_10015796_pt1 | contig 12721 bp, 12 predicted proteins | sample Coa_R1_4_FD_66440 | JGI IMG/M metagenome (GOLD analysis project Ga0070741, IMG submission 66440) | Surface soil microbial communities from Centralia Pennsylvania, which are recovering from an underground coalmine fire - Coalmine... | ecosystem: Environmental > Terrestrial > Soil > Unclassified ...
CAGGTACGCCCAGCCTGGGACGAACCCCATCACGAACACGCGGTAGATCGGCCGCGAATGAAGCTCCACGACCCTGTCCCGAGAAAGGCCGGTGGCCTCGCATACGTCGGCGATGTCGGGGCCGTCGTAGGTCACTGGAACGCGGTGCAGCCGGCCGGGCTCCTCGACGGGAGGCCGCCGGGCGGCAAGCCTCCGGACGGCCGCGGCCAGCGCGTCGTAAGTGACCTGGTCCGGGTCGAAGCGCACGGTCACCGAGACGCAGCCGGGCAGCGCCAGGCGCACGTCGCGGCGCTTTTTCAATGCCGCGGCGAGTGCGATGGCGCGAGTGTTCAGCGCGGTGTCGAGACGGCTGCCGAGCTCGGCCAGCAGGGCCGTGTCACCGAGCCGGTGGATGCGCACCCGGGGGGCGGAGCGCGGCGGTGGCATGTGCGCTCACAAGGATGGCGTAGAACACACCCGGGACGGCGCCGACGCACAGAAGGCTGGAGCACGCGAGGCCCATGGCCCAGCCGGTCACGATCGCCGCGACCGCCAGGTTCCAGGTCGAGAAATCGCGCCGGACAGCGCGTACCGATCCGCCCGCGTCGAACAGGTTGCGCACGCTGCCGCTCGACGCGAACGCCGCCGTCGCGTGCGGCATGACGAGCAGGACGAACAGCCCCCAGGGAAGCGCCGCGATCAGGGCTGCGGCCACCCACGCGTACTGCTGCGCCGCGGCCGCTCCGTCGATGTGTGCGGCGGTGAGGAGAGCCGCAATCGGCGAAACGAGGAGAGCGAACGGGACGGCGGTCAGCAGGATCGCAAGCGAGGTCCAGAAGCCGTCCCGGATCAACCGCCGGGATACGCGCCAGGGAGGCGGAGCGTCTTCTCCTTCTTCAGCGGCGCGTGTCGCGGCGATCGCGTAGCCGAGCAGCGGGACGAACAGCAGCGGCAGCAGCAGGACGGATGCGATGCCGAGCGGCCACACCGCCGCCTTACGGCCGCGAAACGGCCAGGCGAACGACTGACCGATGCTCTGCAATCCGCAGCAACCTTAAGCCTGGAATAGCGTGCGCGCTCGCGGTCTTGACTGTGCTGTGCAAGATGCTCGACCGGTCGTTTGCACGCTCACGGATCGGGAGATGGAAGACCGCGGTGCGGCGTGGCGAAAGCTGTGGGCGAGCGGCGGGCTGAGCCGCGAGCGCGTCCCCGGCGGGATCAGGCTGCGCGCGCGGCCGGGCGCTGCGGAAGCGCTGGCGCGGCTGGTCGAGCTCGAGCGCGAGTGCTGCACGTGGATCGATTACGAGACGGGCGACGACTGGGCCGTGCTCACCGCCGCGGGTCCGGGCGAGGAAGTGCTCGCCGCGATGTTCCTCCCCGAACCGCCGGATTCAGCGTGAGGCGGGCTGGCCTGACACGAGCCGGTACCGGTGCTCGGGCCGGCCGGGACCGCCATAGCGCATCGTCAACTCGACCCGGCCCAGCTGGCAGAGGTGGTCGAGGTAGCGCCTTGCCGTCACACGGCTGACGCCGGCTTCGTCGGCCACGGTGGCCGCGGCCAGTCCGGAGAGCGACCGGCCGAGCGCCTGGACGATCAGCTCCAGCGTGGAGTCCGACAGCCCCTTGGGCAACGCACTGTTTCCTGACGTCCTGAGCGCGCCGAAGATGCGGTCGACGTCGCCCTGCTCCGCATGGCCGATGCGGTTGATTCGGTCGTGGGCTGCGGCATACGACAGCAGCTTCTCCTCAAAGGTCGGAAAGAGAAACGGCTTGATGAGGTAGTGCACCACGCCGCCCCGCATCGCGGAGCGAAGGCTTTCGACCTCGCGCGCGGCGGTGATGGTGATGACGTCGACAGGAGGGTGCTCTTCTTCGCGCAGGAGCTGCAGGACCTCGAGCCCGGTCATGTCGGGAAGGTAGATGTCGAGCAGGACCAGGTCTGGCCGGAGCTGGTCGACGTCCCGCAGCGCGGCCGCGCCGGTGTGGGCGCGTCCCGCCACGACGAATCCCCGTACCCGCTCCACGTAGGCGCAATGAAGATCGGCGACGCGGTAGTCGTCGTCCACGACGAGAGTGCGGATCACGCGCGCGCCGCCACCTTCAGCGGGACTCGCGCGGTGAACAGCGCGCCACCTTCGTTCACGACCGTCACCGTTCCACCGTTGCGGTGAACCACCTGGCGCACGAGCGCAAGCCCGAAGCCGCGACGCTTGCGGCCCGGCCCTGCCTTGGTGCTGAAGCCCTCCTGGAAGATCTGGCCGTCGATGCCCTCCGGTATCCCTGGGCCCGAGTCGTGGACCTTGAACACGAGGTCGCTGTCCTGCTCGGTGACCGAGACGCTGACCCATCGGTCGTCCGCGGACATGGCCGCCGCGTCGAGCGCGTTGTCGATCAGGTTGCCGAGGAGCGTGATGAGATCTTCACTGTCCATGGAGCTGCGAGTCATCATCGTGTCGTCGCTGACGCGAAGATCGATGCCGCGCTCGGACGCCACCGCCGCCTTTGCGAGCAGGAGTGCGCCGAGCACGGGGTCGCCGACGCGGTCGAGCAGCGACTCGGTGAGCTCCTGGTGCAGGCCCGACGTCTGTGCGATCAGCTTCATCGCCTCCTCGCCGCGTCCCATCTGGACCAGTCCCGCGATGGTGTGCAGCCGGTTCGCGAACTCGTGCGCCTGCGCGCGAAGCGCGTCCGTCAGGCTGTCCACGCCGAGGCCGCGAGCGAGGCCTGCCAGCTCGGTCGTGTCGCGCAAGGTCGCGACGTGACCGATCTCCTGCCCGTGCACGAGGATCGCGCGCCGGCTCGCCACCAGCACTCGGTCGCCCGCGAGAAGCACCTCGTCCTGGTCCTTGAGGCCGCCGGACAGGAACTTGAGCATCCGGCCCTGCGGCAGGACCTGGGACAGCTTGCGGCCGACGCAGCCCGAAGGTAGACCGAGCAGCCGCATCGCCTCGTCGTTGGCGAGCGTGATCGTGCCGTCGCGGTCGGTGGCGATCGCGCCTTCGTGGATGCCCTGGAGAGACGCCTCACGCTCTTCGAGCAGACCCGCGATCTGGAACGGCTCAAGTCCGAACGTCTGCCGCTTGAGGCGCGACGCCAGCAGCATCGATCCGATCACGCCGAGGCCAAGCGACAGGAGCACCGTGGTGGCGAAACCCGGCAGCTCGCGCAGCAGCTGCTGTCCGACGGTCGTCTCGAGGTAACCGACGGACACCATCCCGATCACTCGCCCCAGGTGAAAGATCGGCGCCTTGCCTCGCGCTGAGACGCCCAGGGTGCCGCGTTGAACGCCGACCCATGTCTGTCCCGCGAGCACGGCTCCCGGCCCCTCGTCGACGGGCTTGCCGATGAGCGCGGGGTTTGGATGCGAGTAACGGATGCCCTGCGCGTCGGTCACCACGACGTAGGCCGCGCCGGTCGAGCGGCGCACGTCCTCGGCCGTGTTCTGGACGACGCCGCTTGAATCGCCCGTCAGCACCGCGCCCTGGATGACGGGGTCCGAGGCGACGGACTCGGCGATCGCGAGGGCGCGCTGCTCGTACTGGTGGTCGAGCTCGTGGCTCGCCTGCCACACGGCGGCGGCCGCGCCGATCAGTGCGGACAGCAGGATGATCGCGACCTGGAAAACCAGGATCTGGTAGGCGAGGGGAAGCCTGGTCTTCACGTCGACTCAACCCGATTCTAAATAGGGTCGGCCGGCCCGTCCGGGACCAAAACGACCAAAACGGCCACAAAGACCGCATGCATTGCCGGGTCGACCGGCGGCCCGCACAGTGGGGCCAATGGACCCTGCGATCGAACTGCGTGGCGTCACCAAGCGCTTCCTCACCCCCGCCGGCGGCGTGTACACGGCGCTGCGCGACCTGAACATGACCGTCCAGCCGGGCGAGTTCTGCGCGGTGGTCGGGCCGACCGGGTGCGGCAAGTCGACCACCCTCGCGCTGATCTCGGGCCTCGAACCGCCGAGCGAGGGCCAGGCCGAGGTGTTCGGCAAACCCGTCGAGGGCATCGCGGATGGGATCGGCTACATGTTCCAGAGCGACGCGGTCTTCCCGTGGAAGACGGTGCTCGAGAACGTCGCGGCAGGCCCCCGCTACCGCGGCGCCTCGGCGCGGGACGCGCGCGAGAAGGCGAGGGACTGGATCGCGCGAGTCGGGCTCGCCGGCTTCGAAGACCGCTACCCGTACCAGCTTTCCGGCGGAATGCGCAAGCGCGTCGCCCTGGCCCAGAGCCTGATCAGCGGCCCGCGCATCCTGCTCATGGACGAGCCGTTCAGCGCGCTGGACGTCCAGACACGAGCGCTCATGGAGAACGAGCTGCTGAACCTGTGGTCCGCCTCGGCCGCCTCAGTCGTGTTCGTAACGCACGACCTCGAGGAGGCGATCTCCCTGAGCGACCGCGTGTTCGTGATCACCGCCGGTCCGGGCACCGTCAAGAGCAACTACAAGGTCGAGCTTCCGCGGCCGCGCAACGTGGCGGAGATCCGTTTCCTGCCGCAATTCACCGAGATCTACGAGGAGATCTGGAAGGACCTTCGCGACGAGGTGCTCGTGAGCTATGAGCGTCAGAAGCGCGGCGCGGCATAGGCTCGCGATGAGCGTCGCCCAGCCCACAGCAGCGCGGCCCGAGGTCGACCTCGTGGCAAAACGCCGCGACGACGCGCGGCGACGGCGCCTCAAAGTGATCGTCCTGCGGACGGTTGTCGCCGTCGTGTTCTTCGGCGGCTGGGAGCTCGGCGCGCGAGCCAACGTCATCGACCCCTTCTTCTGGTCCAAGCCGTCCGACATCGCCGTCAAGCTGTGGATCTGGATCACCCAGGGCACCGACCTCGGCTCGCTGTGGGACCAGGTCTTCGTCACGATGCAGGAGACGGTGGGCGGCTTCGTCGTGGGCTCAGTCCTCGGCGTCGTCCTCGGTGTGCTGCTCGGCGTGAACCGGCTGCTGTCCGACGTGCTCGGCCCTTACATCAAGGCGGCCAACGCGATCCCTCGCGTCCTGATGGGCGCGTTGTTCGCCATATCTCTCGGCCTCGACATCAAGTCGAAGATCGCGACGGCGGGCGTGCTCGTGTTCTTCGTCGTCTTCTTCAACGCTTTCCAGGGAGTGCGCGAGGTCGACCGCAACCTGGTCGCCAACGCACGGATCCTCGGCGCCAGCAATAGCCAGCTGACGACCGAGATCATCATCCCCTCGGCCCTCAGCTGGATCATCGCGAGCCTGCACACGAGCTTCGGGCTCGCGCTGGTCGGCGCGGTCGTGGGTGAGCTGTTCGGCGCCACGGCCGGCGTCGGCGAGCTCATCTACGCGGCGAAGAACAACTTCGACGCGGCCGGCGTGTTCGCCGGCATCGCTTTGCTGGCTGCCATGGCGCTGGTGGCAGAGGCGTTGATCACAGCGCTCGAGAACCGTCTGATCCGGTGGCGTCCACCCGTCGCGACCGAGACAAGGATTTAGGAGGAGTACGTATGGGCTTTGGGAAACGGCTTGTCACGGCCTTCGCGGCCGTGGTGATGGTGGCAGCGTGCGGAGGGACGACTCCCTCTTCGTCCGGCTCGGGCACGCAGACCGTATCGCTCAAGATCATGGTCGGCGGCCTCAACAAGCAGATCTATTTGCCGAACATGCTCGCCCAGCGCCTCGGCTACTTCAAGGCCGAGAACCTGGACGTGACCTTGATCGATGAGGGCTCAGGCCAGGCCTCGGAGGACGAGGTCGTCGCCGGCAACGTCGACGCCGGCTCTGGCGCTTACGTGCACCCGATGGTGCTCAACACGCAGGGCAAGAACATCGAGACCATCTGCCAGTTCGGCATCGCGCCGGGCGAGGCGGAGGTCATCGACGCAAGCCTCGCGAGCTCGATCCAGTCGCCGAAGGACTTGGCGGGCAAGAACCTCGGCGTGACCGACCTCGGGTCGGGGACCCAGGTCCTGACGCAGGCCATTCTCGGCTCCGCCGGCGCGGACCCGAACGGCGCCCACTACGTTGCGGTCGGCGCCGGTGACACGTTCATCGCCGCCATCCAGCAGAAGAAGATCGTGGCCGGCATGACGACCTATCCGACCATCTCGCGCCTCGTCAACACTGGCAAGGGCAAGATCCTCGTGAGCCTGCTGACGCCGACCGACACCCGAGCCGCGCTCGGCGGCGACTATCCGTTCATCGGCGTGTTCGCCAAGAACGACTGGGTCAATTCCAACAAGGACGTCGCGCAGCGCCTCGTCAACGCGTACGTCAAGACCCTGAAGTTCATCCACTCGCACACGGCAGCGCAGATCGCCGACCAGATGCCGACGGACTACTACGCCGGCGACAAGAACAGCTACATCGCAGACCTGCAGAGCCAGCTGGCCATCTTCGGCACGGACTGCCGGATGCCGGATGGCGGCCCGGAGACGGTGCAGAAGATCCAGCAGCAGTTCGTTCCCAGCTACAAGGGCAAGTCGGCCAACCTGAGCCAGACCTACACCAACTACTTCGCGGACCACGCGACCGCCTGACGTTCCAACCTCTCCCTGGAAGAAGGGTCGGGCACCGTGCCCGGCCCTTCTCGCATCACATGGAGGAGGCGCCGTCTACCCGGCCGAGACCTCGAGCGACACGCCTGGCAGCTGCTCCTCGTCCAGGAGGAACGAGCATCCATACGGGTCGCGAAAGCCGAGCGACTTCGTCGTGAGGCGCAGACGCGTGCCCTCGAGCAGGCCTTCGACGATGCCGGCGTGGAACTGGCAGACGACAGGGGCGCGGCGGCAGACCTCGGCGAACAGGCAGTTGGTGCAGTCGAGGGTTTCGCCGCGGACCTCGTACTCCGCGCCCATCGCGACCAGGGGCTCGAGCGCGGCCGTCAGAGACGCCGCGCCCGGCTCGGCGATCTCCACGCCGAGCGCGTGACCCGCGCGCCGGACCGCGTGCCGCCCGACGTCGCCCAATCCCTCGAACGCATGGGCCAGCGACTCCGCAACAAGGTCGTACCGGCGCATCGGGTGGCTGATCTGGACCGGTCCGCCAGTGATCCGATAGATCTTGGCCGGCTTGCCGGGCAGCCCCCGGCGCTGCGCGACTTCGAGGTATCCGAGCGAGGTCAGGCGCTCCAGGTGCTCGAAGGCGACCGAGCGGTGCACCCCCGCCTCGCGCGCCACGTCGTCCACGCTTCGCGGCTTGCGGTCGGCGTAGAAGCGGAGAAGGATGTCGCGGCGCGTCAGGTCGCGGAGGGCCCCCAGCGCCCGCTCCATGTCAGACGCCATTCCTCGCAGCATACGTCCGCCGGGCTTTGTCGGGTTGGACGGCGCGTTACACGCAGCCGCCAAAGGGTGCATCATTTCGGGGACAGGGCGGCGCGGCCGATCGGTCGCAGCGCCCGCGGGGGAGTGATCGATCGATATGCGGGGTGAAGCCGCGAGGATTGCGCGGAGGCGCTCGCCTCTGCTGGTGCTTGCCCTGCGCACGTCGCTCGGCGTGCCACCGCTCCTGCTCTGTACGGCTGCGCTGCCGGTTCCCGTTCCGCCGCCCGGCCCGCTCGCCTCGGCCGTCCAGACCGCGACGGCGATCCTGCCCACGCCGACAGTCGCCGTGGCGACGCCTTCGGTCCCGTCCGTGGTCGCCGTCTCTCCGCCGGCCGTAGGTACGGGCACCGTCGCGCCTGCGTCGCCGGCCCCCACCACCGCGCCCGCGGGCCGGCCCGTAGGCTCGACCCAGCGCCCCGGAAGCACCGTCGCCCCGGCCCGATCGTCGCCCGCCGCGACTCGCGGGCCGGGCCTCCGGCTTCCCTTCACGGCGATCGTCATCTCTTCCCCGGTCGACGTCGCGCTGCTCGCGGCCGTCGCGTGCCTGCCGCTGCTGTTCGTCATCTGGCTGTTCGTCTTCGGCCGCACTTTCGCGGAAGCGCGCCGGGCGCGCGAGGCCCAGGTCCGCCTGATGCTCGCCGGCGATCTCGGCCTCCGGCCGCGCGAGCTCGGCTCGATCAGCACGTCCGCTTTGTTCGGCCTGCGGGAGAAGGCGGCGTTCGACGAGTTGACGGGCGTGCTCCGGCGAGCCGCCGGAGTCGCCGCCGCGCAGCGCGCCATCGCGTCGGCCCGGCGCCACGGCAGCCCGCTGTCCGTCGCATTTCTCGACGTGGACGGCCTCAAGCAGGCCAACGACAAGAACGGGCACGCCGCCGGCGACCGGCTGCTGAAGTCGCTCGCCGAGCTCCTGCGCAACGGCCTGCGCACCCAGGACATGGTGTTCCGCTACGGCGGGGACGAGTTCGTCTGCGTGCTGCCGGACACGGCGGCCGGGGCTGCTCGCGAGAAGCTGTCGGCCATCCAGCGGACGGCGGCCAAGGCTGGCGTGCGGTTCTGCCTCGGCGTTGCCGAGCTGGGGCGGCACGACGACCTCGTGTCCCTTTTCGGGCGAGCCGACAAGGAGCTTTACGACTTCAAGGCCAGGCGCGGCGAGATCGTCCCACTGCGCCTGCCGGCGCCCGAAAGACCGCGACGGCGCACCGGCGCCGGCATCTGAGGGGTATTGACAGCAGGCCCGAATCCGGCTTTTATTGGGTTTGCAGCCGATAAATTCGAGTATCTGGGGGTACTCGCGCGTATCTGCTTGATAAGAGACCCGCCGCCAAGCGGGTCGGCAAGGGGGATTGCCTGTGGTTTCGCGGGGCCTCCGGGAGCGAGTCGCCGTTTCCCTTCTCGGCGCGGCCGTCGTCGTGGCCGCGGTCCTCGGTGTGATGACCGTGCGCGCCCTCGGCCAGCCGGGCTCGGCCCTCGTCGCCCAGCAAGGCCAGGTGGCAGGGCTGCAGGGTGGGTCGGCCCAGGCCGCCGGCACCCCAGGCGCGGCCGCGGGCGCGACGACCGCGGGAAGGCCCGGCGGCTCGGCGGGCGGCTCGCAGGGCGTGGGTGGCGGCTCGATCACGATCGGCGGCTTCTTCGACATCACCGGGCCGATCGATTCGTCGGTGGAGCGCGACACGGTCCGTTCGTACATGCAGGCGATCAACGCGTCCGGCGGCATCAACGGCAGGCAGGTGACCTACGTCTGGTGCGACTCCAAGTACGACGCCAGCGCCGCGCACGCGTGTGCCCAGTACCTCATCGCGCAGAACGTGCTTGCCGTGGTCGGGCTCACCGCGCCGCTCGGCGAGAACAACGAGATACGCACGCTCACCGACGCCGGCATACCCGTCATCGGCGGCCTCGGGACGCCCGCGGAGTACGCGGACCCCATGAGCTTCCCCGTTTCCACGAGCTTCACCCGCTACGGCACCGCGCTGGCCGACGAAGCGAAAGCACTCGGCGTGCATCACCCGGCCGTGGTGGTGCTCGCCGACGTGCCCTGGGTGCACCCGGTGGAGGCCAACCTGCTCAACCGGCTCGCGGCGGACGGCATCGGCTACACCGACGTCGAAGAGGTGTCGGCGACGCAGCCCAACTACACCGCGACCGTCTTCAACCTGCAGCACGCGCACCATGGACCGAGCGGCGGCGGAGCGGGACCGAACTACACCTGCTCACCTGGGGCGACCTCGTGCCCCGATTACGTGATCGCCGCCCTAGACCCCTTCAGCTACCACCGCCTGTTCGACGCGATGGAGGCGGCCAACTGGTACCCGGGCGTGCTCGGCACGGGGCTGGACAAGTTCAACGTCCAGAGGTCCTACGACGGCGAGCTGCGCAACGCGCACTCCCTGGTGCCCTTCCTGTCGCCGTACGACCACCAGGGCAACGCGACGGTGCGCCAGTACCTCGGCACCGTCGACCACTTCTACCCGGGCCAGTTCCAGGCGCTCGACATCTACACGCAGCACGCGTGGACGGCGGCGATGGTCTTCGCCGCCGCGGCGAAGAATGCCGGCCCGAGCCTGAATCGGCAGTCTTTGATCCAGGCGCTTGACGGCCTGCAGGGATTCCAGACAGGTTGGTCCGTGCCGCTTTCCTACGGGCCTGGCGACCACGACCCGAACCGCTGCTTCACGTTCACCGCCGACAGCGGCGGCGGCTGGCACACGACCTCGGGTTGGGTGTGCTCCTGAGCTGATCCGATGACCGCATTTGCCGCGTACACCATCATCGGGTTGAGCCTCGGCGGCATCTTCTCGCTTGCCGCCCTCGGCATAGTCCTCATCTACCGCACGACCGGCGTCGTGAACTTCGCGCACGGGGCGATGGGCATGTTCTCCACCTTCGTGGCGTGGCAGGTCTTCTACGGCATCTCGCATCCGTTCTGGCCGGCGTGGCTTGCGACGGCCGTTGCCGTGGTCGCGGGCCTGCTGTTCGCCGCGGCGCTAGGCCTCTTCCTCGACACGGCGGTGTTTCGCTGGGTGCGGAGCCGCGAGCCGGTGGTCAAAGCCGTGATCACGATCGGCGTCCTTCTCGCGCTGCAATCGATGGCGTCGCTGATCTGGAAGAACAACCAGTACCACCTGCCGATCTACATCGCGCCGCAGACGTGGACGTTCATGTTGGCGGGCGTCCCGGTCGGCGCGAACTCGTTGCTCATCATCGGTGTCTCGATCGGACTCGCGTTCGGACTCGCCGCATTCCTTCGCCACACGGCGTTCGGGCGCTCCATGCGCGCTGTATCGGACAGCCCGGCGTCGGCGTCGCTCTGGGGCGTCCCTGTCGGCCGCGTCGGCGCCGTGAGCTGGATGCTCGGCAGCCTCATCGCGGCGCTGGCCGGGATCCTGATCACGCCGTTCATAAACTTCGACACGACGAGCCTCACTCTTTTGATCGTCGACGCGCTGGCGGCGGCGCTCATAGGCGGCATGGTCTCTTTGCCCTTGACCGTTCTCGGCGGCTTCGCCCTGGGGCTGCTCGAGACCTATCCGACGATCTGGGTCCAGTCCCTCGGCTTCCCCCGATTGGTCGCGCTCGTGGTGATCATCGCGGTGCTGATCGTTCGCAACCCGCGCGCACTCGCGGTGTCGTCGCGATGACGTGGCGAGCCGGCGGCCGGGCCGCGATCGCGCTGGTGGCGTTTGCGGTGCTGGCCCGCCTTCCAGCAGGGCTCGACGTCGGTTTCCAGTTCGACGCCGCGCTCGCCGTGATCTGGGGTTTCGCCCTTCTGAGCCTTGTCTTGCTGACCGGCTACGTCGGCCAGATCTCCCTGTGCCAGGCGACTTTCTCGGGAGTCGCCGGATACGCGGCGGGAATGCTGGTCAGCACTTTTCACATGGACTACCTGGCCGCGGTCGGGCTTGCGATGCTCGCATCGTTTGCCCTCGGCGTCGCGGTGGGGCTTCCCGCGCTCCGGCTGCGGGGCATCACGCTCGCGATCGTCACGCTCGGCATCGCGCTCGTCTTCGACAAGTACGTCTTCCAGGACCACGCGTTCGAATGGCTCACGGGCGGAAGCGGCGGCTGGCGGGTCGGTTCGGCGAGCGTGTTCGGTGTGCAGGTCGACTCGTCGAAGCACCTGATGGCCGCGTACACGATCCTGCTCGCCCTCTTCTGCCTGGTGGCGCTTCTGATGGTGAACCTGCACGAGTCGGGTGCCGGCCGCCGGTTCCGCGCCATTCGCGACTCCGAGGTTGCCGCCGCAACGATGGGGGTCGACCTCACGCGCTACAAGCTGCTGGCGTTCGGCCTCTCCGCCGGCGTCGCGGGTCTCGGCGGCGCGTTCTATCCGCTCGTCGCCGGGTCCGTGAGCCCCCAGCCGTTCTGGCTCTTCACGTCGCTGCAGCTCGCCGCGATCGCGGTCTTGATGGGCGTGCGCTACGTCCCCGCCGCCGCGCTGGGTGGCGTGTTCATGGCCTTTGTTCCCGACGTCCTGACTCGCTTCGGCCATGGCACGCTCTTCGGGCGCATCCAGTACGACATCTCGTACGACTGGTTCCAGGTCGCGGTCGGCGTCCTGCTCATCGCGCAGCTCATCCTCTTGCCTGACGGCGTCTGGGGTGACGTGCGGACCCGGGCGGCGCGCCTGCGCGCTTCGATCAGGAAGCAGTCCCGCGCGCCGCAGGTGAAAGTCGCATGACCATGCTTCGGCTGCGTGACATCTCCATTCGTTTCGGCGGCGTGGTTGCGCTGGACGGCGTGTCGCTCGACCTCAACAGGGGTGAGATTCTCGGTCTCATCGGGCCCAACGGCGCCGGCAAGACGACGCTGTTCAACTGCATCACGGGGGTCCTGCGGCCGCACGCCGGATCGATGTTCTTCGAGGGGCGCTCGCTCAACGTCATGGCACCGCACCAGCGCGCTCGCCTGGGGTTGACTCGCACCTTCCAGAACCTGCAGCTGTGGGACACGATGACCGTGCTCGACAACGTCAGCGTGCCGATCGACGCGCTCGGGCGGCGCAACACCTTCAGCGATGCGCTGCATCTCCCATTCTCCGAATACGCCGAGCGGGCTTCCCGGGAGCGTGCTCGCGCGATCCTTCACGTTCTCGACCTCCTGCGTTACGCGGACCGGCCGGCAGGCGATCTGCCGGCCGGCCTTCAGCGCCGGGTGGAGATCGCCCGAGCCCTGGCCGCGCGCCCCAAACTGCTTCTCCTCGACGAGCCGGCGGCCGGCCTCGACGCCACGGAGACCGCGCGAATCGGCGACCTGCTTCGCGAAGTTCGCGACCGCTTCCACGTCTCGATGCTCCTGGTCGACCACGACATGAGCCTGGTCATGCCGGTGTGCGACTACATCTACGTCCTGAACTTCGGCAAGATGCTCACCCGGGGCCGTCCCGAGGTGGTCCGCAACGACCCGTCCGTCGTGGCGGCGTACCTCGGCGCGGACTCGAAGAGCCTGGCCGGCGAGAATGCGACCTC
>Ga0070741_10015797_pt1 | contig 12720 bp, 8 predicted proteins | sample Coa_R1_4_FD_66440 | JGI IMG/M metagenome (GOLD analysis project Ga0070741, IMG submission 66440) | Surface soil microbial communities from Centralia Pennsylvania, which are recovering from an underground coalmine fire - Coalmine... | ecosystem: Environmental > Terrestrial > Soil > Unclassified ...
CGCTCCGGTGCAACTGGATCTTCCGCCTGACCGCCGTCCACCGCCCGTCGGCCTATTTCACGGCCGTAAGAAAATCTCTGCTCGCGCTCGCGGCCGCCCCGCTCTGGACCTTGTCGGCCGTCGCCTATCTCGACATCTGGCCGGCTCGCGCGGCCATCGAACATCTCATGGTTCTGGCTGTGCTGGGCGTTCTGCTGGTCGATGTCTCGCTATACGAATTTCGAAAAATCCCGTTTGCCTGTTCCTACCTCCCCGGCAAAGCCAATCTCAAAGTGAAATTCGGAATTTACGCGGGTGTGTTCCTCTTCGGCACCAGCATCGCAGTCGCGCTTGAGTTCGCAGCGATGCAGACGCTTCGCCGTTTTCTCTTCTTCTTAACCATTCTGGTGGGCATCGCCTGGTGGGCTCGCCGGCGCTGGGTCGAGTTCGCCTCCGCGCGTTACCACCGCGTTCAGTTCGAAGATCTCCCGACCGATGGCCTGGTCACGCTCGAGATCGGCGGCGATTCCGCTTCCACGAATGAGGATTCCTATCTTGACGCCGAGGATCCTCAAGTCGCTGTTCCTGCGCCACTTCCGGCGAATCGGCCGCTCGGACGCTGAGGCGTATTCCCTCAGGCCTAAAGTATTCCTCCTAGACCGACGATCCTAAACACCGGAGTTCGTCATGCTCTGTTCTTTCTGTGGATCGTTATTTCACCGCTGCGACGAATGGCTCGTTTGCGGCGGCTGCGGACACGCGCGATTGATGGCGGGGATGACGCTATCAAGCTATACGCCGCCCAGGAACTGGTCGGGACGGATCACGCCGAGCGACACGCCGGTCATGATCAGGCCGACGCAGATGATGATGGCGGCCGACGCCACCGGGATGAGCCGGAAGGCGGCGTGACGCGAGGTCTTCTCGCCGTCCGGCAGCAGGTGCTTGGCGTAGAGCACCACCAGCCCGATTCCCATCAGCACTCCGGCTAAGCCCAGACTGAAGGCCGTCAGCAAGACCAATCCCAAGCCGATCCGTCCGAGCGCGATGGCGCTCAGGAGCAGCACCAGCGCCGAAGGGCAGGGAACTAACCCGCCACTTGCGCCCAGCGCGATCAAACTGCCCAGGGTGATCTCGCCTTGCGGCGCGTAGCTGTGGAGGTGCCCGTCGCCGTGATCGTGAACCAGGACGCCATGGTCGTGAGGGTGCTCGTGATCCTGGCTGTGTTCGTGGGTATGACTGTGGGCGTGCTCGTGATGGTGATGATGCTCGTGAGCATGGGCATGATCGTGAGCATGGGAATGCTCGTGATCGTGATGCGAGTGCGCGTGGCCGCGCGCGGCTTTCAGCCGTTTGAAAAACAGCAGGCCGCCGATCCACACAATCGAGACGCCCGAGATGGCCCCCAGTACGGGCGTGATCTTCTCGGGTAGCACGTATTGTGAAAGATACAAGGTGATAATTCCGAGCAGAAACACGCTTACGGTATGAGTGAAGGTCACCATCGCGCCGAGAAAGATAGCGTGCTTCGGAGTCCCCCGGCTGCCCACCAGGTACGCTGCCACGATGGTTTTGCCGTGGCCGGGTGAGAGGGCATGCACGGCGCCGAGCCCGAACGCGGTCACCAAGCCGATGAGTAGGACACCCAGCCCGAGGTCGCTCTGATGCAGCAGGCGCGCGAGGGAATCGCCGGATCGCGCTTGAGCGCCTCCGGGCGCCTGCGCCAGCAAGGCCACCGCAGGCAGAAAAACCGACAGCACCAGGGAGCGTTTCATTACAATAGACCTTACGATTGTACAGCGCTTTTTCCTATGAAGAAGGTCGTCATCGCACTGGACGTTCCCGCCAGTGGAGAACTGCGTGTCCCGGTGGGGACGATCGTGACCCCGGCGGCGCGCGAAGTGGCGCACTCCCGCGGTGTCCGCATTGTGGAAGTGTCCGATGACCAGCTTCCCGCTGCCCCTGCCGAGAAGACGATCGCCATTGGCGCCGATCATGGCGGGTTTCGCCTCAAGGAGATTCTAAAGCCGATCCTGCACAGCCTCGACCTGGAAATCCGCGACGTAGGAGTACACGCGGAGCTTCCGGCAGACTATCCCGATCTGGCGGTGCAAGTGGCGGAGCTTGTCGCATCCGGCGCCGTGACACGCGGCATCGTCATCGACGGCGCGGGCATCGGTTCTTCGATTGCGGCCAACAAGGTTCCGGGCATCCGGGCGGCCCTGTGTTATGATAAGGCATCCGCTCGAAACAGCCGGGAACACAATGATTCTAATGTACTTACGCTCGGCGCGCGTCTTCTGACCGCGACCCAGGCGGAAGACGTTCTGCGCACCTGGATCGGGACCGCATTTGCGGGCGGACGGCATCAGGGGCGCGTCGAGAAAATCACCGAAATCGAGCGGCGGTATCTCAGGAAGAGCCTATGACCCCAGCGGAACTCGACACTCTGGTGGCACAGATCGGCGAAGAGATCCTGGCACGGCTGGATGCGACGGGGGCGACGGGGGCCGCCCCTTCAGGGGCTAGAAAGGGCGAGGGGCTGAATCTTCCCGATCAGGTTTGTCCCGGGTGTGTGCAGCGCTGCCCGCAGACCTGCGCGCGTAATACGAAAGAAATCATCGCCGCCGGCGCGGACCGGATTTCTGCCAGCGAGCGGCTGACGAAAATCGATCCGGCCATCGCTGCGTTGATCGATCACACGCTTCTCAAGCCGGAGGCCACCCGCACCGATGTCGTGAAGCTGTGCCGCGAAGCGCGGCAGTACAATTTCGCCAGCGTGTGCATCAACCCGTATTGGGTGCCGCTGGTGCGGACCGAACTGCAGGGTTCGCCGGTGAAGGTGTGCACGGTGATCGGGTTTCCGTTGGGCGCCACTAGCACGGAAGCCAAGGTGGCGGAGTCCCTTGCCGCGTTGCGCGCGGGCGCGCAGGAACTGGACATGGTGATCAATGTGGGAGCGCTGCGCTCGGGCGATCACGAAGCGGTCAAGCTTGATATCCAGCAGGTAGTAAAGGTGGCGCACGAAGCCGGGGCCATCGTGAAAGTGATTCTGGAGACGGCGCTGCTCGACGATAACCAGAAGGCCGTTGCGTCGACGCTTTCCAAACTGGCGGGAGCGGATTTCGTCAAGACTTCAACCGGGTTCGGCCCGTCCGGCGCGACCGCGCACGATGTCGCGCTGATGCGCAGCGTGGTAGGCCCATCAATGGGTGTGAAGGCCTCCGGAGGCATTCGCACGCTGAGCGATCTGCAGGCCATGACGGCCGCGGGCGCCACGCGCGTTGGAGCCAGCGCCAGCGTCAAAATTGTTGAGGCGACCGCGACCTGAAATGGCCGCACCGTCAGAGGAACGCCATGCAAGCCAGCCGTAAAGCCGCTGTTCGTTTTCGTGAACGATCGGAGCTGCTCGATTTCCTGCTGGAGGTCAGTGCCGCCACCAGCCAGACTCTGGACCTCGATCAGCTTCTCGCCAATGTTGCCGAGATCATCCAGAAAGTGCTGCCGTACGACCTGTTCGCGATCTTGCTCTATAGCGAAAAGCGCCAGGATCTGCGCATCCGCTATGCCGTAGGTCACCGCGAGGAAGTGGTGTCCCACCTCGCGCTGGCACTGGGAGAAGGCATCACCGGAACAGCGGCGGTTCGCGGTGAGCCGGTGCTGGTGGGCGATGTGCGCAGCGACCCCCGCTATCTGAACAGCGTCGACGCCGTGCGCACCGAGCTGGCCGTGCCGATGACGGCCCGCGGCAAGCTGGTGGGCGTGATCGATTTACAATCGACGCGCGTCAACGCCTATACGGAATACGACCGGGCGCTGGTGCGTTTGATCGCGGCGCGGGTCAGCGTCGCGATCGACAACGCGCGGCTGTACCGCCGTGTGGACCGGCAGAACCGCACGCTCAAAGTGCTTACGCACATCTCGCGCGAATTTTCGGCGATTCTGAACCTGAATGAGCTGCTGGGCAAGATCGCGGAGACGATGCGGGCGCTGATTAACTATGACGCGTTCAGCATCCTGCTGGTGGACCACGAAGCCCGCGCGCTGCGCCATCGGTTTAGCCTGCGATACGACGAGCGTGTGGACATCGATAACATTCCGCTGGGCAAGGGCATTACGGGCGCCGCAGCCACCTCGCGCGAGGTGGTGCGCGTGCACGACACGACGAAGGACCCGCGCTACATCGCCTCGCACCCGGATATCCGCGCCGAAGTGGCCGTGCCGCTGGTGGTGCAGGACCGGGTGGTAGGGGTGATGGACCTGGAAAGCGAGCACGTCGGTTTCTTCACCGATGATCACGTCCGCACCTTGACCGTGCTGGCCCCTCAGATCGCGAGCAGCGTCGATAACGCGCGCCTGTACGAGGAACTGGCGATCAGCCAGCGCCGCATGGAAGAGGATCTGAAAGCCGCCCGGGAACTGCAGCGGGTGATGCTGCCCGATGGCGCGCCGGAAATCGAAGGCATGGAAACCGCGGTCAAGCTGCGTCCGGCGCGGCAGATCAGCGGCGACGTGTATGACGTATTCGAGCACAAAGACGGGAACACCGTGATTGCGATCGGGGACGTTAGCGGAAAAGGAGCGGCGGCGGCGTTATATGGCGGGTTGGTGAGCGGGCTGCTGCGAATGCTGGCGCCGCGACGGCCGCGCCCCGCGGAGCTACTGAAAGCGCTTAACGATGCCCTCATCGAGCGCAAAGTGGAATCCCGGTACGTGACGCTGTGCGTGTTGTTGTGGGACCCGGTCACGCGCCAGATCGTGATGGCCAACGCCGGCGCGCTGCCGCCCATGATCTGCCGCGGCAACGAAATTCTGAAGGTGCGGGTGGAGGGTGTTCCGCTCGGCCTGCTCGATTCGCGCGAATACGAGGAAATGCCATTTCAGTTGCAGCGGGGCGATCTGCTGGTGCTCTACTCCGACGGGATCACCGATCACGTCAACTCCGCCGGAGTGGAATACGGCCGCGGCCGGCTGGCCCAGGTGGTTCGGAGCCATTGCGAGCGGCCCGCGGCGGAACTGGTGAAAGAGATTTTCAAGGATGTGGACCGGTTTGCAAGGACTGCGTTTGACGATCAGACGGTGTTCGTGATGAAGACGCTGTGAACCGGTCGCCCGGCGTTCTTGCGTCGCGGGCGGGCAGCGAGAGGCAGAATCGGTGCAGGCACTCAAGGCTCACGATTCGCTCGCGAAGAGACGGACGCCTTTGGCGGAAATGCAGAGCGTTGCTCGAGTGCCCAGGAACGCCAAGCCCCGCTCTTCGGGTTCGATGTCGATGATGCAGTCGACTTGATCGAGCACGTAACGGGCGGCGGATGCCATGCCTTCGTGCGCAATCCGGCAGAACGCGATGGGGCCGAGTGCCCCGCGACGAATCAAACCGCGTGCCTGCGCGAGTGTTGCACCAGACGGCGCACCCTGAATGCGCAACATCGTTCCGCTGCCCGCCTTTAGAAACGCCCGGCGGCCGGTCATCGTGTCCACGGTACCATGGAGGGCATGCCTGATTATCGCGCTATCGAACAGCAGATCCAGCAGCTTCTGGGATCCGAACGCCGCGCCGTAGCGGTTACGTATTGTGACGCTCCGCCCGCGGGTGTTAAGAAGTTTGAGGGCTCCGAGCCCTCATCGTGCAGCTTCTGGCGCCTGGCGGCGGCAGGGCGCGTGTTCTACACGATTCCGGCGGATCACTTCAATTGTCCGGTGGGCAGCTACACGCACAATACGGTTACTCCGGAGAGAATGCCGGAGCTGCAGGAGGTTCTGAAGATTATGTCGGATGTCGGATACCTCCGGATGGAAGAGATCCCTGGCGTGTTTCAGCTTCCGGCCGGCCCCAAGGTGGTGGTTTACGCGCCGTTGGGCGAGACTCCCGTTGCGCCTTCGGCGGTGCTTGCGTCCGGAAAACCGGGGCGCGTGATGATGCTGGCCGAAGCCGCGAACCGAGCGGGCGCGATGTCGCAGCTTCCGTTGCTCGGGCGCCCAACTTGCATGGCGTTACCGGCGGCGATGGCCCAGGGCGCGGTCACCAGCTCCGGATGCATCGGGAATCGGGTATACACAGATATCGGAGAGGATGAGCTCTATGTGGTGCTTCGCGGTACCGATCTGGAACGGATCGCAGGAGAGATTCCGACCATCCGTTCAGCCAACGAAACGCTCAATAGCTATCATCATCAACGCAAACAAAGCCTTTCCACGATTTGATTTACAACCAAATGTGTTGAAACTAACAAATTGTCGCTGCCCTTCAGCGAACCCCTGTTGACGGAAATTCCGACAACATCTAAGTGTGAGAGAGATGGAGGAACCCGGTGCACACCCCCGATAATACTGCTCAAGCCAACCCTCGCTTCCGAGTCGACGTCCAGCTTCATGATCTATTGGTCAAGAATCAGCCGAAGAATTTGCTTTTGGCGCCCCCCGCCGAGCCTCAAGTCCTTCCTGACCCCGTTTTTCCCGAACATCCCGAACTCCAGAGCATCCCGGACCCCGACGTTTTTCCAGACAAACGTTCCTGGACGGCGCCCCTGGTTTACCGCGCGATGCGCGGATGGCTTTTCCCGTATATCCGCTCGCGCACGCTGCCGGGCGATTTTCATCCGATCATCGCGTACTTATTCACCGAGTGGAAATGCAATCTGGACTGCTGGTATTGCTGGGCCTTTGATAACAAAGTCAAAGGCATGACCGAGGATACGGCGCGGCGGGCGATCGACTGGCTGTACGACAGTGGATGCCGCGTGCTGGCGCTGATGGGTGGGGAGCCGCTGCTGCGGCCGCAGTTTGTCCATAAGGTGGTCTATTACGCGGCGAAGAAAGGCTTCTGGATTTACGTTCCGACCAACGGCCGGTTGCTGCGGCCCGATGTAATCGACAGGCTGGGCGATGCCGGCGTAGCCACATTCAATCTGGCGGTCGATGCCATTGACGAGAAACCCGGCCTCCCCAAAGCCCTGAATCCGATCCGAAAGCACTTCGACCACCTGGTGCGGAGGCAATATCGATACGGATACGCGATGTTCTTCAATATCAATATCTGCCGCAACAACCTGGATGATGTCCGGGAGCTGACGGAAATTGCGCGCGAGCACCGCGTCGCGACTGACTACCACATTAACGAAAGTCCGATGCTCGAGCCCGAGCATTTCGAGCATTTCGAGAACAATCCGACTTTCATTCGGAAAGAAGATTGGCCGGCTGTGAGCGAAGTGGTGGATTGGCTGATCGAGAAGAACAAGGCGGGCTATAAGATGGTGAACTCAGTGCAGCGGCTCCAGGAGATGCGCCTGTTTATGGAAGGCAAGCTGCAAGACTGGAACTGCCGGGCCGGCCACAACAACGTGATCGTACGGGTAGACGGCACGCTCGCGCCGTGCTTCCCGATGTACTCAGCGACCTATGACTGGGGAGTCGTCGGCGATCACAAGTTCGAAACCAAGCAGTTGAAGGAAATGAAGGCCGGGTGCCAGCCGCACTGCTTCTCGACCCTGAATCACAACCTGGCGTATTGCTATGACGCCGGGCGCGCGATCAAGTGGCTGGGCAAGCAGGCACTTCGCGGGTTCCAGGGAGCCAGCGGGAGTTTCTCGTAGCGAGGAGAGGAGCCGGGCTTCTTCGGCCCGGCTCCTTTTCGCTCAGAACATGTTCCAGAGGAATTGATTGTAGACTTCGTGGTGGTACTGGACTTCGGGCACTTTCACGAAGGTGCCGAGCAGGCGCGCGCAACGATCCGCGGACGCCTGCTTGAGGTCGGCATAGCGGCCTTTCACGTCATCGCCGAACAGCTTGGTCGTCCACTCCGCTTTCTCGAAGTTATCCAGAGCATCGTAGATGTTGTCGGGCAGGTAACGTTCGGCGGCGCGCAGATTATCGTGCGAGAGGATGTCCCCCTCCAGGCCTGTTTTGAAAACAGAGAGCAAGACCATGTAGGGGTTGGCATCCGGCGCCACCGACCGAACTTCCACGCGCGCGCTTTTGGAGTTGCCGATGGGAACACGAATCATGGAGCCGCGGTCCGTCGCCGAAGCTTTGATCTGGTTGGGAGCTTCGAAGTGGGGATCCAAACGCCGATATGCATTCACACTAGGATTCAGACATAGGCAAATATCGTTGCCGTGTGACAGGATACGATCGATGAATTCCCACGCGCACTTGCTAAGTTTCTCGTGGCCGTTGGCGTCCCAGAAGAGGTTCTTGCCGTTCTGCATGACGGAAACATTGGTATGCATGCCGCTTCCGTTGACGCCCACGATGGGTTTGGGCAGGAAGCTGGCAGTGAGCCCCATGTTTTTGGCGACTTGCCGGCATATCATCTTGTAGATCTGGATCTGATCAGCGGCGTTGACCACTTCGGAATAACCATAGTTGATTTCAAATTGAGAAGGCGCCACCTCGGGGTGGTCCTTTTCATTTTCGAAGCCCATGGCCCGCTGAACTTCGGCCGAACGGTCGATGAACTGGCGGAGCAAGTCGCCGGGGAGGGAATGGTAGTAGCCGCCGGTGCTCACGTATTCGAACTTGCCGGTCTCGTTGTAGCGGCGCTCGGCATCGACGCCCTGGAAGAGGAATCCTTCAATTTCATTGGCGGCGTTTAAGGTGTAGCCGTCCTGCTTGTGACGCGACTGAGCGTAGGCCTTGAGCATGCCGCGCATGTCCGCGCCGTACGGAGAGCCGTCTTTGTCGATGACCTCGCCGAAGACGAGCACTTTGCCTGGCCCAAACACGTCGGCTGGCGCCCAATAGAAAGATCCCCAGTCGACCGCCAAACGCAGATCGCTCTCGCGCTGCGCGGTGAATCCGCGGATGGAGGAGCCATCGAAGGTCATGTTATCCCAGCTCTTGACCAGCCACTTCTTGTCATAGTCGAGCATGTGAAGGCGGCCTTCGAGATCGCTGAAAAGTAGAGCCACGGCTTTGATCCGCTTCTCGTCGGTCAAATACTTCAGGCGCTCTTCCTGGATTTTGCCGGGGTCGACACGCGTGAGGCGCTGCTCCTTGGCCTTTAAGTTCAGTTCTTCGAGCTCGGAATACGACAAGTTGAGTAAGTCCTGCAATGCGTTCATGCCTTCTGTCCCCTTCATTTGAATTGAGCTTGGCGCTTCACAAGGTGGATTAACCAAGGACCGGGCCCGCCCTGAACCGCGGACTGGCCGGCGCTGGCGAGGAACGTACTCTACCCACGCCAAATAGTTGATTGTCGGTTACCAGCCGTAGGACCCGCAACAACGGAGGGCATTTTTGGCAATAGATTCTCTTTATGATGTTCCCTCAAGAAACTGATCACCGACTGAGGGCGGGCCACCGTCCCACGGCTAACCTCATGGTTCAATTTGGTTTCTTGAGCTTGGGGGATGTCCCGGTCGATTATAGTCGGGTGAAACTGCAACCGTGACTGCCCCGCCTGTGGACAAACTGCGCGCGATTTTCCGTTTTCACGGCCAGGCTTTTTCAATTACCGGCTTGGGAGCACTGATCAGCCGTGCCACAGAGAGCGCGGATTTTCCCACTCTGCTCGGGACTACGCCGGTGATGGCCGTTCTGCTGATGACCGCCAACCGGCTCGTCTGGCGCTGCCTGTAACGCAGATCAGCGTGGAGAGTTGAGTTGCGCTGGTGCCGCGATCTGTCGATTTCCTATACAGTAGATCATCGAATCACAAAATGACTCCTTCGAATCTTGACAATTTGACAGCACTGAAATACTATCGCCGCTAGGATTTGCGGCGTTCGTGCCGCGGGGAATTCAGTCGGGGCAAATAGAGGGGATCAGCAAAAATGATAAGCAATCGAGTTCTGCGTTTAGCCACCCTTAGTGTCGCTGTATGCGGAGGGCTGTGGGCGCAGGCCACGGCCGGGTCGATTAGCGGCATCGTTCAAGATCCGCAAGGAGCCGTAATTGCGGGAGCGAAAGTCACGCTCACCAATGAGGCGCAGGGCGCTGCCTCGGCGCGCCAGGTGTCGACCGGTCCGGAAGGTACATATGTGTTTTCGCCCGTGCTGCCGGGCCAGTACACCGTGGATGTGGAAGCGGCCGGTTTTAAGAAATTCACGCAGACCCACGTTGTCGTCAACGTGAACGACCGGCTCGGATTGCCGATCGTCAACCTGGAGGTCGGTTCGACCGGAGAAACGGTAAATGTCGAAGCCAACGCGATCCAGCTTGAGACCGTGACCGCGGAGCGATCCGGCCTGGTGACGGGGCGTCAGATGGTGGATATCGCGCTCAATGGGCGCAACTATACCGGGCTGCTGAAAACGGTGCCGGGCGTGCCGGCGGACGCGACCGGCGGTGATGCGACGTTCAACGGCGGGCGAACGGGCCAGAATAACTATACCGTCGACGGCCAGAACGTAACCGACATCGGCGTCAACCAGCAGTTCGCGTACCGGATCAACGTGGATGCGATCGCCGAATTCAAGGTCTCGACCAACGCGCAAAGCGCCGAGTTCGGGCGCAACGATGGTGCGCAGGTCCAGATCGTGACCAAGAGCGGCACCAAGGATTTTCATGGCGACGGGTATTGGTTCAAGCGCGGCGAGTTCATGAATGCGAACACGTTTCTAAATAACGCGCAGCCGAATGTTCGCGACCCGAACACCGGGAATCTGGTCCCCGCGTTTCCGCAATATCGGTTCATGACAGCGGGCTACACCGTGGGCGGACCTGCCTATATTCCCGGCAAATTCAACCGCAACAAAGACAAATTGTTCTTCTTTATGTCGCACGAATGGAACCGCTCGTTCACTCCGAATGCATTGCGCCAGATTACGGTTCCGACCGCAGCCGAGCGGCAAGGAGACTTCTCAAACACGCGGGACGCCGCGGGTGTTTTGCAGATCATTAAGGACCCGCTGTTGGGAGCTCCATTTTCCGGCAATCGGGTTCCGGCCGCACGCTTCAACCAGTACGGCCCTTCGGTTCTCAACTGGCTGCCGTTGCCCAACGTGAGCGGAAATCCGAACTACAACTACCAGTCGCAGGCCGCCAATTCGTCTCCGTCTTTTGATCAGGTCTATCGTGGCGACTACAACATCAACGACAAATGGCGGCTGTTTGTGCGCGGCCTCGACAGCCGGCAAACGCAGGTGGTGCCGTACGGACGCGCGGACACCAGCAACGTTCTGGGGCTGAGCCCGCTGACGGCTCCGACCTACGGTTGGTCGATCACTGCCAACGTTGCCACAATTATCACTCCCACGCTGACTAATGAATTTCAGTTCGGCTATACGGTGAACGGCATTCCTGGTGATCCGCCGCCGGCAGGAAGTCCGTATTACCGCTCGGTGTCGCACATCGATATTCCGCTGCTGTACCCGGCGGCCAATGTGAGCAACGTAATTCCGAATTTCAACTTCGGCGGAACTCCTACGGTCAGCGGGACCCAGATGACTACCTTCGCCGGCACGCCGTATAACAACCGGAACCCGGTCTGGAACTATATCGATAACGTCAGCAAGATCATCGCAACGCACGCGGTGAAGGCGGGCATCTACTACGAACGAGCGATCAAGACCGAGAACGCGTTCAAACCTTACAACGGCACCATTGATTTCAGCCGCGATGCGAATAACCCGGGCGATTCGAACTGGGCGTTTTCGAACGCGCTGCTCGGGAACTTCGACACGTACACGCAGATTAACCAGGACCCGCTCCCGAGTTATCCGTATACCAACTTCGAGTTCTATGGGCAGGATAGCTGGAAAGTCACCAAAAAACTGACCGTGAACTACGGGCTTCGCGTCGCCTTTGTGGCGCCGTTCCACGACACTTTGGGGATGATGTCGAACTTCGATAACTCGAAGTACAACTTCGCGAACCAAGTGGTGTTCTACCAGCCGGTCGCTTCAGGCGGTACGCGTCAGGCACAAAATCCGATAACCGGAGAGATCAAGCCGGCGGTGTACATCGGCGCGATCGTCCCAGGTGTCGGCGACATTAATAACGGAATGGTCCGATCCGGCCAAAATGGTACTCCGCTTGGATTAATCGACAATCGTGGACCGCAGTTTGGTCCGAGGCTTGGCGTCGCGTACCAGCTCGACAGCAAGACCGTGTTCCGGGCCGGCGCGGGCGTGTTCTACGAGCGTATCGCAACCTTCGGAGTGGGCATTACGAGCAACTACACGACGAACCCTCCCCTGCTGCGGACCGCAAACATCTACTACGGAAATCTCTCCAACATTCAAGGCGCGGGTAGCACTTTCTTTCCCACCGGCGTCAACCAACTCGCACCCGATGGGCACGTGCCCACTGTGTACAACTACAACGCCGGACTACAGCGGGAACTGCCATCCGGGTTCTTCCTCGATGTCTCATATGTGGGCTCGCAGTCGCGCCACTTATGGCTCTCGCAGCCGTTTAATTTCGCGCCATTCGGGAGCGCATGGCAGCCCTACTCGCAGGATCCGACGAAGGCACCCAAATTCGACGGTACGACGAATCTACCGACAGATATGTACCGTCCATATGCAGGCTACAGTGCCGGGAACTCCTACACCTGGGGAACATCGGCGAACTATAACGCCTTGCAGGTGGCGCTGAACCGCCGTTTCGGACGGTTGCAATTTGGCGGCGCCTACACGTGGTCGAAGGCTCTGGGGGTATCGACGGCGCCGGCAGGGGCGACCGGCGGACAGCCTGGGAATCCCATCAACATCCGGGCCGCCAATTACGGGCCCTTACCGCAGGATCGTACGCAGACGCTGGCGTTCAATTACATCTACGATATTCCCAGCTTGGCCC